>Ga0326597_10004039_pt1 | contig 20786 bp, 14 predicted proteins | sample RVTome_12_FD_203789 | JGI IMG/M metagenome (GOLD analysis project Ga0326597, IMG submission 203789) | Soil microbial communities from uranium-contaminated site in the Upper Colorado River Basin, Wyoming, United States - RVT100D185 | ecosystem: Environmental > Terrestrial > Soil > Contaminated >...
AACATCTGCGGTCGACTAACTCATCAGATGCAGAACGTGGCCGAGCTTTTCCTTCTTGGTGCGAAGGTATTCGAGGTTCTTTTCGTTGGGAACGATCTCGAGCGGCACGCGCTCGACGATCGAAAGACCGTATCCCTCGATTCCGGCGCGCTTGCCCGGATTGTTGGTAATCATGCGCATCTTGTGGACGCCGAGATCGGTCAGGATCTGCGCCCCTACCCCGTAGTCGCGCAGGTCTGCGGGAAATCCGAGGCGCTCGTTTGCCTCCACGGTGTCCAGACCTTCGCTGTCCTGAAGTCCGTAGGCCTTGATCTTGTTCTTGAGTCCGATTCCGCGGCCTTCCTGGCGCATGTAGAGCAGCACCCCGCTGCCTTCGGCTTCGATCATCTTGAGCGCGGCCTCGAGTTGTTCCCCGCAGTCACAGCGCAGCGAACGAAAAGCGTCGCCGGTCAGGCATTCGCTATGAACCCGGACGAGCACCGCTTCGCTGGGATCGATCTCGCCTTTCACCAACGCGATGTGGTCGACGTGATCGATGGCATTTTCGTAGACGATTGCTCGAAAATCGCCCGCTGCGGAAATCGGCATGCTGGCTTCTGCGGCGCGCCATACGAGCTTTTCCTTGCGCAAGCGGTAATCGATCAAATCCGCAATCGAGACGATCTTGATGTCATGACTGCGGCTGAATTCGAGCAGATCGCTCATGCGGGCCATCGAGCCGTCGTCGTTCATCACCTCGCAAATGACACCGGCGGGCTTGAGACCCGCGAGCCGAGCGAGATCCATCGAGCCCTCGGTTTGGCCTGCCCGTCGCAACACGCCACCCTCGCGAGCGCGCAGCGGAAACACGTGACCGGGTCGCGCGAGGTCGCTGGGCTTTGCATCATCGGCAATCGCGGCATGTACCGTCGTCGCTCGGTCCGCCGCGGAAATGCCCGTCGTGACACCATGGCGCGCCTCGATCGAGATCGTGAATGCAGTTCCGAAACCCGAAGTGTTTTCGTGGTCCGGAACCATCATCGAGAGATTCAATCGCTCGAGCGTCTCTTCGGTGAGCGACAGACAGATCAGTCCGCGACCGAATTTCGCCATGAAATTGATCGCTTCCGGGGTCACTTTTTCGGCCGCGATACAGAGATCGCCCTCATTCTCTCGGTCGGCATCGTCGACCAGGATGACCATCTTGCCGGCGCGGATGTCCGCGATCGCGGCTTCGACAGAAGCGATCGCCTTCCGGATGTCCTCCTGGTTCAGCTCGAGGCGAAGCTTCGCGCGCGGTTTCGGCATGGGTGAGCGGGCTCCCGAACGAGGTTGCGGCTCCGAGATACGTGCGGGGTCGCGGATGGGGGCGGTGCCGTGAAGCTATCAGCGGCCATTTCGGGTGTCAAATTCAGCGCATGGGCCCGGGAGCCGGGGCCGCAGCTCGCGTGCAGGTCCGGCTGGGCAGATCAGGGCTGCTGGATGTTCTCGAAGACACCCTTGAGGAAGTCCTGCTCGGTGATGCCGAAGTTCGCGCCAAACCCGTGCTTGGTATCAATGGTGCGATACAGGCCGCTCAGGAGTTCGCGAAAGGTTTCCAAAACGCCCTCACCGCGCGGAGCGACGGCGGGAAAGGTAGGCAACTCCCCCCAGGCGTCCTTGATTTCTTGAAGCGGTTTGACATCGGGCAGATCGCGTTTGTTGAACTGGATCACCTTCGGGATCTGCTCGAAATCGATGCCATTCGACTTTAGGTTTGCCTCCATGTCTCGCCACGAATATGCGTTGGCCCCGGCAGCCGATCGCTGCGAGTCGGCGATGAACGCGACGGCGTCTGCACCGGCGAGCACGACCTTGCGAGTCGATTTATGCATCACCTGACCCGGCACGGTGAAGAGTTTGATCTTGATCGAGAAGCCGTTGGCCGTGCCGAACTGAATCGGAAGGAAGTCGAAATACATCGTGCGATCGTCAGCGGTATCGAGCGTGACCATCTTCCCGCGTGCATCGCTGCTGATCAATTCGTGGAGCTTTTGCAGGTTGGTCGTCTTGCCCGACAGAGCTGGGCCGTAATAGACCACTTTCACGGCAATTTCCCGCTCTGTCATGTTGATCTGGACCATTGCCCGCGATCCCCTCCGAGATGCCCGGGGAGCCCCGGACCTTCTTTCCATCGGCAGGCTACGCGGTCGAATGAAGCGCCAACTCCAATCGGAGCGCGGATTGTTCGCGTTCCACAGCGAGCAGTTGGACCCACCATCTGCCGCAGATCCGTGAGTGTGGCCTCGAAAGGGGGGACGCGACGCCGCAAAACGAAGCCGACGGCTGCCGCCCGTCAGGGCCGAAACGCCTCGAGCAGGACTCTGGCGGCCGCCGCCGGGCTGATTTCGAGGTTCTGAACGGCCCGCTCGAGCCGATCGATCTGGCTGGAAACATCCGGGTGGGCGCGAAACCGGCTTCGGAGCCCTTCTTCGACCAGGCTCCACATCCACTGCCGGGCCTGCTCCCGGCGGCGAGCCTGCCGCTCACCGCTCGGCTCCAGCGCCGCGGTGTGTTCCACGATGGCCTCCCAGACCCCGTCGATACCGGTGTTCTGGAGCGCACTGACGGTCAACACGCGGGGAGTCCAGTTCTTGGAGCGGGCGTGAAGCAGGCCCAGCGCCCGAGCGTGGTCTCCCGCGCAGCGCTCCGCGGCCTCTCGTTGTTCGCCGTCCGCCTTGTTGACCACGAGGCTGTCCGCGAGTTCGAGAACGCCCTTCTTGATGCCCTGGAGTTCATCCCCCGCACCGGGCTGCAGCAGCACGAGGAAGAAATCGACCATCGAGCGCACGCTGACCTCGCTTTGCCCGATCCCAACCGTCTCGACGATCACGACGTCATAGCCAGCAGCCTCACAGACCAACAGGGCCTCACGAGTGCGCTGCGCGACACCTCCGAGCGAACCGCCCGATGGCGACGGCCGGATGAACGCGCCGGGCTCCTGGGCCAATCTCTCCATTCGGGTCTTGTCGCCGAGGATGCTGCCACCCGTGACCGGACTGCTCGGATCGACTGCCAGCACGGCGACCTGGTGGCCGCGCTCGAGCAGGTAGATCCCTAGGTTTTCGATGAAGGTGCTCTTACCGACGCCAGGTGGGCCGGTGACGCCGATCCGCATCGACCGGCCCGTGTGCGGCACGAGCTCCTCGAGAATCGCCTGGCCGCGTTCGGTCTTTTCCAGCCGCTTGCTTTCGAGCAGGGTGATGGCTTTCGCCATGGCCTTTCGGTCGCCGCCGCGAATGGCCTCGGCCTCCTCTTTCGCGGAGCGAACGTTCCGGCTCATGAGCTCCGGGCTCGGATCACCTGGAGCACTTCACGCGCGGCGCCGGGCACTGCAGTGCCCGGCCCGAAGATCGCCGCCACTCCCCTGCTCTTCAGGAATTCGTAGTCTTTCGGCGGAATGATTCCACCGACCACCACGGCCACGTTGCGTGCACCGATTTTCGCGAGTTCTTGCACCAACTCGGGAACCAGGGTCTTGTGGCCTGCGGCCTGGCTCGAAACGCCGATTACGTGCACGTCGTTGTCGACCGCCATGCGGGCGGCTTCTGCGGGTAGCTGAAACAGCGGCCCCACGTCGACATCGAAACCGAGATCCGCGAAAGCGGTAGCGATGACCTTCATCCCGCGGTCGTGTCCATCCTGGCCGAGCTTGACGACCAACATGCGCGGGCGGCGCCCCTCCGCGGCGTCGAAGGCTTCAACCTCCGCGAGCACACTGTCGAATTCTTCGTCGCCTTCGTACACGCCGCGATACACCCCCGACACGGATTGTACGTCGGCCCTGTATCGGGTAAAGACGTGCTCCAGTGCCTCGCTGATCTCTCCGACCGTCGCTCGCGCCCGCGCAGCCGCCACCGAAGCCTCGAGCAGGTTGCCTCCACCGCTGCGCGCAACCTCCTGAAGCGCCTTCAGCGCCCGTTCGACTTCGCTCGCATCGCGCTTGGCGCGGATCACTTCGAGACGCGCGATCTGGGCCTTTCGGACCGCTTCGTTGTCGATGTCGAGCAAATCGAGTTCAGCTTCTTCGTCGAGTTTGTATTTGTTCACTCCGACGATCGTGTCGTCGCCGCGATCGATCCGCGCCTGTCGCCGGGCTGCGCACTCCTCGATCCGCAACTTCGGCATACCCGCGACGATCGCCTTCGTCATGCCGCCGAGCTCTTCGACTTCCGCGATGATCTTGCGGGCTTCGGCGGCGACGCTGGCCGTCAGAGACTCCATGAAATACGAGCCCCCCCAGGGATCGATCACCGCGGGAATCCCAGTCTCTTCGGCGATTACCAACTGGGTGTTTCGCGCCGTTCGCGCCGTGCTGTCCGTCGGCAGGCCGAGCGCCTCGTCGTAGGCGTTGGTGTGTAGCGACTGGGTGCCGCCAAATACCGCCGCCATCGCCTCGATGGTCGTCCGGATCACGTTGTTGATCGGATCGTGTTCTGTGAGGCTCGCACCCGAAGTTTGGCAGTGCGTCCGGAGCATCATCGACTGGGGATCCCTGGGCTTGAACTGGGAAATCAATTCCGACCAGACCAGACGCGCCGCGCGCATCTTGGCGATCTCGAAGTAGAAGTTCATCCCGATCGCCCAGAAAAACGAGAGCCTCGGCGCAAACTGATCGATCTCCAACCCTTTCGACAGCGCCGCCCTCACATATTCGAGGCCGTCGGCGAGCGTAAACGCGAGTTCCAGCGTCGTCGTCGCGCCAGCCTCTTGCATGTGATAGCCGCTGATCGAAATCGAATTGAATCTCGGCATGTGTTCGCTGGTGAATTCGATGATGTCGGCCACGGCCCGCATGCTGGGATCGGGCGGATAGATGTAGGTGTTGCGGACCATGAACTCCTTGAGGATGTCGTTCTGGATCGTGCCCGTGAGCTTCTCGCGCGGACACCCCTGCTCCTCGCCCGCCACGATGAACGAGGCCAGCACCGGCAACACCGCGCCGTTCATCGTCATCGACACCGACATCTGATCGAGCGGAATCCCGTCGAAGAGGATCTTCATGTCCTCGACGGAGTCGATCGCCACCCCTGCCTTGCCGACGTCGCCGGTCACGCGCGGATGGTCGGAGTCGTAACCGCGATGGGTCGCGAGATCGAAGGCTACGGACAGGCCCTTCTGGCCCGCCGCGAGATTGCGCCGGTAGAAGGCGTTCGACTCCTCCGCGGTCGAGAAGCCCGCGTATTGGCGGATCGTCCAGGGCCGATTCGCGTACATCGTCGCACGCGGCCCCCGAACGAATGGCGCCATACCCGGAAGCGTGTTCGTAAACTCGAGATTCTCGATGTCGGCTGCGGTGTAGAGCGCTTTGACGGGCAACCCCTCTGGCGTCTCCCACACCAGCCGATCGGGATCGGCTCCGCGCAGCTCCTCGCACGCGAGTTCGCGCCACCGGGCCAGGTCAGCCCCTGATTTCGGGGTCTTGCTCATCACTCATCTCCTGTGGGCGCCGCATCGCGAAAACAGCCAACCGGCGCCCGCATCGCTCGGCGCGCCGGGGCCTCAGGCCCGCATCGAGGCGAAAAACCATAGCCACTTCGATCCCTTCGGGCATCGTCCCCGCGCCGGCACACACCGGCGGACTCCCCGCTGGGATCGGGGGGTCCTCAACGATGGAGGTCGCCAACGAGGCCTTCCAGGGCAACTCTCCAGCCGTCGTCGTCGGTGCGAACCACGTGGGCGCACTCCGATTCGTCGACGGGCTCGAAGCGGGCGACGCTGCGCTCGTAGAATGCGGGGCCGGCATCGGATGCGTCGATTCCTTCGGCCTCGCGCTTGGCGAGCCTTGCAAGTGCGATCTCGGGAGCGCAACGTACCTCGACCATCCGCTGGCGGACACCCATCTGCGACGCGAGATCTGCCGCCATGGCCCGATGTCGGCGTCGGCTAAACGTCGCGTCGAGGATCGCGGCCCGCCCCGAAGCGACGATGGGGCGTGCGCGCTCGAACAAGGCCGCATAGGTGCGTTCCACCGCATCCGGCGCATAGAACCCTTCGTCGGGCAGCGCGCGGACCCTGCTCGATGGGGGCAGCCCAGCGAGTTGCTTGCGCACCCTATCCGAGGAGATCACCACGCCTCCCACTTTCTCGGCGAGCACGTCTGCGACGGTGCTCTTGCCGGTACCCACGACGCCGCCGACCAAAAACAGCGAGCCCGGCGGTCGACGCCGCATCACTTCGCCTCCGAGATCCAGATGGCGGCCGACACTCGCTGCGGCTCGAGCCCGCTGCCCCGGGTCGATGTTTGTGTCCGCGCTCGCGAGCGCGGCGACTTTTGCGCGAACCAGCGCGCGATAGGCGATGAAATAGTCGACGACGCCGTAGAGATCGAAATCGTCTCGCTCGCTCGCGTAGCTGCGCAGGAAGCGATCTCCAAGAAACTGATGACCCCGATAACGCAGATCCATGGCGGTAAACGCCACTTCCGATGCGGCGTCAATCTGTCTGAGCTGCTCGCTGAACTCCAGGCAGTCGATGATCACGGGATCTGCGCCGTCGTCTTCGAACCAGATGTGCTGCAGGTGCAAATCGCCGTGGCCGTCAACGGCTCGACCAGAGAGCCGACGCGCTTCGAATCGCTGCGCGTGCCGATTGGCAAAATCGCGCATGAAATCGGCGAATTCCTCGAGCGGCCCGCGAACACCGCCCCTTTCCGAAACTCCAAACAGCGTTCGAAAGCACTCCTCGACCGGATTCACGCAACCCGCATGCCACGCCTCAGCTGAGAACGGCGCGGGTCTTCCGAGTTCGTTTCGATCGTGAAAACTCGCAATGCACCGCGCAAGGCGATCGATTTGGAACTCGGAGAGTGTGCCCTTTTCGAGGAGAGACAGCGCGTCTCGACCGTCGCCCAGGCGACGCATCACCACAAAGTGTTCTGGAGCGTCAACACCGAGATTCGCAGCTTCCGAGATCGGCCCTGCCCAGAACGCGCGCCCATCGGTCAAGAGCGGAGCAACGCCCAGATAAACATCTGGCGCGAGGCGTCGGTTCAACGAGACTTCCCGCGCGCAGTCGGCGTTTCGCTCTTCTCGTGTCGTGAAATCGACGAAACCGAGATCGACCGATTTGCGAAGCTTGTAAACCCGGCGCTCCGTGAGGAATACGTGGGAGAGATGGGTTTGAACCCACGCGATGCCGCGAGCCGCGCTCGGGTCCGTGGGATACGCTTCGGGCTGCGTAAATCTCGCGAGCGTCTCTGGCGCAAACCAATCAACCACACTTGCTCCCGGGTTCCGGGCAGGGCGCAAAACGCACCGTTACCTCTTTGATCTCTTCCGTTGCTTTTAAACAGCTGCCGCGATCCGATAAGCGTGCGCACGAAATCGAACCAAATGTTCCGATCTGTGGTCGCTCCAACTCAACCCGGGCTCGTTTCTCGTGCGCGCTTCATCAACTGGTCGAGTTCGCGGAGCCTTTGTACGACATCCGGAGGAACGTGGCTGCCCGAGGATCCGGTATATCCCGAGATCAAGAATTCCTCGAGGAGCGCGAAGGCATCGTCTGCATAGCGCTGCTTTGGGCCCATTCGGATGGCCGTTTCGAGAAAGAATTCGGCCTGCGAAGCCCAGAACGAACGCCCAACGCGCGATTCGATTACTCCGAGCAGGTAGTAGGCTTCGCCCACCCGGTCCGGCAGGTCGATGGTCGAAGCCACGTAACGGTGCAACACGCCCGACGCTGCGATCAGACGAACGAGTTGGGAACTGCCGGCCACCCGGGAATCCTCGAGTACTGGTCTAACGAACTCGCGCGCTTGCTCGATGGCGTTGCCATCGGGGATGGCCTCGAGCGACTGCAGCGCTTCGATCCAGATCTGCAAGTTCGGCCGCAACCGACTCGGAATATCCTTCCGCGAAGCCAACCGTTCGAGATTCGAAATCGCATGGTCCGGGTTGCCCTGCACCCGCAGACAGATTTCGAGGTAATTCTCCAGATCGCCAGAGAGGTCCAGCTCGGCGATCGACGCGTGGGGGTCCGCAAACAGCGATTCGTAGGTCGCGAGCGCTCGATCGAATTGACGGGTCGCGACCTCGAATTGCACGCGCTCCTCGCGTGGAAGCGCGGCGATCGCGTCCTCCTGCGTGAGGCGCGTGCCGAGCGAGTGCCTGCGGTCGTCGGGCAACCTGGAGTGACAGGCCACGCAGGTTTCGGTCAGGTGCTGCAAGAGGAATTGCGCTTCGTCGACGCGGCGTTCCGCAAACCGCTTTCGAATTTCCAGGCTGTCCCGCGCGAGGCTCCCGCTCAGATGCGCGAAACCCAATTCTTGATTTGCACTGTGAGCCTCGAGGCTTCTTGCGTTGCTTGCGAGGCTTTCGAGCGCGCTGTGCACCACGGCTCGGTTCGAGGGATCACTGAATCGCGCACCATCCAGGCTCAGTGGAAGGATCACCCGCAATGCCTCGACGATGTCGGCCATGATTCCCTTCGTGTCGGAATCCGGCTCGTCGCTGCGAACCCCCGTGCTCACGAACAGCACCAATGCGCAGGTCAGCCACGGCCAATGACTCAAGAACGGCGCCCTCATTTCATGCCCTCGCTCGCGACCACTCGTGGTTCATCGGGCCCACCCCTCCAGCGTAACGCGCGAACGAGCGACCCGGTTTTTCGCTCCCAAAACGGCAGATAGCGTGCCTGCGCAACTCGCTGCAGGCCTCGCTGAGACAGCGCCGAGGGGCAATTCGCCCCACTCGGTTGCAAGGTCTCGAGAAACCACGTGAAGTTGCCCATTTCGACTTGCCCTTACCCGCTGAGAGGTTATTTGTTGGGAGCTGATCGACACAACCTCGAGGACGGGAGGCGGGCGCATGCCGCGTTTCAAGCAGATCTTGGTTCCCATCGACTTTTCGGAACATTCGACCGCGGCTTTCAAGGTCGCCGTCGAGATCGCCAAAGCGTTCCACTCGAAGATTCACCTGCTCCACTGCTATCAGATCCAGCCTGGCGGCATCTCGCCCTACGGAATCGCCATCCCCTCGGACTATTTCACCGAACTCCACGAAGCGGCTTCTCGTCAGCTCGAGGAGTGGCAGGAGAAGCACGTTCCGGCCGGCGTTTCGGTCGAAGCTTCGACGATTTCCGAGGCGCCTTCCGAATCGATCGTCAAGACCGCCAAGGAGATCGGTGCAGATCTCATCGTGATGGGGACCCGCGGACTCTCTGGATTCAAACACGTCATGCTCGGGAGCGTTGCGGAGCGGACCGTTCGGCTCGCCCCATGCCCCGTGATGACCTTGCACTCTCCCGAGTCAAGACCAACGGAAGGCGGCGACTGATCGGCATCGAACCGAACATTCAACCAATATCGAACCGCACAGGAGAACGATGACAATGAAACTGCGCGAGAGACTGGAGAAGGAGCTGGAAGACCTGCGCGCGACGCGCGACGAGCTACGGGTGCGCGTGCACCTGGGCAAGATGGACGCACAAGAGCAGTGGGAGCAGGTCGAGAAGCAATGGCAGCACGTCGAATCGAAGCTCAAGGTCGCGGGCGAGGCTGGGCGTGAGATTGCCGAGGACATCGGCGAGGCCGCAAACCTCGCGATCGAAGAAATGAAACAAGGCTACGCGAAGCTTCGCAAACTCCTCTGAAGCCGCAACACCGCCCGCGTCACTTCGGGTCCGCGTACATCTTGACGAAATCGCTTTCCGTCAGAATGCCCATCAGTCGGCCTTCATCGGCGACGACCACGCAGCCAATCTTGCGCTCGAGCATCAGCCGAGCGGCCTGATGGAGCGGCGCGTAGGGGCTGACCGTTGCGACGTTTCTCGTCATGACTTCCTTTACGACGAGCTGGTCGAGTAGCTTTTGCTGCGCATAATCCCCGTAGCCGATGCAGCGCGCGAGAGCGCCGCGAAACAAATCCCGCTGGCTCACGATGCCGACGATCTGCTGCTCATCGTCCAGTACGGGCATGTGCCGGATTCGCCCCAGCTTCATGACATCGTCTGCGATCCTGAGCTTGTCGTTCAGCTCTAGCGTCGCGACCTCCTTGGTCATCATGTCTCTCACGTAGACCACAGCGCTCATCTCCCGCCTCCGTCCAATGACTGTGCTTCCGAAGATCGCACATCCGATGCCAATTGGGAGCGCGGCTGAGAGATTTGCAGCGCGCTGACTTGCTTCCCGCTCGGGCGAATCGCCACCCGCGATGCCCGAGCGCTACCCTGCAGGCGGCCGCTCGGATCCATCGATCACCTGGCTTTGCGCCGAGGCGAGGAAAGGGAGAGCGATGTGGCGTCGCCTGCACCGGTAGATCGCGATCGACAAATCGAGCGTGTGCTCGTCAGCGAAGGCCTCGCGAACCTTGCGGTGATGGTCGCCAAGGCGACGGTCGGGTTCCAAACCGGTTCGGTTGCGGTCATCGGCGACGCGATCCACTCGCTGGCCGATTTTGCCAACAACCTCGTCGCGTTCGTGGCGACCCGCATCGCGAGTGCGCCTCCCGATTCGGAGCACCCCTACGGGCATCGTAAATTCGAGACGCTCGCGGTCTTCGGGATCGCCACCCTGCTTTCGGTTCTGGCGATCGAAATCATCCTCGGTGCGCTCGATCGCGACCCGCGAGAAATCTCCCAGGAGCCGTGGGGCCTCGCGCTGATGCTCAGCGTACTTGCGGTCAACGTGCTGATTGCGATCTGGGAAAATCGCTGGGCTCGGCGACTCGACTCGGACATTCTGCGCGCAGATGCCCGTCACACCGTATCCGACGTCTTGACGACGGTCGCCGTGATCGCGGGTTGGCAACTCGCCGCGCGCGGATACCGCTGGCTCGATGCGCTCGCATCCGTCATCGTCGCCGCGATGATTCTTTACCTCGCGTACGGGCTCTTCCAAAAAGCGATTCCCATTCTGGTCGAACGAAGCATCGCCAACCCAGAAGCGCTATCGAGCGTGGCGTCGGCGGTTGATGGCGTTCAGGAGACGCGTCGGGTCCGTTCTCGCCAAGGCGGCTCCGGCCCCACGATCGATCTCGTCGTGAGTGTCGACCCGAATCTGTCCACGGCGGATTCCCATGCGATCGCGGACGAGATCGAGCGGGTGATCAGTGAAAAATTTTCGGTGAACGACGTCACGGTGCACATTGAACCGCACTGACGTCGAGTGTGGGGCCGGGCAACCCTCGCTTCACTGAACCGCCGGGCGGGTCAGAACTGGGAAATACTCGACCGCATAGATCGCAAAGGCCACCGAAAACAGGCAACCCGCAACGACGAGGCCCGACAGCTGTAGGTTCACGGGCAGGAGCGGCGACAATACCCGCCCTGCGCCCGCGGCAATGACGAGCAGATAGGCGAGCGTGGTTACGCGAGAGGCTCGCAGCGGGCGTCCCGTGTGGCCCAGCGGAGCGCGCGTCATGAATCCGAGAATCATCGCGGCCATCGCGCCGGCGCCCATCGCGTGAAAGGCGGCGGTCGGCGGGATCCATCCCGTCAGACTGGACACGCCGCGCGCCACGAACGCGACAACCAGCCATCCCTGCCCGACGTGGAGAATCCAGAGCAGCGGGTTGTCCCGGGTGTCCCAGAACCGCCAACCCCTCGCGCGCAAGATGAGCAGCAAAGCGGCCAGCAGCGCCACCCAACCGTTGGCGAGTGTCCCGATTGACGCGCTCGGGCGATTTCGAACGACCAGGTCGAGTGCCAGGGCGAGGACCACGCCGAGAATGGCCGCCTTCGAGTAGGCGTCGCTCGTCCTGACGCCCTGCTCCTTGCCCTGCGCGCGGAGTGCGCCGCGCGTGAAGTTGGGAACCACACGCCCACCGATGATGGTCAACATCACGATCATCACGTAGGTGCCGAGATAGAGGCCGGTCGTCGCGCGGCCCGGCCAGGCGCTCGTGTAGGGCAACAAACTCAGCAGATCCGCAACCCAGAGTACGAGCAGAAATACCGGGAAGACATAGTGACGCGGCTCTCGGCGGCGATAGATGGGAGGCAGCACGAGGCACAACAGGCCCGGAATCAAGAGCAGATCGAGGGCGGCGCCGACTCCGCTGGGGAGTGCTGCCGAAAACCACATGCCCGCTCGCCCAAGCAACCAAAGCAGCCAGACAAATGCGAGCGCAGCGCCCGTTGCTGGCCGCGAAGCGCTCCAATTCGGAACTGCGGTTAGCAGGAAACCGCATAGCGCGGCGACCGCCCAGCCAAAGAGCATCTCGTGGCCGTGCCACCAGATCGGCGACGCGCCGGCCGGCGCAGACCACTGGCCCCAGAGCACGCCCAACCAGTAGACGACGATGATCGGCGCATAGCAGCCGGCGGAAAAAAAGAAGGGTCGAAACCCGTAGCTGAAGAACGCTCCCGAAAATGCTCCACGGGTTTCGTCACTCACGGCCGTATCCATCTGAATTCCGTAGACTTCTGCTTGCTGGGGTCCGTTCACCTTAGCTTGCTACCGATTGCCCCGCGATGTGACGACTTGCCCCACCCGGCACGATCGCGGCGCTCGTCACGTCAGCGCGCTGGCACAAATCGTGCTTAACTACATACGTGTAACTGAACCAAGGGAGGACGGCCATGACTCGATTCGAAACGATTCTGGTTCCCGTCGATTTCTCAGAGCACTCCAAGGAAGCGCTCGATACCGCGCTCCAACTGGCCCATCTGTTTGGGTCGACGATCCACCTGCTTCACTGTTATCACATCCAGACTGCGGGAGTTTCTCCATACGGCATCGTGCTGCCATCCGGCTACTACGCCGACATTCGCGAGGCCGCCGAAAAACGACTCAACGACTGGCACGCAATGGTGTCAAGCGAAGGAATCAAGGTCGAGTCGCGACTGTCGGCCGACAGCCCCTCTCTGGCGATCAACCTCGCAGCAGAAGAAATCAACGCCGACATGATCGTGATGGGAACGCGTGGACTGTCTGGCCTCAAGCACGCGATGCTCGGCAGCGTCGCGGAACGCGTCGTGCGTCTCGCGCCCTGCCCGGTCCTGACCGTCAAGCACCCCGAAGCCGACTGATCCGAGCAACGACCCTCCAAAGCGGGACGTCGTTAAATAGTTGAATTGAAGCCGCACTCGGCTAGCGACAGCCAGGAAGGTTGCCGGTTATTTGAATCCAAGTCGGACCCGGCTGTAATCCCACGATCCGATAACGCGCTCGCTCACCAGTAGGCGTTGAGCTGCTCAACAACATCCCCACCTACCACAGTTCGAATCCCTTCGAGGAAGGAAGACCGCGCCACCCTCTGGAAGGTGCTCGGTGAGATCCTCGGGGCTTGAATCACCCCAGCGTCAGTCGAGCGGATGCCCGTTCGGGCATCGCCTGGGTGCAAGCGGCGTGTAGATCAGAACCTTCATGCCAAAGAAGTCGATCGGCACGCGAGCAAGACTGGCGCCGCAAATCGGACACTTCTGGAGCATTCTGAATACTCCCGCTCCCACAGCTGAAATCACCACCGGGATCAGCGCCAAATGGATCGGAAGCAAGGCAACAGCGATCGCGAACACCACGTAGGGAACGGTCACCGCGATCCAGCTCTGCTTCCTGGGCGAGAATCGTCTTCTGGTCGTTTCCACCTTCTCCATCACCGCACCTACTGTCCGAAGACTCGTCGACCGAATCCGATCACGTCGAACGATCTCGTTTGAGTGAAAGAGAAGAATCCTTCGACTGGTAGCGGCCCGAAGGAGAGCCCGACGCCAGCCCCGTTTACGAAGTCGCCGATGAACCGCTCGCCGTGGTTTGGTGGCGTGGGATTGATGTTGCCCTGAGCGTTGAAGATCCCTGCGCCCAGAACTCCGTTGATCGAATACGATCGGTCGAGCTGGTCGATGTTGCTGACGAATTCTCCTCCAAGCGTATCTACCGAGAGGCCCGCTCCGATCGCGGGTCCGCCCTCGACAAACGGACCTGCTTGGAAGTTGCCAGCTCGATCCCGACCGACGAAGAAGCCAGAGCTGAACTCGAAGCCGCCCAGGGGTGTGACTACGTCTACGCCGAAGACCTCGACCTTGAAGAAGTTGCCCGGGTTCGGGTCGAGCGGATCCGGATTCGCACCACTTTGGGTTCCATTCCCGTACCGCTTCGCCGTCGATTCCGCAAATCCCCGCATTGCACGTTCGCCTTTGCCGACAGCGTTTCCTGCAATGACCGTATCGCCGCTGACGGGGGCGCCTTGTGGCGCGGGAGGCGGGCTCGATTTCTTGGATCCGCCGAAGACCAACCCCAATAGCCCACTCACCGCATATGACAGGAGAATGGCGACGTTGGGGCTGCCACCGTTTATGTTGGCCGCCCGACCGTCTGGGTCGACGTATCCGATTGGGTTGTTCCGCACGTATCCGTAGGGATTGTGAGTCTGCGGGTCGGGTACCGACTGCAGGATCGGGTCGATGGACACGAAGCGGCCGGCTTCCGAGTCATACCAGCGCGCCCCGAAGTGATACAGGCTCAGTTCTTCGTGATACGTCTTGCCCGTAAATGCTGCCAGCGCGCCGGCCGCCAGATCGGTCTGGGAGGCAATCACCTCTCCGAATGGCTCGAAGACCCGACGCTCGACGACCGTTCCGCGTTCATCCAATGCGAGCACTTCGCTTCCCAGGTGATCGTGAAAGAGATAGCGGGTCAGGGTAACGCTTGGCTTGCCGCGCCTCGCCGCCCACGCCTGCGGCGGTGCCACGACGAGAACGATCACCCCTAGAACCAGGCTCACCGTGACGGGCCGCTCGCCAATGGCATCCAGAATCCCAAGCCGGCTGAGGAGCGCGAGCAACCCCAGCAGCGTTGCAGCGATCAACAGCTGAAAGAAGAGTTCTCGATCGATTGGAAGTCGCCAGGTCGCCGGCGCCCATGCAGCGCGAAGTCCTGCATTCGTCTCCTTCTGCATGACGATGCGCCGCCCGAAGGCGCTCGTGTACGTCCAGGCGATGTTCGCCTTCTTGTCGAAGCGAAAGTAGTTTCCGAGATAGATCTCACTCGTGCCGCCGACCGTCTTGGCGAGCAAATTTCCATCGATATCGTAACGAAACGCTCCGCCCACGCACGGGCCCTCGGCCGTTCCCACGCAATAAACCTGCCCCAAGGCGTTATAGGTACGGTGTTCATCGCCGCGCTGGGTCACGTTCCCCGCGCCATCGTAAGCGTAGGATTTTCCGCTGTGACCACTGCTGCTGATCGCGTGGGGTTTGTTCGCGGTCTCGTAGAACTGATTCCACGCGGCAGTGGCGCTCGGGAGATCCCGCCCGACGAGGTTGCCGAGCTCGTCGTACGCGAAGTACCTCGAGAAGTCGACGCCGCGCTCGCGGCCCGTCCAATACCTCAGCCGACCGCGCTGATCGTACCCGTAGCCGGCGGTTGCATTCAAATCGTCGCCGGTATGGCCATCGGCCACGTGAATGATCTGTCCGCCGGCATTGTACTTGTACCGGAGATCCAGTCTCGATCCCTCCGCGTCATTCAGCCGCATCGACTTCACCCGCTGAACGGCTTTGTCGGGCTCAGCATCTGAACCCGTATAGTATTCCAGTTTCACGTCGCCTGGAGGCTCGGAAATGGTCCGGGCGCGGCCGAGCGCGTCGTACGCGACGTCATTTACAAAATACAGCGATGGGCGCGCCTCGCAATCGGAAAGCTGCAGTTCGCTGCAGACCTTCACGAGATAGCCTCCAGCGTATCCGTAACTGACCCCCTTGCCGGATGCGGATGCCAGCGGCGACTGAAGCCGCGTCAGCCGTCCGAGCAGGTCATACTCGAAATCCGTGCGCAGCGCTCGATCGAACATCTCTCGCCGATTCGTCTTGAGGTTGCCGAAGTCGTCGTACTCCCAGGATTCGCTGTAGCTTCCTGTCGACCTCACCCGCGAGCGCTTTCGGGTAGCGGCGTCATAATCGATCGTTAGATCCCAATCACTGATTTCGTCCGGAGGGTTGATGCGCTTCAGTCGGTTGAGCTCATCGTACTCATAATTGACATGATTGGATGCATTGTCGAGATTTGTGGTTTGCGTGACGTTACCCACCAGATCGTAGAGCGTTAGCTTCGTACCACCGTCCGGATCTTCCACCAGCCAAACGCGACCGAGTGTATCATATCGATAGGTCAATCGGTGAGCGGCGCTTCCGTAATCTTGTGCTGGGCTCGCGTCGTAGATGGATTCCAGCTCCCCGCTCGCCTCGTAGGTGTAGAAGGTCGAATCTGGATCTTCACATTCGATGGCAGAAAGGTCGGTTCGCGACGGGTTTGACACGACGTTCGCGCACTCGTTGGCCATCACCAGGCGATCCCCATCGAGCAGTTTCTCGGTGAGGATTCCGTTGGGATCCTTGGCGAGTACGACATCGAGCGATACACTGTTAGGTGCTTTAAGCCCCGCCGGAAGCGCAAGATCGAGCTGCCGGTAGTCGAACGCCGCCACGCCATCGGGCGTCGTCCGCGTCAATACACGCCCCAACGCGTCATAGGTTTGCGTGATTTCGTCGACGCCCGCGAATCTCGCCGTCGCGAGATTGGTGCAGTCGGCATCGGTACATGCGAGATCGAGCGTTCCGCGAGTCGGGCGCCCGGCATGGTCGCGCGCGGTCACAGCCCGTCCAAACGGAAATGCCGACCCGGGGGCGACCGGAGAAGCCGCGGCGATTTTCCGCCCCAGCCCGTCCAGATAGTCCACCGTACGCACGGTGGCAGCCTCATCGATCCCGCTCCGCGGCTCGAAATAACTTCGGGCCACCACAAATGGTCGATCGGCAAGATTGTCGAACCCAATTGGATCGTCGACGTATTTCCGCGTCGCGAGGATGGTGTCGGCGGCCTGGCCAGACGGTTTCGTCCAACGCTCGATCGTTCGCCCGAACGGATCCACCACGACCCAGTCCCGATCGCCACTGTATTCGCGATGGATCGTCGTCAGCGCGCCGCTCGCCAGATCGATGGGGTCGCCCGAAAATCGCGTGACGTCGCCACGCGGATCCTTGACGCCCACCACGACCGTATGGCTATCCGTCTCCAGCTGATCCGGACAGGCGCTGCCGTCCCCCTGGAAGGCGCTGTCTCCATCATGGCAAAAATGCGTGGTGCGGCCTTCTGGGTCGGTCGACTGAATCAAATTTCCATAGTCGTCGTAGGCGTTCGCCGTATTCGCATACTTTTCGACCGCGCTGGCGTAACGAGGCTTCACCAGGCGTTTGATGAGGATTGGCAACCCCCGGTCGTAATCGTATTCTGTCCGCTTCAGAACATCGCCGTTTGCATCCTTGAGAATTTCCCTGTCCAGCTTCCCGATGATCCAATTCAGCGTATCCGTGGGTTCTGGAAACCGCTGAATGATCAAATCGCCGGTTGGTCGTGAAACAACCGCCTGATGGACGAAATTGTATCCGTACGCGCCACCATCAGCATCGACGTACGTCAATGTTGTGACATGCGTGGCGCCAGCGACTTCATTTGGTGTGCGTCCATAGTAGCTTGCCGATTCATCTCGGATCATACGGCCAATCTTCACACCCGAAATCGATCCGTCGGCCTCGCTCCCGGGGATCACCTCCCACGACATCGTCCGCTGGTGTCGCAGGTTGCTTCCGTCGAAGATCAGCGCACGGCGAATTCTTCCGGCTCGCCCCGGCGCTTGCCAGAAGTACGTAAGGTTCGTTGACCCGTCATCTTGTGTGGTTTGCGCCGCGCGAAAACCGAGCTGCGATCGCTTGATCGGATCCCATTGGGGCATCGCATAGGTCATCGTCGTGGTGTGCGTCGTGCCTCCCGCAAGCGTGTCCGCCGTCGTCATGCGCGAGACGATCGATCGCGCGGTCCATCTCGGTAGACCAATGAAATCTGCTTCACCAGAATAGACTGCATCGGCCTGCGCGAAGGCTTCGAGCCCATCATTGCGCTGGTCTTTATTGATGACCGATGTGTACTCGAATTGCTGTAAACCACCCTGCCCATTTTCGATCCGTTCGAGCAGATCGGCGTGTGCGGTTTGCGAGATATACATCTTCCTCGGAGAACCGCCTCGATCCTTCAAGAGATCGACGGTTGCGTCTCCATCGTAATCGAAGATACGAACCCCTTTGTCGACGATGTAGCGATCGCCGTTCTCTTGCTCCCAGAGGCCCGCTGTCGCCATATCGACATCCGGGACGAATCGGTTGTCCTGAGCCCAGATGCTCCGCTTGCTCGGATCGTGAATCCACGCGTTCATCTCGGTGAGTTGCGGGCTGTCAGTTTTGAGCAGATCCACCAGGCCATCACCGTTCAGGTCTACGAACGCGAGCTCGCTGCTGCGAACCAGCGGGAGATTTCCGCCATCCCAGATCTTTGGCGATGGCGGTTGATAGGCGCGGTCAATGGTCGTGAAGGCCGAAGGCGGCAGGTACTTCTGGGCGGCGTCGCATTCCGCGTGCCCCTCGTTCGCGCCACACCATCCAGCTCCTGTATTGAGCCAGACTCCCTCCTGGACGAGCGTGTCATTCAATCGGCCGTGATGCACACCGGCCCCACCGAGAGCGAGAACGGTTGTCTTGATGAGATCCGCAAGGCCATCGCCATTGAGATCCGCAAAGCGCACGCCCGCATCCGCATCGGCGACGTATTTTCTTCGTTCGAGCGTCGATGCCTCGGAATAGTCTGGCGCCTTGTAATAATTGAATTCGGCAACGATATTGACAGGCGGGATGTAGTTGTCGTCACGTACCCACCCCACGCCATCCGGGGCGCTGAGCCACGCCCCCTCTTCGAATGTGTAAACGGCGCTGTCCGAGCCGAACGTCGCGGGATCTCTCTTGGCGATGATGTCCGGTCGGCCGTCTCCGTTCAAATCGGGCATCCGAACGCCGTGATCGACGAAATAGGCGAACGTCACGCCGCTATCGACACCCTGCGTCGGCGTGCCCCTCCTCTCGCCCGGCGTCCACGGGCGGCCGGGGCGATCCGCACCGGTGCCACCGTCACTTCGCAGGTAGATCGAGTGAAAGGGCGGCAGCGATTCCGCCCAGTCATCCCTTTGCTCCCAGCCGGCATTGACGTCCGTTGGGTCCGCTTTTGCTTTGTTGATCCACACGTGTTTGACGTGCTCGACGGCGGCCCAAGACTTGGGTGTCCCCGAACAGGGCGTGTCCGCCGTGGCACTCCCGGCGCCAGTTTCAAAGGACAACAAAATGTCCGCAAAGCCATCCCCGTTGAGGTCCATGAGGTTGGCTTGAACGAGCGGAAAAATCTTGGTGCCGTTATTGAAAACGTGCTCCAGGACAAAGAGGATCGCCCAACTTTGCTGTAATTCTTCTACGGAGCAGGTAACGCCTCCCGTCCTGATCTCTTTGATTCCCTTGGCCGCGAACGTCAGCTCTCTGATTCTTGCCTCCCAATTCAGGTCTCGGGCGCCCCACCCGGTTCCATCGTTGAGGTAGACCTCCAGCTCCCGGCTCACCAGGTTGGGATAGCCCAAGACTTCGACGCCACGGAGGCGCACATAATCGGGATAACCGTCGCCATTGATGTCTCCGATGCGCACGCCCCGATCACGCCCCTGCGCGGCATCTTCACCCTGCGTGAAGTGCAGCGAAACTTCCCCGGGCCAATTCTTGTTGGCCCACTGGGCTCCCACACCGATACCAATGGCGTCGGAATCCGTGTAGGTAAACGTCCTCGGCGGGAGTCCCTCACAGTCAGTGGGATTCATTGAAACCGGACAGTCCGTACCGAAGAGCTGCGCGGTCCAGAGCCGGGACCGACCCGTGGTGTACTCGGCGCTCTTTGCGTAGGTCAGGACCAGGCGCCGATAGATCTCGCTCCCCACGAAGCTCTGAATTTCGCGCACCCGTTTTCCAATCCGGGTTTCGATGCTAAGCGGATAACCAAAGATCACCTCTTTGCGGCCCCACTCGTCAGTGCGATTCTCGAGGACGAATTGGATTCTTCTCACCATGCCCGCGCCACCCACAGGTGTGTCTGACCCCTCGCGGTAGGTGTACGAGATGGAATCCGGGTAGGCGGTTCCGACATCGCTGTCCCGGTCATAGTGAAAGCGCGTGATGTTGCCGTGGGCGTCCTCGAGCTCCGAGAGGAGCCAGCGCCCGATCTCGCCCATGTCGTCTTCCGGGTTTCGATCGCCGCCTCTCCGAATGCGCGTTTCCTGGTTGGTCCCGAAGCGCGCGGTCCGACCGTCTGGAAAATCGACCTCCCAGCTCTGTCCCCTGTGGGTGATTCGCGCGAACGACTCTTGAACGGTTCGATATTCACCGGGATGATCGATCTGATCGGGGTGGGCGACGAGCAGCACTCCATCGAACTCGAAGGCGTCCTCTGCGTCTTCGTACGCAGGGGTTCCGTAGCGCGCGGCCCTTCGGATCTCGCCGAGTTCGACGCCCCAACCCACCCCAAACGGGCCATCCGAAAGGTTACTCGCGTAGCTGAGTGCCAAATCGGGCTCACTACCGCCGGTTCCCTTTGGCATCGGGATTTCAATCCGAAAATGTGTCTGGCCCGTACTCTGGATGACGCTCGCATCCTGCGCGTTTTGACTCGCGAGGTCCTTGGGATCATTCGCCGCCCATGCTTGAAACGAACACGCAGCCGAGAGCAGGACAGCGAAAGCAATCGAACCCAGCATTTCTCGCGGCCGGCGCTTCATCCGGTCGGCATCAACGCACGCCTTCGCACCTTCGAGGCTTCTCGGCTGCTCGCTTTTCGATTTCCGCATCTCGTTCAAAGCCTCCTCTGCATCTGCAAACCGAGGGTCAGGTCGCGAACCCGCCCACGATCTGCTTCGCTTCGAATCAACACGAGATCCTGCACGTGATGCGGCTGTTCCTTGCCGCTTGCTGCG
>Ga0326597_10004040_pt1 | contig 20785 bp, 22 predicted proteins | sample RVTome_12_FD_203789 | JGI IMG/M metagenome (GOLD analysis project Ga0326597, IMG submission 203789) | Soil microbial communities from uranium-contaminated site in the Upper Colorado River Basin, Wyoming, United States - RVT100D185 | ecosystem: Environmental > Terrestrial > Soil > Contaminated >...
ATCCGGCGTGGATGTCCATGGACATGCGGGAACCTATTGCAGGGTCCCTGCTGTCCTGGCCCTACTGGGCCGCGGCGGTTGCGTTCGTTTGCTACCCGCTGCTGGCGGTGCGCATGGCGCTCAAGGGCGGGCGCGCCGGCGTCGCCGGCTGGGCGCTGGCGTTTCCCTGGCTGATGTTCATTCCCGAGCTTTCCACCGTGCGGGTGCAGGAGCCGTTCGTGCTGTACCGGGCTTATCTGTGGTTTCCCGTCTTCGGCGTGCTCGTGCCGCTTGCAATCGAGCGCATCGGCGCGCGGGTGGCGGCCCTGTCGGTCGCCGTCATCGTCTGCGCGCTCGTGCCGCTGTCGTGGAACCGCCTGGCGTCGCTGTCGGAGCCGCTGGTCGCGTGGCATGACGCGGCGAAGCTGCTGGTGCGGGACGACGAGCCGGGCGCCGGACGCATTTACTATAACCGCGCCCTTGCGCTCTCGGCGAAAGGCCGCAGGGAAGAGGCGTTGCGGGACATGGACAGGGTGGTCGTGCTCCACCCGCGGCTCGCCCCGACTCGTTTCGCCCGGGCAACACTTCTATTCGCCTTGAAACGCTACCGCGAGGCGCTCGATGAAGTGAACTTCGCGCTGGATCTCGATCCCGGCAGCAGCACGTATTATTTCGGCCGCGCGGCAGCCCTGAGTCAGCTGGGGCGCGAGGAGGATGCGCTCTCGGATATCCGGAAAAGCTGCGATCTGGGCAATGTAATTGCTTGCGCAGCGCTGGGGCCGAAGGGCAAGACCGCCAGGTAGCGGGGCGGATCTTGAAAATCGCTGCGATCGTCGAAGAACAAGCTCGGAACGCGTGCCTTCAATTGGCCGTCAGCCGCCGGCGGAGATGCCGGGGTTGCCCTTGACCCCGGAGAGCGCGGGGCGGGCGGGCTGAACGCCCCGGATCACCTTCTTCGCGCGCAGATAACCTGCGAGGACGTCCCACACCGGTTCGCCGGCGGCGCCTTCGGCGACCGGCGCCCAGCTCGCGACCTTGTAGGTCTTGCCGGCTTCGATCGGGCGGCACTTCAACGTCATGCCGCTGATGCGGGCGCCGATTTTCTGCGTCGGGTCGCAGCGGTAGCTCATCCCGCCCACGCGCACCATGTCGCCGCCCTGCTGGTAGTAGGGGTCCGGGTTGAACAGGTTGTCGCAGATGTCCTCGAGGAGGTTCTTGATGGCTTCGCCGGTGAACTCGTTCACCGTGACGTACGGGTAGGTGATCGCGGTCTGGTCCATCAGGTCTTCGAGCGTGATGGCCTGTCCCGGCAACAGCGTGGTGCCCCACCGAAAACCCGGTGAGAACGCGATTTCCGTACCTTGCGTTTCCATCAGGGCGTCCAGGATCACCTGGTCGAAGGTGCCGGTGAAATTGCCGCGCCGGTAGAGCAGGTCTTCCGTGACCGCGAGCTTCTCGGCGAGCTTCCCCTCGAACGGCGCGCGAATCCTGCGGATGTGCGCTTCCATGCCCGGGTCGGGCTTGATGAGGTCGGAGAATACTGGCAGCAGCCGGTAGCGGCACTCGCGGACTTTTCCGCCGCGCACGTCGAGGTCCACCACCGCGAGAAATTTTCCATTGCATCCCGCGTTGGCCACCAGTGTCTTGCCGCCGCGGTTTACGACCGGCACCGGCTCGGGCACCGCATCGTGCGTGTGGCCGCCGAGAATGATGTCGATCCCGGTCACGCGCGAGGCGAGCTTGAGATCGACGTCCATGCCGTTGTGCGAGAGCAGGGCCACGGCCTGGGCGCCCTTGCCCCTCGCTTCGTCCACGCGCTGCTGCAGGCTTTCCTCCTGGATGCCGAAGGTCCACTCCGCGACGAAGTGCCGCGGGTTGGCGATCGGGGTGTACGGGAACGCCTGGCCGATGATGGCGACCGGGACGCCGTTCACTTCGCGCATGACGTACGGCTTGAACACCGGGTCGCCGAAATCGGCGGTGTGCACGTTCTGGGCGATGAACTCGATGCGGCCGAGATCCTTCGCGACCGCTTCCTTGACGCGGGCCGCGCCGTAGGTGAACTCCCAGTGGCCGGTCATCACCTCCACGCCGAGGAGCCGCGAGGCCTCGATCATGTCACGGCCCCGGGTCCACAGCGAGGTGGCCGAGCCCTGCCAGCTGTCGCCGCCGTCGAGCAGCAGCGCGCTGGGGCGCTGAGCGCGCATGTGCTTCACCAGCGCGGCGAGGTGCGCAAATCCACCGATCTTGCCGAAGCGCCGCGCCGCGTGCTCGAAATCGAGATGGGTGAACGCGTGGGCGAGGCGGGTCTTCGGGGTGACGCCGAAATGCTTGAGCAGCGCCTCGCCGACGAGGTGCGGCGGCCTCCCGCGCGCGTCGTGCAGGCCGAGGTTGACGTCGGGCTCCCGGAAGTAAGCCGGCAACAGCTGGGCGTGGCAATCGGTGAAGTGAAGCAGGGTGACGTCGCCGCCCGGCGTCGGCAGGTCGTAGAGCGCGTCCTCGCGCGCCGCGGCGCCCGCCCGCTCGGTGAGCGGCACGCCGTACGCCGCCGCTACCGCCAGCATCTGCAGGAACTCGCGCCGGCTGATCGACATGGCTTGGGCAGGTAAGTGGTGAGCAGTAAGCAGTGAGCGGACGTTTGCCGTCGCGCGGGGTTCTCTGCTTACCGCTTACTGCTTACCGTTTACTTCTTGCTGTTCACGGGGGACTGGGGGTCCAGCAGGTAGGCAACGACGTGCGCGATCTGCTCCGGGGTCAAATGGCCGCTAGAACCCAGGCGCGGCATGTTGGCGCAGGGCACGTAAGCCCATGCGTTGTAGATCCTCTCGTAGGTGAGCCTGGCGACGGCTTCCGAGTTGCCGCGTTGCGCGCCGTAGCCGGTCAGGCTCGGGCCGAGGTTGCCGACGTTGAATTCCTTCGGGTCGAGCACATGGCAGTTGGAGCAGAGCGCGCCATTGCCTATGTTCCCCTTGGCCTTCTCGAGCTTCCCGCCTCTGATGCGCGAGCCGGAGCCGTTGTAGGCGAGCTTCGCGCCCGCCTTCCAGTCGCCCGCGAGCTTCCCGGACGCCGGGTACTGGATCGAGGCGCGCGCGAGCCTGACCACTTCAGCGGACTCCTGCTGGGTGAGCTTCGCGTCCCCGATCTTGCTGCAGATCCGCTGGGACTCGTCCTGCCCCAGCCGCTTGGCGAGCGCCGGCGGCGCGCCGATGAAGGACGCGCTCACGATCTTTTCCGCGGTCTGCCGCGTCGTCGCCTGATCGGGGTAGGACGCGCAGCTTGCCGCGACCACCGCCGATGCGCCCAACGCCGCCCAAGTCATCCATGGCGTTTGCATTTTTTACTCCTCTCACTCTCAGCGCTTCACCCCGGGCACCTGGATCGCGGCGCCGTTGCCCTGGTGGTTGAGATAGCTGGTCAGGGCGACCGAGACATCGGACAGGTAGGCGAGGTCGGGCAGGCGCATCTGCCAGTAGCAGATCTTGAGCCGCCATTGCATCGTGCGCACGTTGCCCTGGGTGCCGAGATACGCGGGCCAGGTTGTGGCGACTGCCTGTATCTGCTTCTGATCGGTCATGTTCGGCAGGTCCTGCAGCCGGACGCGCTTGCCGTTTTCGCCGTGACACGTGATGCAGCCAAAGTCGGTCGGCCCGTTGCGCCGGAAGAAAATGTACTCGCCCGCCTTGTACGTGTCGTACTCTTTCTGATGGCTCAGGGGGACGTTCATCTTCATCCCGTTCGACCTGGAGGCGATGAAGGCGACCAGCGCCTCGACGTCCGACATGCGGTCGAGGTTACCCATCGCGGTCTTGACGATGTCCGCACGTTTGAATCCCTGCTGCTCGACCATGCAGGTCACCAGCCGCGACTCCGCGTCCTGGACTTTGTCGGTGTCGGGGAAATAACGCGGCAATTGCGCGTATGCGCCCTCGAGCTTTCCGGGTCCCAGCCCGAAGTCGCATTTGTCGAGCGACGCATTCTTGGGCCCGCGTTTCTGGTGGAACAGTTGTTCGCCGCGCAGCACCCATAATTCGCCGGGGTTGTCCTCGGCCAGCATCTTGCGCCCGACCCCCAGCGGGTCGCCCGACTGCGCCAGCGCCGGCGTCACGCCGCCTGCTGCCATGCAGACGGCGGCGAGTGCGGCAAGGCCGCTTCGCATATTCGGCATGAAGTCCTCCTCCTTTATTGTCACCGGGTCGGGCCCGGCGGCCGTCACGATGCCGCGGCCACGGTCGCTTCGTCGGTGCGCTTGTCGCCCTTGTTGTCTTCCCAGGTGACGCCGATCTTGTCCCCGGGTTTCGCGCCCTTGACGCGCAGGCCGAGGAACGGATTGCGCGACACCGCCTGGCTCCATTGCGCGTCGAGCACGGTCTTGCCGTTATGCGTGACCAGCACGCTCTGTATGAAATGCACGGGGATGATCGCGCCCCTGGCGTCCTTGCGCTGGCCCGTTTCCATCGGATGCAGCATCAGGATACGCACGTCGGCGGCGTCGCCCTGCAGCGTGGCGCGGATTTTCATCGGTTCAGCCATGGTTCCGTCCTTTTGTGGGTGGCGTGACCCGGTTGCCCGATCAGCCGCAGCCGCCGACGGTGATCTTGATCTCTTTCTTTGCGGTAAAGTATTTCCCGCCCGCCTTCACCACGGCCCAGACGTCGGAGGTCTGGCCCATCTTGATGCGTGTCGAGACGTAGCCTTCGCCGCCATTGGCGACGTCGAACGTCGCGGCAAGCGGGAAGGGGTTCTTCTCCGCGATGATGGAAATCTGCTGGGTGTTGGGTATGCGGCTCGCCACCGCGACCGGCACGACCGCGCCGTTTTCCGCGATATCCGGGGCGGTGATGGCGATGTCGCGGCTCTCCGCCGCGTTCGTGACCCCGAGATTCTTCAGTGCGTCGGCCAGCGCCTTCGATTCGAAGCCGGCCTTGTTCCAGGTCGCCGCCAAGGCTCCCGCCGATCGCAGCAGGCCGGCGGCACTGAGCGCCACCAGCGTGCCGATGCCGCCGGCGAATTTCAGGAATGATCTGCGCACGATGTTCATGGGTTGCCTCGTTACCGGATATCGATGCCGCGCCCACCTGTCGACCGGAATAAGGATAGCGCAGCCGGTAATATCAGGAGTCGTGTCCGGGCAGCGAATGTAGCCAAGATTGCGACTCTTGTCCACATGCGGGCGCGGACCGCTTCTGGCAGGAAAAATTCCTGAATTTGCATGTCTGCGAGCGCCGCCGCGTGGAATCTCCGACCCTAGCCGTGCGCGGTCGCGTGTTTCGCCAGCCAATCGCCCGACTTCCCGCCTGTCTTCTCGAGCAACCGGATGTTCTCGAGGCGCATGCCGCGGTCCGCGGCCTTGCACATGTCGTAGATGGTGAGTAACCCCACCGCGACCGCGGTCAACGCTTCCATTTCGACCCCGGTGCGCCCGACGGTTGCGACGGTTGCGACGCATTCCACCGCGCTCGCCTTGCGATCCGGCCTGAAATCCACGCTCACGTGCGTCAACGCGAGCGGGTGGCACAACGGGATCAGCTCGGAGGTGCGCTTCGCGGCCTGGATCGCGGCGGTGCGCGCGACGCCGAGGACGTCGCCCTTGCGGGCGGCGTCGGACGTGATCTGCCTCAACGTCGCCGGCCGCATGCGGATGCGGCCCCCGGCGCGCGCGACGCGCCGCGTTTCGCCCTTGCCGGCCACGTCGATCATGCGCGCCTGGCCGCGCGCATCGATATGGGTCAGTCTTTTTTTCATCGGAAATTTGCGTGGCGCGGACTCAATTCAAACCGGGTTAGGAACTCCCGCGCAACCGAATTATCATAGCATCATGCGGTTACGCCTATTCCTGTTGCTGTTGCTGCTCGCGGTCCCGCGTGCGCCGGCCGAGGGGTTGCCCGATCTCGGCGAGGTGGCGCAGGCGGGGTTCACGCCGATCCAGGAGCGCAGGCTGGGCGAGAGCATCATGCGCGAGATCCGCGCGGACCGGAGCTTCTACGATGACGCGGAGGCGACGGATTACGTCAACGCCCTCGGCAACCGCCTCGCCTCGCGCAGCCCGGAGGCGCGCCAGAATTTCGATTTTTTCCTGATCCGCGACTCCCAGATTAACGCTTTCGCGCTGCCCGGCGGCTTTATCGGCGTCCATACCGGGCTGATCCTCGCCGCGCAGAGCGAGTCGGAGCTGGCGGGCGTCCTGTCCCACGAAGTCGCGCACGTTACCCAGCGCCACATCGCGCGCATGATCGCGCAGCAGAAGCAAGGCATGCTCACCTCCCTCGCGTCAATGGCGGCGGCGCTGCTGCTCTCGCGCGTGAGCTCCCAGGCGGCGGAGGCCGCGGCCGCGTTCGGGACGGCGAGCACGATCCAGGGGCAGCTCAACTTCACGCGTGACAACGAGCGCGAGGCGGACCGCGTGGGCCTGCAGATACTCGATCGCGCGGGCTTCGACCCGCGGGCCATGGTGACTTTCTTCGAGCGCCTTCAGCGCGCCACCCGCATCTACGAGACCGGCGCGCCGTCGTACCTGCGCACGCACCCCCTCACGTTCGAGCGCATCGCGGACATCCAGAACCGGACGCAGGAGGCAGGCTACCGGCAGATACCCGACAGCCTCGAATTTCAATTGATCCGCGCGAAGCTGCGGGCGCAACTCGAAGCGCCTGACTCGGCCGTCGCGTTTTTCGAAACCAGCCTGACCGAGCGCAAATTCCTGAGCGAGGCGGCCAGCCGTTACGGCCTTGCCGCAAGCCTGATGCGCCTGAAGAACCACGCGCGGGCGCGCAGGGAACTGGAGGCCGTGCGCAAGCTCGCGCCGGCGAGCCCGATCGTGGAGACGCTGTCCTGCGAGCTTGCCCAGGCGTCGGGGGGCGCGCCGGCGGCGCTCGCCTGCTACCGCGACGCGTTGAAGACTTATCCCTCCTACCGTGCGCTCGTCTATGCGCACGCCAACGCGCTGCTCCAGGCGCGGCAGCCCGATGTCGCGCTGAAGCTGGTCGAGGACAGGCTGCAATTGATCACGGACGACTACCGGCTCTACCTGCTGCAGGCGCGCAGCTACGCGGCGCTCAACAAGCGCCTCGCCCAGTCCCGCGCCCAGGCGGAAGCCTACGTGCGCATGGGCAACCTGACCGCGGCGGTGGAGCAGCTGCAAATCGGGCTGAAAAGCGGGGATGGCGATTTCTACCAGATGTCGAGCGCGGAATCGCGCATGAGAGAGCTGCGCAAGCTCGACGAGGAATTGCGGCGGGAGGCCAGGAAACAGTGACCGGCCAGCCGCGACCGTGACGGGGTTCACACCGACTGGTTTCACCCGTCGTTTCGGGGCGAAACCGTTGTAGTATCGTGCCGTATGGATCTTTCCCGCACCCCCGTTCCCGGCCTGCCCGCCGTGCTGGAGAAAGTCGGGAAATACGAGATCATCAAGGAGCTGGGCAAAGGCGCCACCAGCGCGGTCTACCAGGCGTACGACCCGTTCCAGAACCGGCAGGTCGCCATCAAGGTGGTGTTTCCCGAGGCGCTTGGCGACCAGGAGCACGGCAAGCGCTACAAGAAGCTGTTCGTCACCGAGGCTTCGCTCGCCGGCAAGCTATCGCACCCGCATATCGTCGCGATCTTCGACGCGGCGGCGGACGAGGACGGCAGCTACATCGTCATGGAGTACGTGGACGGCACCACGCTCGAGCAGTACACGCGCCACGACAACCTGCTGCCGATCCAGAAGATCGTCGAGATCGTCTACAAGTGCGCGCGCGCCCTCGAGTACGCGTCGCGCCAGGGCGTGATCCACCGCGACATCAAGCCCGCCAACATCCTGCTCTCCGGCGAGTCCGACATCAAGATCTCGGATTTCGGCGCCGCGCTGACCGTGGCCGCGGAAACGACGCAGGTGAGCGGCATCGGCTCGCCGGCCTACATGTCGCCGGAACAGGTGAAGGAGCAGCAGCTCTCCTACCAGACCGATATTTTTTCCCTCGGCGTCGTGATGTTCCAGCTGCTTACCGGCCGGCTGCCGTTCAAGGGCGCGAACAATTACAGCATGATCTACCAGATCATCAACGTCGAGCCGCCCCGCGCGATCGAGGTTCGCCCCGATATCCCGCCGCGCATTGACGCGATCGTGATGCGCGCGCTGCAGAAAGACACCGCGAAGCGCTACCAGACGTGGGACGAGATGGCGCATGACCTGGCCACGGCGCTCGGCACCGAGGAGAAGCGGGAGGAGGGATATGCCGAAAGCGAGAAGTTCGACACGCTGCGCAAGCTCGAATTCTTCCGCCTGTTCAGCGACGTCGAGCTGTGGGAAGTGCTGCGGCTCGCGACCTGGCACAAGATGGCGCGCGACACGGTGCTGATCCAGGAGAACGACATCGGCTCCTCGTTCTTCATCCTGGTGGCGGGCGAGGTGAAGGTGATGAAGCAGGAGCGGCTGCTGAACGTGTTGAAGGGCGGCGAGTGCTTCGGCGAGATGGCCTACCTCGGCAAGCAGAAGTTCCAGCGCTCGGCCAGCATCGTGGCCCTGTCCGACATCAAGGTCATCGAGATCCGGGCCGAGACGCTCGCCAAGGCGTCCGACCTGTGCCGCCACCACTTCCACGGCGCGTTTCTCGAGCTGCTGGTGGACCGCCTCGCGATGGCCAACCTGCGGCTTTCCCAGCTGCTAGCCGACCGCAATATCAGCGTTTTTTAACGCCCCCGGAGCGTCTTCCGGCGCGGCGCGAATGCGCCTGCAATCGCGCTGGAAAAGCACGCCCGGGCAAGCCAAAATTTCGCTATTGCGGCAAGCAAATTGTGCTACGATTTCCTCGCATTCCGTTGCACACCGCTTACTCAAAAATCAGCCACCGGAGGCAATCATGGGGAACTTCACATTCTTCCGCAAATCCAATCTGTTGCGCGCCCAGCAGGTGGGTCAGGGCATGACCGAGTACATCATTATCGTGGCCCTGATCGCGGTCGCCGCGATCGGCGTCTACAGCTACTTCGGCCAGACCCTGCGCCAGCAGACCGCCGGCATGGCCGCGGAAATGGCCGGCAAGGACAGTACCGAAAGCATCACCAAGGCGGGAACGGCCGCGGGCAAGGCCAGCACGTCGGCGGAAGCGACCAAGAGCCTTGGTAGCTATGGTTCCGCAAAAGAACTCTCCACCAAATAGCTGAACGGCCAGCTGGAGGCGGTTAGCGGGAGAGGAGCCGTGAGGCTCGGAGTCAGTACGCGCAGCGCGCAGCGCGGACAGGCGCTCGTCTTCGTGACGATCGTCATGCTGGTGGTGATGCTCGCGCTGGTGACCATGTACAGCATGGGCCAGCTCACCACCGCCAAGATGAAGCTGCAGAACACGGCGGACGCGGCGGCCTACAGCGCCGCGCTCGCGCAGGCGCGCGACTACAATTTCTCCGCCTACACCAACCGCGCGATGGTCGCCAACCAGGTGGTGATCGCGCAGTTGGTTGGGCTGACTTCCTGGGCGCGCAACTACAACGACACCTTCGCCACGCTCACGCCGCAGGTGGAATGGATGGCGCAGGGCATCGTCGGGCGCTTCATGTGGAGCCTGCCGATCCGCGGGCTGCGGCCCGCTGCCCGCACCTTCAACCGGGCGATGGACACCGCGGCGCCGTTCCTGGTGAAGGGGCTCTACATCCTCATCGACGGGCTCGGCTACGCGCAAGCGGTCTATCACTACGGCACGGCGATGACGGTCGCGCAGCAGCTCGGGGCTGAAGCCAAGTTCATCAGCTTCATCGGTTCTCTCGCCGGCTTCGATACGACGGGCCTCGGCAGTTCCATCGCCAGCCTGCTGTCGCTTGGCAACAACTACAACGTGATCAAGCTGAACGACCCGGACGCGGTGCTGAGCACGCTCGGGCTCGCCGCGTGGGCCTATAACACCTACGAGTGGTTCGGTTTCACCAACGAGAAGGACCCGACGCTGCCCAAGGGCGGCGCAACGACGAGCAACAAGGGCAACGACGGGCCGAACTCCCAGCGCTTCGCCAAGGTGACCACGAGCTCGATGGACGGCTTCTACGACAAGCGCACGCTGCCCTGGGTGCCGTTCCCGTGGCCGCTGCCCTCCGTGCTGATCGATCCGACCTTCATCGTGGGCGCGCCGCGGGTCTACGGCTTCACCATGCTGCTGTTCCATACCGGGGGCACCGAGCTGAGAAACAACAACAAGACCTGGAGCGCGCAGGACACGACGGCCTTCTTCGGGCTGGTGACGGTGCCGATCTATATCCCGCCGTTCGGGCCTTTCATCAACATCCCGATCATCCCGTGGATCATCCCGCCGCTCGGGGCGCCCGCGGGCGGCGCGGCGCAGGCGGGGACCTCGAGCCCGATCAATCCGGCGAACAACTTCAACCGCGACGACCCCGCGAGCTACAAGGCGATGGCCCAGGCGTACGGCGAGTCGTTTTCGGGGGCCGCCTTCCCCTCTTTCGGGCTTGCGGCGCGAATGCAGCAGGGCAAAGGGGCGGGAGCGACGCTCGGCCAGTTGCCAACCGGCACGAAGGGCGGGCTTCGCAAATACCGCGACGTAAAGGACATCGAGCAGGTCACTACCGCCGCCACCAACAACCACCAGAACATCAGCTCGCCGCCGATCATCGTCGAGATCGAGAAGCCCTCCAATCTGATTCCGACCAGCGCCACCGGCGGCCTGCGCATCGGGCGGGCGGGCAGCACCGACGCATCGAGCTTCTGCGGCCTGACCTCGCCGCACCGGCTCGGCCCGGAAGTCACGTCGGTCACGGCGACCGGCAATCTCGACGTGGGCGACGGCACCGCCAGCAATTGCATGCGGGCGCTGTCCAAGGCCGAGGCCTATTTCTCCCGACCCGCGGATATCTTCGGTCGCGGCGACGGCAAGACCGAGTACGGCAGCCTCTACAGCCCGTACTGGCAGGCCCGGTTGCTGCCGAACGACCTCCTCGAGCAGGCGGCGTCCATGCTGTTCCAGGGGCTCAATTTCTCCAGCATTGGCAGCTGGATCGGTACCACCTACTAGCGCCATGAGAACCTGGACCCTCCGAATGAGCGCGCGGCCGACGCACCCCGTGATCGAGGGAGGGCGGGCCCTTCGACCGAGCTCAGGACAGGCGCTGGTCGAGTTCCTGATTGCCGCGACACTGGTGCTGATCCCGATGTTTCTGATCGTGCCGCTGCTCGGCAAGTACATGGACCTGAAGGCCACGGCGATCCAGGCCGCGCGCTACGCCGCGTGGGAGCGCACGGTCTGGTTCGGTCACGCGGACTGGGCCGCGGGGCAGAAGACCGACCTGCAGGTCCAGCGCGAGATCCAGCGGCGGTTCTTTTCCGACACGGCGACGGTGAAGCTGCAGAGCAACGACGGCAACGCGACGGGCTGGGGCGGCACCGGCCCCAAGCCGCTGTGGCGCGACCGCGCCGGCAACCCGATGCTGGTGACTTACGACGCGAACGTGACCCAGGGCGTGGTGAAAGGCGAAACCCCCGGGCTGATCAACGACATACTCGACCCGGTCGTGAGCGCCATTTCCTTCGTCGGCGGCCTGCTGGGCGCGGCGTTCGTCCTGGACATGGACAGCCTCTACACCTCGACCGTGAACGTGCAGACGGTGCAGACGCGCCCGATCCGGCAGGTGATCGACCGGGGAGCGGCCACCGGCGCGGTCACACCGCTGTTCTCCGAGAAGAACGTGCTGATCGCGAACGGCTGGGGCGCCAACGGCGCGGCCCAGGTCAAGGCGCAGACCGAAGGCCTGACGCCGACGTCTTTCCTGCAGCGCTCGCCGGTGTCCGACGTGCTGACCGTCATACAATACCTCGCGTACGTGTTCGCGCCCGAGTTGAATCCCAACCACCTGAAGCTCGGCGGCGAAATCAAGCCCGATGTCGTGCCCGGCGACCGGCTGCAGTAGCAAGCGGAAAACGGACCAGAATGATCGAGAGGGAAAGCAAGAAGGGGGTTGCCGCCACGCGCGGGCTGCGCGCCGCGGCGCTGGCGGCCTCAGTTGCAGCGGCGGGCGCGGTCATCGCGGCGGAGGAGCCGCGAATGGAGTGCCCCGCGTTCCCGCTGCCCGAAGCGAAACTCACCTGGGTCGCCCCGAACATCGCCTACAACGGGCTGCCGATGCAGATCCGGCAGTTCGACAGCAAGGAGTCGCCGAAGGCGATCCTCGATTACTACCGCCGCGAATGGCGCGGCACGCGCGAGCGTCCCGGCAACGTCGAATACCCGCTCGACGGGTGGCAGGTGATCGCCGCGCTGCGCGAGCGCTGCTTCTACACGGTCCAGGTCAAGGCTTCCGGCAAGGAGGGCTCGACCGGGCTGCTCGGCATGAGCCGGCTGCCCGACCCGTTGCAGGTGCGCGAGGCCGGCAAGCATTTTCCGATGATGTCGGGCAGCACGGTCATCAACGATATCGATCATTTCGATCCGGGCAAGCGCGGGCGCACGATCCTGCTCACCAACGAGTTCTCGGCGCACGCCAATGCCGGTTTCTACCGCCGGGTGCTGGCCTCGGACGGCTGGCGCGTCGTCGTCGATCACGCGCTGCCGGTGGGAGGCAATCGCACCGCCTACGTCATGACGCTGAAGCGCGGCGCGGCCGAGACCAACATGAGCATCTCGCGCCACGGAGAGTCGACCAGCGTGCTGGTCAATCTCGTGGACCGGCCGTAACAGGAGAGAAAGGATGCAGATTTCGAGATGGCACGACCCCGGGCGCCTGATCGCGGAGCGCGCGCGACAGCTCGGCCAGTCGAGCATGGAATACACGGTGGTGGTGTTCTTCGCCGTGCTGGTGCTGCTCGTGCCGGACGCGAGCGGCGACGTGCCGCTGGTCCAGCTCGCCAACGCATTCAAGCGCTTCTACACGGGCTTCGCCTACGCCGTGTCCCTGTCCACAACCATCATGCCCATGTGAGCGTCCAATGCGAATGCTGAGAATCATACTGTCGCGAATCAACAAAATGTGGCTCCTGATGGGCGTTGCGGTCATCCTGGGACTGGCCGCAACCTGGGTCACCCTGCAGTACCTGAAGACGCGCGAAGCGCGCATCGAGGCCGAGGCGCAGAAGCGCGCAAGTGGCGGGACGACCGTGGCGGTCGTGGTGCCGACGCGCAACCTGCCCAAGGGCACGATCGTGGACGGGAACTCGATGGCCGCCCGCGACGTGCTGGCCGACACGGTCTACGACGAGACCATCCTCGCGGCCGACTTCGCCAAGGTGCAGGGGATCCGCCTCGCGCGCCCGGTCGAGCAGGGCAGGCCGCTGCGGCAGTCGGACCTCGACATCCAGGCCAAGGACTTTGCCGAAACGCTGGCGGGGGGCAAGCGCGCGATCACGATCGAAATCGACGAGATCAATTCCATCTCCCAGATGGCCCGCGTTGGCAACTACATCGACCTGATGCTGATCGTGTCCGAAGGCAGTGACGGCGGCGGCGGCCAGCAGGTGCTGTCGCTGCTGCAGCGGGTGAAGATTGTCGCGACCGGGCAGACCATCACCCGCGCCGCTCCGGCCGACGGCTCGAGACCCGCCGCGCCGCAGCGCTACAGCAACGTCACCTTCGAGGTGACGCCGGAGGAAGCGGCCCGCATCGCGCTCGCGCAACAGATGGGCAGGATCCGCGCGGTGCTGCGCGGCGACGAGGACCGGGCGATCGAGCCGCTGGCGCGGGTGAACACGCAGACGGTGCTGCGCGGCTACGGCGCCGCCGGCAAGAAGAAGGGGAAGGGCGGGGATGAGGACGAACTGACGGTGGAATACATCATCGGCGGCAGGGGCAGCGGCAGCGGCGTCGCGCCGAGCCAGACCATCAACGTCAACATGCCGGCCATGCCGGCGGGCGCGCCGGCGCAGACGGCCTCCGTCCCGCCGGGCGCCATCGCCACCCCGGGACAGGTCACGGTTCCCGGCGTGGGCACGTTTCCGTATCCCTCCGTGCCCGGCGTAAATGCACCGGCTCCGGGCACGTCATCCGCCGCCAAACCGTACTAGACTCCGCTGATTGGAACAACGACCATGCACCCCTTTCGCCTTCTGATGCTTTGCGCGGCCCTGCTTGGCGGGCTGCAATTCGCCGGCACCGCCGGCGCCGCCGAACCCGCCAAGAGCGGCATCACCGAGATCAGCCTCTACGTCGGGGAAGTGAAGACCCTGCCGGTGACCCGGATCCAGAGGATCGCCATCGGCAACGGCAGGCTCCTGACGACCAACGTGCTGGAAAAGGAGTTGCTGATGCTGGGCGAGCAATCGGGCCGCACCAGCCTGTTGATCTGGACGTTGGATGGCAAGGAGTTGCGATATACCGTGACCGTCGTGGCGAACGATATCTCCGATACCCGGCGCAGGCTCTCGGCGCTGCTTGCGAACATGCCGGGGATCAAGGTCGACCACGTCGGCCAGCACGTCGTGGTCACCGGCAACGCCAGCAAGCCCGACCTCGCGCGCATCGCCTCGATCACCGGCCTGTTTCCGCAGACGCTCAACATGGTGCGCGAGGAAGAGGTGACCATGAAGCGCATGGTCTACCTGAAGCTGCAGATCGTGGAAATGAAGAAGTCGCTGTCGGAGAGTCTCGGCGTGCAGTGGGACACGACGATCTCGGGCCCCGGCGCGGGCTTGGCGGGCGACCTGCTCACCCACCGGCAGCCCCTGTTCCGCATTCCCGAGGCTGCGCCGGGGTTCCCGACCCTGCCGCTTTCCATCGAGTCGTTCCGCGGCTACTTCGGCATCGCCACCTCGATCACCTCCAGGATCAACCTCGCGGTGAGCAACGGCGACGCGTGGGTGCTCGCCACCCCGGAACTCTCCACCCGCAGCGGCGGTGAAGCCAAGTTCCTCGCCGGCGGCCAGATACCGGTGATAACGCCGGCCTCGGGCCTGAGCCCGGCAACCGTGACCTACAAGGATTACGGCATCAAGCTCTCCATCAAGCCCGTGGCCGACGACAGGAGCAACGTGAGCACGGCCATCAGCACCGAGGTCAGCACCATCGACAACTCGGTCGCGGTCAATAACCAGCCCGGTTTCCTGACGCGCCAGACCGACTCCGAGATCAACGTGAAGGCGGGCGAGACCATGGTGATCTCGGGTCTCGTCAACAACGACCTCGCGCGCGACATCCAGAAGGTGCCATGGCTCGGCGACCTGCCGATCCTGGGGCCGCTGTTCCGCTCCACCAACTTCCGCAGCGGGCGCACCGACCTCGTGATCTTCGTCACGCCGACGGTGGTCGACCCGACTTCCACCATCAACCGCGAGCGGATCGACAAGGCGCTGGACATGCAGGAGAAGTTCCAGCAGCGGCTCGGTCCCAAGGGCATCGTGGACTAGGAGGCAGGGCATGTTCAGCGTCGAAATCAAGCCGCCCAAGGGGCAACCGCAGCGCGTCGACTGCCAGATCACCTCGTGCACCATCGGCAAGGCCGACGACAACCTGATCGTGGTGCGCGGCTGGTCGGTCGGCAAGCGCCACGCCACCATTCACCAGCGCCGCGAGGGATTCTTCGTGGAGGACCACGGCGCGCTCGGCGCAACCGAGGTGAACGGCAAGCTGATCGAGAAGGAGTACGGCCCGCTCAAATCCGAGGACGTGATCCGGATCGGCGACTACAACCTCAAGGTGCTGTCCGATGGGTCCGCGCCGGTTGCCGAAGCCCCGGCCGCCGCCGCTCCCGCTGCGCAGAAGGCCGCGGCGGCCAGGCCCGCGCCGTCCCCGGCGGCCGCGCCCGTTCCCCCGCCCGAGCCCAAGGCGGCGCCTGCTCCGGCACCGAAGGCGCCGCAGGAAGCGCCCAAGGCCGTCACCGCGATGAAAGAGGCGCGGCGCAACCTGCACCAGAAGCTGATCGGGCAGATGGACCTGCGCCGGCTCGACGTGAGCCACATGGGGGAGAACGAGCTGCGCACGTCCGCCCAGGCGATGATCAAGGACATCCTTGCGAACGACAGGGACATCCCGCCCGAAGTCGACCGCGCGCGGCTCGCCAAGGACGTGCTCGACGAGGTGGTCGGCCTGGGCCCGCTCGAAGACCTGCTCGCCGACAACACGGTCACGGAAATCATGGTCAACCGCTTCGACGAGATCTACGTCGAGCGCAGCGGCAGGCTCACCAAGTCCGACATCACCTTCTCCACCGACCAGGCGGTGATGGGCGCGATCGAGCGCATCGTCGCGCCGATCGGGCGGCGCATCGACGAGAGCTCGCCGATGGTGGACGCGCGGCTGAAGGACGGCTCGCGCGTGAACGCCGTGATCCCGCCGCTCGCGCTGAAGGGCTGCAACATCACGATCCGCAAGTTCTCCAAGTCGAAGCTGGTGGACAAGGACCTGATCCGCTTCAATTCCGTGTCCGCGGAGATGATGGGGTTCCTGAAGATGGCGGTGGAGCAGGCCGCCAACATCGTCATCTCCGGCGGCACCGGCTCGGGCAAGACGACGCTGTTGAACGTCATGTCCAACTACATCCCGGACGACGAACGCATCGTCACGGTGGAGGACGCCGCGGAGCTGCAGCTTTCGCAGCCGCACCTGATCTCGCTGGAATCGCGCCCGCCCAACTCGGAAGGCAAGGGCGCGGTCACGATCCGCGACCTGGTGAAGAACTGCCTGCGCATGCGCCCCGACCGCATCGTGGTCGGCGAGTGCCGCGGTGGAGAAGCGCTCGACATGCTGCAGGCGATGAACACCGGCCACGACGGCTCGCTCACCACCGCGCACGCCAACACGCCGCGCGACTGCATCGCGCGCCTGGAGGTGATGACGCTGATGTCGGGCCTCGATCTGCCGGTGCGGGCGATCCGCGAGCAGATCGCCTCGGCCGTGGACATGATCGTGCAGCAGAGCCGGTTTCCCGACGGCAGCCGCAGGGTGACTCACATTACCGAGGTGACCGGCATGGAGGGCGAGATCGTCCAGTTGCAGGACATCTTCCTGTTCAAGCAGGAGGGCTACGACGACAAGGGCAAGGTCAAGGGCCGCTATATCGCCACCGGCAACATCCCCGATTTCTACCAGGACCTCTCGCAGCGCGGCATCCCGGTGGACCTGTCGATCTTCAAGGTGCCGGAGCGCAACTGATGGATGACCTGGGGATCGTCCTCGGTGTGGTGATGGTGGCGGCCATCGTCATCGGCGTGGTGCTGCTGCAGCTCCTGCAGGACTTCCTCGCCCGCCAGCGGAGCGCGATTCAGCAGACGGCGAAGGGCGGCCTGGAGGACATGTTCATCTTCATCGACCCGACGCAGTTGTTCTACTACAACATCGCCGCGCTGGTGCTGGTGCCGCTCGCCCTCTGGTTCCTGTTCGACAACGTCTTGCTGGTCGTGGGCTCGGCCATCGCCATCACCCTCGCGCCGAAGTTCGTCGTGAATCACCTGAGGAAGAAGCGCTTGTCGCAGTTCGAGCGGCAGCTTCCCGACGCGCTGCTCATGGTCTCCGGCAGCATGCGCGCCGGCGCGAGCCTGGTGGTGGGGATGGAATCCATGATCAAGGAGCAGAAGCCGCCGCTGTCGCAGGAGTTCGAGCTGATGCTGCGCGAGCAGCGCCTCGGCGTGGATTTCGACACCGCGATGAAGAACATGGAGCAGCGCCTGCCGCTGCAGGACTTCATCCTGGTGGTCGCGGCGCTGCGCATCTCGCGCGAGGTCGGCGGCAACCTCGCCGAAATCCTCGAGACGCTCGCCGAGACGCTGCGGCGCAAGCACCAGATGGAAGGCAAGATCGACTCGCTGACGGCCCAGGGCAGGATGCAGGGCCTGATCATGACCATGCTGCCGATCTTCCTGCTGGTGATATTGGCCAAGATGGAGCCCGAGTCGATGGCCCCGATGTTCAACACGCTGGCGGGCTGGGCCACGCTGGGCGTGATCGGCGTCATGGAAGTGATCGGCTATTTCGCCATCCAGAAAATCGTGACGATAGACGTCTGATGAGCGACACCACCCTAGCACTGATAGTCGGGGGCACCGTCGGGTTTTGCGCCCTGATACTCATTTTCAGCCTGTCGCGGCTGAGGTCCGAGGTGCCGTCGGAAGACCGGGAATACATGGACCCGCTGCCGTTCGCGCTGAAGCTGGTGTGGCCGGTGGTGCGCTTCCTCGAGTTCCACCTGTGCGCCTTCATCCCCCCGCACATGCTGGAGCGCACGCACGAGAAGCTGCAATTGACGGGCGTCGGCTACCTGCTCAACGCCGAGCAGTTCTACGCGGTGCGGATCATTTCCGTGCTGTTCGTGTTCGGCGTGACCTGGTTCACCCTGGACATGCTGCAGAAGGACGAGCCCTACATCCTGTACGGGAGCCTCCTGCTCGGCTACTTCTACCCGGAGATCTGGCTGCGCGACGTGCGCGCGCGCCGCTACAAGGCGGTGCAGAAGGCGCTGCCGGTCTACCTCGACTTCATCACAATGGCGGTGGAGGCGGGGTTGAATCTCACCGGCGCGATCAACCAGGCCATGGAAAAAGGCCCCGCCGGACCGCTGCGGCACGAGTTCTTCATGGTGGTGCGCGACCTGCGCTCCGGGCTGCCGCGCGCCGACGCGCTGCGGCGCATGGAAAAGCGGCTCGCGATGATGGAAATCACGAGTTTCGTCGGCACCGTCATTCAGGCCGAAAAGATGGGCGCGCGGCTCGGCGCCGCGCTGAGGGCGCAGGCCGAGCAGCGGCGCACCGAGCGCTTCCAGCGCGCCGAGAAGCTCGCGATGGAGGCGCCGGTCAAGCTGATCGGTCCGCTCATGATCTTCATCTTCCCGATCACCTTCATCGTGATCGGCTTCCCGATCGTGGTGAAATACATGAGCTCGGGGATGATGTGAAGCTGGGCGCGGTCTACGAGGAGGGCGCCGGGCGCTGCCTCGTGCCGAAAGTATGGCGCGCAGCGAGCGCCTGGGAAAAGATGCGCGGCCTGCTCGGACGCCCGCCGCTCGCGGACGGGGAAGGGCTGCTGATCGAATCCTGCGCCATGGTGCACACCTTCGGCATGCACTACCGCCTCGACCTCGCTTTCCTCGATGCCCAGGGCCGCGTGTGCAAGCTCGTCGCGGGCCTGCCCCCGGCGCGCTGCACCGGCAGCCTCGGGGCCGGGGCGACGCTCGAGCTCGCGCCCGGCGCTCTGGACCAGTTGCGGCTCAAAGTCGGCGACCGGCTGTGCTGGAAGGAGGCGGCGTGACGCGGGCCGCGGGCGCGGCGGTCCTGGCTTGTGCCATCGGCGCCGGCTGCGGCGGGCTGGAGACTCGCAGCGCAGGCGAGGATCTGGTGAAGATGCACCAGGCAGCGCAGGCGGCGTTCGACAGCGGGGAGAACGCCCGCGCCGAGGTGCTCTACAAGGGGCTGGTGCGCGCGATGCCGAATGACGCCGAGACCTGGTTCAGGCTGGGCAACCTCTACGCGCGGACCGACAACGCCGACCAGGCCGTCAGCGCGTACCTGACCTCGCTGTCGCTGAACGGGAACGACCCCCGCGCCTGGCACAATCTCGGAGTGGTCCGGCTGCGCCAGGCGTGGGCCGCGCTGCTGCGCGCCAACACCCTGACTGCCCCGCCCGAGCCGATCCACGCGATGAGCACGGAGATGATCCGCTCGCTCGAGAAGCTGCCCTACCTGTCGGACGACCGGCCCGGGAAGCCCGCGGCCGGCGCGGCGGCGACGGGGGGAGGGAAGCCATGAGCACCCGAGCGACCCTTCGCCCGCCGTTCGGTCTGAGCCTGTCGAAGACCGAACGCTCAGGGCAGGCCCTTCGACGCGGCTCAGGACAGGCCCTTGGGCGGTGCTCAGGACAGGCCATCGTCGAGTACATCATCATCTTCCCGGTGCTGCTGATCCTGATCATGGGCGCGATCCAGGTCGCCCTCATCTACCAGGCCAAGTTCACGCTCAACTACGCCGCGTTCATGGGCGCCCGCCAGGGCGCGCTGAAGAACGCCAACCTGAACTCGATCAAGGATGGGGTGGCGGCGGGGCTGACGCCGCTGTTCATGCGCTGGAGCGGCAGCGGCGCGCCGGGCCTGGTCGACCTCTCCAAGGCGCGCGTGATTTCCACCATCGAGGTGTTCAACCCGTTGACGGCGAGGGTCGAGATCATCAGCCCGACGGCGGCGGCGTTCACCGCGATGGCGGGAGGCGGCACCCAGATTCCCAATGACAACCTCATGTACCGCAGCGGCACCGGCGACGGCATGAACATCCAGGACGCGAACCTGCTGAAGATACGGGTGACCTACTGCGTGAAGCTGGTGGTGCCGTTCGTCAACCGCATGATCTATTCGCTGGTGAACGGCATCGAGGGCGTGAAGCACCTCGCGACCGAACTGTTCTGGGTGCCGACTGCCGCTGCGCCGGCGACGCCCAACATGTGCTCGCAGATCTCCGATCTCTATGCCGGGATCCGGGCCGAGATCAACAGCATCACCAGCGGCGCCGGCGTGCCGGGCATGGGCACCGTGCAAAGCCTGGCGAACAGTTTCATCAATCTCCTGCCCACCACGTTCCCGACGCTGCCGTTCCTCAACTGGAACATCGGCGGCATGCGCATCCCGGTCACGGCCGAGGCGATCGTGCGCATGCAGAGCCCGGTGCAGTCGGGCAGCCTGCCCTGACGCGCTCCCGCGTTTCCGAAACCTGCTGCTGAATTCCGGCGCGACCGCCGGGAGACTACTTGCGCATGCGCGGGTCCGGCGTGCCCGGGCCGTTCCTGCGCCCCGCCAGGTACAGGTTGACGCCGTGCTGGTGCAGCGCAAACACCCGCGCCGGCGGGGCCTCGGTGCTGAGCCTGGCCGCCCGCCGCGGCGCGACGGGCTGGGCAACCGTGACCGTGACCGTGACCGCGACCGC
>Ga0326597_10004041_pt1 | contig 20783 bp, 20 predicted proteins | sample RVTome_12_FD_203789 | JGI IMG/M metagenome (GOLD analysis project Ga0326597, IMG submission 203789) | Soil microbial communities from uranium-contaminated site in the Upper Colorado River Basin, Wyoming, United States - RVT100D185 | ecosystem: Environmental > Terrestrial > Soil > Contaminated >...
TACCATCCACGTTGTGTCCGTTCACGACTCAACCTGCGGGAAAGGAGACCTCAATGCGATTCTACACAAAGACCCATCAGCACTATTGCGGCATCGACCTGCACGCCCGGTCCATGTATTTGTGCATCCTGAACGGCGACGGCGAGATCCTGCTGCACCAGAACATGAAGGCGACGCCGGAGGCGTTCCTGGCCGCCGTGGCGCCTTTTCGGGAAGATCTCGTTGTCTGTGTCGAGTGCATCTTCACCTGGTACTGGCTCACCGATCTGTGCGCCGACGAAGGCATTCATTTCGTGCTCGGACACGCCCTCTATATGAAAGCGATTCACGGCGGCAAGGCCAAGAACGACAAGATCGATGCGCACAAGATCGCCGTGCTGCTGCGCGGCGGGATGCTGCCCCAGGCTTACGTCTACCCGAAGCGCATGCGCGCCACCCGGGACCTCTTGCGCCAGCGCAACCACCTGATGCGCAAGCGGGCGGATCTCCTGGCCCATATCCACAACACCGCGAGCCAGTACAACCTCCCGCCATTGGGTACCCGGGTCGACCGCAAGGGCGAGAGAGACGCGATTCCCTATCATTTTCCGGATCCTGTCGTCCGCCGCTCCGTCGAGCTCGACCTGTCCCTGATCGGCCACTACGACGGGCTACTCAAAAGTCTCGAGCAGGAGCTCGCGCTCATGGCCAAGGGTCATGATGCGTTTGCTTATCACCTCCTGCGTTCGATCCCCGGCGTCGGCCGGATCCTGACCCTGGCCCTGCTTTACGAGATCGAGGACGTGAACCGCTTCCCCCGGGTCCAGGAGTTCCTCTCCTATGCGAGACTCATCAAGGCCCAAAAGAGCTCGGCCGGAAAGATTCATGGGCACAGCGGCAAGAAGATCGGCAATGCCCATCTCAAATGGGCCTTCAGCGAAGCCGCCGTCCTGTTCCTGCGCCAGAACCCGGATGGCCAGAAGTTCGTCGCGCGGCTCGCCAAAAAACACGGCAAGGGCAAGGCGCTCTCGATTCTCTCAGCCCGGCTCGGCCGGGCCGTCTACGTCATGCTCAGGCGCCGCGAACCTTTTGACGCGGAGAAATTCCTGGCGTCGACCTGAACCATGGAGGGGACCGCGAAGCCCGACGTCTAACTGGTGAGCCCAAAGGCCCGAGCACGAACCATCACCGACAACCGTAATGAAACTGCGTCACCAACGCCCATCGGTCTTGTGCCACTCGCCCGCTCACCCGTCCCGATTGACTGGATCGCGGTCCCGCTCCGCCATTCGCATTCGCTTTTCGTTGTCTGCCCCTCGCCGCAGCCCGCAACGAACTGGCTTACAAGAGCCCGACCGTATGACTAGGAACGGCTGAGGGTACGGAATTGTTTCCAGGCTGCGCGTCAATCACGACGCGCATCATCCCAAACGGATGATTGAGCCTCGATAAGTGTTTGGTGCAGGCACCGCCTGACGCCGCTTGTGAAACCAAGTCGGAGAACGATGCGAATGCTTCAGACTCGGGGCAAACAAAAGATCGCCGCCGGAACGCTATCGCCTATTGACAGCCGGAGGCCTCATAAGTGTTAGAGGGCGAACGGCTCATGCCGCTGGACGAACTGATAACTCCAAACCTAATGCTTTCGCCACTTTGAGAACTGTTCCTAACTGCGGATTACCATCTGCCGACAGTGCCTTGTACAGACTCTCGCGACCTAATCCAGTCTCACGTGCAAGCGCTGACATTCCTTTTGCTCTCGCAATGTCCCCGAGAGCCTGCGCGATAAACGACGCGTCTCCATCGCACTCAGCCAAACAGGCCTCAAGGTATGCAGCCATTTCTTCCGGCGTGCGCAGATGCTCAGCAACATCATAGTTCTTGACTTTCGTTGGCATACTGAAGCTCCAGGTCCTTAGCCAATTTATAGGCCATCTCAACGTCTTTCGCCAGGCTCGACTTGTCACCACCGCACAGCAAGATAATTACTATTTTCTCGTGCTGCATGTAGTACACCCGGTAACCAGGCCCAACATCGATCTTTAGCTCGGACACTCCGTACTTGAGGTTCCGGGATTCCCCAGGATTGCCACTAGCAAGTCGCTCAATTCACGCCTGAATTCAAGCGCGGCCGGCAAGATCCTTGAGGCGATCGAGCCAATCCGTGAACCGCTTAGTCGCTTTGATCTGGGCCACGAAGCCTATTGTATCCCATGGGATACGTATTACAAGGACGCCCGAAAACCCTCGCACTACGCCAAATCGCGCCTTCTAGACAGTATGACTTTCGCGAGGCAAGGCGCTGACCTCCGCGAGGCCCTTATCGCGGGTTAGCGCAGTTCCAGTGCCGCACGAGCGTCGTTTCGGTACGTTCAAGGTCGGTTCCCTCATGCGGAGGTCAGCATGGCTCACGATACCACCGTCTTCGTCGGTCTCGACGTTCATTAAGACTCCATTACCGTCGCCTGCGTCGGCAGCCATCCCACCGATCCGGTGATCTAGGTCGGCAGGATCGGCACGCAACAGTATGCTTGTTATTCCGAGCTCGGAATAATCGGCACTGCTTCGCGACGCACTTACTCGAGTCCGGTAGCGATATCCGCACCGTGCAGGAGCTCATGGGCCATGCGCACGTGAAGACCACGCAAATTTATACGCATGTGCTCAATCGCGGCGGGCTCGCAGTACGCAGCCCGCTCGATGTAGCGCTGTGAAACCGGGGCTGCAAATCCCCCGCACTCCTGCTACCGTCTAGCCGCGGGCGATCCTGGCGAAGCGGCTCGCATCACTACCGACCACGACACAGATCACAGGGGAAGACTATGGGCGCGCGGCTAATGGTAATCGGCTTTGCCTTGATGACGTTGGCCATCGTGTACCTGCTCGGGCGCATCAGCGGCTCGACGCTGCCGGGCACATCCGTGCGGCTGGCGGAATACTCCACGGGAGCGGGGCCGCTGCCGGGCGCAGGCTTCGCGGCCGTCCCGGGCGCGAAAGGCGGGCAGGATTTCACCGGCCCCTATGAGGTCGATCCCGATTGGCCCAAACCCTTGAGCGATCTGCCCGGGCACGAGAGCTGGACCTGGGGTGCCGTGCAGGGAATCTTCGCTGAAAGCCCGGATCGCGTATTCATCATCCAGCGCGGTGAATTGCCCAACATCGCGCGCCCGCGGCCGACGCCAGTGCCGGAAATCGGCCCGAGCCTCACCTTCCCCGTTGGCGAGGCACCGTTTCGTAACGCCTCCCAAGGCCCCGTCTCGAGCATGCCCGGCGCCGGCGGTCCCGGCCAGGATCCGGACGACCCGGCTAATGCCTGGCAGGGTCGCCCGGGCATCGATGCGCGCTGGGAGCACACTATCGTCGTCGTCAACCGCGAAGGCACCATCGTCGAGGAATGGACGCAGTGGGATGAGATGCTGCGCCGTCCACACGCCGTTTACATCAACCCGTACGACCCGGACAAGCACGTCTGGATTGTCGACGACCACAATCACGCGCTCTTTAAATTTACCAACGACGGCAGCGAGCTCGTGCAAACCATCGGCACGCCTGGTGTCTCCGGCGCCGATGCCACGCATTTCAACCGCCCGACGTTTCTCGCCTGGCTGCCGGACAGCACGCTGTTCGTCGCCGACGGCTACAACGGCACGCGCGTGGCGAAATTCGACGCCGCCGGCAACTTCCTGATGGATTGGGGCCAGCGCGGCACACCGCCGGAAACCCGCCCGGGCTATTTCAACACCGTGCATGGCATCGCCGTGGACCCGGTCACCCGCCGCGTGTTCGTCAGCGACCGCTCCAACGACCGCATCCAGGTGTTCGATGAGAACGGCAATTTCCTCGATCAATGGACCACGGGCCCGATGGCCAACACGCAGTTTCTCTACATCGGCGAGGACCGCAACCTGTGGATATGCGACGACCGCACCTGGAAGATCGTCAAATACGACCTCGAAGGCCACCTGCTCTACGCTTGGGGTAGCCAGGGTGGCTGGCCCGGCGGCATGTGGAACGTGCACGGCTTGAGCGTCGATCAGGAAGGCAATCTGTACATCGCCGAGGTCGCCAACGGCCGTGCCCAGAAGTTCGTGCCGCGCCCCGGCGCCAATCCGGACTTCTTGATGGCGCGGCCGATCTATTCGGCGTGGGAGTAGCGCGTTAGTCCAGATAATCGGGTTTCTGCTCGATGAAGAGTTCGTTGCGCGGCTCGCTCGGTCGCGAGCACGAGCGCCGGCCTGCAAACTTGTAGTCCGATAGGATGAAGGCGTCCTCGACTAAAATGCTGCCACCGCCGGCGATCAAGTAGCAGCCGTCGCCGAGCGGGATGTTGACCTCGCCGAAGGAGTCGCGCTCGAGCGGCCCGTTCGGCGCCACCGGCTCCTGACCGGATCGGCTCCTCAAGCCGGGCTCCGTTCCAACCGCAACCGGATAGCCAAACGTCACATACCCGTTGCTGCGCGCCTGCTGCGCGCGCATGCGTGCGGCGGCGCGGCGCGCTTCCTCGAACCAGTCGATGCGGCGTTGAGTCGGCACGGGCGGGTCGGCAATATCATCGGGCTCCGCGTCGGCATCAGCTCCGGCAACACCGGCCGCGCGCTCGTCGACGTTCGAATCGGGCTCGGCCGGCGTGGCTTCGGCCGCGCTGGCTTGGGCCGGCGCAGGGGATGGCTCGGGCGGTAATGATTCGCTCGGCCGTGCCGGCCGCCAGTCAGAGAGATATACGGCCATGGCTTGCGTCGGCATGGCGGGTGGTGCGCGTGTCCACTTCGACTGCCCGAGCAAGGCCAGCACGCCCGCGTGGAGGGCGAGCGAAAGCCCGACGGCAGGTGGCCATGCACGTTGCTGGCCCGGGCGTTGTGATTGCAGGGGCGAGCCTTCGGAGCGAAGCGCCCTCGCGGGTATTACTATTTAGATGTGCGAACCGGGGAATACGTCGCAAACGCCCACGAAATTTCCCGGTGGTATGCGTTCGCCGGCGCGCTTACAGCCGTGCTTTGTCGTTCAGCACCCGAAACTTGCACGCGCGCCCGCCGCGCACCATGCACTCAACGTGCTCGATATCCGTATCGAGCAGCGACGACAATAGCGCCAGATCGAGTTCGCAAACCTCACGATGCTCGCGCGCCAGGTGATAGTAAATACGGTTGCGCGCGTCGATGAGCGGCAGGCCGCGGTTTCCGTCAGCGGACGTCCGCGCCTGGTAGCCGACCTCCTGCATGATCTCGGTAACCGGCTCGATCTGTGCTTCGCGCGTCTTACCCTCTAAACGGTACGCGTAATCCTTGGCCAAGCTGCTGCCGAGTTCACGGAGCAGCTTGACGAGATCGCCGCTGCCGAGCTGCTCCTTGAGCACGAAAACGGGGTCTGACCGCGTTTTTCTATGGCTGCCCTTCGACGAGCGCGCGCAATCGCGGCAGCATCCGCTCCTCCCAGCCTGCGCGGTTGAACTCCTGGTACTCGGCCGATTCGCGGCGCGCGCGAAACGGATTGGGTTCAGCAAGCGGCCAGTAATACTGCCGGCTCATGAAGCTTGCAACGAGCGTTTTGCCATCAACGTCGGTGAGCGTCAGCATCGCGAGGCCCGTGGATTCCTCGCCCTGCATGACCGACGGCAGATTGACCAGCACGAGCAGCTTTTGGGGAATTATCTTGACGATCTCGACCAAGAAGTCTTGGCTCTCGTAGAGGCGCATGACTGCACCCTCGGTATGCGGTGTGCCGGCCACGAGTGTGTAGTCGAATCCTTCCATCCAGGCGCGGAGATCGAGCAGCTGCGGCCAGACTACCTCGGCCGGCGCATCGATCAGGATCTCGTAGTGATCGACGAAGTGGTACGCGGTAGCCAGCTCACTGTCGATGATGACCGGCTGTGCGCGTACGGGGCCAGCAGGCAGCAATGCACCCGTCACGAGCCCAATCCAAGTGAAGCTACGCATCGAACCGCTCCTAGAGAAGTTCGCCAGGCAGCCTAGCGCGTCGGCGCGCCGCAGGCTACCCGCGCGCGTGAGCCGTTACTGCGGGGCGCGAAATACGCCGGTGTCGGGGTGAAACGCGTACCACGCAAACCAATAGGCGAGCACACGCTGCATCGTGAGTCTCCTGCTATCGCTGTAGTCAGTAGACCGGATCGGCTGACGTTAAATTACGCCGTGCGGCGGCGCGCGATTACAGGAGAATGAGATCAGCCAGGCTCAGTCGTCGTCGGTTTGCACCTCGTCGGCCCGCGCCTCGTCGGCGCCCGGCAGCGACTCGGGTTCGCCTTCGGTGTCGATATCGTCACTGAGCTCTTCAAGGTCGTGGCGCAGCTCTTCCTTCGCCGCTGCCCGCTCCTTGCGGTCGCTGTGCCAATGCGATTTACGCAGTATCTCGGGCGGCTTGGGCTTCTTAACGGTCACGACTGTTACGGCTGCGGCACCCGGCCGGTGGCCTTCATCCATTGCCAGCGGAACTCGCCCGCGTCGCGCTCGACGGCCGAGCGGTCCTCGAGATAGCGTGCGACCAGGCCGTCAATACCAGACTGGCTGTATTGCATCACGTGAAAAATCTCGTGCGCCCAGAGCTTTGGGTCGGCGGCCCTATCGGCTGCTGCGAACAAGATAACGTTATCGAGCGTGAGCGCGGTTGCATAGCCAGTGCTGAAAAATTTGTACTCGAGCGACAGCGCATCGTCTTCGACGCGCCAACGCACATCTGCGAGTATCGGCTCCGGCACATATCCGGCCAACGCTTCATGAATCTCCGCTGGAATCGTTGCGACACCGCGGGCGATGGCGGCGTCGCGCGACTCCGTAACCCACGTAACCGCCATCGGCGCAAGCATCGCACGTGCTGCCGGATCGAGCGCATCAAACTGTTCGAGCATCGCGAAGCCCGCGTCAGTACCCGCGGCGGCGAGCGCTTCGAACATAGCACCAGTAGACGGTGCTTGCGCAAGCACCGTTCCCGATACGATCGCTACAAAACATGCACTCTGGATACGCATTGGCCCATCCTCATCCCTGCAAACGCAAAAGCCAATTCCTGTGGCAGTGCTCGTTCGCTATACGTCTTCGCGGCGAAGCCGAATGCACGCGAAGCTGAACCGGGCGCCTTTATTGTACGGGCAGTGCGATGCAATAATAAATCGCTATTTTTCAGCCAAGGGTGATCGGCTCAGTTGCGCGCAAATCCCTCAGACGGAATCGGCGGGGTGTCTCGCCCCGAGCCACCCCGCCCGAAGAAGCGCCGGCGCAGCGCCGTCCGGCAGCTTGGCCGCTGGCTGCTGATCGGGTTATTTGTCGGTCTGATTCTGAGCTGGCTGCTGGTGCTGCCGCTGCGCTGGATCAATCCTCCCACGACGGCCTTCCTGCTCCAAGATGACATCGCCCAACAGGCCCTGTTCTATGACTGGTTGGCCTGGGAAGACATCGGTGGCGCCGCGCCGCTCGCCGTCGTCGCGGCTGAAGATCAGAAGTTCGCGACGCATTTCGGGTTCGATTTCACCTCCATACGTCGGTCGCTCGAAGCGAGCGCCGACGGTGCTGCGCTGCGCGGTGCTTCCACGATCACGCAACAGACAGCGAAGAACTTATATCTTTGGCCCGGCAGGAATTTTTTGCGCAAAGGGATCGAAGCGTATTTCACGCTGTTGCTCGAGACCGCGCTGGGCAAACGGAGAATCCTCGAGATCTACTTGAACATCATCGAGTTCGGGCCGGGAATTTTCGGCGTGAGCGCCGCAAGCAAGACGTTCTTCGGCAAATCACCAGACGCACTGACGGATGCCGAAGCCGCGCTGCTTGCCGCCGTGCTGCCGAATCCGCGGGTGCTTCTCGTGGCGGGTCCGTCGGACTACGTACGCCAACGCCAACGGTGGATCATCGGGCAGATGGACCGCTTGCGTCGCGAGGGCTGGATCGACTCGCTCCAGTAGTGACAGGCGTCAGAAAATCCACCAACCGTCGTCGAGATCGTCTTCGCAGCGTGCGAGCTGAGCGCCCCACTCCTTAGCGCGGTAATCAACCTGACGCGCGGTCTGCAGGAGCCAGCGTTTGCCGCGATGAGTATTGCGCCGCCAGCCCTCCTGACCTTCGTGATAGGCGAGGTATTGATTGTAGGGATCCCACTTCGAAATCCCGACGGATCGCTGCGAAACACTCGTGTACCAGCCGACGAAATCGATCGCGTCGGCAAAGTCGTTGCGATCCGCAAAGCGCCGGCCGGTTTCGTCCTGGTACCAATTCCAAGTGCTATCGAGCGCCTGGGCGTAACCGTAGGCGTCGGAGGGCCGCGTCCAGGGGATGAATCCGAGCAGCCGTCGGCGCGGCGGCTTGGCATCGAACTCGAACGTCGATTCCTGACGGATGATCGACATCTGCACGTGGATCGGCGTGCCCCAGCGTTCCTCCGAGCGCTTCGCTGCCCGGTACCAGCGGCTCTTCTCCTCGAAGATCGCGCAGATGTTCTCGACGTCGGCCGGCGGCGCGGTGGCACAGCCCGCTGTGAGCAGAATGCACACGGCGATCAGCGGCGCGGCCACGGCAACAGTACGTATCTCCAAGCCCCGACCTCCGTGTCGTGCTCGTCGAACTCGAATTCCGACAGCCCGATCCTACCAGGACTTGCATTGCGGGGATAAGCGTTCGATGCGGGTTCGATGGTCGAACTACGCAGACAGTACAGGGCATCACGTGTAGTCGAGTGGCATATTCAGATGAAAAGCCAGCACTGCTACAGCACATTTCATTAATCCGCCCGCTACAGCGATCTAAGCTGAATTACAAGGAATAACCATTACGGCGATCTGCAGAAGGAGGATGGGCTGACGGCGCAGCGAGCAGCGATCCGGCGCAGCGTCATTGCCGTGCAGCCGCTGCATCCAATTCGCGGGCGGGAAGCATCTTATAACTGACGCTAACGCTCCAGAAGGATGGGCTCATGAAAACGCTCTCGCTGAACTGCTCGGCCGCAGTGATCGGCCTTAGCCTCGCCGCGGCGGCCCAGGTTTGCGCCCAGGATGGGCGCGGCGCGGCGACTGCTCCGCTCAGCCCCGCGGCGATGCGTGAAGACCTGATCTACTTGCGTGAGCAATGGCTGCCGAGGGATCTGAGCTTTAGCCCCGATGAGCGCACTGAATTCGGGTCGGTTGTCGAGTCGGCAATTCAACGGACCGGTAGTCTATCGCCCGCACAGTTTGCGCTCGAAGTCTCCCGAGCGGTTGCCGTATCCGGCAATGCGCACACGAGCGCAGACGTCGATGGCTTTTTCACCTATCTGCCTATACGCGTCTGGTGGTTCGCCGACGGCTTACACATCGTCGAGGCGCAGCCCGAGCATGCGGACCTCCTCGGTGCGCGAGTCGAGCGCATCGGCAACTTCACTGCCGCGCAGGCTCTAGAGCGCGTAGCGCCGTTTTTTTCCGGCACGGATGAGTTCACGCGCTTCGGCACTGTCAGCCTACTCGTGAGCCTCGACCCATTGGCACACGCCGGCGTCATTCCGAGCACGGAGGCCGCGACGCTGACGCTGGCCCGCTACGGCGAGACACGGGTCGTGACGCTCGGGCCCCAACGTGCGCCTGCGCCGCCGGTCGGCGGCACGGGCGTTCTGATTCCCTCGCCGCCCGGCAATCCACATCAGTGGCAGCACGTGCTCGATGCGCTGGACGAGCCGCCGCCGGCTTTTCGCAGCCCGCTCAGCGACGTTACACATGAGTGGCTGGCGGGAGGCGACGTCTTTTATATCCGCAACGAATCGACGACGACCCACGGTGAGACACGGCTCGACGACAAGCTCCTAACCATCATTTCGACGCAAGTCGTGCCACGGCGGCCGCGATTCGTCGTCGTCGACCTGCGCTTGAACACGGGCGGCAACTTCTTTTCTACGGCTCTGTTCGCACAGATTCTGCCGAAGCTCGTTCCCGAGCACGGCAAGATCTACGTGTTGGTTGGCAACGTGACCTTATCGGCCGCGATCGCCACCGCAATGATGCTCAAGGGTAACGGCGGCGAGAAGGTCGTGTTCGTCGGCGAGCGCATGGGCGATCACGCGCAGTTTTGGGCCGAGAATCCGGAGCTGTCGCTGCCGCATTCGGGCATCGCGGTACATTACGCTACCGGCTTTCACGATTGGAGCGGCGAGTGCTCGCAGAACGCGCATTGCTTTTGGGCCACGGCGATCTTCGCCACGCCCGGTCTGTCGCTAGAGCCGGACGTCCGCGCATCGCTCACGTTTGCCGACTACGCTGCCGGACACGATACGGTGCTGGAAGCGGCCCTAGCGCTGGCGCAGTTACCCTAGCGAATTATCCGCTAGCTCGCGCATGCGAATCGTGTCGGCCCCATCCTTGGGGGCCACAGATCGGCCGGTGCCAGCTATTCCGTAATTCTCTCGTATACGATAGTCGCGATAACCGTCACTGCCGCCGCACTCAGCAGGGCACCGATGCCGCTCAAGATCGCAGTGATATACATACCCACGACGGGTATCACTCCAAGCGCCCCTGCCACGCCGGTGGTCAACGCGATAACCATCAACAGCAACACCGGTCGCTTTTCGGCTTCCACGAAATACCCAATCACTAGACCGACAATCGCCAGCGCAAGTGCGATGTAAGGGACAGTCGGTGCGAAGGCGGCAACTAATACCAGGATTAGCCCCAAGATACGCACAATTTTTACTGGGCTCATGATGATCCTCCCTTTTTTATTATTAGTGTTATTCCCGCCTCAGGCACAATCTTTATTATGGTTGCGTGCCCGAGCGTTGGGGGAGTCTAGCACAAGGACGCCCTAGCGAAGGCTTAGGTATCTACGCGGGGCTGACGACACCCGTGCCGAGTAGCGGCTCGATGATCAGCCATGCGCCGAGCGCGATCGAGACTAGCCCCGCGATTCCGTGCACGAGCTTGAGCCGCGCCGGATAGGCGCTCGCGCAGAGCCGAAATGGGATCGCAAACGCGACGCTGACGAGCGCCATGCCGGCGAGCGTGCCAAGCCCGAATAAAACGATATAGACCAACGCCAGCCCTAGTGTCGGCGTCGCCGCAGCCGTCAGCAAGATCAGCGCCGCCGATCCGGCCAGGCCGTGCACGAGTCCCACGCAGCCCGCGCGCCAGAGCGTCAGCGGCGGATGTGAATGCGCGTGCGGATCCTGCGCATGCGCGACCTCGTCAGCATGACGGTGAAAGTGAACATGCGTGACGTCCTTGCCGTGGCGGTGCGCGTGGCCATGCAAGCCAGTTGCAGCGGCGCGGCGCACGACATCAAAGCCAAGCACGATCAACATCACGCCGGCGAGCGACTCGAACAGCGTCGCATAGCTCGTATCGATGCCTGCGCCGCCGACCAGCACTACGGCGCCCGCAGCCAGCAGCATCAATGCGTGGCCGAATCCCCAGGCCATGCCGATGCGAATGCTCTCGCGCCGCGTCGGCCGCCCGAGTATCAACGTGGTCACGGCAGCGAGATGGTCGGCATCGAACGCATGGCGGATTCCGAGCACGAAACCGACGAGGAGAAAGTAACTCATGCGCTTTGCTGTGTCCCTACAACGTGCTTACCTGCGCTCAACACCGTACCGAGCGCCAGAACCATGCCGAACGCGATGAGCCAAAATACCCACTGCGCCCTGCCGTGATCGACGAGCCAGCCTAACGCCAAAGGCGTCAGCGCGCCACCGACGTTAATCCCGGTGGTCACGAAACCAAAGATTCTGCCGGTGGCGCCCTTGGGTGCGATCGCATGGACCATCATATCGCGCGCGGGCCGGATGACGCCCTGAGACAGCCCCGCCACTGTGAATAGCCCAATCAGCAGCATCGCCGGCAGCGGCACGGCGCCCGCGAGCGCGATGATCACGGCCGTCACGGCGAAGGCAATCGCCGCGACGAAATCGTGGCGTTGGGTCACGTCTGCCAGTACGCCGCCCGCAAGAATGCCGACGGAGCTGGCAAACAGATACGCGGTGAGTGCTGCGCTTGCCGCGACGAGCGGCGTATCGAACAGCGTCACGAGCGCCGTCACGGAAAAGCTCTGCATGCCGTTCATCGTCGCCGAGGTCAATACGAAAAACAAAAACAGCTTGAGCACCGGTCCAGAAAACAAAAACCTCAGCGATACTGCGGCCGCCGGCGCATCGGCCGCATTGCTACCGTCCTTACGGCGCGGCTGCAGCGCCGCATCGCCACCCTCGCCGCCGAGGCCGAACAGCATGGCCGCAGCCGCAACGAGACCGAGTGCCGCAACCGTCATCAGCGCCACTCGCCAGCCCAGTGCCACCGCTAGAAAAATGATCGTTACGGGCGCGAGCGCATTGCCGATGTGCCCGGCAAAGGTATGCACGCTGAACGAGCGCCCCAGCCGTGCGGGCTGCACGGCGCTGACCATGATCGCGTAGTTGGCCGGGTGAAACACACCGTTAGCCGCGCCGCCGATCACGGCCAGCATGCCGAGCATCCACGGTTGTTCCGCGACTCCGATGCCGATTATGGCGAAACACAATATCGCCAAGCCGGTCACGACAACGCGCAGCGCGCCGACACGGTCGACGAGAAAGCCCATCGGAATTTGCATGACGCCCGTGCCCGCAGCATACAAGGTCAGGATCAAGCCGAGCTCCGTATAGCTCATGCCGAAGTCATCACGCCAGAACGGGATCAGCGGCGGCAGCGTAAGCGTCAAGAAATGGCTAAAGAAATGCCCGGAGCACACCAGGCTCAGAATTTTAGTGTCGCGCCCGAACGCGCCCGCCGCAGCTACGCTAATCGATGATCTCCCAACCACTAAATGCCAGCGCCACTACCCTGCGCAAGCAGGATAGTGGCGCGGTATGCACGGCTTCCTAATCTATATCGCCGGGTCGATACGCAACATCCGGATGAGGTTGCCGCCGAGTATCATCTCCTTCTCATAGTTAGTCAGGTGCACGGAGTTGATGATCAGGTCCATCGTATCGGGCCAGCCGAGCGGCATATCGGTGCCGTAGACGACCTGGCTAGCACCCATCTCCTCGACTAAGTGGCGGAGACCTTCGTCGGAGAATACCATCGTGTCGGCGAAGATCTGCGTGCGCAGATAATCGCGCACGGGCCGCTGATTGTTGCAGCCCTCGGCACCAGCGTCGCAAGCGACCTCGGTGCGGCCGACATACGAGGGCAGAAAGCCGCCGCCGTGCGCGCCGACGATCTTCAGGTTCGGGTGCCGATCCAGCGTATTCTCGTAGATCATCCGCGTCAGCAGGAAGGTCGTCTCGAGCGGATTACCGATCGTGTTGCCGAGATCCCCCGGAAACTCGAGCCCATCGTCGGTCACGATATTGCTCGCGCCGGCCGGATGCGTGAATACGGGCACGTCGAGCTCCGCGCACTTCGACCAAAACACGTCGTACTCCTCGCCGACCGGGGCCTCGCCGTTGACGTGGCCGGCGATCGACGCGCCGCGAAAGCCCAGCCGGTTGACGGCGTAGTCGAGCTGCTCGGCGGCGAGATCCGGAAACTGCAGCGCGGGTGAAGTCAGCGCGACGAAGCGGGTCGGATACCGAGCAACCCAATCGCGGAAGCCCTCGTCCTGCACGCGGATGATGTCGCGCGCCAACGCGCGGTCGTCGGTGCGGTACCACCAATATTGATTCGCACTGATTGCCGAGACGTCGATGCCCCACTCGTCCATCATCGTGAGCCGGCTCGGCTCGAGCAGCCGCGGCCCGCCGATACGCCGCTCCATGGGCGTGCCGCGGATGACTTCTTCGACGGCCTGGATCGATGCATGCGCATGTATGTCCACGGTCTTGATGCGCTTACCGGCGATCCTGACTTCTTTGCGGCCCTGCCCCCAGGCCAGCGGCTTGACGGCAAGCATCCCGGCCGCCATCCCCAGTGCACTCAAAAAATTCCTTCGACTCGGCATCTGCATTCCCCCTTCAGTGTCTCAGTGATTGGCGCAGCGCTAGCTCGCTGCCGCGAAGTTGACAAGATACTAGCCGGGCGCGAAAAGGCCAAGCGATGCCCGACACCGATTCGCTGCATCGCGCTCAATACTCCAAGGCGCCATGCGGCGGCTTCGACTTGCTACCTCGCAAATCGCGGCCTTGCGGTTAGGGCGGGCCCAGGCACCTTAAGCGGCAGCGAGCACACAGTCGTCGACCGACGCTGCTTCTGCACGAAGGACAACGCCAGTACTTGCGATGCCGCCTAGCGGCTCGCCCAGGGGCAATGGTTACTATTGTCGGCCGACGCTCTCTTTCGCGGAGGCCGAGGAAAGTAAGCGCGTTGCCGGAGTACGCCGCAACGAGGCGGCTCCATGGGTTACCTCTCGCTCGCGACGAAGAGAGCTCGCTCGACGCAACCCATCCTCGCCGCCTGTAACGCGACACGCGGCATTGCGTGTCGCGGCCACAACTTGCGTTGTCCGCACTAGCGGCAGTGTCCATGCGGTCGCTGCCGACGCGCACGCCGCGGCAACGCTCGTGCGGCAGTGGGAGCATAGTCATCGACCGACGCTAAAGACTTCCGCGGAGGGCGATGACTATGCTCGCGATGCCGCATCGCGTGGCGGCCGACGATCGTGCGCACACTGCCGCGCCGGAAGCGGCGCGTCTCAACGCCCGTGGCAGTTCGCGCACACGCCCGCCTGCGCGAGCTTGCTTTGGGTGTTGGCAACGGGCGCAAACGGCACCCGTGCCGAATGGCACATCGCGCAGTCGTAACCGCGCTCGAGCACGAGCGCGTGTGAGATCTCGAAATGCCAATAGCCTTCGCGGGAGGTCGCGAGCAATCCACGCAGATCCTCGGCCGTCAATGCGATATTCCAGCTTGCCGGGTCGGGCAAGGCCTGCTCCGGCGCGCGAGCTGCAATCGCCAGCGTCTGCGCGCTGGCCGCATGCGCGGCTGCGATCGACTCCCCCGCCACCTTGCCGGTCACGAGCGCCGGACCGAGAAACATACCGTCCATGCCATGAGTGCCGTTGATGCCGACACTGCCGGTCAACTCACCGACGGCGTATAGCCCTGGAATGACGCTGCCCGCGCGATCGAGCACGCGCGTTTCGAGATCCACCGCGACACCGCCCATGCTCTTGCGCGGCATTGGCCAAAATTGGATCGCATAATACGGCGGCGAATCGATTGCGGGCGGTGCTTGCGCGCGCGAGGCAAAACGGCCGAAGTCGGTATCGTGACCGGCCGCGATCAGTTCATTGAACCGCGCCACGCTCGCCGTCAATGCGTCGGCCGGCAGCCCCGTCGCGGCGGCGAGCGCTGCGAGCGACTCGGCCTTGTGCGTAGCCTTGGCATTGTCGAGCACCATATGGCCCGGACTGCGGTTGTTGATCCACTCGCGGCCACGCATCGAGAACGCATCCCGCGAATCCTCATCGAAGATCGCCCAGTACGTCTTCGGCTGCTGCGCGAACATATGCGCGAGTATTTTTTTGTCGAAGCCGTCCTCGTTGGTGAACCGTTGCCCCTGGGCGTTCACCCATAGCGAATCGCCGTTGGCCGCCGTGATCGCCAGAGTTGCATTCGGATCACGGGGATCGACCATGCCGTTCGTGTAGATGTAATGGCGGTCCATCCATTGCAGCGCCGCGCCCGCCGCACTGGCGAGATCGTGGCCGCTGCCCTGCGCGTGCGGTGACGCGCCGAGCAACAGCCGGTCCGGGCGCGGCAGGTCCGTGCGCCAGTGTTCGAGCACGCGCTCCAGATTGCCCGCGAAGCCGCCGGTCGCCAGCACGACGTACTGCGATCTCAGCGTACGCTCCGCGCCGCTGCGCAAATTGCGCACGCCAACGCCGCCGACCCGGTCACCGTCGACGAGGAGACTTTCGACATTCGCATTCCACTCGAAGGCTACGTTTGGCATATTGAGGGCGGTGCGGTAAAGCCCGAGCACGACATCGAGTGCGCCGCGCGGCGTGAAGTGAAAGCGCGGCACGCTGTTCTCCCAGCCGCCTTGTACGCGGACGAACTCGACGTTGATCGCGGCGAGCCAGTCATAGATATACTCGCGCGAGTTCTCCGCGTAGAAGCGCGTCCAGTCGAGATTACCGTCATCAGTCCAAGCCATCCAATCGGCGTAGGCTTTATCCGGCGTATCTTCGTAACCGAGCCGCTGCTGCAACGGCGTGTCGGCGATCGCGAAACCGCCGGCCATGACCGCATGCCCGCCCATGACCGAATTCATATCCACGAGCAAAACATTGACACCGGCGCGGCCCATCTCAACGGCCGCAGCCAGGCCGGACAGGCCGGCACCCACGACGATGACTTCAGCCTCGAGCGCCGGTTGCGTGTCGGATTCGGTCCCGGTCTGCGTACATCCGACGAAAGACCCGGTCATAGCCAAGCTGGCTAGCAGTCGTATCACTTTCATTCGGGCTGCCTCTTTACTATCCGGTGCTACGCGCGCTGAATGTAGGCGCCATTGATCTGCGCGACCGAAGTGACGCCCGCCTCCTGCATGACGCGGCGAAACTCCGCGCGCAAAATTTCGAGCACGCGTTCCACACCGGCTTGGCCGAACGCGCCCAGACCCCAGACATAGGGGCGGCCGACGCAGACCGCGTTCGCGCCGAGCGCCAGCGCCTTGAAGATATCCGTGCCGCGGCGAAAGCCGCCGTCGACGATGACCGGCACACGCCCGTTAACGGCGGTGACAATCTCCGGTAGCGTCTCGATCGTCGAGCGCCCGCTCGCTTCGGAGCGCCCGCCGTGATTAGACACGATGATGCCGTCGACGCCGTGCTCCAGACACAACTGGGCGTCCTCGGCAGTGACGATGCCCTTGAGCACGACGCGCATCGAGGTTGCCGCTTTAAGCCGATCGACGAAGTCCCAGGTCAGACCCGATGCCTGCGTATTCTCGACACCGCTCAGATCGATGCCGGTATACATCGCGCGATCGCGCAGACGCTCCTCGGGCGGCCCCTCGATATGGCAGGCGCTGCAGTCGGTCGGATCGGACCTGCGGTAGCGCTCGAGCGTCTCCATATTGCGCGGCGCTGCGCGGTCCACGGTCAACGCGACTACGGGGCAACCCGCCTGTTCGGCGCGCTTGACGAGCCCTTCGGCAATCTTCCAATAGTTCGACGGATAGAGCTGAAACCACACCGGCGCGCCGCGCGCAGCCGTCACCTCTTCGACTGTCCGGGACGTCGCCGTCGATAGAATCTGGGTATGCCCGCCAACGCGCGCCGCGCGTGCGGCAGCGACTTCGGCTTCGAAGTGATACTTGCCCTGCCCGCCGACCGGAGCGAGCGCGATCGGGTTATCCCAGCGCGTGCCGAACACTTGCGTCGAAGTATCGGGATTACGGATGTCGACGAGCCGGCGCACGCGAATCTGGAATTTCTGAAAGCCCTCACGGTTGGCGCGCAGCGTCGTCTCGTCGTCCGTTCCGGACACCGTGTAACCGTAGTGTGCCGGCAGCATTCGGGCCTTAGCCACCGGCTCGAAATCGAACACGTTGAGCGCTTCTTCGGCCGCGCGGATGAGTTCGCTTGGCAGCTCTTGGGCGCGTGCGCGCGTCGCGCTCAGATACGGCACAATCCCAGTACCCGCAAGCACGGGCGAGCTGGCGAGAAACCGCAGAAAATGGCGCCGGCTTGCGCGCCCCAGTTCGTTGGCTGACATTGACGACCCCCCGTTTTTTATCGTTATTACCGCTGGCGGTAGAACCGGCGCGGCTTGGAGGGATTGTACTCTGCGCGGGAAACCGGGGTCGAACCCCGGTTCGGCCCAAGTTTACTGGGCTCTAACGCTCCAGCGCGGCGCTGAACGCGGCACTCGGGCGCATCGCTGCGCTCACGCGCTGCGGATCCGGATGATAGTAGCCGCCGATCTCCACGGCCGGGCCCTGCGCGGTGTTGAGCTCACCGACGATCTCGACCTCGGCCTCCATGAGGCGATCGGCTAGCGAGCTGAACGACTCTTTGAGCTCAGGGTCGTCATTTTGCGCCGCCATCGCCTGCGCCCAATAGAGCGCCAGATAAAAATGACTGCCGCGATTGTCGAGCTCGCCGACTTTTCGCGACGGCGACTTATTGCTCGCCAAAAATTGGCTGTTGGCCTGATCGAGTGCCTTGGCGACCACGAGCGCTTTCTTATTGTTGGATTTGATCGCAAGGTCCTCGATCGAGACGGCCAGCGCGAGAAACTCCCCCAACGAATCCCAACGCAGATGGCCTTCTTCGACGAACTGCTGGACGTGTTTTGGTGCCGAACCGCCCGCGCCGGTTTCATAAAGTCCGCCGCCCGCAAGTAGCGGCACGATCGAGAGCATTTTTGCGCTCGTGCCGAGTTCGAGAATCGGGAACAGATCGGTCAGGTAGTCACGTAGCACGTTGCCCGTCACCGAGATCGTATCCTTGCCCTGGCGAACCCGCTCGAGCGTCGCGCGCATGGCCGCGACCGGGGCGAGAATGCGGATGTCGAGCCCGTCCGTGTCGTGGTCCTCGAGGTAGCGCTCGACTTTGGCGATGAGCGCCTTGTCGTGCGCGCGGTTCTTGTCCAGCCAAAAGATCGCCGCAGCGCCTGTCGCACGTGCCCGCGCAACTCCGAGCTTGACCCAATCTCGGATCGGCAGGTCCTTGGCCTGGCACATGCGCCAGATATCGCCTTGCTCGACGGTGTGCTCGAGTAGCGTCGCCCCGTCGCCGTCGACAACACGCACCGTGCCATTGGCCGCAATCTCGAAGGTCTTGTCGTGCGAACCATACTCCTCGGCCTTTTGCGCCATGAGCCCGACGTTCGCGACATTGCCCATGGTCTTGACGTCGAACGCACCATGCTTCTTGCAATCGGCTATCGTCTCTTGGTAGATGCCCGCGTAGCAGCGATCGGGGATCATCGCTTTCATGTCGTGCAGCTTGCCGTCCGGTCCCCACATCTGTCCCGAGCTACGGATGGCTGCCGGCATCGACGCATCGACGATGACGTTGCTCGGCACGTGCAGATTGGTAATGCCGCGGTCGGAGTCGACCATCGCGAGCGGCGGGCGTGACTGATAAACGGCCAAGATGTCGGCTTCGATCTCAGCCTGCTGTTCCTTCGGCAAGGAGCCGATCTTGGCGTAGACGTCGCCGATGCCGTTGTCGGGATCCACGCCGATCGTCTCGAAGACCTTGCCGTGCTTGTCGAACACGTCCTTGTAGAAGACCTCGACTGCATGCCCGAACATGATCGGGTCCGATACCTTCATCATCGTCGCCTTGAGATGCAGCGACAGCAGCACGCCGTCCTGCTTAGCGGCGTCGGTTTCGCGCGCGAAAAACTCGCGCAGAGCCCGGCAGCTCATGACTGCGGCATCGACGACCTCGCCGGCAAGCACAGGCGCGGACTCCTTTAATATTGTCGTCTTGCCGGCGCCGTCGGTGAACTCGATTTTGAGCTTACCGGCCTTGGCGATGACGGCGGACCGTTCGCTCGAGTAGAAATCACCGTCGTTCATGTGCGCGACATGGGATTTCGAGTCGGATTTCCAAGCCCCCATCGAATGCGGGTTTCTCTTGGCATATTGCTTAACCGGTCCAGCGACACGGCGATCGGAGTTGCCCTCGCGCAGCACGGGATTGACTGCGCTGCCGAGCACTTTAGCGTAGCGCGTCTTGATATCCCGTTCCGCATCGTTCTGCGGCTCCTCGGGATAATTTGGTAAATCGTAGCCCTGACCCTTGAGCTCCTTGATCGCGGCGTGCAGCTGCGGCACCGACGCGCTGATGTTCGGCAGCTTGATGATATTGGCTTCGGGCTGTTTGACGAGTTCGCCGAGTTCGGCAAGGTCGTCGTTTTGGCGCTGCTCGGGCTCGAGACGCTCGGGGAACGCAGCGATGATTCGCCCGGCGAGCGAAATATCTCGCAGCTCGATGTCTATACCCGCCGGCTTGGCAAACGTCTGGATGATGGGTAGCAACGAATACGTGGCCAGCGCCGGCGCTTCATCGGTATAGGTATAGATGATCTTTGCGGTACTCATGGTCTTCCTTACAGTTTTGGCCGCCGGCAACTCTGACTCTGTAGCCGACGAGGCGCCAGACCGGCACGTGGGCCGGCCGCGTCATGGATCAATGTGGGCAACGCAGCGCCAGGGGAAGGCTCCCGGTTCTCAAGGCGCTGAGCGTCAGTCGCAGCGCGCCATTATAGTCGACACGGCCGAAAAACGCCTGCCGCCAATGGCGTTCCCTGCTAAGGTCGCGCCCAAGTCGCCGGGGAAACTAGCGGGATCCGCGCTCGCCGCGGCGCCGGGACGTGATCGTCATACCGTCGGCCAGGCGGGTTAAAGTCTGCATTTGAATCTTCTTGGTCTCGGCATCGCGGGCGATTCGTCCCTCAATCCGGACCTCGTCCCCCGGATCGATGTCGTAGACCACGGGCGGCTCGCCATCACGGCGCCGTCCGCCACGCCACTCGATCGTCCAGGGCTCGCGCTCACCGCTCGCCGGTTCGATCTCGACACGCAGCGCTAGATGCGGATTGCGAAAGATCTGACTGGCCACCACCGCCTCGATAGTAATTTCCTCACCGCCGTCGTACACGGCGCGCCAGGAATGGTGTGCCGCGCCAGGAACCGGCAATGCCACGAGCACGGCGACCGCCACCAATAGAATTATTCGCGTCATCTTACGCAGACCTCCGATTGCGACATGTGTCAGGGTACGCGGCCCGTATAGCGTAGTACGCGCAGCCCCGAGGTGCCGTCCGAAAGATACAGATAGCCGCCGAGCCCGAAGATCACATCATAGGTATCGGACCCCGAGTAACGCGGATCCTCCAAACCGAGCTCTAGGTCGACGCGATAATTGTAATGCCCCGCACTCTTCGGGTTGCGCGG
>Ga0326597_10004042_pt1 | contig 20783 bp, 16 predicted proteins | sample RVTome_12_FD_203789 | JGI IMG/M metagenome (GOLD analysis project Ga0326597, IMG submission 203789) | Soil microbial communities from uranium-contaminated site in the Upper Colorado River Basin, Wyoming, United States - RVT100D185 | ecosystem: Environmental > Terrestrial > Soil > Contaminated >...
CTGAGCGACTATCGCGGCAAGAAGGTCGTTCTCGTGTTCTACCCGGCTGATTTCAGCACCCCGTGCACGAAGGAGCATGCGTGCCTGGTGAGCGATCTGCCGCGGTTCAACGAGGCGGGCGCCCAGGTGCTCGGCATCAGCGTCGATTCGGTCTGGTCGCACAAGGCGTTCGCCGAGAAGAACGGGATCCGCTATCCGCTCTTGGCTGATTTCCACCCGAAGGGGGACGTGGGCCGCCTCTACGGCGTCTACGTCGAGGAGCGCGGAATCAACGCGCGCACGAACTTCGTGATCGGCCCCGACGGCAAGATCGCGGACGTGTTCGAGTACGAGATCCTCACGGTCCCGGAGACGGCGCCCGTTCTCGAGTCGCTGAAGAAGGCCTAGATCTGCGCGCGGCTCGCCGCTCGCGCGCGTGCGCGGCGTCGAGCCGAGGCGCTCCCACGGAGGTTCCATGCCCGACGTCGGGAAGAAAGCCCCCGCGTTCCGGCTCGCGACCGATCGCGGAACGGACGTCTCTCTCCGGGACTTCGCGGGCCGGGAGCTCGTGCTCTTCTTCTATCCGAAAGACTTCACCGGAGGCTGAACGCTCGAAGCGGAGGCGTTCCGCGACCGTTTCGGCGAGTTCGAGCGCCGGAACGTGGCGGTCGCGGGCGTCAGCCGGGACTCGGTCGAGTCCCACCAGCGTTTCAGTCGCGAGCTGAAGCTCCCGTTCCCGCTCCTCTCGGATCCCGACGCGGCGGTGCACGAGGCGTTTGGGGTCATGAAGGCCAAGTGGGCTTACGGCCAGGAGAAGCGCGGGGTCGAAAGGACGACGTTCGTCATCGACGCGGAGGGACGCATCGAGCGGATCTATCCGGCCGTGAAGGTGGACGGCCATGTCCAGGCCGTCCTCGCGGACCTCGACGGCGGGGCGTGATGGAAGGAGGCGCCGTGGACCATCGCATCGAGCACGACACCTTGGGCGAGGTCCGGGTGCCCGCCGCGGCGTATTACGGCGCGCAGACCGCCCGGGCGGTCGAGAACTTCCCCGTGAGCGGCCTGCGCGCCGACCCTCACCTCTTGCGCGCGTACTTCCTCATCAAGAAAGCGGCCGCGACGACGCTCGGCGAATCGGGCGCGCTTCCTCGCGAGACCGCGCGCGCGATCGTGCAAGCCTGCGACGAGGCGCTGGGCGGCGCCTTCGCGGGCGAGTTCCCGGTGGACGTGTATCAGGCCGGCGCGGGCACTTCGCTCCACATGAACGTGAACGAGGTGCTCGCGAACCGCGCTGAGGAGATCCTGGGCGGCGCGCGCGGCGTCTACGACCGCGTCCATCCGAACGATCATGTGAACCGCGGGCAATCGACGAACGACACCTTCCCGACGGCCATGCGGCTCGCGATCCTGCTCCGGCTGCCGGCGCTCGAATCGGCGGTCGCGGAAGTCGCCGCGGCGTTCGAGGAACGCGCCACGGCGAACGAGCGGCGCTTGAAGGCGGGCCGCACGCACCTGCAGGACGCGGTCCCGGTGACGCTCGGGCAGGAGTTCGCGGCGTACGCGGCGGCGCTCCGCCGCTCGGGGCGGCTGCTGGCCGAAGCCGCGGCCGAGCTCTGCGAGCTGCCGCTGGGCGGGACCGCGACGGGCACGGGGCTCAACGCGCCGCCCGGGTATCGCGAACGCGCCGTGGCGCTCCTCGCGGATTGGACGAGCCTCCCGCTCACGCCGATTGCGGATCTCCGCGAGGGGATGCAGAGCCAGCAGCCGATCGGAGCCTTCTCGGCCGCGCTCCGCGGGCTCGCGCTGGAACTCGTCCGGATCGCGAACGATCTCCGGCTTCTCGCGTCCGGACCCGCGACGGGCCTCGGCGAGATCGTGCTCCCGCCCGTTCAGCCCGGCTCGTCCATCATGCCTGGAAAGGTGAATCCGGTGATGGCGGAGTGCCTCGACATGGTCGCCTTCCAGGTGATCGGAAACGACACGACCGTCTCGCTCGCCGTGCAAGCGGGGCAGCTCGAGCTGAACGTCATGATGCCGGTCATGATCCACAACGTTCTCTTCTCGATGGAGATCCTCACGCGGTACCTGCCCGCGTTCGCGCGCCGCTGCGTCGCGGGGATCGTCGCGGACGACGCGCGCTGCGACTGGTGGCTCGAGAGGGACCCCGCGATCGTAACGGCCCTCAATCCCGTGATCGGCTACGAGCGCGCGGCGGCGATCGTGAGGGAATCGGCGGCGACGGGGCGAAGCGTCCGCGAGATCTTGAAGCGGGATGCGATCCTGCCGGACGAGGAGATCGAACGGCTTCTCTCGCCCGAGATCCTCGCGTGGCCGGAGGGACGGCCGACAAAGTAGCGGTAGCGCGGCCCCGGCCGCTCCGGTGCGGCAGGCAGCGCGTCGGCGCGGGACGGACCCGGCGCGGTCCGCGCGCGATCAGGCGGGCGTGCCGAAGCGCGCCTCCCACTCCTCGAATGCCGGATCGTCGTAGCGGATGCGGACCTTCTTGTGCTCGCGGCTCGAATAAAGCGCGATGTACTCCGTGAGCCCCGTCTCCTTCGAGATCGCATCGAGCACCGACTCGCACTCCTCGCGGCTCCGCCCGTGCACCATCGAGAAGATCGAGTACGGCCAGTCGGGGTACGAGGGACGGCGGTAGCAGTGGCTCACCGCGCTGAACGAGGCGATGAGCGTTCCGCACTCGTCCACGCGCTCCTCCGGCGCCACCTTCATCGCGACGAGGCTCGAGGCGTAGCCGAGGCTCTTCGTGTCGAAGATCGGCCCGATCTGCCGGATGATGCCGTCATCGCGAAGCCGCCGCACGCGCGCCATCACGTCCGCCTCTGTCGTTCCGAGCGGGCCGCGCGGCGTCGCGGCGCACCGCGAAAACTCTATCACACGGTTCCGTCGCGCTCTGGTAGCGTCGTCACGTGCATTGCATCCTCTTCGACATCGACGGCACGCTGCTCCACTCGCACGGCGCCGGCCGGACCGCGATGGCCGAGGCCTTCGAGTCCGTGTTCGGCGCATCCGGCTCGCTGAGGAGCGGACACCCGATCGCCGGGAAGACCGATCGCCAGATCGTGCGCGACATCGCGCTCGAGTCGGGGATTGATCCCGCGCGGATCGAATCTGCGATCGCGCGGTACTGGGACGTCTACGTCGAGTGTCTCGAGCGGAACCTCGCCGAGCGCGGCGCGGCCCCCTACCCCGGCGTGACCGCGCTCCTCGACGCGCTCCTCGCGCGACCCGATGTGTCGGTCGGCCTCCTCACCGGGAACATGGAGCGGGGTGCGTGGCTCAAGCTCCGCGCCGCGGGCATCGCGGATCGGTTCGGCTGGGGCGCCTTCGGCGACGTGTGCGAGCAGCGCTGCGATCTCGTTCCGCACGCGCTGGAGCGCGCCGGCGAGGCGACGGGCCGCGCGTTCGCGCCCGCCGAGGCCGTCGTCGTCGGCGACACGCCGGAGGACATCAGCACGGCGCGCACCGGCGGAACGCGCGTGGTCGCGGTCGCGACCGGCGTCTACGCGTTCGAGGCGCTTCGCGCGTGCGCACCCGATCATCTCGTCGCCGACTTCACCGACACCGCGTCGGTCGTGGCCGCCCTCCTCGACGGAACGAGGCCCTGAGCGGCGCGGCATGACGCGCGCAGCGACGTCCACCGGCCGCGCGCGCAGAGCCGTCTCGGCTCGCGCGCTCCCGCTCGCTGCCGCCGCGGCGGCGATCCTCCTCGGAGTTCTCTTCGCGCTCTCGCTGCCGCCGGACGGCGGCGCGGGGCTCCCGATGGACGATGCCTACATCCACCTCGCCTTCGCCCGGAACCTCGCGCGCGGTGAGATCGCGTTCAACCACGGCGATCCGGCCGCGGGCACGACGAGCCTCGGATGGGACGTACTCCTGGCGCCGGCGTTCGTCGCAGGCGGTAACGGGGTCGCCTGGGCGCTCGTCCTCTCCGTTCTCTCCCACGGGCTCGCCGCGTTTGCGTTCGCGCGGATCGCCTCGCGCGCGCTCGCGGGCAGCACGCTACCGGAATGGACGCCGGCGGCGGCCGCGTTCCTCTTCGTCGCGAACGGACCGCTCCTCTGGTACGCATCGAGCGGCATGGAGACGAGCCTCTTCCTTGCGGCGGGACTCCTCGCGCTCGATGCGTTCGCGCGCGGCGGGCGCATGTCCGCGGCGCTCTGGTGCGGCGTCGCGGTGTTCATACGCGTCGAGGGGCTCGCGCTCGCGGCGATCCTCGCGGTCGCCGCCATGCGCGACGCGCGGGCCGCACAGCGTCCCGGTGCCCGCGAGGCGGTGAAGCTCCTGCTGATCCCGGCCGCTTTCTACCTGCCGGCGATCGTCGCGAACATCGCGATCGAGAAGAGTCCCTTCCCTTCGACGCTCCAGGGACGCGTCATGCTCCAGACGCTTTCCTTCACGCCGTTCGACCCGTCGCGCCTGCCGAAGCATCTCCTCTGGTGGGCGCAGTTCGTGTCGCGCTGGATCGAGGGCGAGCGCGCCGACCGCGTGCTCTCGGGAGCAGCGGCGCCCGCGGCCTCCGCGCTCCGCATGCTCGTGCCGCTGTGGGCGTTCATGCTGGCCGGCCTCGTCGCGCTCGTTTTCCTGCGGGCGCGGCGGCCGATCGGACTTCTCCTCGCATGGACCGGCGTCACGGTGCTCGCGTACGGATGCGTGCTCCCCGGGATCGCGTATGCGGGGCGCTACGAGCCGATGGTCGTGCCTCTCTTGTGCCTCGGCGCGGCCGTCGCGGTGGGCGGCCTGGTGAGCTTCCTCCGCGAGCGGCTTCCCTCGCGGCCGGCGCGTGCGATCGCATCCGCCATGCTCGCGCTGCTCGCGGCGCACGCGCTCCTCATGACCGGCGTCTGGTGGCAGGTCCGGAAGCTCTCGGCCGCGCACATCGCGCGCGTGCACGTCGCGATGGGACGCTTCGTGCAGACACTTCCCGCCGAGGAGGTCGTCGCCGCGTTCGACATCGGCGCCGTGAAGCACTTGAATCCCGGGCGCGAGATCGTGGACTGGGCGGGTCTCACCGACAGCAAGATGCGCCGCGCCATCCGCGACGGACGCGGCGCCGAGTATCTTCGATCGAAGCGAGTCGCCTATCTCGCGGCGATGGAAGGCGCTGAAGGATCGCTCCACCGGTATCCCTTCGACCTCGCGGCCGAGTCGCGCGAAGGACGGATGGCCTTCACGCAAGAGGTCGGCGGAGGCGCCACGCTTCCGAGCTACGCGACGCCGCCCGAGGAGTACGCGCGGTTCATCGAGGCGGTGCTCGTCGCGGAGGCGCGCATGACGATGTACCGGGTGGAGTGGCCGTAACCGGCGCCGGGCGACCAGGCCATCCTGAATGCCGAACGCCGCGTGTTCGGAATTCGGGCCGCCCCTTCCGGGCGGGATCGAATCCTTGACTCCGGCGCTGGGCTCCCCTAATGTGCTTGTGAAAAGCGGCACAAATCTCACATTAGAGATAACCTAGCTATCCATAAGCAGATAGGGGTCTTGGCCGGAAATGGACCCGCTCCTCAGAGACGTCAATTCCTTCCTCATCACCAGGGTCGATGCCGCGCTCGCCTGGGGGCGGAAGAACTCCCTGTGGCCGATGCCGATGGGGATCTCCTGCTGCGCGATCGAGATGATGGCGACGGCGGCGAGCCGCTACGATCTCGCGCGCTTCGGCGCCGAGGTGCTCCGCTTCTCGCCGCGCCAGGCGGATCTCATGATCGCCGCCGGGACGCTCACCCACAAGATGGCGCCGATCGTGCGCCGCATCTACGAGCAGATGCCCACGCCGAAGTGGGTCATCGCGATGGGGACGTGCCTCAACACCGGCGGCATGTACTGGAGCTACAGCGTCGTCCAGGGTCTTCACAAGGTCGTTCCTGTGGACATCTTCATCCCCGGCTGCCCGCCCCGGCCGGAGAACGTGCTGAACGCGCTCATGGAGATCCAGCGGATCATCGACGCGGGCGGCAAGGCGGAGCACAAGCACTCGGAGACCGAAGAACGCTGGATGATGCGCAAGCTCTTCGAGGAGCGCGATCCGATTCCCGATCCGCTCGCGCGATTCACCGGCCCGCCGCGTTCCTAGCCCGGAGAGACATGCCCGAGCAGACCGTCCAGACGCGCGACATGCTCATCAACATGGGCCCGTCGCATCCGTCCACGCACGGCGTGCTTCGCGTCGTGCTCGAGTTGGACGGCGAGATGGTGCAGCGCGCGATCCCCCACGTCGGCTATCTGCACCGCGGCTACGAGAAGCTCGGCGAGGACATGACGTTCCACCAGTACATCCCGTACACGGACCGTCTCGACTACCTGGCGCCTTTGGCGAACAACACGGCATACGCGCTCGCCGTCGAGAAGCTCCTCGGACTCGAGATCCCGCCCCGCGCGAAGGCGATCCGCGTGCTCATCTCGGAGCTGGCGCGGATCTCCTCGCATCTCCTCGGCGTCGGCACGTGGATCATGGACGTCGGCGCGCTCACCGTCTTCTTCTACACGTTCCAGGAGCGCGAGTACCTCTACGACATCTTCGAGATGCTGACGGGCGCGCGGCTCACGACGAGCTTCACGCGTGTCGGCGGCCTCTCCTTCGACCTGCCGCCGGGATTCACCGAGCGCGTCGGCGAGTTCCTCGACCGATTCCCCTCGAAGATCGACGAGACCGAGAACCTCGTGAGCCAGAACCGCATCTGGCTCGACCGCACGGTCGGCGTCGGTGTGATCCCGAAGGAGCGCGCGATCGCCTTGAGCCTCACCGGCCCGAATGCGCGCGCCAGCGGCGTCGAATGGGACCTCCGGAAGGAGATGCCGTACCTGGGATACGAGCAGTACGACTTCGACGTGCCCATCGGGAAGAACGGCGACTGCTTCGACCGGTATATCGTCCGGCTCGAGGAGATGCGCCAGAGCGTGAAGATCTGCCGGCAGGTGCTGGACACGCTCCCCGACGGACCGATCGTCGCCGATGCGCCGGAGATCGTGCTGCCGCCGAAGCAGCAGGTCTACACGAAGATGGAAGAGCTGATCCGCCACTTCAAGATCATCTCCGAGGGGATCAAGCCGCCGAAGGGGGAGATCTACTCCGGCGTCGAGAACCCGAAGGGCGAACTCGGCTTCTACATCGTCTCCGACGGAGGACCGCACGCGTACCGGATGCACATCCGCTCGCCGTCCTTCATCACGATCCAGTCGCTCGAGTGGGTGCTGCCCGGGCACCGGATCGCCGACGTGGTGTGCATCATCGGAAGTCTCGACTTCGTCATGGGAGAGTGCGACCGCTAATGGCCGACGTCCAGATCACGATCAACGGCCGCGCGGCGAGCGTGCGCGCGGGGATCTCGATCCTCGAGGCCGCGAAGCAGACGGGGGTCGAGATTCCCCACTTCTGCTATCACCCCGGCCTCACCGTCGTCGGCGTCTGCCGCATGTGCCTCGTGCAGGTGAAGGGCGCGCCGAAGCTCGTCATCGCGTGCAACACGCCCGTCTCCGATGGCATGGTCATCGACACGAAATCCCCAGAGGTCGTCGGCGCGCAGAACGGGATGATCGAGTTCCTGCTTCTCGACCATCCGCTCGACTGCCCGATCTGCGACAAGGGCGGCGAATGCCCGCTGCAGGATTTCACGCAGCGCTACGGGCCGAAGGGAAGCCGGCTCGACCTGCCGAAGCAGACGACATACAAGCGGCGCCCGCTCGGCCCGCACATCCTGTTCGACGAGGAACGCTGCATCCTCTGCTGGCGCTGCACGCGTTTCTCCGAGGAGGTCACGGGCTATAGCGAGCTGGGGCTCGTGCGGCGCGGCAGCCGCACGCAGATCGATCTCATGCACGGCGACCAGCTCGACGACCCGTTCCAGGGAAACCTCGCCGACATCTGTCCGGTCGGCGCACTGACGAGCCGGCAGTTCCGGTTCCAGGCGCGGCCGTGGGAGATGCGCCGCAAGAAGACGACCTGCCAGATCTGTTCGGTCGGCTGCTCGATGGAGGCGTGGAGCCTGAAGGGGCGTCTCGTGCGGATCACGGCGGCCGAGAACCTCTCGGTGAACGACTACTGGATCTGCGACCGCGGCCGCTACGGACACGAGTACCAGAACGGGCCCGGACGTGTGACGCAGCCGCTCGTGCGCCGCGTCGGCGAACTCGTCGCGACGAGCTGGCAGGAGGCGCTCGCGACGGCGGCCGAGGAGCTGCGCGAACGCGGCCCCGCGGCGATCGTGGCCGGCGACGATCTCACCAATGAGGACTATTTCGCGCTCCAGCGTCTCGCGCGGGAAACGCTCGGAACGGGCGACATGGATCTCATCGAGCCTGCGCCCGCGGCCGACGTCTATGCCGACCTCTTCGGCAGCGGACCCGTCTGGGGATCCGCGCCCGATCTCGAGACGGCCGGCGCGATCCTCATCGTCGGCGAAGATCTCGAGCGCACGCACCCAGTTCTCTTCCTGCGACTCAGAAAGGCGATGCGGCGCGGCGTGCCGGTCGCGTATCTCGGCTACGAGCGGTCGCGGCTCGAGACGCTCGGCGCCGCGACGGAACTCTGCGAGCCCGCGGAGCTGGCCGGGCGCCTCTCCGCCTTCGCGGCGGCGCGGCAGGCAGGCGTGCGCGCGGCGGTCGGCGCGCACACGTCGGCGCTCGCCGAGAAGCTTGCCGGGCGCGAGCCGTTGAAGCTCGTCATCAACGCGCCCTCGCGCGCCGCCGAGCTGCTCGCGGCAGCGCGTGCCGCGTGCGCCCCCGCGGCGGGCCTCGCTGGCATCCAAGTGCTCCCGCGCGGCGCGAATGCGCAGGGTGCGCGCGACGTGGGACTCGCATCCGCGTTCCTTCCCGGATACCGGCGCGCGCCCGCGGCCGGCCGGAACCTCGATGCGATCGCGCGCGCGGCGCAGGCGGGCGAGATCGGAACGGTGCTCCTCGTTCAGCTCGACAAGCCCGCGGCCGGAAACGGCGCGGCGCCGCCGGTGCCGATCGACTTCGGGCGCGCGCGACGTGTCGTCTTCGCGAGCTTCCTCGGTCCGGCGTGTGAGGCCGCGGACGTCGTGCTCCCCGCGCAGACTCCGCTCGAGTCGAGCGGCACGCGCACGAATCCGGACCGCCGCGTGCTCCCGGTGAGCCGCACGATGCCGCCGGCCGGCGTCTCGCAGCCAGTCTGGGCGCTCGCGCAGGCGCTCTCGAACCTGCTCGGCAACGCATGGAACCACGCGAGCGAACAGGATGTGTTCGCCGCGATCCGCAACGAAGCCGCTCCGTATCGAGCGCTCGAGGAGATCGGGCCGGGAGGGAAGGCATGGGATACTACGTCCCTGCGGACCGCGTAACCCGGAACGGCCGCGGATCGTCGCTGCGTTCGGCGGGCAGCATCGTCGGCGGGCTTTTCAAGGGATTCCGCGAGACGCTCTTCCATCTCTTCACGCGCCCCGTGACAATGCACTATCCGGAAGAGCGGCCGAAGCTCTCGTCGCGCTACCGCGGCTACCCGAAGCTCATCAAGGAAATCGACGGCACCGAGCGGTGCGTCGCGTGCAAGCTCTGCGAGGTCGTCTGCCCGCCGCGCGCGATCTTCATCCAGCCGGGCGAACTCCCGGATGATCCGAAGGAGCGCTATCCGACCCGGTTCGAGATCCACATGGGCCGCTGCATCGTCTGCGGATACTGCGCCGAAGCCTGCCCCGAAGACGCGATCGAGATGAGCTACGACTTCGAGCTGGCGACCCCGTCGCTCGATTCGCTCATCTACCGCAAGGAATTCCTCGTCAGGGAGCCGCTGGAGAGAGAGAAGCGATAGCGCGTCACACGCCGCCGGCAGCCGGTGGAGCCTCCTCCGAACCTCGACTCCGTCCGTTCATCGAGCCAGCACGACCCGTCCGCGCCGCACGCCGTGCGCGGTCTCGAGCGCGTAGTAGTACACGCCGGCCGGGACCGGCCGGCCGGCATCATCGCAACCATCCCAGTGCGCGCGCCGCTCTCCCGCCTCCTGCCACGCATCGAGGAGCATGCGCACGGCGCGCCCGCCGGCGGAGTACAGCACGAGGCGCGTGTGAGCCGGTTCCTCGAGCACGTAGCGGATCTCGGTCTCGGAACGGAATGGACTCGGCGCGGGCAGAGCATCCGTCTCGTCCGTCGCGGCGCCTTCACCAGGTGAACCAACGCCGACGGCCGGCGGGCGCCGGTACACGAACAGGTGCGCCTGGATACCCGCAGGCTCTTCGCTCGTCGTGAAGTAATCTCGCCCGTTGGAGTCCCATGCGATCGCCTCGCCCTGGGGTTCGGGCGTGTAGGGAACCGCGGCGGGCGCCGCCGCGATCGCATCGGCCACCGACTGCGCGGCGTTCCGGCACCAGTAGAATACCTGGGAGTATGTCTTCAGCAAGATGCCCTCTCCGCCCGGCGAGATGTCTCCCGCGACCACCGACGAGATCGCCAGCGACGCCACGAACTCGAGGGTCATCGTGGAGCCGACCGGCTGCGGGTAGGGAGCGCGGTAGACGCGCACAGCCGGCTCGCGCTTCGAGACGACGTAGAGGTCGCTCGTCAGCGGATCGAGCATCAACGTCTCGGCGTCGCGCATCCCGTCCGGGTAGCGGAAGGAGATCGTCTCCACATCCGAGAGCGTCGTGTCGATGGGCGCCTGCTCGGGATCCACGTGCGGCTCGGGCACCCGAAAGATGTACTTGAGGTCATGGACCGCGTTGTTATCCCCGATGTCGCCGATGTAGAGGTATGTCACTCCGGGCTCGGGACCGGGCCCCACGGCGACGTCTTCCCAATCCCGGTTCGTCGCACCGGCGATCGTGTACGTGCCGAGGTGCTCTCCTCGATCGTTCAACGCGAACACTCGATTGAGGTCGCCGGAGTCGTTCTGCGCCCAGAGCACGCCGGGATTGCGACGGCTCGCCGCGAGCCCGGACGCCTCGGTCAGCGCATCCGCCTGAAGAAGTCCGAGGTCCGCCCTCGGAAGGAACCCATGACCGCACGCGCCTGCGGCCGCGGGAGCGAGCATGGAGACCAGCACGGCCGCAACGAGAGGGAGCAACCATCGATTCATCTTCTGCGCGCCTCACGGTGGTGAGAGTCACCCGGAGAGATCGGCTCGAGACAGGAAGACTATAGCGTGAGCCGCGCCACGGCGAGTCCGGCCGGCGGCGCGCAACCTCACACGGCACCGACCCGGCGGCCGGGCCCAGTCGATGTCCCTGATCCGCAGTTGGCAACACACCATGAGCCGGAGTCCGGACGCGTAGAGGATGCGAGGCCGTGAGCCAGGTCGCCAGCTGCTTCTCGTTCGTTGTCTTCCCGGACGGTTTCCGCTTGACAACCCATTGGAGAAAATGGACGAATGAACCCGATCGACAAGACCGCCCCATCGCAAACCGAATCCATTTTATTCGAATTCGATTTGCGTCATTTGCCGGAGAAGGTGTGGCGCGCGCTCGCTGACCCCGTGCTGCTCTCCGAGTGGCTCCTGCCCGTCGTCGAGCTCAAGCTCGAACCGGGGGCCGCGTTCACGTTCAGGACGCAGCCGTACCCCGGGTGGGACGGCGGATCCCGGCGCTACGGCGGATCCCCGCTCTAGGAGGAGAACATGAAGAAGTCAGGTGCGAGCCAAGGCCAGTCGGCATCGGAGCTCATCTCGAAGAGAATCGCCGAACTCGGGGACTGGCGCGGGGAAACCCTCAGTAGAATGCGCAAGCTCATCAAGAAAGCAGACCCGGACGTCGTCGAGGAATGGAAGTGGGCAAAGGCCACCTCCCCGGGCACTCCGACTTGGTCGCACGACGGCATCATCTGCACTGGCGAATCCTACAAGAGTGTCGTGAAGCTCACCTTCGCCAAGGGCGCGTCTCTGAAGGATCCGACCCGTCTCTTCAACTCGAGTCTCGACGGAAACGTACGCCGAGCAATCGACATCCACGAAGGAGAGGTAGTTGACGAGTCCGCCTTCAAGGCGCTCGTTCGCCAAGCGGTCGCCCTCAACAGTTCCGGCAAGTCGAAACCTCCGAAGAAAGCGAAGCCCTAGGACAAGTTGCCAATCCGTCCCCACAGTGGCCTGGTAGGTGCAGTTCGGCGGATCGCCCGTCGGCTGGCCGCTGACGCGACAGTACCGGCTGCCGTCGTGGATGACGCCCGGCCCATTACCGGATGCGAACGATCGACCGGCTCGCAGTCTCGCTCCGGCCCTCCATCTCTGCGTAGTACACGCCGCTCCCCACGCGCCGGCCTTCGCCATCCGTGCCGTCCCAGGGAAGGCTGTGGCGCCCCGCGACGAGATGTCCGTCGTGGAGCACTCGGATGAGCCGTCCGGAAACGTCGTAGACCTTTAGCGTCACCGGCCCGCCTTCATCGAGGTCGAATCGAAAGTTCGTCTGCTCTCCGAACGGATTCGGCGAGCCCGGAGCGAGCCGAGGGCCCGGCGCGTCCCGCGGGTCGCTCGCGCCCAGAGGCGCGGACGACTCGATCACATGGATGGCGACCGCGGGAAATGTCCCTGCCTCGATCACGATCTCTTCGTTCGGATCCGCGTCGAGATCGAGGATCGACACGCTCCGGATCGGCTGGGGAATCCCCTCCGACGCCGAGTCGAACTCGAGCATCCCCGTGAGCGGCGCGTAGACTTCCACGGCGGCGCCGTCGTGCAGAACCACGTGCGACGAGCCTACGGTCAGCGCCGCAAAGTCGATCGATCCCGAGCCGGTGTTGTTCGCAGTCCACTTCGGCGCGTATCCGGCCGAGTACTCGAACACGCCAAGCGAGGCCGAGCCTGGAGCGGGCTCGTAGAAGATGACGAGTTCCGGTAGCGCGTCGCCATCGATGTCGTGCGTCGCCGCGGTGACTTCGAATCCGTTCCCCCACGGCGCGGGCAGATCGTAGACGCTCTGCCCCGTGGTCGCGTCGAGGATCGCGATGCGGCCGTTCTCCCGGAAGGCGCTCACGATCTCGAGGATCTGGTCCCCGTCGAAGTCGGCGTAGGCGAGAACGGTCCCCGTCTTGCTCCACGTGGCGCCGACCTGGCCCCGTGCCGCATTGGTGACGCTGCAGAGGAGCGGAACGAGAAGCAAGAGACATGGCCTTTTCATGGGTCGCCTCCTCGTTGCGGGGTCGAACTCGAATGGACATCCCGAACGAGCCGCGCCGCGCGGAGGGCCGCGCGCCCGCAGCGCGCAGCGGCCCGCACGTCGCGGCGCCGAAGACTAGTCGCGCCCTCCGGGGCGGGCGAACGACTCGACACGCCGCATCGCGCGCGCGGCGAACTCGTCCTCGGGCCCGCGCAGGGCGACGATCCGCTCCGCCGAACTGACGAGAAGCGTCTCCGCCTCCGCGCGCCGTCCGAGTTCGGCGAGCACGGTCCCGAGCACGCTCGCGGTCTCGGCGACGTACCAGTGCCCGGGAATCGCCTGCTGCCGCACGGTCAGCGCCCGGCGAAGCAGCGGCTCGGCCTCTGCATGACGTCTCTGCCCGATGAGAGAGAGCGCGAGATTGTGTCGCAGCGTCGCGACGTTCGGATGCGCATCGCCGTGGATCTCCGTGCTGATCTCGAGCGCTTCACGGAAGAGCGGCTCCGCCTCGGATGGGCGCTCGCGCTTGAGGTGAAGGCTCGCCATGTTCGCCAGCAGTTTCGCGACGCCGGAGTGCCTATTTCCGAACCGCCGGCGATGGATCTCGAGCGATTCCCATAAGAGTGGCTCGGCCTCGTCATAACGGCCCGCCTGGATCAGCACCGCAGCGAGGTTGCCCGCGGCGACACCGACGAGCTGGTGGTCCGGATCCAGTTCGCCTCGACGGATCGCGAGGGCCCTTCTGTAGAGGTCGATCGACTCTTCGTAGCGTGTTCGCCGGTGGAGGCTGGAAGCGAGCGCGTCCAGTCCGTCGGCGAGATCCAGGCTCTCGGGGCCTCCGGCGTTCTCGCAGATCGCCAGTCCGCGTCGCAAGCTCGCTTCCGCCGCTTCGTCATCGCCCATCATCATCAGCACACGGCCGATGGCGGTCTCCGTCCGGCCGACTTCCGCGTGCTCACCTCCGAGGATCCGGCGCCGGATCGCGAGCGCTTCCTCGAGGAGCGAGAGGCTCCGCTCGTAGAGCCCGATCGAGTAGTACGCGCCGGCCACGGAGTTCATCATGCGCGCCTGAACCTCGGGCTGGCCGGCGAGCGCAGGGATCTGCGCTCCGGCCGACTCCAGAAGTTCGCGCGCGGAGACCTCGCTCGGGTTGCGTGAGCCGGCGCTTGCCGTTCCGAACATGCCCAGGACGAAATTCGTGACCTCCTCCGCGCTCCGTGCTTCCGTCAAGGCCCGGCGCTCCGCCACGCGCGCACGGTCGAGAAGGATCGCCATTGCGCCCGTGAACGCGAAGAGCGCCAGCACCAGGCCCGCGGCGAGCGCGGACGCCGTCCGGTTGCGCCGGATCATCTTCCGGAGCTGATAGACCGTGCTCGGCGGCTGCACGGAGACAGGCTGGTCGGCGAGGTGGCGCCGCAGATCCGATGCGAGCTCAGAGGCGGATTGGTAGCGGTCTCGCGGATCCTTCTCCAGAGCCTTCGCGACGATGGCCTCGATGTCGCCGCGGAACCGCGGGTCGATCCGGCCGAGACGCGGCGGTTCATCGTCGCGCACCATCCGGGCCGCTTCCGCGAGCGCCTTCCCGTTGAGATCGAGCGGATGCCGGCCCGCGAGCATCTCGTATGCGATGACGCCGAGCGCGTAGACGTCCGCGCGGGCGTCGACAGCGCCGGGCACGCCCGCGAGCTGCTCCGGGCTCATGTACGGCACCGTCCCGAGGACCTGGCCCGCCGTCGTGCGGAGCGATTCGCCGGCGTGCGCCCCGACGATGCGCGCGAGACCGAAGTCGAGGATCTTCGGCGCCCCGGAGGCCGGCGGCGCTCCTTCGTCCGAGGACGCCGGCGGCTCGACGAGGATGTTCCCCGGTTTGAGGTCGCGGTGCACGATGCCGTTGACGTGCGCGTGGTGGACCGCGTCGGCGATCCGCGCGAGAAGCGCGATCCCGTCACGCACGCCGAGGCCGTAATTCTGGATGTAGCGGTCCAGCTTCGCGCCGCGCACGTACTCCATTGCGATGTACGGCACGCGCTCGACGCTTCCGCCGCTCTCGACGTCGACGACGCCCGCGGCGAAGACCGCGGCGATTCCGGGATGATGGAGCTGGCCGAGCGCTTCGGCCTCGAGTTCGAAGCGGCGGAGCGCTCCGGCGGACGCAGACCCCGCGCGGAGCACCTTCAGGGCGACTTCCCGCCGCGGCATTTCCTGCTCCGCCAGGTAGACGACGCCCATCCCGCCGCGCTCGATCTCCTTCACGATCCGGAACGGTCCGATCCGCTTCGGTCCGGACGCCGCCTCGACGGGTTCTTCGCGCCGGAGCACATCGCGAACCTGCTCGATGTCGAGCAGGTTCGCGGAGACTTCGGCGAGGAGCGCGCGGCACGACGCGCACCCGAGCAGGTGCCGCTCGATCGCCGGGTCCGCGGCCGCGTCGGGCGACACGCGCGCGTGGCGCTCGAGCGCCTCGGTGTCGGGGCATCCGCCGGAGCGTCTCACCGCACCTCCTCGAGTTCCGCGCGAAGCTCGCGCATCCGCTTCAGCACCCGGTGCTTCGCGTTGTAGACCGACTTGATCGGGATGCCCAACTCCTCCGCGGCTTCCTGCGCGGATCGATCGTCCCTCACGACCAGCTCGAACGCCCGCACGCTTTCCTCCCGGAACTCGCGCCGGACCTGACGGAAGCACTCCAGGACGACGAAACGCTCCCACTCCGTATCCCAGAGACCGTCGAGCGTCTTCTCATCCGGAAGCTCGCCCTCCGCGAGAACCGCTCCGGCGCCGGCCAGGAGACGGTCTCTTCGCCGGTTCTTCTCCCGCTGCTTGAGCGCCTGGCGATAGACGATGCCGAAGAGCCAGGAATGCAGCCTGCCGCGCGCGCGGTCGTACCGGCCGGAGCGGAGCTTCTCGGCGAACGCGAGGAGGGCGTCCTGCGCGATGTCCTGCGAGTCCGTTGCGTCGAATCCGAGACTGGAGGTGAATCGGACGATCGGATCGCGAAAGCGGTTCACGAAGTCGTCCCAAGCGGCGGCGTTCGAATAGTCGCGCAGCTCTTCGAGAATCGTCGACGTCGTGACCCAGTCCATCGCGAAGCCTCCGGGGCGGCGGAGAGGATGGCGTCCACCACGTTACGACGCGAACCCGCAGCCGACAAGCGCCTCGCGCGGTCCCCTCCCTCGAGCGGCCGGACCGGGCGAAGGGGGCGGGACGCGGGCTTCGTGAGAAAAGCGAGCGACCGCCGGTGATACGTGCGGGAAGGACGCGCGCCTTCGCGTCGTGCGAAGCGGCGCGATCGCCGGAACACCGACAGGAGGAGAACCATGTGCCCCGCACGCACTCGATACGACACGACCGCGCCCGGCCGCCGCGCCGTCGGAACGCGGCGCCTTCCACCGGCGGCGCTCGCCGCCGTTCTCGCGGCGGCGCTGTGCCCGCCGGCCGCCGCGCACGTTGTCGATCCGATGGTGATCTCGCTTCGGATCGGCGGAAGCGAGTACCTCCTCGTAGAGGATGACGACGACTGTCCGGCCGACATCACCGTGACGTCGCTCAATCCGAACGAGGTGCTCGTCTACGCCTTCGACGAGGTGACGGAGGAGATCACGGGCAACGGAGCTTCGATCACCGTGCAGGACCGCGTGTATCAGTTCTTCAAGGTCACGACGCCGAGTCCGCTCACATCGCCATCGCCCGGCCCGAAGTTCCTCCAAGTCTGCTGGATCGGTAGCGACTATCCGAACCTGCCCTGCAACGAGAACAACTGCTCCGAGGGGTTCCCGGTCACCGTGCCGGTGAGTATCCGGACCGAGCCGACGACCGACACCGTTCTCCCTGCGGCGACGACGATCCAGGACCCGGTAAACAGCGGCACCGGCGAGCTGGTCCTACCCCCGTGGGTCCTCCTCTCGCTGCCAGGGCCGATGCCGGTCGAATTCGCCATCTACTACGCCTCGAACCTCACCAAGGACGGGACCGGCGGATCGAGCCTCGGAGTGAACTGGCGGCACTCGTTCATCTGGTCGCTCGTCCCGCCGCCCAGCAACGCGACCGCTCACTCGCGCGAGGTCATCACACCCTGGGGGCGGCCGATCCGGTTCGAACGGAAGCCGCTCTCCGACGAGTGGACCGCCGTGCTCTACGACGATGTCCCGTTCCAGCTCATCGGGCGGGGCACCGAGTACACCCTCGTCGATCCTCGCAACCAGAAGCTCTACACGTTCAACGTGGAGGGGAAGCTGACGAAGATCGAAGACGGCCGGGGCAACTCGCTGGCGCTCACATACGCCGGCGCTCCGGCCCTTCTCTCGCAGATCAGCGACGGGCTCGGGCGCACGCTCACGCTGACCACCGTGAACGGTTTTCTCCAGAGCGTGACCGACGGCACGCGCACGGCGAGCTTCGGCTACACGAATTTCGCCCTCACCTCCGTGACCGACGCGCTCGGAGGCGTCCGCACGATCACCTACGCGCCGGGGAACCAGGGGCTCGTCACCTCGGTCACGATGCCGGAAGGGAACACGCAGTACACGCAGGCGTTCTCGACCGGCGGACAGGTGACGAGCCAAACCGACGCGTTCGCGAACACGATGGCCATGACCTACGACACCGGCACCGGAGAGACGACGATCACCGATCCGCTCTCGAACGCGCGCATCCACGACTACAACGACCGGCGCGAGCTCGTCGGGTACCGGGATGAACTCGGCCGGCTCGTGTCGATGGAGTACGACTCCACGGGGCGACGGACCGAGATTGTCGACCGCAGGGGGAACGTGACCGCGCTCACGTACCACCCGGCGAGCGGCAATGTCGCCTCACTGGCGCACTCCGACGGCTCAGTGACTTCCTTCCAGTACTCCGAGCGCGCCGTTCCCCTCGCGGGCGCCTCCACCGACGTCCGCCTCCACGACGCATCCGGCGTCGTCCGGGCCGACGGCTCGAGCGAGTCCTTCGCCTACGACGCCGCCGGGAACCTTGTCTCCTGGACGGACGCTTCGGGAGGCGTCTGGTCGAACACGTTCAACGGGCGCGGGCAGCTCCTGACGAGCACGAACCCCCGCGGCGGCGTGACGAGCTACATCTACGACGCCGGCGGCCGGCTCGCTTCCGTCACCGACGCGTCGGGGAACACGACGGCCTATGGATACGACGCTCTCGACCGGCTCGCCTCGGTGACGCGGCCGGGGGGCGCGATGGTCTCTTACGCCTACGACGCGCTCGACCGGTTGGTCTCGCTCACCGACGAGACTGGAGCGACGAGCGCCTTCGCCTACGACGCGAACGGCAACCTCGTCTCGGTCACCAACGCGCTGGGGAACGCGTGGACGCTGTCGTACGACGACATGGACCGGCTGACGGGTCTCACCGATCCGCTCGGACAGACGGTCTCGCTGACGTACGATGCGCTCCAGCGCATCGCGACGATGACCGACGCGAGCGGCGGAATCAGGATCTTCGGGTACGACGCCGTCGGACGTCCGGTGAGCCTGCTGGATCCCGCGGGAAACCTCTGGACGGCCGCGTTCGACGCGGAAGGAGCGCTCACCTCACGCACCGATCCGCTCGGGAAGACGATCGCGTTCACGATCGATCCGATGGGCCGGCCCACATCCGTGATGCGGCCGCTCGGGGAGGCGATCGGCCTGAGCTACGACGCCATCGGCCGCATCATCGCCGTCATCGACGAGCTGGGTGGCGCCACGTCGTTGGCGTACGATCCCCGCGGACTCATCACCGCGATGTCGCTTCCCTCCGGCGGCGCGACGGCGAGCTTCGCGCGCGACGCCCTCGGCCTCGTCACCGCGATCACCGATCCGCGCGGCAACGTCTGGACGCGCGCCTATGACGTGCAGGGCCGTCGCATGTCCGAGGCGGATCCGCTCGGCCGGACGACCTCCTACGCCTACGACGTGCGGAGCCGCGTCGCGCACGTCGATCTGCCCGGCGGCATCGGCTCGGCCGACGACACCTACGACGGCGCGAACCGGCTCGTGCGGCGGCTTTACTCCGACGGCACCGATCTGCGCTACACGTACGACGCGAACGGTGCTTTGACGAGCGCCGTCGATGCGAGCGGGACGCCCGGCGCCGGGAGCGCCCTCTTCGCGTACGACCCCGCCGGACGGATGACGGCGACGAACGGGATCGGCGTCGGTTACGACGCGGCCGGCCGCGTCACGAGCGTCACGCTCGCTCCGGGGCGCACCGTCTCGTACACCTATGACGCGCGCGGCCTCGTCACCGCCGTGAGCGACTGGATCGGCGGCACGACCTCCTTCACGTATAGCGCCGCCGGAAGGCTCCTCGAGATCGCGCGCCCGAACGGCGTCGAGACGGCGTTCGCGTACGATGGAAACGACCGCCTCGCCGGAATCCAGCACGGCGCTCTGGGCTCGATCGCCGTGTCTCGCGACGTTCGCGGGCAGATCACCTCCGCGGCGAGGGACCTGCCGCTCGCGGCGGTCCCGCCCGAAGGCGCTGTGGCGCACGCCTTCGACGCGGCCGCGCAGGCGGCCGGCGCCGCGTACGACGCGCTGGGACGCCTCGCGGCCGACAGCCTCCGGACGCTCACCTGGGACCTCGCGTCACGCCTGACGAGCCTCGACGAAGGGGGCGGACCGGCGACCTTCGGCTACGACGCGCTCGGAAACGTCGTCTCGAGGACGAACGGCGGAGCGACGCGAGCGTTCGTCTGGAGCTACGCGTTCGACCTCCCGTCGATCGCGGTCGTCCGTTCCGCCGGGGCGGCGAAGGCCGGGCGCGGCGCCGCCGCCGACGAGACCTACTGCGTTCACACGCCGGACGGCCGTCTGCTGCATACGGTGGACGCGGCCGGCGGCGCGCGACGCTTCTACCACTTCGACGAGATGGGCTCGACCGTCTTTCTCACGGACGACGCCGGCGCGGTCACCGACGCTTACGCGTACGCCCCGTTCGGCGAGGTGCTCGCCGCCTCGGGCGGCGGCGAGACCCCCTTCCGGTTCCACGGCCGCTTCGGAGCGATGGCGGAGGGCGGCCTCGTCCGCATGAGGGCGCGGCTCTACGATCCCGCGGCGGGACGATTCCTCTCGAAGGATCCGTTCGGGGCGATCGACCCGAAGAGCGTCAATCCGTACCAGGCGTTCTTCGCGAACCCGCTGCGCTTCGTGGATCCGCTGGGAACGAACCCGGACGACTACAGCTGGCACGACGACTACTCGAACGCCGACTTCGGCAACCTCGCCGCGCTCGTCGTGCTCGTTCGCATGAACGTCGACGTGGACCACGACGACGGCGGATGGGCGGCGACGCAGCCGCCCCCTATCGGCTCCGACTCCCGCGTGGACTACTCCTCGATCCCCGGATACGAGATGGACGCGCCGTTCGCCGGATCTTCCGGCGCGCTCGACGCGCCGATCCTGCCACGGCGCCTCGACGAGGCGGAGGACAAGTTCGCGTCCGGCGGCGACTTCTATTTCGATCCGGGGAACGTCTTCTGCTGCGGCGACTATCGCGACGGCAGGGATCTCGCTTCCGACGATCCGAGGGAGCAGAGCGAGATCTTCCGGATCGCGTACTTCATCGCGTGGGCCACCAAGTGGGGACTCGGATGGGGCACGGCACTCAACCACTTCTTCTTCGACGATCTCTACGAGCACCAGGAACTCGTCATGCAGCTGCGCGATCTCAAGTGCCCTCTGACGATGCCGGCGAGCGCCGGAGGCCACTACCCGTGCCAGCGTCCCGTCCTCCACGAGGGCCCGCACACCTACTACGGACTCG
>Ga0326597_10004044_pt1 | contig 20766 bp, 20 predicted proteins | sample RVTome_12_FD_203789 | JGI IMG/M metagenome (GOLD analysis project Ga0326597, IMG submission 203789) | Soil microbial communities from uranium-contaminated site in the Upper Colorado River Basin, Wyoming, United States - RVT100D185 | ecosystem: Environmental > Terrestrial > Soil > Contaminated >...
AGGTTTAGATAAAATAAGCTTGTTTTTGCAAGCTTATTTTTATTGTTTTTTGCATCTTTGGTAAAGTGTTTGTTGCAACGGATGTGGTGGTTTGATATACTTTAATAGGCGACACATTAAATTATAAAATAATTTGCATTCAATAAATTTCATGAGCAAAGAAAATTTTTCTAATGATTCGTGGGCACTAACTTTTGATGATATTAGTATTTATCCCATAGGAGAATCAGACATCCCATCTCGCAGAGACGATAGTATTAATTTGTTTAGTCAGATTTCTCCAAACATTACATTAAAACTCCCTATTATAGCGTCTTATATGGATACCGTGTGCGAGCACAAAATGGCTATTGAGTGTGCGCGCAATGGCGGGATGGGTGTAATACACAGGCATTTGAGTATTGCCGATCAAGCTAAAGAGGTGGAGCTTGTTAAAAGGGCTGAAAGTTTAATTATTCCCGATCCTTATACAGTACCGCTTGAGGCAAGTTTGTTGGAGGTAAAAAAAGAATCTAAAGAGAAGGGTGTTGGCGGATTTTTGGTAGTAGATGATAACAAAAAACTACTTGGTGTAATATCGGAACATGATGTTGATTTAAACAAAATACTTGGTGGAGATAAGCTTAGTGTTGCTCAAGCCATGACACCAATAGATAAAGTTATTAGCGGATCTTTAAATATTACAAAAGAAGAAGCGATTGATTTAATGTTGCGTCACCGCTTAAAGAAAATTCCCCTAATCGACGAAAATAAAACACTTCGAGGTCTTATTAGTAAAAAAAGCATTCTTAGGTTAGAAAATAAATTAGCTGTGCGGGATAATCAAGGGCGTCTTGTTGTGGCTGCGGCAGTTGGTTTAGGTAAAGATATGATGGAGCGTGCAGAGGCCCTTGTGAATGCCGGAGTAGACATGATTGTGCTTGCTATTGCCAACGGGTATTTAAAAAGCGCAGTGGAGGCAGTTGGAGAACTTAAAAAAACTTTTCCCAGCATAGATTTGGCTGCGGGCGTTGTGGTAGAAGCAGAAGGCGCCTCCAGGTTATTTGATGCTGGAGCGGACACGGTTTTGGTTGGAATTGGCCCAGGTTCAATTTGTGAGACGCGAATGGTCGCCGGAGTGGGTATTCCTCAATTTACAGCGTTGCGCATGGCACAGAAAGCTGCACGAGAGAAGGGGAAATTTATAATTTCTGATGGGGGAATAAGCCAACCACACCATTTTGTGAAAGCTTTGTTTGCTGGAGCATCGGCTACAATTTTAGGAAAAGTACTTGCGGGAACAGATGAAAGTCCACCCCAGATAAAAAGAATTGGAGGTAGGTGGGTAAAATATCACAGAGGCCTTGCCTCAGATGATGCTAAGCGTAAATTTGATGAGATTCAGGGTAAATTTGTTGATACGGACCCCGGTGCTCGATGGGATTATGTTTACAAGCATGTACACGCCGAGGGTGTGGAGAGCGGTTTTGTGGACTATACAGGAAATGCACAAGATGCAATCCGCGAAATTACAGGAGGCCTTCGCAGTTGTATGACATACTTGGGTGCTAGAAATATTGATGAATTGTGGGGTGCTTGCGACAATAATCAGTATGTACGAGTTACGGATTCGGGAAGGCGAGAGGGCAACCCGCACGATCTTTTAGGATTTACGACGTAACTTACACAACATATAACACGGAACACATAACAGAGAACAAAATAACTAAATAACTAAATAACTAAATAACTAAATAACCATAAAAACCCTGCCAATGCAGGGTTTTTGTTTGTCTCTCTTCCCAAATTTGTAAAATTAGTGTATATTAAAAACAGTTCCTATCAAAGGAGAACAAAATGCGAAAAACCACCGAACGGTATTTGGCGATATCCAGATTGGATTATCCAAATCATGGCGCCCGTGTTGGGCTTTGGGATTTAGCAGCAAAAATTGCACAAGAAGAACGTGTAAATTTTGTTTATATTAATGGCGGATTGATTTCCCACAAAAGCGTAAGAGATCGAATAAACTCCGAAATAGCGACTGCTATCGAAGAGCAGAAAGCGCAAAAAGAGCTTATTAAGACTCTTCCGAAAGAGGATCGCTTTGATGTTCCTACCCAGGTGGAAGTTAGGGCCGCTGTCCAGCAGAAGGTCTTGGATAGTATTGCCAAGGAGTTGGCAGAATCTTTACCGGTTATTCCCGGTAAAAGAAACAAGCCCATTAAGCTATACATAACAACTTCCAAAGCACATAATTATGACGGACCCTATGGTCCCGATATTGCCGATAGACTGCAAAAGCTCCGCAGAGATATTGTTTTTTGGGATCAGGAAAGCGCTAAGTTTACAGCCAAAAGTGTTTTTACATTTTTAAGGAATAAACTTAGGGTACCCAAAGTTCTTTGGGCATTAAATCCGTCCAAGGGGGCCTGGCGTAGCGAGTATTACAGCACGTCTGCACAACGCCTTGTGTTTGATAAGGTTAGGCAGACATCTCAAGGTCTTCCGGACATTTGGACGGTTGGCACAGGTGCTTCTGCTATTAATAAGCCGGCGGGAGGCGAATCTTCACGCCAGATGATTACTATTCCTGGCTTACACAGGTTGCAGGAAGTGAGTACTTCTGAAAACCAAATAGGTGTTGTTGTGGTGGAGCTTGCAGACGGCAACTTACCCACATCCGTTAGGACATATAACTTTAAGGACTTGGTTGCCAAGGAAAGAGAATTTATTCGCGCACCCAAAGAACTCGATGACGAGGAGGGCTTAAGCAAGTACAAGCTGGATAGACGTTCTCGTCAAAGAGCAATTTTTGATGAGATTGTAAACAACATTCCAACTATCGGAATGCTTGAGGATGCACTTCCTTGGAGACGGCAAAGTATCGAAAGAGACATTCAGCACTACAATGAACACGGCTTTAAGCCCACCATTGTATTGGATGATGCCTCCGGTAAGTACAATATTAGTTCTGACTGGCTTCAGCACAAGCTTCGCTATCCTATGCCTAATCTTAAAAAACTCGTGGAAGATTCGTCTGTTTCTTACAGCTGTCTCCACGCAGGATATAGGACTTCGCAGTATGGATGGTTTTTGAATAGAACGGTTGAAGTAATTTTGGATCGTAATATTAAATCTCTTGTTGGGTGCGGCGATTTTATTGCCGGACTTAAGCACAACCTTGATTTTCGTGGAGAGCTTCTTCCGGGAGCGAATAACTACGATATTCAGGAAGAGTTTGCTGCACGCTTAAATGCGGCTACGATGATTAGAGTTTTCCGTGAAAGGTTCAATATGTATCTTTCGCGTAAGCGGAAACGACCTGATGAGAGAGGATTGCGGAAAATGGTTTCCAGATCCTTGCTTTATTTTTACTATACTGCAGGCAACCACGACGCTTGGGTCGAGGATGATGGTCATACCACGTTAAGTAAATTCAACGATGTGCTAAAAGAGCGCGTTGTAGAGGGCGTACGAGAGCATTTGGCCGAACATGGCTTTGCACTCAAGGGCGTGGGCGCTATTGTTCAGGAGCATTTGAATTATGGTCCAGAGCATTCGTTCCCATCCGGGGTTACAATGAGTATTCGTCACCCTCGACAGGGCAGAATGAAGACTTTCTCCGGTAAAGCTCAACAAACTCTTGCCGCAACCAGCGGACAGATCGTATATATTGGTAACTTTCATGTTGGTTGTGTTGTGCACGAGTGGGATCCGGAGATTGGACAGCGTTTAGCTGTGCAGGAGGGCACCATCGCCACAGGGACTGACTTCGAAAGTCATATGAATAAACTTGTGGATACCGAGTTTGGTGTAGTGCATATTTGGTCTGATCCAAAAACGCAGAATATCTTTAAAACAGAGGTTGTTTGGGAGACCCCACAACCCGAAGAAGTTATTAACTTCAAGGACGAGTTGTCTGTTAAGCAGATAATGGAAGAATTGGGAGTTTAGTTTAAATATTTTTATAACCCCACGCTTTGCGTGGGGTTATTTTATTTTCTCTTTATATTTTACAGATTAGTGATATTATAAAAATAGTTATTTTCATCTGGGAGCGGTTTTGGCAAAAAGAGGAAAATCCAGACCTCGCTGTCTATCTTGTGGAAAATTTAAAAATAATAAGGGGCGCTGTACTGGTTGTAATTCTCACCACACCAGACCAAGAAGTCGTGGGGGAAACGACGGCGTTCCAAACGAAGTTGATCGAGATAAAGACGAGCACTCGGCATGGCATAATTTACATATTAATCTAAGGCCAGGAGAGGTTGTGCGACTTATATTGTTTGATTGGGAAATACATAATCCCTATCGTGAAAAAAGAGAAAGCTATACGGAAATGGAACGACTCGCTGTTCGCGTCTCTAGTTGGAACCTTCTTTATGGATCAGATGCCACAAAACGCTCTGTGGTTGAGGTAATAATTAAAAAATTTACAAGAACAGGTGTTGATAGAAGGCACATAAAAAGGGTTTTGAGAGAAGCATTGGACGCCCAAAAAATTAATAAGACAGATTTTAATGTGTTAACCAAACTAATAGATAGTGGGATAAAGGAATAGTGTGGGGGGATGGCAAAATTCAATGTCCTTTGGTAGTATACCAAAGGACATTTTTAATAAAAAATATGCGTATTATAAAAATTTTTTTGTTGAGTTTTATTGTTTTCTTTTTAATTATAAGTGGTGTTTTTGGTTTTGGATTATTTAAAGCACACGAGCGCTGGGGAGAATTTGGAACACAAACAATTACCATAGAGGCCGGAAGCGGTTTGCGCGATATAGCAAACTTACTTAAAAATGAAAATTTAATAAAAAGCGAACAATTGTTCATTTTTTATGCCTTGTTGGATGGTCAGGCTAAAAATATGAAGGCGGGTGTATATGAAATATCTACCCCAATAAGCACAAGAGATTTGGTCGCGTTAATTAGTGGAGGAGAGGTGGCTGGTTTTGTTCGCGTTGTAATTCCCGAAGGATTTAACACAGAGCAAATAGCAACGCGCTTGACCGAACGTGGAGTTTTGGAAAGCGAAATGGATTTTATAAATATGGCTAAATTGAGCACATCCTCCGCTTATGGTATTTATGATTATGAATTTTTAAAAAACATTCAGGCCACCACCTTGGAGGGATTTTTATTTCCGGATACCTATGAATTTCGTGTAGATTCTGATGTAGAAAGTGTTTTGGGTAGTTTTTTAAGTAATTTTCAGCACAAAGCGGGTGGTTTGATAACCGATTATGATATTTTAATAATGGCGTCACTTTTGGAGCGAGAGGTGCAGACAGAAGAAGATATGCGTATTGTGGCCGGTGTTTTAAATAATCGTCTTGAGATAAATATGCCACTGCAGGTGGATGCAACATTAGTGTATATTACAGGTAAAACCACGGGCGAACTTTCAAATGCGGATAAATTGATAGACCATCCTTTTAACACATACCAAAATAGGGGACTACCCCCAACCCCAATTGCGAATCCGGGAATTAAGGCAATTAATGCGGCAAGAAATCCAACTCAAACTAATTATTTTTATTACATAAGTGCGCCGGATGGTACTACATATTTTGCACGCACACTGGAGGAACATAACGAAAATATAGTAAAATATTTAAGATAGGGGCTCGCCCCTCACCCAGAATTGATATTTCTTAAACTGCGCTGAGTTATGGGATGTGTCAAATACTTATTCGTCTGGAAGAGAGTACAAGAAATCAATTTTAACCGAAATATAAGCAGTATCAATTCTGGGTGAGGGGTTGACACTTTTTTAATTTTTGGTTAAACTGACTAGGTAATAAAGCAAAAGGTCGTAGACAGCAGGTTTTTGGCAACTATTCCAAAATAAATCCTGCCGAGATAAATAGCATAATCGTTTTTACGATTGTGTGTTATCGACGACCCAAATTGGGTCGTTTTGATTTAACAAACAATTAAAAACAAAACCTATGGCAATTACACGCCAAAAAAAAGAGCAAGTTGTGGAAGAACTAAAAGAAGCTTTCCAAACTGCTAAAATTAGTGTGTTTACGGATTTTAAAGGAATGGATGTAAACTCTTTAACAGATTTGCGTGGCAAAATACGCCAAAGCGGGGGAAAGTATTTAGTTGCTAAAAAGACATTAATAAGGCGAGTATTAGAAGATAAAAAAATCAATGAAGCAGATTCGTTGGATTTAGATGGGCAAATCGGATTGGGGTTTGGTTTTGAGGACTCAGTTCAAACAAGTAAGATAATTTATCAGACACAAAAAGAAGGTAAGGTGTTAAAAATTTTGGGAGGTGTAATGGGCGATAAAATTTTAAACACAGAAGAAATGGTTCAATTAGCACAACTACCCACTCGCGAAGAGTTGGTTGCAAAAGTGGTTGGTACAATTGGTGCCCCACTTAGCGGATTCGTGAATGTGTTAAGGGGCAATATTCAAGGTCTAATTTTTGCACTAAAGGCAATAGGGGATAAAAAATAATATAATTAAGCTCGCTTTGCTCGCACAATTACTAAATAACTAAATTACTAAATTACATCCGATTGTTATATAGTAATATGGTCATATAGTTATTGTTTTTGTGAACGAAGTGAACAAAAAATATGTCAGAAGAAACAACAAAAGAAGAAAAGTCCGCAGAAGTACCAAAAGAGTTTAAGGATTTGGTTGAAACAATCGAAAAAATGACTGTTTTAGAATTATCTGAACTTGTAAAAATTCTTGAGGACAAATTCGGTGTATCCGCAGCCGCTCCGGTTATGATGGCCGCAGGCGGTGCAGGAGCCGCAGGTGAAGGTGGAGAGGAAGAGGAAAGTTCAACAGTAAACGTGGAGCTTTCAGATGGAGGAAGTAACAAAATCGGCGTAATTAAAGCGTTGCGCGAGGTTACAGAATTAGGATTAAAAGATGCAAAAGATTTGGTTGACGGTGCTCCGGTTATGGTGAAGGAAGGAGTTCCAAAAGAAGAAGCTGCAGAAATGAAGAAGAAACTAGAGGAAGCAGGCGCAAAAGTTACCTTTAAATAGCTACACTTTGTGACATCTAAATAAAAAGTAAAGCTGCGGCGCAGCTTTACTTTTTATTTAGATTTTGTTATATTTGTAGTAATTAATTTTGTTAGCGCGTTTTAATTTAATTTTTTAAATACGCCCAAATCAATGAACAAGCAGGTTTTAGAAAAACTATTTGATTCGCCGGCAAAACTTCGTTTATTGAAGTTGTTTTTACGTAATCCAGAAACGCAATTTACTTTAAGTGATATTAAAAAAAGAACAATATTGTCGACCTCGCAAATTAATAAGGAGCTTAAAAAATTAGAAGACATAGAATTAATAAAAGGGAGAAAGGTCAGGGGTAAAAGAGATAAAAGATACGAGCTTAACGAAGACTTTGTATTTATTGGAGAGTTGCAAAATTTGATTTTAAAATCCTCTCCCGCAGACCAGGAAAAGATTGCCAAAAAATTAAAAGGAATTGGTGGTGTGAAGCTTGCTGTATTGTCCGGTGTATTTATGAGACATGACGCTGAAGATGCGCGGGCCGATTTACTAATAGTGGGGGATAGGATAAGTAATAAAAAATTAACAAGTTTTATGAAAAATCTAGAAGCAGAGGCGGGAACAGAAATTAACTATGCCCTGTTTAACAAGAAAGAGTTTGAATACAGGCAACAAATGTTTGACAGGTTTTTACGAGATATATTGGAGAAACCCCATAAAAAACTTATAAACAATAAAATCATTAAATAAAAATCGCCGAATCAGGCGGTTTTTATTTAATTTTAGGTTGCTATATAATAAAAATGTGAACAATATAAAAGAACTAAGGTTTGATTTTGTAATAATTGGAGCAGGCGTAGTTGGCTGTGCTATTGCTCGTGAATTATCTTTAAAAAATCCCAATAAAAAAATTGCTGTTTTGGAAAAATTAACCAGTGTTGGTTTGGAAACCTCAAGTCGAAATAGTGGAGTTTTGCATTCGGGTATTCACCAAAATCCTAATTTTTTAAAATCACGTTTGGCACAGGAGGGTAGTCATCTTGCGGCAGAATATGCCAAAAGTAAAAATCTGCCTATTTTAGATTCGGGCATGCTTGTGGTTATAAGTTTTAATGCAATAAAACAGGGCTTGTATCGCGAGTTTGTTTCTTTGTTAGATTTATTTAAGAATAGCAGAAAACAAAAAATTAAACTTAAATTATTAACTTCGCGAGGTGTGCGAAAATTAGCCCCCAACATTAGAGCACTTGGCGGTATATTTATACCCGACGTTTGGGTCGTTGATTCTTTACAATTTACTCAGACACTACAAAAGGACGCGGAGGCAGGTGGTGTTCAATTTTATTTTAAAGAACCCGTTAATAATATCAACAGCTCCGGCGAAGTGTATGACATCGTCACAAATAATTATTTAATTAAGTCCCCAACAGTTATAAATGCTGCCGGATTATACGCGGATAAAATTGCAAACATGGCAGGATTTGATCGGTACAAAATTTATCCGTGGCGCGGTGAATATTACGAGGTAATTACAGAAAAGAAAAATTTAGTTAAGCGTCTTGTATATCCGGCAACTCGCAAGGATGCGCCCAGTAAAGGTATTCATTTTAGCCCACGTGTAGATGGAAGATTATTTATTGGCCCCAATGCTGTTTCTGTTCCACGTAAAGATTATTACACAGAAAACAAAACACCAGTTGAGGTTTTTGTAAAACATATACAAAAATATGTGCCAGAAATCACGGCGAGAGATTTGCGGTGGGCATATTCTGGTATTAGACCTAAAACAACACCTGGAGCGGAAGAATCCGATTTTATTATTAACGTTGATAGCAAAAAACCTTTGTTTGTTAATTTAATCGGCATTGAATCGCCTGGCTTGGCTAGCTCAATTGCCTTGGCAAAGCATGTTGTGGGTAAACTGTATGCTTTATAACTATCAAAATGGTTATTATTACAGGGCTGTTTTTATATGCAAAAGGATAGTGCTATTATTAAATGAATGAAAAAATTAATAGTTTTTATTTTATTTTTAGCAATAAGTGGGGGATTAGCATTTTTTTATTTTTTAAATGTCGGTAACAATGCCAAGCTTGTTGATTATTCTGCACTAGATACGGGTGATGTTTTTTTGTCACCTCAAAATGTACTACCCAGTATTATTCCTAAGCCAGATGAAGTAAAAGCAATTCATCTTGCATACGGTTCTTATCTTAGTAGTACTTTCACCGATATTTTAAGTGAAATAATGAATTCACAAATCAATGCTATTATTTTTGAAATTAAAGATCCCACAGGATACGTTGCATTGAATAACGACAGTCACGTAAAGGCGCTTGAGGAACTAATACCAAAATTAAACCATGCTGGCATATATACTATTGCCCGTATGGTTGTTTTTCAAGATACACAACTTGTTGCCAGTAACCCCGAACTAGCTATAAAAAATTCTGCAACGCAAGAACCCTGGCAGGACTATAAGGGAGTACATTGGTCAGACCCCACGTCGCCCGATGTTTGGGAATATAATTTAGATATAGCGCAACGAGCGGCAGACATTGGTTTTGACGAAATAAACTACGATTATATTCGTTTTCCAAGTGATGGCCCGGTAAGGTTGGCCCAGTACAGCAATTTAGTAGACGAAAATGCCAAGGGTGATGTTATAGCTGACTTTTTGAAATTTACTCACGAGAATCTCTATTCTCATGTATTTTTGTCTGTTGACGTTTTTGGCATGGCATTTATAAACGACCAAGAGGGTATTGGTCAATATATAGAAAAAATGGCTCCTTATGTTGATATTATTATGCCAATGAGTTATCCGTCTCACTATCCAGATGGGTTTCGTGGTTTAGATAATCCTTCAGAGCATCCACACTTGGTTGTGCTCCGTACGTTGGAGAAAGGATTTGAGAAATTGGAAGGATACAATGTTATAGTCCGTCCATGGATACAAGATTTTAACTTGGGCGCTATTTATGACGACCATAAAATACAGGAACAAATACGAGCAGGTAAAGATTTGGGTATAGAAACTTGGGCACTTTGGAACGCAAGCAACCGTTATAGATGGAGTGCGGTGAAATAGATTGGTAAGTAGTATAGAGTATGCAGTATATAGTATTTAGCTTTTAAATACGCCGCACACTTGGCGTATTTAATTTTTTATCGCTGGGTTTACAGAAGAGCACAATTGTGCTAATATGCGTTCAGTCAAACACAAGGAGGTTCGTGGGTGGTTAAAAACACAGAGCTGGAACAAATTCTGAAAAACGATGAACTTGGGCAATTAATTAAAAAAGCACAACAGGCGAGCATAAGGGCAAGAGAAGAGTTTAAAGAGGTTTTAGGACCTGTTGAAAAAGCATTGTTGGAGCTTACAGAAGAGCAGCATGAACAACTCCGTAGTTTGGGGAGCACATCGAAAAACATAAAAGAATACGATGTGGTTAAGGCCTCGGAGATCCTGGGTGTACCAATTGGCGCACTAAGGAGATATCTGGATAAAAGCGAAGAGATTTCAAGAATTACCTCCGAAATTCTTGATTATGATGAGCTTCAGGAAACATGGGAAGAGCTTCTACAAACCTCTCCGATAGAGATTGTAGATGGGGATTCAGTTGTTCCGATGGAAGTCGAAACACTGCCTCGCGTGATTTTTTACTCTGCGTCTTGGTGTAAGCCGTGTAAATTACGCAAGCCCATGTATGCTCGGTTGGCGCCGTTTTTTGAAAAAGCTCAGCTTTTTTTTACCGAAGACGAAGAGCTTGCCACAAGAGAAGGTGTTAACGCTTATCCGACACTCGTCGCTTATTTCCCTGGTGGCTCTAAAGTCCAAACGTCCTTGCCTCTTTCTATAAAAGAGCTTTGGGAAACTATGAACAAACTTGTTGATGCTGGCAAATCCTTCAAGGGAAACGGTCTTCTTGTATGCACGGAAACCGAATGCAAAATAGAACCTTGGTAAAAAACTTTAATAATCAGCCAATTCTTACCCTTCACTATATGTGAGGGGTTTTTTGTTTTTAACGCACCAACCCTGCCTACCGGCAGGCAGGCGGTTGAGGCGTTAAAACGTTACCCACTATAACTTTTTAGCTTCTTATGCTTTTAGCTTTACAGCTTGTATCGCGCTAAAGCTTTATTACCTATTACCTATTACGTATTACTTAGTACTGATTAAAGATGTGGATAAAAAGTGTTGTGTAGAGTAGAGTAGTGGTGTAAAATGGATAGTATAGGTTAAATTGTGGATAAAAGTGGGGATAACTTAGCCAAATTGTGGATAAAGTACTTACTAATCTCCTCATGGGATAAGCGAAGCCGTTATCTGATGAGGAGCTCAGTAATTACTTTATTCCATTTAAAATAACACCTTCTTATTTAATGGAATATCCGAAACATGTTTTTAGGGGAATTTAGTTATACAATTGACGAAAAAAAACGCCTGGCGGTTCCAGCTAAATTTCGTAGCGCGTTAGGCAAAAAAGCAGTTATAACTAGAGGATTGGATAGTTGTCTTTTCTTGTTTACTCAAAAAGAATGGCAAAAACTTGCAGAGAAGCTTTCTGCGTTACCGTTGGGGCAAAAAGACGCAAGAGGGTTCAGTCGCTTAATGCTTGCAGGTGCCATGGAGGTTTCTATGGATTCTTTGGGAAGAATTTTAATTCCAGATTATCTAAAAGAATATGCGTCACTTAAAAAACAGGTTGTGATTGCGGGTGTGTATAGTCGCTTAGAAGTATGGGATACGAATTTGTGGAACGCCTACAAAAAACAAAATGAACGGGATGCCGACAAGCTTGCCGAAGCAATGGGAGAGGTGGGTATATAAGCTCGCCCCGCCGAGGCGGGACTTGCAGTAACGAGTAACGGGTAACGAGTAACGGGTAAATAATTCCACTGCACGAGATTAAAAAATTACTTATTACTCATTACGCGTTACTCATTACTATTTTATGAGCGAACGTAGTGAGCGAATAAAATAATGATACATGAACCAATATTACTTAAAACAATTTTACATTATTTTTCCCCTAATCCCGGTGATAATTTTATTGATGCAACGGCGGGTGAGGGTGGCCATGCGATACCGATTGCTCAAAAAGTAGCGCCAAGGGGAAAGGTTTTGGCAATCGACACCGATCTGGAACAAATAAAAAATCTTCAACTAAACGCACCCAAAAACATAGTAGTTGAACATGGGAACTTTAAAAACATAAAACAGATTGTACAGAAAAACAATTTTCCAATACCAAAAGGTATTTTGTTCGATTTAGGATTTTCTTCTTGGCATATACAAGAAAGTGGTAGAGGTTTCACATTCAACAAAAACGAACCACTTGATATGCGCTTTGATCCCACGGATGATTCCATACCTACTGCCGGCGAGATTTTAAATAGTGCAACAGCGGAGGAGCTCGAAAATATTTTTAAATTATACGGAGAAGAAAAAATGGCCAAACAGATAGCCAGAGAAATTGTAAAAACAAGGAGAAAGGAAAAATTGCAAACGACCGGAGATTTAGTAAATTTGGTAGCAAAGATTAAGGGTTCGGGAGGAAGAATAAACCCGGCGACAAAAATTTTCCAGGCCTTAAGAATAGCAGTTAATAATGAACTGGAAAATATTAAACAAGGCATAACGGCAGCAATAGAAATACTTGGGCCGGAGGGACTGATTGCAGTTATGACGTTTCACTCTCTTGAAGATAGGTTGGTAAAAAATATTTTTAAAACCAAAGAAACCGAAGGCGTAGGCCACAGGGTAAACAAAAAAGTTATACGCCCAGATTACAAAGAAGTTAAACAAAACCCCCGCGCACGAAGTGTAAAATTACGTATTTTTCAAATAAATAAATCTTAATAATATTTACAAAGCTACTTCTATGACATTTTTATTAAAAATTTTATATACAAAAAAGATCACCTCTTTTATCGTTGTCGGATTAATTTTTGCCATAGTAATTAGTACCTATATGGCACTTGCAATAAATACAGTTAGAGGTGAATACAAAATAGAAGAACTTAAAGCGGAGCTAACCCAGGCAGAAAAACTAAGTAATCAACTGCGTGTAAATTTGGCAACAACAAGTTCTTTGGAGCTTATACTGGAAACAAGTAACAATTTTGAATATGAAGAAATTCACAAAGTTACATATCTCAAAAAATCTTCCAGTTCGCCATTTGCGCAAGCACAATAATAGGACTCAACTTTTTAGTAAGCGCGATGTCTGCACTGTGGAGATTTCGGATTTTTTGTTGTAAAATATAATCGTATCATGATCAAAAGACGCAAAAAATCCAAAAGGAACTTAATAACCTATGACACAAACAAGCGTATATATACGCTTGTTGTATTTGTATTGGTGATATCTGTGGCGTTATCTTGGCGTCTATATTATTTACAAATTATTAAGGGAGATTATTATTCTGCAGCTGCCAGGGGAGCTAGCTTTGAAAGACAAATCCAGCTTCCCAGGGGCAATGTTTATTTTCGGGACAAAGGTGGTGATGGGCAGTATTTGGCTGCCACAAACGAACCCCGCCCACTCCTGTATGCTGACCCAAGGGAGGTAGAGGATGAAGAGGTATTGTTAAATCAAATTGCAGAAATCATTGAAATTGAGACCGAAGATTATGAATTGATATTAAATAGATTAAAAAATAAGAAGAGTTCCTACGCCCTAATTAAAAAAGAATTAACAAAAGATGAGGCAGAAAAAATAAACGATTTTAAATTGAAAGGAGTATATGCGAGACCAGAACTGGTAAGGATATACCCAGCCGGAAAAGTTGGAGCTTCGGCACTGGGTTTTTTGGGGTTTAGGGAAGATAAAAGGATCGGGCAATATGGTGTTGAGGAGGCTTATGACGAAGTGTTGAGCGGAGTGTCCTTTGGGTCCGGTGTATTAGATTTATTTTCTAAAAATGAAAATACCCCCTCGGACCTGTATTTGACCATAGATTATAGTATTCAGTTTATGGTTGAGAAAAAACTGGAAGAAATCCAAAATAATTTGGACGCCGATTTTGTAAGCGCGATTTTTATGGATCCTTCGACCGGAGAAATTTTGACCATGGCCCAAAAGCCGGGTTTTAACCCAAATAGTTATCAGGATGTGTCTGATGTAGATATATTTAAAAACACCATGGTGCAATCCAGTTTTGAATTGGGATCTGTATTCAAACCCATCACTGTTGCTTCTGCAATTGATGGTGGAGCAATAACACCTCAAACCGTTTATAATGATACTGGTGTGGTTAATATAAGCGGATATACTATCCGCAACTCCGATGGTCAGGCACATCAGTTACAAACTATAACAGAAGCGTTAGAAAAATCTTTAAATACTGGAATGGTTTTTGTACAACAACAATTGGGCAAAAAAAGCTTTAGGGATTATCTGGAAGCGTTTCAACTAGATAAATGGACCGGAATAGATTTGAGTGGTGAAGTTGGGGGAAATATAGAAAATATAAAAAACACGAATCGCGACATAAACTTTGCAACCGCTTCGTTTGGGCAGGGTATTAGTTTCTCACCCTTGAGGTTTTTAACATCGTTTTCTGCCATAGCAAACAATGGTAAAATTATGAAACCATTTTTAGTTAAAAAAGTAACAAATAATACGGGGGAAACAATAACCGAACCAAAAGAGATGGGGCAACCCATAAGTGCTTTGACAGCTTCTCGTGTTACGGCTATGATGGTTAGTGTTACAGAAAATGGTTTTGGAAAAAAAGCTGCAGTTGAGGGTTATAATGTTGCTACAAAAACGGGTACCGCACAAATACCCAATGTCGATGGCCCAGGTTATTCAACCGAAACAATACATGGCTTTGTTGGTTTTGCACCCGCATATAATCCTAAATTTGTTGGGTTTATAATGGCATATAATCCTAAACAGGGCCCCCGTTTTTCAGCAGATTCGGTTGCTCCTGTTTTTGGTGATATTGCTTCGTTTATACTTCAATATTATAAAATACCTCCACAATAACTTCGTTTCGCCGAGTCAAACTCGGCTCCACTCGCACAATGACTAAATTACTAAATAACTAAATTACAACCGATTGTTATATAGTAATATGGTTATATAGTTATTGTTATTTTGTGAGCGTAGCGAACAAAATTAGGTCCCATCGTCTAGCCTGGTCTAGGACGCATGGTTCTCATCCATGTAACACGGGTTCGAATCCCGTTGGGACCGCAAAGTGCATAACTTGTAACACGGGTTCAAATCCCGTTGGGACCGCTATTACAACTTAAATACGCCACACGCTTGCCTCGACCGTAACTAAACAAATACGCCACACGTGTGGCGTATTTGTTTAGTGGAGGCGGGTGTGGCGTATTTAAGTTGTAATCTTTCTATATATCCCAATCATATTTACAAAACATTTGGTGTGTGATATAAAAGGCGTAGTTGTTAACATAAATCAAAGAAAGGAGGTGTTTGCAGTGAAGTTTTCTAAGAAACAATATATCAAGATCGGTTTGTGGATTTTTGTTTTGTTGGTCGCTATCGGTGTATTCAAAATTTTTTTTGTGGGGGACAGTGGTGTAAAAGAAACGGAAGTTCCTTTTGCGGAATTTATTAGTGAGGTAGTAGAACATCCCGGGCTGGAAAATGTCGTTATACAAAAAAATAGGGGTATATTAATAGCCAATTTTGATGAAGATAATTTATGGCAGGACGCAGAAGACGAAAGCTATAACATTGTAACCAGCACATATTTGAGAGGATATGAGGAAAAACTTACAGATATTTTGTTAGATTTGGGAATAAGTTTAGAAATTGAAAATGATAAAATAGGTGGAGGACCAGCGTCCATGATTACACCTATTATTATGGTTATTTTTTTGGGCGCGGTAGTTTACTATTTGTTTTCTGCGCGAAATCGTGGTGGAGCCGGGGGTATAGGAAAATCTAAGGCGAAAGTTATTGGTGAGGCCGAAAAGCCCAAGGTAACATTTGCTGACGTTGCCGACATAGACGAGGCTGTGCGCAATATGCAGGAAGTTAAAGACTTTCTTTCCAATCCTAAAAAATACCAGGAAATGGGCGCTAAACTTCCGCGAGGAGTTTTGTTGTTCGGTCCACCCGGTACGGGTAAAACTTTGCTGGCAAGGGCTACTGCGGGAGCAGACACTTAACCAAATTCTTGTAGAAATGGACGGTTTCGACGACAGAGACGAAGTAATTGTAATGGCCGCAACTAACCGCCCCGACATTTTGGATCCGGCCATACAAAGGCCTGGAAGATTTGATAGAAAGATTGTTGTGGGCAGGCCCAGTAAGCAGGGCAGGGTTGAGATATTCAAAGTTCACATGAAAGGCAAGCCTATATCCAGCGATGTGGATGTAAACATTCTTGCAGCTAAGATACCCGGTGGCACAGGAGCGGATATTGCAAATATTGTTAATGAGGCAATTTTGAAAGCTGTATCAGATGATGCCCAAGTAGTTAACATGCATCATTTTGAAAAGGCAATAAATAAAGTTAATACTGGTGATGAAAGACCATCCAACATAATGACGGAGAAGGAAAAGCGCGTTGTCGCCTATCACGAAACAGGACACGCGCTCACCGCATTTGTTTTGGCTGATGCGGGAGATGTGCGTGAAATTACTGTTATACCCAGAAGCATTTCTTTGGGGCATACACAAATATTACCCGAAGATGGGGTAGGCGAAGTACTAGCATTTAAGAAATTCTTTCTTGCAAGAATGGTAACTGCGTTGGGTGGTAGAGCTGTAGAGGAAATTATTAATCCTGGCAACCCAAGTACTGGAGCTCGCAACGATATACAGAACGCTACAGCTATTGCAAAAGATATGGTTGAAGAATACGCCATGAGCGAGGATGTTACAGGCTATGTAAGTCATGGTAGTAGTGGCGGCAATGTCTTTTCAGGCAGAGATTCACAGACGAAGGGTGTTTCAGAAAAAACACTAGAATTAACAGATGAAGAAATACGAAGATTAACTAAATCAGCAAGAGATATTGCATATAAATTAATAAAGGAAAACAGACCAGCCGTGGAAGCCATGGTAGCCAAACTCCTTGATGTTGAAACAATTGTCGGAAAAGACATTGATGATATATTTAGTGCCGAAGGTGCAGTTAAGAATTATTATACTTTTACAGATAAATTCGAACTTTCCCAAGTATAATAAATTTCAAAACACTCTCATATGAGAGTGTTTTTTTATTTACCAAATTTACTAAAGTTATTTTTTTTAGTTTAAAAACTTATAAGTTTTTATTTTTTAATAAAATAAACCAAATTCCGGCTCCTAAAGATAAAATACCTACAAGAATGAAAATTACAATAAACCCAGTATTGTTTGAATTTTTTGAAATTTGTGCTGAAAACTCCTCTGCAGTTAATGTTTTTTCCTCTATTTCTTCCTCGGAATTCGAGGAATCTGTGTTGTTTGATGTTTGCGAGGAAACTGTTTTGTTTTGTTGGTCTTTTGTGTCCTCCTGCTTTGTTGAGGGAGGTAAATTAGCATATCCTGGTGTCATATTGTCCGTCCACATCCATTCCCCCGCAACAAGTGCATAAGATTGTCCGTTGGGAGGTTTTGGGTAAGTTATAAATTGTGCCTCGCTTCCATCGGGATAAAGTAATTTAAGTGTGTCCCCGGTGTTAATTAAAGTTAATTTTGTTGCCGGTCTCCAAAATACACGATATTCTTTTGGGGAAATGGTCACCTCAGTAAATGTAAAAGGTCCACTTTTGCCCTCCTGCACGGCCAACATCCAGTTTGTTAAATCGTAGCTTTTTTCACCCGCATTATATATTTCTATCCATTCGTTTTGTGCGTCTGCATCTTTGGGCCAGGGGATAAACTCGGTAATTTTTATATCGTTAGTTTGGGTAAAGTTGTTATTTGTTGGTTCCTCGTCTTCTGCTAGATTTTCTGTGTTCTGGTCAATCTCTTCTTTTGTAGATTCTTTGGGTTGTTCGTATTCCTCTTCTTTTATTTCCTCTTCGGGGACCTGCTCCGTCTCCGGCTCAGTTTCCGGTTCTGGTTCGGTGGTGAGGAAAGAGTTTTGCGCTCTTGGTGTTCCACCAACAGGGCCTGTTTGCCATGTTCCCTCATTGGTTCGCTCCATAGTTGCTTTTGTACTATTGTCGCCAACGTCCATCCAATTGTCCGCTCCATCTACCGAATCTATTAAAACTTCATCTGCACTCAAGAGTTTAAGATATTCACCACTATTGGATAAACCACTTCCTCCAAAAGAACCCGCATCATCGGCGGTAATATCCAATACAGCATCCGGGCATGAGTTGGTAACACGCCCCACTAAGTAATAATTATTTGGGGCGATTTTTTGAGTAAGTTCCATTATCAGCACATCACCGCCTTGTTCATAAATTTTCCAACCCAACAAATCTACCTCGGAGTCGGTGGTGTTAAATAGCTCTATCCATTCACAATAGGGGCTTTCTGTAGTTCCCATCCATGCAATTTCGTTTATCACTACCGAACCGCTTTGGGCAGATGCTGCCTGGGTGTTTAATATAAAAAACAGCCCCAAAATAACCAGAGTAATAAATACCCCAAAAGCAATAAAGCATTTTTTGCATTTAAATTTCATTTTTAATAGGCTAACAAAAATTTTTTATTTTGTCCACTTTATTTCACAACTGTATGTGATATATTATATATATTGTAAGCATAGTCAGTAACTTGGGCTGTTTAGTATACGCTGATATACTAATGGGGCTAGATAATAAATATGGAATTGAAAAAAGTTACTCACGAACAGCTAAAAAATAAATTAGACAACAAAGAGGATTTTTTGCTTATCAATGTACTTTCAAAAGCGTCTTTTGAAAGTGCCCGTATTCCTGGGTCTAGGCACGCCGATGTGCACGAGGATGATTTTTTGGAAAAGGTGGAGGAATTAACCAGAGGTGATAAATCCAAAGAGATTGTAGTTTACTGTACCTCCTCTACCTGCCAGGCGTCGCCTTCTGCCGCCAGAAAACTTGTTGAGGCAGATTACAAAAACGTATCTCATTTTGAGGGAGGAATTATAGGATGGAAAGAGGCAGGATATGAGTTGGAGGGCAATATGGTCAATTAATTTTTTTAATTAAATTTTTACTATGAGTCAAAAAATTGTATATCGAGGCTATCGCATAGAGACAAAAGTATATCAGGATAAAAATACCAAAAAATGGGTACCAAGGGTTTCTATTGTGGCTTTGGATGAGTCCAAAAACTTTGAGGAAACTCCCGTAAGTTGGGAAGAGGAGTTTGATACAAAGGAAGAGGCAGAAAATTTTGCATTGGATGGTATCGAATTTTATATAGACGAACATTTTTAATAATATGCTGGATATAAAGTTTATAAGAGAAAATTCCAAAAAAGTTAAAACAGGCGCGCACAACAAGGGCTATGAAGTTGATGTAGATAAAATTATAGAATTAGACAAAAAACATCGTCAATTATTACAATCGGTAGAAGAATTGCGCGCACAAAAAAACGAGATTTCTGGCGAAATTCCAAAGTTGGAAGAGGCAAAAAGGGCCCCAAAGCTGAAAGAGGCAGAACAAGTAAAGAAAGAATTAAAAGAAAAGGAGGGTGTGCTTGGAGAAATTGTTTCTAATTTAGAGGAGCTGTTGTGGAAGGTTCCCAACACGCCTTTTGAGGATGTTCCTGTGGGAAAAGATGACAGCGAAAACAAAACCTTAAGACACGAAGGCAAAATTACAGAGTTTAAGTTTAAACCAAAGGATTATATGGAAATAGCCCAAATGCACGATCTGATAGATACAGAGCGTGCCTCCAAGATTTCGGGCACACGGTTTGGTTATTTAAAAAACCAAGCTGCTCAACTGGAATTTGCTTTGGTAAATTTTGCTATGGACACCCTGGTTGCAGAGGGTTTTACATCAGTTGTACCACCCGTCTTAATTCGTCCCCAATACATGAAAAAGCTAGGGTATCTTACGGAAGGATGGGAAGACGATGTTTATTATTTGGAAAAAGATGATATGAATTTGGTTGGAACAAGCGAGCAAAGTATTGTTCCTATGTTTGCAGACGAAATACTTAGCGAAAAAGATTTGCCTATGCGCTTTGCAGGATTTTCGTCCTGTTTTCGCAGAGAGGCTGGTTCCTATGGAAAAGATACAAAAGGAATTTTACGCGTACATCAATTTGATAAGGTGGAAATGGTTTCTTTTGCACACCCGGACAAATCGCGAGAAGAACATAAGTTTTTACTTTCTATACAAGAAAGGTTAATGAAGGCACTGGAAATTCCATATCGTGTGGTGCATATATGTACTGGTGATACGGGGTTTCCTATGGCAGAAAAGTTTGATATAGAAAGTTGGATTCCCGCGGAAAAAACCTATAGAGAAACCCATTCGACCAGCAATGCAACCGACTTTCAGGCAAGACGTTTAAATACTCGTTTCAAAAACAGCTCCGCAAAAACAGAGTTCGTACACATATTAAATGGCACAGCGTTTGCAATAGGAAGAACTTTGATAGCACTTATAGAAAATCATCAAACCGAACATGGGGGTATAAAAATACCAAAAGCGTTACAAAAGTATACCGGATTTAAAAAAATAGGAAAATAACTTATAAAAAATGGGCTTTTCTAAAAAAAGAAAAAAGAATTCTCGCAACCATCGAAGCGTCGTTATAAAAAGATCTCGCCCTCAGGAAAAGAGGGCTTTTTTACATAAAAATTTAAAAACCTTACTCGTTTTGTTGTTGGTGATTTTAGTTTTTTCCTCCGTTGTTTATTTT
>Ga0326597_10004045_pt1 | contig 20766 bp, 19 predicted proteins | sample RVTome_12_FD_203789 | JGI IMG/M metagenome (GOLD analysis project Ga0326597, IMG submission 203789) | Soil microbial communities from uranium-contaminated site in the Upper Colorado River Basin, Wyoming, United States - RVT100D185 | ecosystem: Environmental > Terrestrial > Soil > Contaminated >...
GTCCGGAGGCTACATACATGAACACCATCATCACGCACACGAGCTGGATCGGCCATCGGTACTCCGCGGACATAGACCCTTTCGACCCTTTCCCCCGTGAATCGACCGAAAGACGATCGCCGCTTCTTGCAATACTCATCACGCCCAAGGCGACGACGAAAATCGCATCGTAGTGGTCAACCTTGCCAAAGTTGTGAGGCAAGCCGATTAGATAGATACCCAGGATGAACGCCACGAGACTGCTCCATCGCGTCTTCCACCCGACAGCCGCAGAAAGCAGCGAGCCCTTCCAGACGACCTGAAGCCAGGCGATTGCCGGCGTCGGTTCAAGACGGAAGAGTGTGAATAGGTCAATCGGTTGCCAGTGCATCGGCGAGACCCTGTTCCACGCCGAAAAATCCTCTGAAAAGTAGTGGCCGAACATGCCCCCGAAGAACAGAATTCGACACACCGCAAGGTCGATGCCTGAGGTGGGTTCGAACCAGAACTGGTTCCAGCGCAGGTGTATCCACTTCACAGGTCTCTACTTCACGTCCCGGGGGAACGCCCACAACAAGTACCTCGAGTCTGGCCGGTCGCGTTCGAGAGTCTCGAAGTCGTTGCGGTCCCACCGAACCCAATAAAGACGGACACCCACATACTCGGAGTCACCCTGCTGCCGTGTGCTGTTGAGACGCTGAAGAACGCCCTCGAGCACATCGTCCAGGTAATCTCCTGGGCGCTCGTTGTGGTTGCGCAATAACCCTGACAAGGAATCCTGCATCCGGCGATAGTTGAAGGGCCACAGATCATGCTCTTCGAGCCTCCGCTCAGGCTCACCCACGGAATCACGCACACCATACAGAAGAAGCATCGCGGCCGGGATATCCGGATCAAATTCCGACACATCGGAGTACATCGGATAGTTGGAGAAGGGCCAGAACTCGACGTCAAGCACGATGTTGAGCGAGGCCAGAACCAAGCAGAAGACGATCACGCCTCTTACCAAGATGAACCGCCGCGGGCCAAGTATGAGTCGCGGAACCACCTCCACTGTATGGCCCTGCCAGCGCTCCCAAAGATTCTGAAAGCCAGGTCTGCTCAGCAGGACTCCCAATACACCCAGGCCCGCCCACAGGACTGTGAGCACTCGTACCAGCTCTCTCCAATACTCCAGGTACCGCGCAAGCGGGCGTGGCGGCTGATTGCGAAAGAAGTAGTCGAGGGCATCGACGCCACTGGTGCCGTTGTAGGCATGCGTAACAACCACTGCCCCGACACGGGATGCCAATAGATAACCGAGCGCCGCGCTTAGCACTACGGCAGACACGAGCGCCAGAGCCCCGTATCCCCCAAGAACGGCCCGTCGCATCAACTAACCCCCATCGGCTCGATTTCCGTCCGGCATAGTCTTTCCATCACTCAAGACCCAATTCGACCGCGCCCCGTCAGGTTGACTCCTGGAATGGGACGCGGGCCAAGGTGTTCCACGCGGAGCTTGGAGTCATCTGTCCCACGGCCTGAGGTGAAGACGAAGAACTGATTGACCACAAACTGCGGGACATTCGTGCCTCGTCGGTGAACAGCGTCCCTGAGCAGTAGCAGCCACCAACGGACTACAGACTGGCCGATCGAGCTGACAGACACAATCGGTGATCCCGCTTCGGTGCGGTTCTTGACAAGTTTCACTCTGAATCACACCCGATGATCTCCGCAGCATTGCCAGCGGTGAGATCCGTCCACGACGAGGACCAGAACATCCGGTCCTCGTCGTGGAAATCGATCTGTGAAATCGCCGGCCACAACTCCACAGGCTAGTGATGGACCCGAATGCGGCATCGGTCACGCGCGGTGTTCGCTGCCTGATACCGAGGCGCGAAGTGTTCCCGCCACTGCCTGTCCCTTTGAGGTCGCGGTAGCAAACGACGGAACTCACACAGGCATGTAAATACTGAGTGCAGCGGCACGCAGCAGTGTGCACCCGAAGAGAACCGAGAAGCAGTCGCCGCGCCTCATGACTGTTGTTCTTTGAAAACCGGGATCTTTGGGAGGCGTGATCAACTCCGACATGCGCCGCGGACATGGGGCCCCTCGGCTCAGCGTGCCCCCGGCGGTTTCACGCAACATCGGAAACAACGACAACGCTCATCACAAACGTATATCGAGCGTCAAGATACCGTTGAATAGCGGGTACGAGTTCGCTCCTCGTGTCTCGCCATCTGGGACTTGTGCAGACCGTCTGTGCGCGCACCATCTTTGTAGGCCATGCCCAAGGGCTCCACGCCTAGAGATGAGCATCTGAAGTCACGCGACCTTCGCGAGGCGAGCGTTCGACTGAGACGACGTCACCGATATCTGTCCGGTCAGTAGATCTGATGGATCGATCTTGGATCCTGACTTACAGAGGGATGTTGCCGTGCCTTTTCGGCGGATTGCGATCTCGCTTCGTTTCGAGGGCCGCCAGCGCTCGAATGAGCCGCGCGCGCGTGTGCCGCGGCAAGATGACCTCATCGACAAACCCTCGCTGCGCCGCCACATAAGGATTCGCGAACATCTTGCGATACTCCAAGACCTTCGTCGCGCGTGTAGCGTCAGGATCGTCAGCCGCGTCGATCTCGCGCTTGTAGAGAATATTGACGGCGCCTTCCGCGCCCATCACGGCAATCTCCGCCGTGGGCCATGCATAATTCATGTCGGTCCGGAGGTGCTTGCTCGACATCACGCAGTACGCACCGCCATAGGCCTTCCGCGTGATCACTGCCAGCTTCGGCACCGTCGCTTCCGCGTACGCATAGAGAAGCTTCGCCCCCTGCCGGATGATGCCGCCGAACTCCTGCACGGTTCCTGGCAGAAAGCCTGGCACGTCCTCGAGCGTCACCAGCGGGATATTGAACGCGTCGCAGAAGCGCACGAAACGGGCGCCCTTCACCGAGGCGTCAAGATCGAGGGTGCCCGCGAGATGGGCAGGCTGATTCGCCACGATCCCAACGGGACGCCCGGCGAGACGAGCGAATCCGACCAGAATGTTCCTGGCGAAATGCTCATGCACCTGAAAGAAATACCCATCGTCCACGATGGGACGGATGACGTCGAGCATGTCGTACGCCTGGTTCGGCGACTCAGGCACCACCGTATCGAGGGCCTCGTCGGTCCGGTCCGGCGGATCGGCGCTCTCGACCCGAGGCGGATCATCGACGTTGTTGGCAGGCAGGAACGAAAGCAGCTCACGGATGAGCAGCAGGCACCCCTCATCGTCGTCGGCAGCGAAGTGCGCGACCCCACTCCGTTCGTTGTGGGTCATCGCGCCGCCGAGCTCTTCTTTGGTCACCTGTTCGTGCGTGACGGCTTTGATGACGTCCGGCCCCGTCACGAACATGTGGCTCGTATGCTTCACCATCACGACGAAGTCCGTGATGGCAGGCGAATAGACAGCCCCGCCGGCGCAGGGTCCCATGATCGCCGACACTTGCGGCACGACCCCAGAGGCCAGCGTGTTGCGAAGAAAGATGTCCGCGTATCCACCGAGGGATGCCACGCCCTCCTGAATCCGCGCCCCCCCGGAATCGTTCAGCCCGATGATCGGCGCGCCGTTTCTGAGTGCCAGATCCTGGATCTTGACGATCTTGGCGGCGTTGGTTTCGGAGAGTGACCCCCCAAAGACCGTGAAGTCCTGCGCGAAAGCGTAGGCGACCCGACCGTTGATACGACCGTAGCCGCAGACGACGCCATCGCCGGGGATGATCTGGTCAGCCATCCCGAAATCGCGACAGCGATGAGTGACGAACTTGTCGATTTCCTCGAACGTGTCGGGATCGAACAGCAAGGCGATCCGCTCCCGTGCGGTGAGTCGCCCGCCCTGACGTTGCCGGCGTACCCGGTCGTCACCACCACCAGCCTCTGCACGGCGCTCGAGGTCCCCGAGAACGTCGCTTGGGTTCATGCGGGAACCATCAGCCAACCGCGCTAGACCTTGGCCGCCTGGGCCTTCTCCCAGTCCTTCAGGAACCGCTCCAGCCCGATGTCAGTCAGCGGGTGCTTGAAGAGCTGTTCCACGACCGCAGGGGGCGCGGTCACCACGTCCGCACCCATCCGCGCCGACTCGACCACGTGAATCGGACTCCGGATGCTCGCGACGAGCACTTCGGTCGCATAGTCGAAGTTGTCGAAGACCTCCACGATTTCGCGAATCAGGTTCATGCCCGTTGTGCCGACGTCGTCGAGGCGCCCGACAAACGGGCTGACGTAGGCAGCACCGACTTTGGCCGCGAGCCACGCCTGTGTGGCCGAGAAGATCAACGTGACGTTCACCCGTTGCCCGTCGGACGCGAGCGTCTTGCAGGCCTGCACGCCGGCCTTGGTAAACGGCACCTTGATCACGATGTGCTCATCGATGGCAGCCAGATCGCGGCCTTCCCGTACCATCCCAGCGGCATCGGTGGCCACCACCTCCGCGCTCACCGGCCCCTGGACGGTCTGACAGATGCGCTTGAGGATCTCCCGGTAATCGCCTGGTTCCTTGGCGAGAAGAGACGGATTGGTCGTCACCCCGTCAACGATGCCGAGCGAGGCCAGTACTTCGATTTCCTTGAGGTTCCCGGTGTCGACGAACAGTTTCATGACGTTCTCCGTTCTCTCCGCTTGACCTACCGCGCGACTTCCTCGACCGGTGCCGACGGCACACTGGCGTTCGGCCGTGGCGACTGCCGGTCGACGGCCACGATCGCGTACGTGTATCGCACACCGGACTCAACCGTGGTGTCACGATAGCGGGCATCGGGGACCGGGACACTGGTGAGTTGCCGAAGTGTGGCATCGCGTGGCCCGCTGCGCAAGACCAGGTATCCGCCGAGGTCACCTTCGACGTTGGGCTCCCAGATCAGATTGATCGCGCCCTCGGAGGGGACGGCGGCCAGCCCCACCGGTGACGCCGGCGGAAACGTATCGATCGGGGTCACGCAGGCGGGCGGCGACGCCTCGCTCAGTACACCACCTCGCTGCGCACGAACCGTGTAGCAGCGCCGGAGCCCGAACTCGACCCCGTCCGTGAGGGCAGGTGCCGACACCGGCGTGGCGTTCATCGGCACCGGCAACGTCGCGCTCCAGGGCGGCGGGAGTGGCTTCTCCGACGGCGCGACCGCATCGGGAAACACCTCACGGTAGACCTGATACGTTGTCAGGGCTGGCACCGCGGGCGCGGTGGCGGTTGATGTCGGGGTCGGCGACAACTCCACAACGTCGAACGGCGGCGGCTCCTGAGGCAAAGGGCGATTGAGGAGAAACCCGAGGAGTCCACCTGACGGCTCCCAGGTCAGGTGAACGGCCGTTGGATCGTACGTCACCTGCAGATCGCCAGGCGGGTCAGGTACTGCTGTAAGCGCGACTTCTGCCTGCTGGCCCGGTGGCCCTGGTCGCTCAGCCTGGCTGAACGGAACCGCGATATAGAACCGGCGCAGCACCGGTGGGGTGGTCGGTGCCGGCAGGACCGGGAGTCCCGTCCGCTGCGGGACAGTTACCACGGGCCCCTGGACCAGTTCATCCGCCTCCAGTACGTCGAGAATGGTGACGGCCGTGCCCGGTAGAGCGTCCGTCGTCTCAGAATCGACGCTCGGATCGGTCGCCTCGGGTGGCTCGCCGGGCAGCGGTGACACAGGGATCGTCGCCACCAGCGTGCCGAGGTCGATCCACACGGGGCGCGCTGGCGCCGCCGCCCCCGTGTAACCGTACACCTCGACCCGCACGATATCCACGGGGACCGACATGTCGACGTTCACCGCCGGCACGGTCAGCGTCACGTAGATGTGCTGGCCCAGCCGAACAGCGGCCATCTTGTCAACCGCGGCAGGAACTCGAACGAACGGAGCCAGCGGCGGGCCCTTCTTGCCGCACCCCCCCGCCGCCAGTGCCCCGGCCACGAACACCGTCGCCGCAACGCGACGCGTCGCACCGCTCGTCATTCCTCCAACGGTCCCGTGACTCGTTTGCCGAGATCCCCGGCCCTGAACCTTCGCGGATCAACCCCATGCCCGCGTACCTTGTAGTTGAGAATTCGCTCCGTCGTGTCAAGCAGTCGCGCGGCCTTGGCACGGTTGCCACGACTGGTCTTCAGCGCATCCTGAATCAGATCTCGCTCAAACGCGGCAACGGCGTCCTTCAAAGACACGCGGGTCACGGTGCCGGACGCGTCGGCCGTCTGCAAGGACGGCGGCAAGTGGTGACCGTGAATGACGGCGCCGTCGCATACCAGCACAGCGCGCTCGAGCGTGTTCTCGAGTTCACGGACGTTGCCAGGCCAGTGATAGCTCATGAGCATGTCAATGGCGGGAGTGGAAATACGCTTGATGACTTTGCCGTGCTCGCGCGAGAACTTCTCCAGGAAATGATCCGCCAGCAACAGCATGTCCGCCTTGCGCTCGCGCAACGGCGGCACGAAGATGGTGAACACGTTCAGACGGTAGTACAAGTCGTCCCTGAACGTCCTGTCGGCGATCGCCTTCTCCATGTCCTTGTTCGTTGCGGCGATGATACGAACGTTGACGCGTACGGCCTCGGTGCCTCCCAGCCGTTCGAACTCGCGTTCCTGCAGCACGCGCAAGAGCTTGACCTGGGTGCCAGGGTTGATGTCTCCGATCTCGTCGAGGAACAGCGTGCCGCCCTCGGCCAACTCGAAGCGCCCCTTCTTCCGGACCGAGGCACCGGTGAACGCGCCCTTCTCGTAGCCGAAGAGCTCCGACTCGATCAACGTGTCCGGCAGCGCCGCGCAACTCACCTTCACAAAGGGTTTCTTGGCGCGCAGCGAATTGTAGTGAATCGCGTGCGCAATCAACTCCTTGCCCGTGCCCGATTCTCCACGAATCAAGACGGTCGTATTGGTCTGAGCGACCTGTGCAACTTGTTCGTACATCTGCCGCGTGGGACCGCTCGTGCCGATGATGTTCGAAAAGTCGTACCGCTCGCGCAACTCCTGCCGGAGGTGGGTATTCTCGTCGAGCAAGCGTCGCCGCTCCTCTTCGATCAGGCGCTGAACGTTGAGCGCCTGCGCGATCATCGAACTCACGATGCGGAGGAACTTGACGCTGCTGTCGAAGTCGCGGTCGGGCTTGAACCGCAAGTCGACAGCCAGTGCGCCCACCGGGCTACGCTGCAGCACCACCGGCACGCAGATGAAGCTGAGTTCCTGACGCGAACCCTCGCGGCGGGCCGCCCGATTGAGCAACGTCGGCTCCCGGCTCACGCGGGGAACCACAATCGGTTTGCCACTTTGCACGACCTGCCCCGTAATGCCCTCGCCCAGCCGATAGCGAACCGAACGGGCGCGATCCTCGAACCCCTCGATCGCCTCGGCATGCAGCTCGCCGTCACGCAAGAGCGTGACCATTCCCCGGACCACTCCATGATGTCGGACCAGAATGCCGAGCACGCGCTGCATCGACGCCTTCAGATTGAGGGAGCCGGACAACGCTTGGCTGACTTCGAGCAACGTCGACAAGCGCCGAGCGTCGCGGGCCACGATACTGGTGTCTGTCCCGGACTTCACGGTAGGCATGAGCGGCTCCAAAGCCAACAGTCCGCAGCTGGCATCAGTGCGAAAAGCCAGCGATGGGGACATTTCTGTAGAAATAGAGACACCATCCCACACATCTGTGCGAATGGCGCTCTCCGCATCATACCGCCTAGAGGATGTACCGGGACAGATCCTCGTTCTCGACGATATCGGCAAGCATGCGATCGACGTAGGTCTCGTTGATCGCAATCGACTGGCCGCCGAGGTCAGGCGCCTCGAACGACAGTTCGTCGAGCAAGCGTTCCATCACCGTGTGGAGCCGCCTGGCTCCGATGTTCTCGGTCACCTCGTTGACCCGCGCCGCGTAGTCGGCCAACCGGTCAACCGCACCGGGTGTGAAAGACAGTGTCACCTCCTCGGTGCCAATGAGCGCCATGTACTGTTTGACGAGGGCGTTTCGCGGTTCGGTGAGGATTCGCACGAAATCGTCTCGAGTGAGCGGTTCGAGCTCCACGCGGATGGGGAATCGGCCCTGCAACTCCGGAATCAGATCCGACGGCTTCGAGACATGAAAAGCGCCCGCGGCGATGAAGAGAATGTGGTCGGTCTTCACCATGCCGTGTTTGGTGTTGACGGTGGTGCCCTCGATGATGGGCAGAATGTCGCGCTGTACACCCTCCCGACTCACGTCGGGTCCATGCCCTGAGCCGCCACTTTCGCGGCTGGCGATCTTGTCGATTTCGTCGATAAAAATGATGCCCGACTGCTCGACGCGCTGCAGGGCCGTTCGATTGACGGACTCGATATCCACCAGCTTCGCCTGCTCCTCGGCGATCAACAGGACGAGCGCCTCCGGCACCTTCACACGGCGCGTCCGTCCCCGGCCCTGGAACATATTGCCCATCATGTCCTTGAGGTTGGCGCCGAGCTCCTCCACCGACGTCCCGGCAACAAGCTCGAACGAGGGCATCGAGTGTTCGCGTAGATCCACCTCGACCACGCGATCCGCCAGGCGACCGTCGCGGAGTTGCTCGCGCATGCGCTCGCGCGTACCGCCGACCTGCTCCGGTACCGCCGCCGGCTCTTCGCCACTGACTGGCCCACGAGTCGGCGGCAACAGCAGATCCAGAAGACGCTCCTCTCCCGCCTGCTTGGCCCGGTCCTGGACCTCCTCAGCCTTCTCAGCCCGGGCCATATCGACGGCAAGCTCCACCAGGTCACGCACCATCGACTCGACGTCACGGCCGACGTAGCCCACTTCGGTGAACTTGGATGCTTCGACTTTGATGAACGGAGACTGGGTGAGCCGAGCAAGGCGTCGAGCGATCTCGGTCTTGCCGACACCGGTCGGGCCAATCATCAGAATGTTCTTGGGAGTGACCTCCTCGGCCATCTCCGGAGTGAGTCGTTGACGACGAATGCGGTTGCGCAGCGCGATCGCCACAGCTCGTTTGGCTTTGGCCTGGCCGATGACGTACTTGTCGAGCTCGGCGACCACCTGACGAGGCGTCATGAAGTTGACGGAGGTGGCGTGTTCGGGAAGCAGAATAGGCACGTTCAGTAGACCGCCTTGCTAGAGCTCTTCAATGGTCAGATGCGAATTCGTATAGATGCAGATGCCCGCGGCGATCGCCATCGCCTCTTCGGCGATCTCTCGGGCGCTCAGCTGACTGTGGCGCGCGAGCGCACGCGCGGCGGCCAGCGCAAAGGGCCCGCCCGAGCCCACCGCCACGATTCCATCGTCGGGCTCAATGAGGTCGCCGGTACCAGACAGCAGGAACGTGGATGAGCGGTCGGCAACAATCATCATCGCCTCGAGCCTCCTCAGCAATCGATCGGTTCTCCAGTCGCGTGCGAGCTCAACTGCCGATCGCTCGAGGTTGCCTCGGTACTGCTCGAGCTTGGCCTCGAACCTCGAGAACAACGCGAACGAGTCCGCAGCAGAGCCGGCAAACCCGGCCAGAATCGACTCCTTATACAATCGCCGGATCTTGCGCGCTCCGTGCTTGAGCACCGTTGCGCCGAACGTCACCTGACCGTCGCCCGCCATGCAGGTCCTGTCCTGATGGCGTACCGCCAGTATCGTGGTCGCGTGTATCACTCCGCCAGTATGCCCTGGAGACGGCCGCTGGGCGAAGCAACCAGTGAGGCTGCGACCCTTCGCGAGGACAGCCAGGAAACCAGCGCGGGTGCCGCTGAGAGGAGGGCGTGCCGGATTTGCCCGGAAATCGCCCCTGGCTAAATGGCAGCGATGTTGCTTCTTATATCGATCGAAGGAGATGCCATGCCCTCTCACTATCTGGTGTCGTTGTCACTGATCGGAGTCCTGGCAGCCGCCCCTCAGGCCTCTGCACAGGGCGCCATTCAGAAGGCTCGGGAGCGCGCCACGCAAGCCACTGGGGCCGGCAGCGCGCAGCGAGGGGACGCCCGGGGCAACGATGCCGCTCGCGCTGGCAGGGCGGCTCCCCCGGCGGTCCGTCGGGCCCCCGCGCCAGTCCGCCAGCAGGACGCCAGACGCCGCACGGTGATCGTTGCTCCGCGGGTGTTGTACAACAGCTCACCATACTGGTACGCGAATTCCGGACGATACCTGCCGTCTAGACGGGGCGTGTTCGGATCGGGCTACCTCTACTACGGCCCGAGTTTTGGCGGCTACTACCACGACCCCTACTACTTCGAGAACCGCGGAGCGTACGGGCGAGTATACGACGTCGGCGAACTCCGATTGCGCGTATCTCCTCGCCACGCGCAGGTCTTCGTCGACGGCGACTATGCCGGCACGGTCGACGACTTCGACGGTATTTTCCAGTCGCTGAAATTGGAGTCAGGGTCGTACGCGATCCGCCTCGAGGCCCCTGGCTACGAGACCATCGAGTTCGATGTGCGGATTACTCCGACACAGAAGGTTACGTATCGCGAAGATCTGCGGCGGGAATAGTGCGCCTGAACATCAGGTAGAGCGGTATGCCCGCGAGAATGACCAGGGCCCCGGCGCCGGTCGGACCCGGCGCCGTGTAGAGTCCGTTGGCAAGGATAAGCACGCTCGCCACAGCGTAGATGCCGGGCGCCACCGGATACCCCCAAGCACTGAAGGGGCGCACAGCATCTGGCTGCTGCGCGCGCAGCACAAAAAGCGCGATCACCGCCACCCCGGAAAAGAGAATGATCGCGAACCCGGTATAGGTCAGCAAGGTATCCGCCTGCGCGGACAACACAAGCAGTGAACTCCAGGCGGCCTGCGCGACAATGGCGGCCGCCGGGGTCTTGTACCGCGGATGAATGCCGGCGGCTCGTCGAAAGAACAGACCGTCCCGCGCCATAGCGAAGTAGACGCGTGGGCCGGCGAAGGTCATCGCACTGATGCTCGCCAGGAGGCTCACGATCGACACCAAGCCCATCACGTTGCCAGCAGCGGCGCCCAGCAGGCGGTCGGCGATCACGTCGAGCACCGAGCCTCTCACCGCGGCAAGCTCGCCGGCTGGCAACACGTAGAGATACAAGGCGTTCAGCAGCACGTAGATCACGATCACCGCCCCGGTCCCAAGGGCGAGGGCCTTCGGGACATTGCGACTTGGATCGCGAACTTCCTCCGCTACATACGCGGCGGCGTTCCAGCCGGAGTAGGTGAACATCACGGGGATGAGCGCCAGCAGCCAGTTCGTGGGGACGACGGGTGCGGACTGCACCAGGTTGCTCACATCACCTTGCCCGAAGGTAAACCCAATCGCGATGAACAGCACGAACGCGGCGACCTTCAGCACGGCCAACACGTCGCCCACGAGGCGGCCGGGGCCGACTCCTCTCAGGTGGATCCATGCCATCCCGAAAATCGCCGCCACGGCAACCATGTTCTGCGGCGAAAAGCTGAGCACGACCACCCCAGGGACGATGGGCAGAGACAGCAACGGCGTGCTGTCGCCTGCGGCCGGAACGAATCGACCGAGGTAGAACGCCAGCACCGCGGCGCTGGTGGCAATGGCGCCGGAAAAGCCGGCGATGAAGGACGTCCAGCCCGTAAGAAAGGCCGCGACCGGCCCGAAGGCCGCGCGAAGGTAGACGTACTCGCCACCGGCTCTCGGACGAAGTGCGGCAAGCTCAGCGTAGGCCATCGCTCCGGCGAAGGCGAGAAGCCCACCCACGACCCAGGTGGACAGAAAGAGGAGTGCGCTTGGGACAGACGACGCGATCTGCGGTGGCGAGAAGAGAATGCCGCCGCCGATCACGTTCGAGACAATGAGCGCGGCGGCGTCGAGCGGGCCGAGGCGGCGCTCGAGCGCAGGGGGAACTGGGGTCGCCGGACTCGTCACAGGCGGGATTATACGTGCGGCTGGGTCAGGGAGTCCGCGGCGCGGACATCGACGACGCCGTCAGGAGCGTGCGCCCGATTGGGAACTCGCCCATCTTCACCCACGTCCTCGAGCCGTGCTTGCCAAAAATCTCTACTTTGGCATCGACGAACTCCCGGTTCTGCAGCATCTGCGCACGGGTCTGCGAACCCGTGTAGCCAAGCGTAGAACGAAGCACGATGCTTTCGGTGGTGGACCCTGGGGGCAAGCCGCTGGTGTCGATGGCCCGCACGAAGTGCTCACCCCAGGCCTGCTCCTCACCAACCCGCTTGAACACGGCGTTCAGTTGTACGCTCTGGATCTCACGGGTAGACACATTCTCGAGTTCGAGCGAGATACTGGGGACGAGCTTGTTCATCCCCCCTGCGACTACGCCCGTATCAAACCAACCCGTGTTCACTTCCACGATCCTGAGGTCCTTCTCCACCTCGCGGGATTCACACGCCACCAGAGGAAGCGCTACGAACAGCGTCAGGAGGAGACGTCGTATCATGAAGAGATTGTACACAGCTCAGTACTCGTTCACCTCGACCCGCTGCCTGACCTGATCGAGCGTCAGGCGACCGGCTCGAAACGCCGCCAGGTCGGCACCCTTGACGCGGAGCACCAGCGTCACCGCGTCGGGATCCCCGGCCAGGAACGGACCAGCAGGTGCATTGTCCCGCGCCGCGACGGTAAGCCACTCGTCGTCACCGAGCTCCAGCTGCCCGCTGTTCTCAATCATCGCGTCAATCACCGCAGCCCTCACCTCCTGCGTGTACGCCTCGTTGGGGTCAGCCAGGAGCACCGGATCAACAGCAGATCCAGGCGGGCCCTCCGCCGTTGGCCCCGAGGTCGATGTCGGGGTCGTCGCAGCCGCGACGCCGCGGTTCGTCGAGGCCTGAGGGGTCGGCGCGGGGCTAATCTGCTGTTGAATACGGCGAAGCGTCCGATCGAACTCAGCCTGAGCCCGCGGATCGACAATCGACTGCACCAAGCCGCGTATCTGCGCGAGATCGCGGGCCAACGCAGCGCCGGTCTCGTGCATGGTGCGCATCGACCACGCAAGGCTCCGACGGAGTGGAGGCACCTCGATGTCAAAGAACACGCCATAGCCTTCGAGCGGAAATCCGCGCGCCTTCGCCACACCTCCCTGAATCAGGGCATCGTCTGGCATGACGGCACGCACTCGGCGACGAAGATTGTCGACGCCGACCTGCACAGCGCGTTCGAGCACGCCCTCCATCATGAACACCCGGTGACGGACTTCGACCCGTTCATTTTCCGACAGGTCTGACACCGCCTGCGCAGCCGCGACACCCGAAATCCCGAGTACCACAATGACGCCGACGCTCAACGTCCTCAACACGTTCGCTCCCTCATTCCTGGCGACTGCCAACGACCGTGACTAACGCTGCTGAGACACCCGGATGAGGTAGTCCAGCATTTGTCGCTGCTCGCGAACCTCAGCGCCCGTCAGTCCTTCGATTTGTCCGAAACTACTCTGGATCTGCGCCAAGTCTGCCTGGCGCTGCGAATCGAAATCTCTCACGACCTGCGCCGTCCTCAACGCCAGCTCGCGCTGCTGCCGACGCTCGCTCTCCTCGATGAGCGTGCGCACCCGCCCGAGTATCTGTTCCTCGGACGCGGCCGGGGCGACCTCGTCAACCAGCGCCGTGGCCACGGGAATCCGGGATATCTCGGCGCGCAAGCGGCGTTCCAGCGCTTCGAGATCACTGATGGATGCGGCGTCGTCCACAACCGAGATGGGCGCCGCACCCGGCACCTCAGTCGTCGGCGCAATGCCGCGCACGACCCCGAGTGTTGCCCCGGCGGCAAAAATGAGCGCAGCGGCCACGGCCTGCGTCCAGACGGGGACCGGTCGCGCATACCACGATCGCGCCTCCGAGCCCCCACCCTCGGGGGGCTGTGTCTCCCTGGTCTCGGGCAGAGACCTTGTCGACCTCACGATCTGAAAACCGAGGCCCACCTCGGGCGGTGCCCAATTCGCGAGTGACTCGCGCGTCGACCGCAGCGACGCCAGTTCGGCGGCACATGCCACGCATCCAGCGACGTGTTTGTCGATCGCCTGGCGCTCTCGTGGGTCACACTCGTCGTACACGTAGCCGACCAGCGCCGCGTTTTCTCCGCATTCAAATACATGACTCATATGCGTCTCACTAGCTGTGGTGCCATACCCGTTGTCTCCAGATGCCGTCTCAAGACACTGAGGCCCTGGTACACTCGGGTCTTGACGGTGCTCAACGGACATCCCTGGAGTTCCGCAATCTCCTGAAAGGTCATGCCGTGGTACTCCTTCAGGATGATTGCGGTCCGCTGCTCCTCAGGGAGGAGTGCCATCGCCTCAGCGACGATCGTGCCCAGTTCCCGCCGCGATACGAGATCCTCTATCGACTCTGCCGGACCGGCGACGGTGGCCAGTTCTTCCGGGTCAACCCCCTCCGGTATCTGAACCGTTGGCGCTCGACGCTGCCGGCGCATCCAGTCCCGGCAGAGGTTCAGCGCGATCCGATACACCCAGGAGGAGAACTTCGCCTGCCCCTTGAACCCCGGCAGCGCCCGGAACGCCCGAAGAAACGTCTCTTGACACACGTCTCGCGCGTCCTCCTCCCGCCCAATCACGCGATACGCGAGCGCATAGATGGGGCGTTCCCATCGGAGGATGAGCTGATTGAAGCTGTCGAGATCGCCACCCCGTGATCGAGTGACGAGGTCCTCGTCGGTCCAGTGCATGCTGACGTGTCCGGCCTGGTCAGTATGTAAGACGGTCATGACCTACCGGTGGTCTTTCCCACATACTACGCCCTGCCGCTCCCACCTGTCTGCCGTGGCAAGGGCGCGACAATCACGCTAGAATACAGTCTTGCGTGCCGATTTCACGCCAGGAACCGTGACTTGGCGCCGGCAGCCGGCCCCGAGCGGTTTGGGGCCCACCGGCACACGCCGAACGTCCCAGCCTAGTTGATTCAACTCACCGACCTCACGAAGTCATTTGGCGACCGGGTGCTGCTCGATCGCGTCACCTGGCAGATAGGCGACGGCGACCGTGTCGGGCTGTGCGGTCCCAACGGGGCGGGTAAGACGACGCTGCTCAGGATGCTGGCGAACCGCGAGGAACCCGACTCGGGCACCATCGCCACACCGGCAAACCTGACGATCGGCTACCTTCCTCAAGACGGACTGACGCACGCGGGCCGCACGGTCTTCGAAGAGGCCAGTAGTGCGTTTCAGCCGCTGCTCGACATCAAACAGGAGATGCACGACATCGAGCATCGGCTGAGCGACCCCTCGGTGCCGGAGTCCGAGCACGAGACAATGCTGGCGCGGTACAGCGACCTCCAGGATCGCTTCAGGCTCTCCGACGGCTACAGCATGGACCTCCGCATCGCGACCGTGCTTCGCGGACTCGGTTTTGACCAACGCGTGGTACATCGGCCCGCCGACACGTTCTCAGGAGGCTGGCAGATGCGAATCGCCCTGGCCAAGCTGCTCCTGGGCCGTCCCAACCTGTTGCTCCTCGACGAACCCACGAACCACTTGGATCTGGACGCCCGCAACTGGTTGGAGGGATATCTCGCGTCGTACCCGTACGCCGTGATCCTCGTTTCGCACGACCGCTATTTCCTCGACGCCGTAGTCACACGGATCACGGACCTCAACCTGCGGAAGCTGACTGACTACGTCGGCAACTATAGCAGGTACATCGAACAACGCGACGCCATGCTCGCACGGCTGCGCCAGGCCAAGCGCGACCAAGACGAGGAGGTGGCGCGGATCAAGGCGTTCGTCGATCGCTTCCGCTACCAGGCGACGAAGGCAGCACAAGTCCAAAGCCGGATCAAACTGCTCGAGAAGGTGGTCCCGATCGAAGTCCCCCCTGAACGGAAGCGAATCCATTTCACGTTTCCGGCCTGCGTGAAGAGTGGCCGAACGGTGCTCGACCTCTCGCATGTCCAGAAGGCGTACGGCGATCTCGTGGTCTTCCGCGACCTGCGGCTGCACATCGAGCGCGGCGACCGTATTGCCCTCGTCGGCCCCAACGGGGCGGGCAAGTCCACGCTGATGCGAATGCTCTCCGGGGAAGAGGCACCAGACTCCGGGACGCGTACGGTGGGCCACCAGGTCGTGATGGAGTACTTCGCGCAAGACGAAGCGGCGCGTCTGGCGCCGACCCTCACCGTCTACGAGACCCTGGCCGCCGGGTCGCCAACAAACATGGTGCCGGCCATCCGCAATATTCTGGGCGGATTTCTCTTCTCGGGAGACGACGTCTACAAGAAGGCGGGAGTTTTGTCGGGTGGCGAACGGACCCGACTGGCGGTCGCACGTATGCTGCTCCGCCCGTCCAATACCCTTCTCCTGGACGAACCCACGAACCACCTGGACCTTGACTCGAAGGATGTCCTCCTGGAGGCGCTCGAGGACTATGGCGGCACGCTGATCATCGTGTCGCACGATCGCTACTTCGTCGAAAGACTGGCCACCAAGATCATCGAGATCGGTCACGGCGAGGGATCAGTCTACCCAGGCACCTACGCGGAGTTCCTCTGGCACAAGGAGCATCCGGAAACACCCCCGCAAGCGCCATCCAGTCCGCGCGCGCGGCGCCAGACACCGAAGCACGCGCGCTCGAAACCCGCGTCAACGGCACCGGTGCCCGGCGTGGTGCGAGAAGACCGCAAGCGCGATGAGGCGGAGCGACGCAAGAAGCAGCGCGCGGGCGACGCCCTTCGAAAGCGCATCGCAGAACTGGAGGTGCGAATCTCCGAACGCGAGGCTGAGGTCCGAGCCCTGGAGTCCACCATGAGCGCCCCCGGCTTCTACGACGAGCCGACCGCCGCGCAGGCGGCCGTCGGCCGGCACAAGGCGCTGATGTGGGAAGTGGGTGACCTGATCGCCCAGTGGGAAGCACTCCAGGAGCACTCAGCCGACTCGTAGGAGCGACTATCCCCGACGGCCCAGACGGACGATAAGTTACAATATCGTAATGTGACCGTGCGTTTACAGACCTCTAACGGTCGTCCGTACAAGGATTTGTAGGGATCGTTGGGGATTCGGTCGGCACGGGCTTTGCGATGAAAAACCCGCAGCCAAAGGGCCCGCCACCGCGTATCTCACGCGAAAAGGGCCACGCAGGCATCAGCACTCGGTGGAGCACATCCGAATGACGAAATCACGTCACCAAGCGGCGCCCGACTGGCCCAGTGGGCCGGCTGCCGCCGTGGCAACTTTGCCAGCCGTGGAGGGTGAGAGCGAGCTCGAGGACGCGTTCTACAGGCACGTGGTCTCGGGCATGCGCAATGGCGTGTTGGCGATGAATCGAGAGGGGAGGCTGGCGATCATCAACCAGGAGGCCTATCGCATCTTCGGGATCGAACCCGGTCCCCGTGATCTCGGACGACCGATTGCCGACGTGCTGCGACCTCACCCCGAGGTGGTTCGCCTTCTGTCGAACGTCTTTGATCTTCACCTCCTGCCGAATCGTGCCGAGCTACGGCTTCGACTCTCTGGCAGGGTCCTTGGTTACACGCTGTCACTGGTTCGAGACGACACTGGGCAGGTGATGGGCGCCTCGATGTTCTTCAAGGACCTGACCAGGGTCGAACAACTCGAGGAACGAGAGCGTCTGCGTGACAGGCTGGCGGCCGTCGGTGAAATGGCGGCCGCGATCGCCCACGAGGTCAAGAACCCGCTGGCCGGAATCGAAGTGATGGCCGGACTGCTGCGCCGAAGGCTCGATGACTCGCTGGAGGCGCAGGCAGTCCTGACGGACATCATCAAGGAAGCGAAGATGGCCAACGCCATCGTCCAGGAGGTCCTGGAATTCGTGCGGCCGATTCGCCTCCAAGTCGAACGCACGAGGGTCGGCGAAGCCGTGCAGGCGGCGGTGCAACTCGCTGAGACCAAGGCGCGGCGGGGAGATATTCGCGTGGACGTCAGGGTGCCGCACAGTCTTCCGCTGGTTCACGGCGACCAGTTCCAGCTCACCCAGCTGTTCACGAACCTGCTCACGAATGCCTACGAGGCCATGGCTGGCCAGGGACGGGTCGCGGTGGCCGCCTCCACCATCCGTATGGTCGACGACCCCGAATGCGAAGGCCGTGAAACCAGGGAGGCGGTCGTTGTTGAACTCGCCGACGAGGGACCCGGCATGCCCAGAGAGGTTGCCGATAGAGTCTTCAACCCGTTCTTCACGACCAAGCCCCAAGGCACCGGACTTGGTCTCGCCATCGTTCGCAAAATCGTCGACGCGCACGATGGAAGCATCGATCTCGAGACCGTCCCTGGCCGCGGCACGCGGATTCGCGTGACGCTGCCAGTCAAGGCGGTCAGCGAACTGACGAATCAAGGATAGATGGGGATGGTGTTTCGTCAAGGGCTCCAGCTCGTCATTTTCGAGGACACACAGGTATGGGCCGGATTCTAATCGCCGACGACCACGACACCCTTCGAAGAGGCCTCGCGCAGGCGCTCGCTGAAGCCTCACACGACGTCGAAGAAGCGTCCAACGGCAACGCCGCGATTGAGAGACTCCACGAAGGATTCTTCGACATCGTTATCAGTGACCTCAAGATGGGAGGGAGCACCGGCCTAGAGGTTCTCAAGACAGCCAAGGCGCTGCATCCGACGACGGTTGTCATCCTGATGACGGCGTTCGGCTCGGTGTCGACCGCCGTCGAAGCGATGAAGTCTGGCGCGTTTGACTACGTGCAGAAGCCGTTCGAAGTCGAGGAGATGGAGTTCAAGGTGGGCAAGGCGCTCGAGTTGCGCCGGATGCAGCACCAGATTGACTACCTCAGACATGCTCAAGGAGACATCTACGACTTTGACCACATCATCGGATCGAGCGGCGCGCTCGAGCGCGTCCTCAGTGTCGTGCGCAAGGTGGCCAGGAGCAATACGACCGTGCTCATCCGCGGGGAGACCGGCACCGGCAAGGAGCTGATTGCCGGTGGCGTGCATCACAACTCGCATCGTGCCTCGCGCAGCTTCATCAAGGTGAACTGTGCCGCGCTGCAGGAGAACCTTCTCGAATCGGAACTCTTCGGACACGAGAAGGGGGCCTTCACCGGCGCGGACAAACAGCGCATCGGCCGATTCGAGCAGGCTGATGGCGGCACATTGTTTCTGGACGAGATCGGCGACATGAGTGCCAACACGCAGGCCAAGATCCTGCGGGTTCTCCAGGAGCACGAGTTCGAGCGGCTCGGGGGCACACGGACGCTCAAAGTCGACGTGCGCCTCATCGCTGCGACGAACAGAGACCTGACGAAGATGGTCGAGGCTGGCACCTTCCGCGAAGACCTGTACTACCGGTTGAATGTGGTCACAATCGAGATGCCACCGCTGCGGGAACGAAAGGACGATGTGGGCCCGCTGGCCAACTTCTTTATCGCGCGGTTCTCGGGCGAGTTGAAGAAGAAGATCGAAGGACTCGAGCCGGACGCGCTGAAGCTCCTGACGCGCTACCACTGGCCGGGTAACATCCGGGAGCTCGAGAACTCGATCGAGCGTGCGATGCTACTCGCCGACGGCGCTTATATCTCTGCCGACGACCTCAGGCTGGGAGACACCGGCGCCGTCGGGTCGCCACGCGAAGCGTCCTCGATCCTCAAGATCCCGCCCACGGGCATCCCTCTCGAAGACATCGAACGACTGGCCCTCATTGAGGCGCTGAAGATGTCGAATTGGGTACAGAAAGACGCGGCGGAACTGCTCTCGATCAGCCCACGGGTCATGAACTACAAGATCAAGGTACTCGGTATCGAGTTTCCACGTGGTCGTCGTGCCGCGGCGGCACAGCAGATGTCCTCGTTCGCTGCACCCGCCTAAGCTGATCAACCCTCGCGTTTTGCCCGCGGATGAGCTTTCCGGTACACGTCCCTCAACTGCGCAGCGTTGACATGCGTGTACCGTTGCGTCGTAGACAACTGGACGTGGCCGAGTAGTTCCTGGATGGCACGCAGGTCGGCGCCTCGCTGGAGCAGGTGGCTCGCGAACGAGTGCCGCAGCGCGTGCGGGCTGATCCCGAATCGGGCACTGCACGCGGACACGTAGCGGGCTACCAGACGTTGGATACTCCGCCCAGTCAACCGCGTGCCACGCGCGTTCACGAACAACGGGTCGCCGGCAGGACCGGACTCGTCAGGGTCGGCGTCGGCACGCTGACGCACCGGCCTCGCCGGACGGGACGATGGCCGACGCGCAGCACGCAGTTGGACACGATCCGAATACCACACTCGCAGGGCCCCTTGCGCGCTTCGATTGAACGGCACCAGCCGCTCTTTTCCACCTTTCCCCCGCACTCTGACGATTCGTGCCTGCAGGTTGACGTCCTCCGTGTCGAGCCCGACCAGCTCGCTCAGACGCAGACCAGAGGCATAGAAGAGCTCGAGAATCGCTCGGTCACGACGACCAAGCTCGGTGGCCCCATCAGGCACTGCGAGCAGCCTCGTCATCTCATCCATCGACAGGTGCGCGGGAACTTTGTGATCACGTCGGGGAGACGGCGCCAACACGACTGGATCGTCGTCGATCCAGCCCGCACGACGAAGAAACCTGACGAATGTGCGAAGCGAGGACAGCTTGCGCGCCACTGAAGAGCGCGACTGCTTCTGCCGGTAGAGCTCGGCCAGGTAGGCGCGAATGACGTCTCGCTGGAGATCGCCAGGTCCAAGCCTGACCGACGTCGTGCCGAGATGGAGCGCGATGAATTCGAGGAGTTGCGTGAGATCGCTGCGGTACGCCGACACGGTATGAACCGAGGCGTTCCGATTCAGACGAAGATGCTCGACGAATGCCTCAACCTGTGGTGTCATCGCGTATCCAGTCTGCCAGTTCCCGCAGGGAGCGCTCGGCGATCGCCACCCTGCGGTCCTGCTTTCGCCTCACCGCCGTATCCAGCGGAGCCATGATGCCGAACGTGATATTGGTCGGCTG
>Ga0326597_10004046_pt1 | contig 20763 bp, 18 predicted proteins | sample RVTome_12_FD_203789 | JGI IMG/M metagenome (GOLD analysis project Ga0326597, IMG submission 203789) | Soil microbial communities from uranium-contaminated site in the Upper Colorado River Basin, Wyoming, United States - RVT100D185 | ecosystem: Environmental > Terrestrial > Soil > Contaminated >...
GCGTAAGCCGATAGCGATTCGACGTAGCGGCGCTGGCCTTCGGCGTAGAGAGTGTCGAACGCGAGCGAGGACTTGCCCGACCCCGACAGGCCGGTGATCACGATCAGCCGGTTGCGCGGCAGATCGAGACTGATATTCTGCAGATTGTGGGTGCGCGCGCCGCGGATGCGTATCAGCTCGACGCGTCTGGCGAGCGTGTCCGCACCGGAAGTTTGCAGCCGGACGACTGTGGGCTGAGGAGTTGACAAGTAGCGAGAATCCAGGAGTAAACCTGTTACTATACCGAACTTTGCCGCTTCTCCCCAAGCCGTATTTCGCTATGTCCCCTGGCAACCGAATGAGCCCGGCCGAGTTGCGCGCGAGCATCGGCCTCTCGGGCATTTTTGGACTGCGCATGCTCGGCATGTTCATCATCCTGCCGGTATTCGCGCTGTACGCCGAGCGCTTGCCCGGCGGCGACAGCCACACCTTGATCGGCATCGCGCTCGGCGCCTACGGCCTGACCCAGGCGGCGCTGCAGATCCCCTTTGGCTGGCTTTCGGACCGCGTCGGCCGCAAGCCGGTAATCGCCGGCGGGCTAGTGCTGTTCGCGCTCGGCAGTTTTATCGCTGCGGGAGCTCACGACATCTATTGGATCATCGTCGGTCGCGTGATCCAGGGCGCGGGTGCGATTTCCGCCGCGGTCATGGCGCTGGCCGCGGATCTGACCCGCGAAGAGCATCGCACCAAGGCGATGGCGATGATCGGCATGACCATTGGCGTGACCTTCGCGCTGTCGCTGATCGCCGCACCGGTGCTCAACCGCTTCATCGGCGTGCCGGGAATTTTCGCGCTGACCGGCGCGCTGGCGTTGCTTGCGATCGGCGTGGTGTACGCAATTGTTCCGAATCCGCAACTAAGTCATTTTCACAGCGATGCCGAAGCCCAGTCCGGCAAGTTCCTGGGCGTGTTGCGCGATCGCGAGCTGCTGCGGCTCGATTTCGGCGTATTCGCGCTGCATGCGGTGCTAATGGCATTGTGGATGGTGGTGCCGTTTTCGCTGCGGAAGTTCGGGCTTGCCGCCGACCATCACTGGCAGGTCTATTTGCCGGTGCTGCTCGGCTCCGCCGCGCTGATGATTCCCGCCATCATCTACGCCGAACGCAAGGCGAGGCTCAAGCCGGTGCTGGTCGCATCAGTGGCATTGATGCTGGCGGCGCAAGTGCTGCTGGCGGTGCTGCCCGGCTTCTGGGGGCTGGTATTCGCGTTGCTGGTGTTTTTCACCGCGTTCAACGTCCTGGAAGCGAGCCTGCCGTCGCTGATCACCAAAGTCGCGCCGGTCGGCGCCAAAGGCACTGCGATCGGCGTGTACAGCAGTATTCAGTTTCTGGGCACGTTCGCCGGCGCCGCCGGCGGCGGGTACTTGTCCCAGCATTACGGGGCCTACGCATTGTTCGGTGCTTGCGCCGCACTGTCGGGGTTATGGCTGGGAGTTGCGGCGACGATGAAACCGCCTGCTGCGGTGCGCACAAGGATGTATCATGTTCCGGCTATGGACAACCTGAGCGCGGCGGCCCTGTCGCAGCGGCTCGCGGGGCTGTCGGGAGTGCGCGAAGCGTCGGTCCCGGTGGGGGAAGGTGTGGCGTACCTCAAGGTGGATATGAAGGGTTTCGATGAGCAGCACGTGCTTGAATTAATCGGAGGAGAGACCTAAATGGCTTCAGTAAATAAAGTAATCCTGATTGGCAACCTGGGCGCGGATCCTGAAACGCGGTACCTGCCAAGTGGGGACGCAGTGGCCAACATCCGCATTGCAACCACTGAGGTCTGGAAGGACAAAGGTGGCGAGAAGCAGGAGCATACCGAGTGGCACCGGATCGCATTTTTCGGCAAGCTCGCGGAAATCGCCGGCGAATACCTCAAGAAAGGCTCTCCGGTCTATGTCGAGGGGCGGATCCGCACCCGCAAGTGGCAGGACAAAGAGGGCCAGGACCGCTATTCCACTGAGATCGTGGCGGATCGCATGCAACTCCTGGGCAGCCGCGGTGGCGGCTCGGAGTCCGCCGCGCGCGAATCGAAGCCGGCAAACTCCGAGCCCGCCGGCGGGGCAAAGCCCGCGGCGAAGAAGAGCGGCGGGGCATCGTTCGACGACATGGACGACGATATTCCGTTTTGAGCGGCACGCTTCGTGAGCATCGGTTTCCTGCGGGCGGCCAACCCGCAGTCGCCGACCGCCTGCGGTGCGAGAGTGCGCACGGCTGAGATGCTTGACCTGAATCAATTCCGGCGCGCGGCGTTCATTGGTCAGTTGTTGACGCACGTCAATGCGCCGCGAACGCCAGACGCCTAACATAAACCGGTGATCAACCGTGTTAATTAACCGGAGTGAATCATGGATGCCGAGTTGACCCAAAAACTGATTTCCGACTGCAAAGTGCTGGTGACCGACGCCGAAGAATTGATCAAGGCAACCGCCAGCCAGTCCACAGAGAAAATCGCTGAAGCCCGCACCCGCATGCAGCAGGCGCTGCTCGATTTGAAACCCCGGCTTGCCAATGCCGAGGCAGTGCTGAAGGATAAAGCACGGGCGGCGGCAAGCGCTGCCGATGACTACGTTCACGACAACCCGTGGGCAGCTATGGGGGCTGCCGCGGGCATCGGGATAGTTATCGGTCTGTTGATCGGCCGGCGCTAAGTCTTCCCCATCTAAGCAACCTCGCCACGTCCGCTTCCGCGGCAATACGCCGCGGTTTTCGGGCGTCGGTCCGCTGCGCCTGTCGTCTCGCAGCAACAATTTCAGCTATAATGTATGTTTTTGAATTTGGGGGAAATTGTGCCAATCTATGAGTATCGTTGCGCCGCCTGCGGATTCCAGAAGGAATACCTGCAGAAGATGGGCGATGCGCAGCTTACGGAGTGTTCCGAATGCGGGACAGCGAGTTTGCGCAAGATGGTGACTGCCGCCGGTTTTCAACTGAAAGGCAGCGGCTGGTACGCGACCGATTTCAAGAACGGCTCGCAGGCCAAATCAAAATCGGAAGGCCAGCCCGCAGCGAAGACCGACGACAAACCCGCGGCGAAATCCGACGACATATCCGCGGCAAAATCTGACGCCAAACCCGGGGCAAAATCCGACGCCAAGCCGGCGCCGGAGGCTCCATCCAAGAAACCCGACGCGGCTGCTCCATCTCCAACAACCGGCGCTGGCGCCAGTCCGGCGTGAAACTGATTCTTATTGTGCTTCAGCATGCGATTTGCTGGCGCGAAGCAGGACATGTGCAATGGGTGGTAATGCTTCGCGCGAACCGCGCGATTTGTTTTTGAAACGAACCGGTTTGTCAGGGGGGCAGTTGAAAAAGTATTTCATTACGGGGCTGCTGGTCTGGGTCCCGCTGGGGATCACGCTGTGGGTGCTGCATCTGCTGGTGAGCACCATGGACCAGACGCTGCGGTTGCTGCCGGAGGAATTCCAGACCGAAAGCTGGCTCGGCATTTACGTGCCGGGCATGGGCGTAGTGATGACAATCGCCGTAGTGCTCGCCACCGGCCTTGTCGTTACCAATTTCCTTGGCCAGCGCGTGCTGTTGTTCTGGGAAGGCGTGCTCAACCGCATCCCGGTGGTCAAATCGATCTATAACAGCGTCAAACAGGTTTCAGACACGCTGTTCTCGTCCAGCGGCCACGCTTTCCGCAAGGCGCTGCTGGTGCAGTACCCGCGCGAAGGCTCGTGGACCATCGCATTTCTGACCGGCGAGCCCGGCGGCGACGTCATCAATCACTTGCACGGCGAGTACTGGAGCGTGTACGTGCCGACCACGCCGAATCCGACGTCTGGATTTTTTCTGATGATGCCGAAAGCCGATGTGATCGAACTCGACATGAGCGTGGATGACGCGCTCAAATACGTCATTTCGATGGGCGTGGTTGTGCCCGGGAGCAACGGCCGCAAGAATGACAAGCTGGCGCCCAAGCCCGAAGTCGCGCGCCAGCAGGCCGTCAATCAATAACGCGGGCCTTGCGTTTTGAGTGTGAGTCACTCTTCGCCCTAGCCTTTTGAGTCTTATCCATGCGTAGCGAATATTGCGGCCTGATCAGCGGCAAGCACTTGCAGAAAACCGTCACTGTGTTCGGGTGGGTGCATCGCCGGCGCGATCATGGCGGCGTGATATTCATCGACTTGCGCGACCGCGAGGGACTGCTGCAAGTGGTGTGCGATCCCGACAATCCCGCGGCGTTCAAGACCGCCGAGACGCTGCGCGGCGAATTTGTCGTCAAAGTGACCGGCAAGGTGCGCGCGCGGCCCGAGGGCACCGTGAATCCCAACCTCGTCAGCGGCGGGGTCGAGGTGCTTGCAGGCGAGATCGTGATCCTGAACCCATCGCTGACGCCGCCATTTCAGATGGATGACGACAACGTGTCGGAGACGGTGCGCCTCGAATACCGTGTCCTCGACCTGCGCCGGCTGCAGATGCAGAACAACCTCACGCTGCGCCATAAGACCGCGATGGCGGTGCGCATTTTCCTCGATGCGCACGGCTTCATCGACGTCGAGACGCCGATGTTGACGCGCTCGACACCCGAGGGCGCGCGTGACTATCTGGTGCCAAGCCGCGTGCATCCGGGCGAATTCTTTGCGCTGCCGCAGTCACCGCAGCTGTTCAAGCAGATGCTGATGATTGCCGGTTTCGACCGCTATTACCAGATCGTCAAGTGTTTCCGCGACGAGGACCTGCGTGCCGACCGCCAGCCCGAGTTCACCCAGGTCGATGTCGAAACCTCGTTCATGAACCAGCTGGAAATCACGGCGCTGATGGAAGAACTGATTCGCAGCGTTTTCAAGAGTGTGCTCGATGTTGACCTCCCGAATCCGTTTCCGCGCATGCCGTACGACGAGGCGATGGCGCTTTACGGCTCGGACAAGCCGGACCTCCGCGTGCCATTGAAGCTCACCGAGCTCACCGACGCGATGCGCGAAGTCGATTTCAAGGTGTTCCGCGATGCGGCGCGGCTCGAGGGCGGCCGCGTTGCCGCGCTATGCGTGCCGCAGGGCGGCGAGCTTACACGCAAGGAAATCGACGATTACACCGAGTTTGCCAAGATCTACGGCGCCAAGGGCCTTGCTTACCTCAAGGTCAACGCGCTTGAGAAAGGCAGCGCAGGTCTGCAGTCGCCGATCCTCAAGTTCCTGCCGGAGGCCGCCGTGAAGACCATACTCGAGCGCACCGGCGCGTGCGACGGCGATCTGATCTTCTTTGGCGCCGACCAAGCGAAGATCGTCAACGAGGCGCTCGGCGCGCTGCGCGTCAAGCTCGGCCACGAGCGCGGGCTTGTCGCAGCCGGCTGGAAGCCGTTGTGGGTGCTCGATTTCCCGATGTTCGAGTGGGACGAGGAAGCCAAGCGCTGGAACGCGATGCACCATCCGTTCACGGCCCCCGCCGACGGTCACGAGGACCTGCTCGACAATGATCCCGGCAAGGCGCGTGCCAAGGCGCACGACATGGTGCTGAACGGCTCGGAAATCGGCGGCGGCTCGGTGCGGATTCACCGCCAGGACGTGCAATCCAAGGTGTTCCGCGCGCTGCACATCGGGCCGGAGGAGGCCGAAGCCAAGTTCGGTTTTCTGCTCAAGGCGCTGCAGTACGGTGCGCCGCCTCACGGCGGCATCGCATTCGGGCTCGACCGCATCGTCGCGATGATGGTGGGAGCGGAATCGATCCGCGATGTGATTGCATTTCCCAAGACGCAGCGCGCGCAGTGTCTGCTCACCCATGCACCGAATACGGTCGATGAACAGCAGTTGCGCGAGCTGCACATTAGGTTGCGTCAGCCGGAAGTTAAAAAACCCTGAAGGCTTTGCTGCAGAGGACGCCAACGCTCTATTACCAATCACCAATCACCAGTGACAGGCATGACCTACAAGATCCCGGTTTCGGTGCTGGTGGTGATACACACGCCGGAGTTGCAGGTGTTGCTGCTCGAGCGTGCCGACCGGCCCGGGTTCTGGCAATCGGTCACCGGCAGCCAGGATACGGGTGAGACGCTGCTGCAAACGGCGCAGCGCGAAGTTTTCGAGGAAACGGGGCTGGATGCCGGTCGCAACGAACTGCGCGACTGGCATAAGCAGAACCAGTACGAGATCTACCGGCACTGGCGCAGCCGTTACGCGCCGGGCGTCACGCACAACGCCGAGCACGTGTTCAGCCTGCAGCTGCCGCAGGCGCTGCCGGTGATTGTTGCCGCCAGGGAGCACCTGCAGTACGTGTGGCTGCCGTGGCGGGAGGCGGCGGACAAGGTGTTTTCCTGGAGCAATGCTGAAGCCATACGCGAGTTGCCGCAGCGCGTCGATTTTCGAAAGCAGCCGGGTGCGCGCCGCAATAACGCCGCCTGACATGCGGATTTTGGCGCCAACTGAATTTCAGGCTGGATTTCTTGTCATAATATGCTAATGTTTCAACCCTTCAACCGGGACTCGACGCGATGCAGGTAGCCGCCTTAGCTTTTGACCGCTTCAAGCCGCTGCAGGACGAGGACTGCCAGGCGCGGATCGTCGCCGCGAAGGCCGCGCTGGGCAAGCGCGCGGCGATCCTCGGCCACCACTACCAGCGCGCCGACGTCTACCAGCATGCCGACCTGACCGGCGATTCGCTGATGCTGTCCAAGCTCGCCGCGCAAGCCGACGCCGATTACATCGTATTTTGCGGCGTGCATTTCATGGCTGAAGTCGCCGATATCCTGTCCAAACCCGAGCAGGCCGTGGTCCTGCCTGACATGAACGCGGGCTGTTCGATGGCGGACATGGCCAACCTCGCCAAAGTCGAGCGTGCGTGGCGCGAGCTCTCGGCGGTGCTCGATCCAGATCAGGCGGTCACGCCCGTCACTTACATTAACTCCGCAGCCGACCTCAAAGCGTTTTGCGGCGAGCACGGCGGCATTGTTTGCACCTCGAGCAATGCCAAACCGATCCTCGAGTGGTCGTTCGTGCGGCGCGAGAAGGTATTGTTCTTCCCCGATCAGCACCTCGGGCGCTGGAGCGGTTACATGATCGGCATTCCGCCCGACGAAATGCTCGTGTGGGATTTCGACCAGCCGCTCGGTGGGCTCACGCCGGAGCAGATCTGGAAAGCCAAGCTCCTGCTGTGGAAAGGGCACTGCTCGGTGCATCAGATGTTCCAGGCGCAGCACGTCCTGAACTTCCGCAGCCAGTATCCGGACGGCCTCGTGATTTCGCACCCCGAATGCAATTTCGAGGTTTGCAAACTCTCGGATTACGTCGGCTCGACCGATTTCATCATCAAAACCATCACCGAGTCGAAGCCGGATACGCGTTGGCTGGTCGGCACCGAGTTGAACCTTGTCAACCGTATCGCCGAAAAGTTCAAACCGCAGGGCAAGTTCGTCCAGTTCATGGCGCCGACGGTATGCATGTGCTCGACCATGGCGCGCATCGACCCGCAGCACCTGGCGTGGACGCTGGAAAATCTGGTCGACGGCAAGGTCGTTAACCGGATCAAGGTGCCGGGGCGCGAAGCGGAACTCGCGCGCAGCGCTTTGAAACGTATGCTCGAAGTCGTCTAGCCGCGACGATTCGGCTACACTGGCGCAATGAGCCATGTGCGCCGCCTTCCGCAGTACGCTCTTGCGTGCCCGGGTGTTGCGTCGTGGTTTGCGCATGCGGATCCCCAAGTCAGCGTCGAGCGCCGGCACGGCGTATCCCAGATGCGCGCCGAAGCGTCGGCCGCGGCCGGTGCGACGCTCCGCTACGATCACAACCGTCCCGCAAAATGACCGACACGCTGAAAATCGCCACCTACAACATTCACAAGGGGTTTTCGTTTTTCAAGCGCCGGCTGGTGATCCACGGGGTGCGCGAGCACTTGCGGGCGTTGAATGCCGACCTGGTGTTCCTGCAGGAGGTGCAGGGCGCTCACCTGCGGCATGCGCGACGCCTGTTCAACTGGCCGCTCCAGCCGCAATACGAGTTCCTTGCCGACTCGATCTGGACTGATTACGCCTACGGCAAGAACTCGGCTTACGATGCCGGGCACCACGGCAATGCGATCCTGAGCCGGTTTCCGATCGTGCGCTGGGACAACGAGGACATTTCGGAACACCGCTTCGAGAGCCGCGGAATGCTGCATTGCGAAATCGAGTTGCCCGGGTGGAATACGACACTGCATTGCGTGTGCGTCCATCTGGGTCTGCTGGCACGCCACCGCAACCTGCAGATGCGTGCGTTGCGACAGCGCATCGAGCGGCGGGTGCCGCGCACCGCGCCGCTCATTATCGCCGGTGATTTCAACGACTGGCGCCGCCACGCGCATCTGGAGCTGGCGGAGCCGTTGCGGCTCAAGGAGGTGTTTGAGCATACGCGCGGCCGCCCGGCACGCAGTTTCCCGGCGGCGCTGCCGGTGTTCCAGCTCGACCGCATTTACGTGCGCGGCTTCAACGTCAGGCACGCGCGCGTGCACCATGGCCATCCGTGGGCGCTCGTATCGGACCACGCCGCGTTGACTTCGACCATCGTCAGGGTATGAGCGGATTTGTCTCCGGCAATCGCATCACGCTGCTGCGCACCGGCACGGAATATTTTCCGGCGCTGGAAGCGGCGTGCGACGCGGCCGCGCACGAAATTTACCTCGAGACCTATATTTTCGAGGACGATGTCACTGGCCGGCGCATTGCGCAGGCGTTGCTGCGCGCGGCGCGGCGCGGCGTCACCGCCCATGTATTGATCGACGGGTTCGGCTCCAAGGATATCAGCGACGAGCTGCTGCAGGAACTGCAGGACGGCGGCGTGCGCGTGCTTACGTATCGTCCGGACATTTCACCGTGGACGCTGCGCCGCGAGCGGCTGCGGCGGATGCATCGCAAGATCGCGGTGATCGATGCCAGGATCGCGTTCGTCGGCGGCATCAACATCATCGACGACATGCATACGCCGCGGCAGAAACCGCCGCGCTTCGATTATGCGGTACGCGTCGAAGGTCCGCTGCTGGCCGAGATCTATCCGGTGGTGACGCGGTTGTGGATACTGGTGATGTGGACGCAGCTGCGCGAGCGCTGGCCCCAGCGCGAGGTCGCACCAGTCCATGCGGCGCGCCGCGGCGTGCAGCGCGCGGCATTCGTGATCCGCGACAACCTGGGCCATCGCAAGGACATCGAGAATGCCTATCTCGATGCGATCGCACGCGCCAAAACCGAGATCGTGATCGCGAGCGCTTATTTTTTTCCGGGGCTGAGCTTTCGCCGCGCACTGGTCGAGGCCGCGGCACGCGGCGTGCGCGTGGTGTTGTTGCTGCAAGGGCGGGTCGAGTACCGGCTGCTGCATTACGCCGCGCGCGCGCTCTACGGCCGTTTTCTCGACGCCGGCATCGAAATCCATGAGTATCGCCGCAGCTTTCTGCACGCGAAAGTCGCGGTGATCGACGACCACTGGTCGACCGTCGGCTCCTCGAATATCGATCCGATGAGCCTGCTGCTCGCGCGCGAGGCCAATGTCGTGATCGACGACGCGGGGTTTGGGCGCCAACTCAAAACGAGCCTGGCCGATGCGATGGCAATAGGCGCGCACCAGGTGCATCGCGTCACGTGGAAAAGGCAGCCGCTGCAGGCGCGCGTGCTGAACTGGATCTGTTATGAACTGGTGCGGTTTCTGATCGGCTGGTCGTCGTACGGCCGCGCGCGGGAGTTCAAATAAATGACCATCCGGCATCCATCCGCGCCTGCCGCAGCGCCGGGCGCCGATACCGCGAAGCGCAACGAATGGCACACGGTCGCACGGGTGTTGCCGTACCTGTGGGAGTATCGCGGCCGCGTGCTGCTCGCGCTCGCATTCCTGGTAACCGCCAAGCTCGCCAACGTCGGCGTGCCGCTGATACTGAAGGAAATCGTCGATGCGCTCGACAGCAGGCAGGCGGCGCTCTTGTTGCCGCTGGCGCTGCTGGTCGCCTACGGCGCGTTGCGGCTCTCGAATACCCTGTTCGGGGAGTTGCGCGACCTCGTGTTCGTGCGCGTCACGCAGCGCGCGATCCGCCGCATTGCGCTCACGGTGTTCCGCCATCTGCACAGCCTGTCGCTGCGCTTTCATCTCGACCGCCAGACAGGCGGCATGACACGCGACATCGAGCGCGGCACCCGGGGCATCGGCATCTTGCTGAGCTACATGGTGTTTTCGATTATTCCGGTGATACTCGAATTCAGCCTGGTAGCGGCGGTGCTGCTCGCCAAGTTCGACTGGCGTTTTGCCGCGATCACCTTCGTCGCGGTCGGGTTATACATCGGCTTCACCTTCTGGGTCACCGAATGGCGCATCGGAATCCGGCGCCGCGCCAACGATCTCGATTCGAAAGCCACGACGCGCGCGATCGACAGCCTGCTCAATTACGAAACCGTCAAATACTTCAACAACGAGGAGTACGAGGCGCAGCGCTACGATGAGAACCTGCAGCACTACGAGGCAGCAGCCGTCAAGAACGAGGCCTCGCTCGGCATCCTCAACATCGGCCAGAGCTGCATCATCGCGGTGGCGGTGACGCTGCTGATGATACTCGCGGCACAGGGCGTGGTCGATGCGACGCTGACGCTCGGCGATCTGGTGCTGATCAACGGGCTGCTGATCCAGCTCTACATCCCGCTCAATTTTCTCGGCATGGTGTATCGGGAGATCAAGCAGTCGCTGATCGACATGGACCGCATGTTTCGGCTACTCGCGCAGCATCGCGAAGTTGAGGACAGGCCGGGCGCGGTGGCGCTTGCACCGGGCGGCGCGGCGGTCCGCTTCGAGCACGTTGATTTCAACTATGACGCCAGGCGCCGGATCCTGTTCGACGTGAGCTTCGAGATCCCCGCCGGCAGCAAAGTCGCCGTGGTCGGCGCGAGCGGCGCGGGCAAGTCGACGCTGGCGCGGCTTTTATACCGCTTCTATGACGTCGGCGGCGGCCGTATCACAATCAACGGCACCGACATTCGCGACCTGCAGCAGATGAGCCTGCGTGGCGCGATCGGCATCGTGCCGCAGGATACGGTGCTGTTCAACGATACGATTTACTACAACATCCAATACGGCCGTCCCGATGCCGCACACGCGGAAGTGATCGCTGCTGCCCAGGCTGCGCACATCCACGAGTTTGTCTCGAGCCTGCCCGACGGCTATGAGGCACGCGTCGGCGAGCGCGGTCTCAAGCTTTCCGGCGGCGAAAAGCAGCGCGTCGCGATTGCGCGCGCCATACTCAAAAACCCCCGCATCATGATTTTCGACGAGGCGACCTCCGCGCTCGACTCGGCGACCGAGCAGGCGATCCAGGCCGAGCTCGTGCGCATAGCCGAAGGCCGCACCACGCTGGTGATTGCGCACCGCCTGTCGACGGTGATGGACGCGGATCAGATCCTGGTGATGGACGGCGGGCGCATCGTCGAGCGCGGCACGCACCGCGAGCTGCTGGAGCGCGGCGCCGCGTATGCCGAGATGTGGGCGCTGCAGCAGCAGGAGGAGGAAGCGGGGCGCAGCGTTACTGAAATCAAGCGCGAGTTAGAGGTGGCAGTCAGATAAAATCTCGTCGAGATCGTGATCCGACGCATCCTCGGGCACCTGAGCCGGTGGGCCCCGCGCTCGCGCTGCGCGCGATCGATCGTTTCCAAGGAAGCGGGTGCATTAACGATTCACTGCGCTGCCTGGAACGGTGGCGTGGCAACGTTCATCAGGAGGAAAAACACCATGGCAGACGATTTGCGCGCCAAGTACGGCGACCTCGCGTATGACTCGGGACTGAAGCAGCAGTCGAAAGCTTTCGAGCGGCGGCTCGCGGAGCGTGATGCGCTCGACCAGCATTTCACCAAGCTGTGGCTCGACTTCGCGGTGACGGGCATGGGACGGCGGCAGGTCCTCGACACGCGCACGCGGCTCCTCGTGCTGACCGGGCAGTTCACAATGTCGAAAAGCCACGAGATGCTGGAAGACACGATACAGGCCGCGATCAATGCCGGCGTCAAGGCGCGCGAAGTTCTCGAGATCATCCTGCAGTGCGCGATTTACGGCGGGCAGGTCGCGGTGGACCCGGCGATCCGCATCTTCTATCGGCTCGCGAAGGAAAACGGGCTGCTTGAAGCGCTGCGCGCCTCGCAATTGCCGATGGACGGCACCGCCAGCCAGCGCAACTACGAAGAGGAGCGCAAGACGTGGCACCCGGATGACCTCGCCGATCCGCGCTGCGAGCAGCTCCTGAAGCGGCACGGCTGGCTTGCGGTCGGCACAGGGTTGAGGCTGCGCCCCAAACATCATCTCAACACGCTCGGTTGGCAGGACGCGCTCGATCCGGAATGGGCAGGCCTGTGGGTGCGCTATATCTACGGCGGCATGTATACGCGCGGCAACGTCGACGACAGAACGCGTCTGCTGTGCATGGTCGGCAACTGCGTCGCGGTCAACGAAGCGGTGCAGGGCCGGGCGCACATGAGAGGCGCGATGCGCGCCGGCGCGAAGCCGCGTGAAGTGCTCGAAGTTATACTGCAGTCCGCGGTGCACTTCGGACAGCCGGGCATGTTGCACTCCCTCAAGATTTTCGTCGAGCTGATGACGAAGGAAGGGCGGCTTGCTGAGATCGGCAATCCGCCGTCGCGCGAGAACACCGACTGAGCACGTACGACACGTCATCTGAACCGAAATCGACACAGGGTGTCAAAACGCAAGTCTGCACAATCGCAGCTTGATCAATGCGTCGTACACCAAACTTGATAATATTCCGCGGAGGCAAACAATGATTCCATTCATGCCGAACATGCTGAAATGTGCCGTTGTCGCAGTATTGCTGCATAGTGGTTTCGCGGCAGCGCAAAACTATCCTGCGGGGCCGCTGCGCATGATCATTCCTTTTCCGCCCGGCGGCGGCACCGATATCCTGGGGCGCCTCATCGCGCAGAAGCTGAACGAAGCATGGGGCCAGCCTGTCGTGGTGGACAACCGGGGCGGGGCGAACGGCACGATAGGCGCTGCCGCGGCAGCCAAGGCCGATCCGGATGGGCACACGATGCTGATCGCGGTGAGCGGTTTTGCGGCAAATCCCAGCATCTACAAGAACCTTCCATTCGACTCGATCCGGGATCTTGCGCCGGTGACGCAATTTAGTTGGAACCCCTCGGTGCTTGCGGTCCACCCCTCCTTTCCACCCAGGACTGTGAAGGAATTGATTGCGTTCGCGAAAGCGCGGCCGAACGAGATCAACTACGCCAGTTCCGGGAATGGTTCGCCGCCGCACCTGATGACCGAGCTCTTCAAGCTTATGACCGGCACTCGCATGACGCATGTCCCCTACAAAGGCGGCGGACCGGCGACGATCGCCGTGGTTGCCGGCGAAGTGCCAATTTATATCTTGTCCCCGGCGCAAGCGGCACCGTTTCTGAAGTCGGGCCGTTTGCGAGGTCTCGGTGTAACGAGCGATACGCGCGACCCCGCGTTTCCGGATCTCCCGACGATCGCGGAAGCAGGGGTACCGGGATATGCCATGACCAACTGGTACGGGTTGTTCGTGCCTGCCGGGACGCCTGAGGCCGCCTTGAGAAAACTCCACGCCGAGATGGTTCGTATCGTAAATCTTCCGGACGTCAAGGCCCGCCTGGCGCGCGGGGGCTCCACGGTAGTCGGCAGCACTCCAGAGGAGTTCGCCGCCTTCCTGAAGGCTGAGATAGCCAAGGTCGCCCGCGTCGTGAAGGCCGCGGGCATCACCGCTAGTAACTAGATTGCACGGTCAGGCGTTGGCACCGTGAGGCGTTAACTGTTTTGTCAGCGCCTTCCTCCCGCCTATCGCGTCTTCGAGAGCGTGCACCAGCTTTGCGCACGGTGGTATGCTTCCAATCTTGGCGCGTGCGTCGTGAAGCAGGCAAACCCTCATGGACAAGACCACACAGATCCTTGCTGATTACGTCACAGGCCTTAAGTTCGGGCAACTGCCCGAGGGCACGATCGGGCAAACCAAACGACGCTTGATCGATGCGATCGGGTGCGCGATGGGCGGTTACGCGAGCGAACCGGCGGCCATCGCGCGCCGCATTGCCGCGCGCCATCAAGGCGAGCCTTCCGCGCGGGTTCTTGGCACCGGCACGCGTACGTCGACGGAAATGGCAACGTTCGCCAACAGCGTGATGACGCGTTACCTCGACTACAACGACACCTATATTTCCAAGGGCTCGGGACACCCGAGCGACATGATTCCCGCCTGCCTCGCGGTGGCCGAAGCGCATCGCGCGAGCGGCAGCGATCTGCTGTTGTCGATTGTGGCGGCGTACGAGGTCTACACCGGGCTTGCGGATGTCGTGGGCTTGCGCGATCTGGGCTGGGACCAAGGTCTTTACGTTGTGCTCGGCAGCGCTGCGGGGGCGGCGCGACTGTCGGGCCTTACCCGCGAGCAAACCGCAAACGCGCTCGCGATCGCGGTGAGCGCCAATGTGCCGACGCGCCAGACGCGCAGCGGCGAGCTTTCGATGTGGAAGGGCTGTGCGACAGCGGCGTCCGCGCGTGCCGGCGTGTTTTCCGTATTGCTGGCTGCCGATGGCATGAGCGGTCCGACTGCCGCATTCGAGGGGCGTCACGGAGTGTGGGATCAGGTCACGGGACCCTTCGAGCTCAAACGCCTCGGTGGCGATGGCACGGCGTTCGGCATCGAACGCACGAACCTCAAGTTTTTTCCGTCGGAATATCACTCGCAGGCGCCGCTCGCGATGGCGCTCGAGCTGCGAAGGAAGGTGCGCGTCGAGGACATCGAGGCGATCAACGTGCAGACTTATTACACCGCGTACAGCGAGATCGGCAGCGAGCCCGAAAAATGGAATCCGCAGACGCGCGAAACCGCCGACCACAGCCTGCCATACCTGCTGGCGGTAGCGCTGGTGGATGGTTTCGTGAAAGTCGAAAGTTTTTCGCAGGAGCGCATGCGCGACCCGGCGCTGCGGCAGCTGATGCAGCGGATCAAGATCGCGGAAAACCCGCAGTTCACCCGGCAGTTTCCGTCGAAACTCGTGACCGAAATCGAACTGCTGACGCGCGGCGGGGAGCGCTGGGTCGAGACCGCGTCCTATCCGAAGGGACATGCGCAAAATCCCATGAGCGACGCCGAGGTTGAACTCAAGTTCATGAGCCTGTGCGAACCGCTCATTGACCTGGCACAGCGGCAAGCGCTGCTGGGCGCGTTGAGGGAAATCGATGGCGCGCGGGATGTCGGCCGCATTCTCGATCTGCTGCAAATCAGGCAGTAGCGGCGCGCGCGATGTCCGCGTGCACGCGCACGATGACTTGCGGCGGCGTGCCGGCGCGCACCTGCTGGATCACTGCAGCGTTGCGTGGGCACGGGACGCCGGCGACGGGCGTGATGATTTTCCTAAGATGAGTCATTCAACGCAAACGACATTGAGCGATCCTGCCGATATTGCCGTGCTCGCGGAGTTTGCCGCTGCGGTGGATGTCGGAAGTTTGCCCACCGACCTCGTGAATACAGCGAAAGCATGCCTGCTCTACGGCCTCGCCGTCGGCATCGGCACCCGCCGCGCGCGACCTGCGCTGCTGGCAGCCGCCGCGAGCGGTGAAGATGAAAGCGCGCAAGCAGCCACGCGGTTTCTTGACGGGCGAAGGACATCACATGGCAGCGCGGCGTTTGCGAATGCCGTCCTCCTGTCGGGCCGCGTGCAGGGCGATTCGCATCCCTGCGGTCATATCGGCGGCGTCGTGATTCCAGCCACACTGGCAGCGGCGGAACGCGCCGGCATCGCAGGCAAGCCGATGGTTTCGGCGCTGGTCGCGGCGTATGAAGTCGCGCTGCGTACCGGGCGCGATCATGCGGCCGATTTAAGCAAGCGAGGTTTTCGAACGACGCCGTGCTACGGCGTTTTCGGAGCCGCTGTCGCGGCCGGGCGCGCGCAGGGCTTCGACGGTAACACGATGGCGAACGCCATCGGGCTCGCTGCCAACTTTGCAGGCGGCTTGCGAGAGTATGTTGATGCAGGGTCCGAAGAATCGCCTTTCCAGGCGGGCTTCGCAGCTCGAAACGGCTTGTATGTGGCCGATCTCGCAGCGCAAGGTCTGAACGCTGCGCGAACCGCGTTGCACGGTAATGCAGGGTTCTATCGTGCGTTTGCTGAAGAGGGCATCGACTACGGTAAGCGCCTCGTGGACGGGCTCGGCACGCACTTCGAGTTCACGACGGTGACCTACAAGGAATACCCGGCGTGCCAGTTCCTGCGCGGGCTTATCCGTGGGCTGGCCGCGCTCCGGGCGCGCGCGGAAGGCGCCGCGCCACAGTCGATCGAGCTTCGCATGAATCCTTATGAAGCCGACTTTATCGGCGTGCGGTACGCCGGCCCGTTTACGAGCGCAACACAGACCGTCATGAGCGCCTCCTTTTGTGCCGCCCTGGCGTGGGCGACCGGCACCGCAAGCTTCGACGGCATGCGCACCTTCAATGACGAGGCCGTGCTTGCGCTTATTCCCAGGATCACGCTGGTGAGCGACGACGCGCGTGCACGCTACGGGCCGCTGATGCGCGTGCACTTGTCCAACGGCTCAGTGCTGCAATGGGAAGAGCAGGCGGGCGATTCGAACTACCGGGTTACGTGGGATGCAGCCGTGCGGATGACGCGGCAGTTGTGCGATGAAGTCGAAGTGCCGTCGAGTCTTGCGACCGCGCTGATCGAGCGTGCAGCCAACATCGACGACGAACGGAGTGTTGCGCCTTTGATATCGGCGGTGAGCGCTGCGGCGAGGGTCCGCGGGCGGGCCGGGACGAAATACTTTCGCCCGCAATAACGATAACGGGTCGCTGCTAAAATCCGTATTTCCCACGAAACGAAAGTCACCTTCCATGCTGATCGCCACCGCATTGTCGGAATTTGCAGGCAACCTCAAGTACGAAGCAGTGCCGTCGGCCGTTGCCCGCCGCGCGAAGCTGCTCCTCCTCGATGCCATCGGGGTCGCGTTTGCTGCAACCCGATACGAGTTCGCGAAGAAGGCACTGGCCGGGATTCATCGGTTTGGCGGAGGCGACGCGGTTGTCATTGGATCGGATTGCACGCTCAACCTGCGCGATGCGGTTCTGATTAACGGCATGCTGGTGCATGGGCTCGATTACGACGATACGTACCTCCCAGGCTCGGTGCACCTTACTTCGAGCACCGTTCCGTGTGCGCTCGGTATGGCAGCCGACACCGGCGCGACCGGTCGGGAATTGCTCATGGCCTGCATCGTCGGACTCGAGACGGGCGCGCGCATCGGTTTAGGCGGCAAGGGCGGATTCCAGCAGGCCGGATTCCACCCCACCAGCACGTGCGGATCGTTGTCGTCGTCACTGATTGCCGGGCGCCTCTACGGATTGAACGTGCAGCAACAAACGCATGCTTTGGGGATCGCATTGTCGCTGGCGTCCGGAAGCATGCAGCCGATGCAGGACGGCTCCTGGACGAAACGCATCCATCCCGGATGGGCGGCCGGCGCGGGCATCACGGCGGCCTCCATGGCGGGCGCAGGGTTCATAGGACCCGAAGCTGTATTCGAAGGCCGCTTCGGTTTCTACACCATGTTTCTCGGGAATCAGGCGGCCAATGCCGAGCCGGCGTTGATCACGAGCGGTCTCGGGCAGGAGTGGGAATTCACGCGATCATCCATCAAACTCTTTCCCGCATGCCATCAGTCCCATGCGTTTATCAATGCCGCAATCAGGATTGCATCCGACCCTGGTGTGCGCGCCGAGGATATCGAGTCGGTAACGACCCTGGTGGCGCAGGCTGCCGTGCCGCTGATCTGCGAGCCGCAGCAAGCGAAACGCCGTCCCGACTCAAGCTATCTCGCGCAGTTCAGCTTGCCCTACGCAATGGCATCCAGCCTGACCCGGAAACGGTTTGGTCTCAATGAACTCGAAGAGTCGTCTTATACCGATCCCGGATTGGTGCGACTCGCTGAAAAAGTGAGCTACGAGATCGATCCGAATTCCGGTTATCCGAAATTCCGCTCCGGAGAAGTCGTCGTTAAGATGCGTGACGGGCGCGAGTTACGGCAACGCGAGGAAATACTGCCTGATGAGCCGGCAGGTGAAGATTCCATCGTCGCCAAGTTCATGAATAACGTGTCCATGATCATGGGGCAGCCGCGTGCCGATGGTCTGTGCGCCATGATACTCGGCATAGAAGACGAGCCTGATTCCCGCCGGCTTGCCGGCGCGCTGGGGAAGTAATTTCCGGCGCGCTGCCCGCGATTACGCAGAGTTGTTCAAGCGATTGGAGCGATAGCATGGTGAACGTCCGCGGCATGAAGGTTGTACTCATTGCGATGTGCTTGCTGTACGCAGGCATGGGATACAGCCAGTCGTATCCCGCCCGTCCAATACGTCTCATCGTGCCTTATCCGCCAGGCGGCGCAACAGACATCATCGCCCGCGCGGTCGGACAGAAAGTGGGCGATGCAACGGGCCAACAGATGGTGATCGATAATCGCGGCGGCGGAGGCCAGATCATCGGCACCGATCTCGTCGCAAAGGCCACCCCGAACGGGTACACTTTACTGCTCGCCTCGGTGACTCACGCCATCAATCCGGGACTGCAGAGCAAGCTGCCGTACGACAGCATCAGGGATTTCGCACCGATCACGTTATTGGGTAGCAGCCCCAATGTCCTGGTCGTTCATCCTGCGGTGGCAGCCGCCTCGCTCAAGGAACTGATCGCCCTGTTGAAGGCGCGTCCCGGAAAAATGAATTACGCATCATCCGGAAACGGCTCCGGCGGACATCTTGCGGCGGAATTATTCAAAAGCATGACCGGCATCAGCATGACGCATATTCCGTACAAGGGCGGCGGCCCGGCGTATATCGATCTTGTTGCGGGCCAGGTGGACCTCATGTTCACCAGCCCGGTGCCTACGCTGCCTTTCGTGAAGGCGGGCAAGCTGCGAGCGCTGGCGACCACGGGCGCGGTTCGTTCGACTGCGATGCCCGACCTGCCTACCGTTGCGGAGGCCGGCCTGCCGGGTTACGAGGCGAGTCTGTGGTACGGCATTCTGGCCCCGGCCGGGACGCCGGCACCCGTCATCGCGCTGCTGCACAAAGAGTTCGTGCGAGCGCTGCAAGCGCCCGACGTGAAGGAACGATTCATTGTCCTCGGTGTGGACATCGTGGGCAGCACGCCACAGGAGCTGGCAGCACATCTGAAGGCAGAAATGGCAAAGTGGTCGAAAGTGATCAGGCAGGCGGGTATCCGGGTCGATTGAGACCGCAGTTCATAACCGCAAAGGCGCAAAGACGCCATGTAACGCAGTAGAAATCCGTAAATCGGTACTTCACCCGAATGGAGAGTCCCCGGTTCTTTGTAATGCATCGCCCTTGCGTATGAATCCAGCTCCGGCATTTTCAGATCTCACGCATTTCTTCGCGCCCCGGAGCGTGGCGCTGGCCGAGCGCGTGCTCGGTTGTCGACGATCACTTGCTGTCCCAGGCTCTCCGTAAGCTTCTGTCCCAGGATGCGCGCGTTCACATCGACATTGCCGCCTGCTGCAAATCGGTCCATTCGTCGGTGGCTGCGATGTCGAGCAATGCGCCCTGCGCAACTGCGCGGCCGGCAGATGCCGACTCAGCGGCGAGCGGCAGGGGGTGGCCTTCGGGGGAGAGCAATTTCATGTCAACGATCCTTTCCTTTCGTCAAGACTGCTACTGTCCGGCATGCTGGCGGCCGGTGAAGAACAGCGCGAGCCTGCGTCCTTCGCGCGTGGATACGATGCCTGAGGTAAAGATTCCCGTACGGGCCGGGCGCTCAGACTCACGCAAAGCGGCTGGGTATCGACACTGACCACGGCGGGCTGGCCGCGTTGGGCCAGCGGATTCGGTGGCACGTAGCGCACCGGCGGCAGCTCGATCAGTCCCGCCCGGTGCAGTTTGAGCATCAGCCCGCGGCACACCATGTCGCGTGGCGCGCCATTGGCTTGCACCCAGTTCCACGCCAGGCAAAGCTGCTTCGATAGCTCGCGTCGGCTCGTCCCCGGATGCTCGGCAATGAGCTTGCGGATGACGGTAGCGGCGTCGGGCGTGCTCGACAATGATACCGACGTGGACGGCAACAGCCTGACGGCAGTTGCAGCGAGTAACCCGAGCCACGGCACGTTGACGCTCAATGCCAACGGCTCGTTCACTTACATGCCGAACGCCAACTACGACGGTAGTGACAGCTTCACCTACTGGGCGAATGACGGCACGGTGGACTCGACGACCGCGACAACGGTGTCGATCACCGTCAATCCGGTGAACGACGCGCCTACCGGTGGGGTGAGCATCACCGGTACGGCTATTGAAGGACAGGTGCTGACTGCCGAGACCGCGACGCTGGCGGATGCCGACGGCCTCGGCCCGCTGAACTATCAATGGCTGCGCGCTGGCAACCCCATTAATGGGGCAACGGGCACCACCTACACGATGACGCAAAGCGATGTTGGAAACGCAATCAGTGTTCGTGTGAACTACACCGATGGCGGAGGTACCGCCGAGAGCGTGGAGAGCGTGTTTTCCGTGGGCAAGACGGCCAATCTGCTCGTCTACGACTGGAAGTCTCACACCTTGCTTGATGGCGTGAACATCGACGACGGCAGCAGCTACAGCGGCACTACGGACGCCAGCGGCGGCACGAGCTTCACCGGTATCACCAGCACCAGCCTCGCGCTCACGGCCAGCCGCAACATCCCCGGCGCTGAGACCACGCTGACGAGTCAGGCGGTGAACCTGCAGGACGCGATTGCCATCCTGAAGATGATCGTGGGGCTGGATGTGAACG
>Ga0326597_10004047_pt1 | contig 20763 bp, 20 predicted proteins | sample RVTome_12_FD_203789 | JGI IMG/M metagenome (GOLD analysis project Ga0326597, IMG submission 203789) | Soil microbial communities from uranium-contaminated site in the Upper Colorado River Basin, Wyoming, United States - RVT100D185 | ecosystem: Environmental > Terrestrial > Soil > Contaminated >...
CGTGCAGGAAATGGTCGCCGCCTCCGGCCGCTCGGCGGCCGACGTGGTGGCCGTGGTGCCCCCCCGCTGGGCCGAGGCCAGCGTGGAGCACGTTGCCATCAACGCGGTGATGGCCGGCTGCCGGCCGGAGGTGATGCCCCTGCTGATGACCGGGCTGGAGGCGGCCTGCGACCCGGCCTTCGGGCTGTTCAGCCTCCAGGCCACCACCCACCCCTGCGCGGTGCTGATGGTGGTCTCGGGCCCCATCATCGAGCAGCTCAAGCTGAACTACCAGCACGGCGCCCTGGCGCCGGGCCACCGGGTCAACGCCACCCTGGGCCGGGCCATGCGGCTGATCCTGATGAACGTGGGGGGCGGCCTGCCCGGCAAGGGCGACCAGGCCACCCACGGCTCACCGGCCAAGTTCAGCTACGTGCTGGCGGAAAACGAGGCGGCCAACCCCTGGGAGCCTTTCCGCGTGCAGCGGGGGTTCGCCCGGGAGGACAGCACGGTGACCGTGGTCTCCGGCGAGGGGCCCCACAACATCAACGACCACATCTGCACCACGCCCCATTCCATCCTCAGGGTGGTGGCCAGCACCATGGCCACCCTGGCCCACAACAACGTCACCGGCGTGAGCGAGGGCGACGTGCTGGTGGTGCTGGGGCCGGAGCACGCCCACTCCATCGCCGCGGGCGGCCTCTCCCGCACCGACGTGCAGCAGTTTCTGTGGGAAGCGGCCCGCAACCCGCTCTACCGCCTCAACGACCAGACCCCCACGCGGCGCGGCAACTGGCCCAAGTGGGTCTGCCAGGACGACCCGGACGCCCTCGTGCCCATCGTGGGCAAGCCGGAGGACATCATGGTGATCGTCTCCGGCGGGCCGGGCAAGCACTCGGCCTTCATCCCCACCTTCGGGCTCCAGAAGTCCGTCACCCGCCGCGTGCCCCCCACCGACTACTAAAAAGCTGCGGAAAAAAGCCCGGGGGCGCTGCCCCCGACCCCCGGAAGGGGTTTTCACCCCTTCACCCCGGACATGATCGAATGCCGGAACTTACTGTAATATTTTGTAAATGTTTGCGGGGTGCAGTGTTTGCGGGGTGCAGGGGGCGTGCTCCCTGCCGGGGTTGTCAGGGGCAGAGCCCCTGACCCGCCGGAGGCAATTGCTTCACAGGCTTTGAGGGCGCGGGCGCCGGAGTAGCCCCGGAGGCCGTGCGCCGCGGTTCCTCTCCTCACCGGGCCTGCCGCCGGGGGAGGGGCCCGGCCCCGCGCCCCCACCTGCCCGCAAGCCCACGCGCGTCAGACGTGCTCGAAGGGCTGATCCTTCACCGCGTCCACCAGCCCGTAGAAGACCTCGTTCACCTGGGGCCAGCTTTTGAGCTGCTTCATGTTGCCCACCCAGCGCTGCACGTTGGGATAGGCGGAGAGGTCGCACTGGATCACCTCCCCCAGGGTGAGCAGCCCCACGCCGAAGTAGTCGGCGATGGTGATCCGGTCGCCGCACAGGTAGGGCTTGTCCGGCCCCAGCCAGTGGTCGTCGAGGATCTTCAACCAGCCGCAGGCCCGCTCCTTGCCCCAGGCGATGGTGCCGGCCTGCTGCTCGTCCGAAGGCCGCTTGTGGTGCGGGAAGATCTGCGGGTAGGCCATCCCGTACCCGAAGTCGCGGTAGAACTGGGTGTTGAACCAGTCCATCATCTCGTTGACCTTGGCTCGCGCCTTCAGCTCCTTGGGGTAGCTGGGCAGGTCGAATTTGTCGGCCAGGTACTTCAGGATCGCCGAGCTTTCCGTCAGCCGCAGATCCCCATCCTCCAGCACCGGCACCAGCCCGTTGGGGTTGATGGCCAGGTAGGGCGCCTGGAGGTGCTCTCCCGTCATCAGGTCGATCACCTGCTCGTCCACGTCCAGCCCGTTCTCCGCGATGAACAGCCGCACCGTGCGGCTCGTCATCGACACCGGGTGCATGTACAGCTTCATGGCCGCCTCTCCTGTCGTGTTGACTTGAAACGGTTCAAGATGGAACCATCTACCTAACAAAGATTCGCCGCCCGTGCAATGGTGCGGCGCGGAGCGCCGTCCCGGGCCGGTTCTCCGGGGCAATCCTCCCGCGGGGGCCGGGCCCGCCCCGCCCACCACTCCCGGGTGACGCCATGACCGACCCCGCCGGCCGCATTCTCACCACCCACGCGGGCAGCCTGCCGCGGCCTCCGGCCCTGACCGCGCTGTTCGCCCGCCGGGCACGGGGCGAGACCATCGACCAGGCGGCCCTGGCGCGGGAGATCGAGGCGGCCACGCGCTGGGTGGTGCCCCGCCAGCTCGCCGCCGGGATCGACGTGCCCAACAACGGCGAGCAGACCCGCGAGGCGTTCTTCCTGTATGTGCAGCGCCGCATGAGCGGCTTCGCCCCGGGCGGCACGCGCGCCGACCCGGCCGACCTGGCCCGCTACCCGGGCGTGCTGGCCATGCGCCGGCGCTTCCCGGCCGGCGACGCCCCGCGGGTGAGCAACTTCGAGGTGCCCCGGGTGGTGGGTCCGGTGCGCTACCTGGACCCGATGGCGGTGGAGACCGAGTGCGCCGACTTCCGCCGCATCCTGGCCGAGGCCGCGCCGGCGGGCTGCCCGGCCTTCCTCACCGCCCCCTCGCCGGGCATCGTGGCCGCCTCGGTGCCCAACGCGCACTACGCCACCTTCGACGCCTACCTGGACGCCCTGGCCGAGGCCCTGCGGGTGGAGTACGAGGCCATCGTGGCCCACGGCTTCCTGCTCCAGGTGGACTGCCCGGACCTGGCCCTGGAGCGCCACGTCACCTATGCGGAGCGGCCCGTGGGCGAGTTCCTGGACTTCGTTGACGCCGTGGTGGCGGCCATCAACCGGGCCCTGCGCAACATTCCGCCGGAGCGGGTGCGGCTGCACGTCTGCTGGGGCAACTACGAGGGACCGCACGACCTGGACGTGCCCCTGGCCGAGATCCTGCCCCGCATCCTGGCCGCCCGGGTGGGCTGCCTGGTGCTGCCCTTCGCCAACCCCCGCCACGCCCACGAATACCGCCTCGTCACCCCGGAGCGCTGGGGGCCGGCGCGCCGGATCGTGGCCGGCGTGATCGACACCACCACCAATTACGTGGAGCACCCCGAGGTGGTGGCCGACCGCATCTGCCGCGTGGCCGAGACCCTGGGCGATCCGGCCCGCGTGCTGGCCGGCACCGACTGCGGCTTCGACACCGCCGCGGGCATGGGCAAGGTGGCCGAGGACGTGGTGTGGGCCAAGCTGGCCGCCCTCGCCGAAGGCGCCCGCCTGGCCAGCGCGCGGCTGTTCTGAAAGCTTGTGAAAAAATCCCGGGGGCGCTGCCCCCGGCCCCCGGAAGGGGTTTTCACCCCTTCACCCCGTTTACGCTCACCAGCGCAGGCGCTTGGCACCACCTGAACCGTAATGGGGGTGCAGGGGCCTTCGGCCCCTGCCGAGGTTGTCAGGGGCAGCGCCCCTGACCCGCCGGAGGCGTTCAGAACATGGTGGGCCAGCCGGCGAGGCGGCGCTGGCTGCGGGCACCTTCGCCGTCGGGGCCGCAGGCCAGCTCCAGGGCGCGGGCGAGCTCGATGGGGGTGTCGCGGGGGTCGATCACGTCATCGAGCAAGTTCAGCCCGGCGGCCTCCCAGGGGGCGCTCATCTCGGTCACCTGGGCGATGAAGCGGGCCCGGTCGCCCTCCGGGTCGGCGTGGCGGCCAGGTCGCGGGCGAACACCACCTCCACCGCCGCCTCCGGGCCCATGAAGGAGATTTCAGCGGTGGGCCAGGCCAGCGCAGGACGAGCGCGAGCCCCGCGCGTCGACCACCGATCCGGAGGCGCGCCGCATGAAACGCCCCGTCGGCCCGGCCGTTGTCAGGAGGGCCGGGGCTGGCAGGTTTGTCGGCAACATTGCGACGCCTTGGCTTCCCTTCGTGGTATCATGAAATGTTTGGCGCTTTCCGCCGGCGCGCGCGGCGCGGGAGCGGGAGGCGCGCCAGCGGGCAGGGACGCCCCTCACCCGGTCACCGGCCAGCCATGCCATTGCCACCTTACGCAGCGGACTATGCCGCCATCGAGCGGGTGATCGGCCGGGACCCCGGCGGGCGCAACATCGGCGCCCTGGTGCAGCCGGGCCACCTGGCCGCGGCGGCCGGGGCCCTGGCCGGGGCGGGGCACGCGCTCATCGTGAGCGGCTTCTACGTGCCCGAGGCGCAGGCCGGGGAGACCGACGGTCCGCCCGGCGCCCAGACCATCGGGGCCGCCCTGACGGCCCTGGGGGTGCGGGTCTCCTACGTCACCGACGCGCCCAACCGGCCGCTGTTCGCCGGGCTGGGGCTGGCGCCGCTGCACACCTATGCTCCCGGGCTGATCGCCCGGCTGCGGCCCACCCACCTGATCGCCGTGGAGCGGGTGGGGCGCGCGGCGGACGGCCGCTACTACAACATGCGGGGCACGGACATCACCGGCCACACGGCGCCCCTGGACGAGCTGTTCCTGGAGGCGCGCCGGGCGGGGCTGTCCACCATCGGCATCGGCGACGGCGGCAACGAGATCGGCATGGGCCGCGTGGCCGACCAGGTGCGGGCCCGGGTGGCCGCGGGGAGCCGCATCGCGTGCGTGGTGGAGACCGACCACCTCATCGTGGCCGGCGTCTCCAACTGGGGCGCCTACGGGCTGGTGGGGGCGCTCTCTCTGCTGCACGGGGCCGACCTGCTGCCCACGGCCGAGGCGGCGCGCGACCAGGTGCTGCGGCTGGTGGCCGGTGGGGGCGTGGACGGCGTGACCCTGCGCGCCGAACCCACGGTGGACGGCCTGCCCCTGGACGACAGCCTGGCGGTGCTGGAGCAGGTGCGCCGCCGCGCCCGCGCCGCCGCGCCCGCCGGGCGTCGTTCTTCCGCCTCCCCGTGAAGCCCGGGTCCCGCAGGGGGTTCTGCCCGCGGGGCCATTCTGCCGTTTGCCGTTCCTGCTGCGGTGTGGTTATAAGGGGGCATCGCGGAGTCCGCAGGGCCCCTTTCCCGCAACCCCGGCAGGCGACGAGCGGCGCGTGAACCCTCCAGTCCCCAACCCCGCCCATTCCCTGGCGCGGATGCGCGTCCCCCGGCGGCCCTGGCCGCAGCGATTGCGGCGCCGCGTGCTGCTCGCGCTGCACAACACCACAGTGCAGTTCCTGGTGGTGTTCGTGGGGTTCGTGGTGGCCGGAGCGCTGGCCGAGGAGCTGCTGGAGGGCGGGGTCGCGGGCAGCCGCTTCGCCAGCTTCTTCCAGTCCCTCTGGTTCACCGTGGTCACCATCACCACCGTCGGCTACGGCGACATGGCGCCGCAGACCCCCCTGGGCCAGACCTGGGCGGTAGTGGAGATGTTCTTCGGCATCGGGCTGGTGGGGGTCATCACCGGTAACGTGGCCAGCTTCATGGTGGAGCGGAACCGGCGCCGCGCCCTGGGCCTGGTGCCCCTGCGCCACCTGTCCGGCCACACCATTGTCTGCGGCTGGAGCGGGGAGCTGAAGGAGATCCTGCTGGAGTTGTTCGAGACCGTGCCGGGGCTGGAGCCGGCGGACCTGGTGCTGGTGGCGGCCCACTCCCCGACGGAGGTGGCCGCGCTGAAGCGGGACCGGCGGCTGAGCGGGATCAGCTTCGTGGCCGGCAGCCCCACCGAGCGCACCGTGCTGGAGCAGGCCCAGGTGGCCACGGCGGCGCGGGTGATCATCCTGGCCGAGGTCGAAGGCAACGCCAGCGCCGACGCCGTGGACGCCCGCACCGTGCTGGCCGCCAACACCGTGGAGGCGCTCAACCCGGTGGTGCACACCAGCACCGAGCTGCTCCAGCCCCACTACGCCCGCTACCTGCGCCACGCCCGGGTGGAGGAGGTGATCCCGAGCGAGGAGGACACCCGCAACCTGATCGTCCAGGCCAGCCTGGGGGATGGAATGGCCAACGTGTTCGACCGGTTCGTGGCCCGCGACGGGCGCGTGATCCGCACCCTGCCGGTCGAGCTGGCCTGGTTGGGCAGACCCTACGCCGACCTGTGCGGGCACTTCGCGGCCCAGGGCGTGATGGTGCTGGGGCTGCTGGAGAACACCGGCAACCTGCACGAGCGCAAGCGCGACCGGCTGCGGCGGGCCCTGCGCACCGCCGCCTATGGCCAGGCGGTGGCGGGGCTGCGCGAGGTGCGGCGGCTGGTGAGCAACGTGCCCCGCCTCAACCCGCCGCCGGACACGCCCATCGCCGACAACACCAACGTCGTGCTGCTGATGCCCCACGAGGAGCCCCAGACCGCCGAGGAGGCCGAGCGGCGCCGCGGGCAGGTGCCCGAATCGCGCTGGCCGGAGCAGGAGCACCTGCTGGTGTGCGGCTGGAAGCCCGGCATGGCCGACCTGCTGGCCCGCATCCAGGCCGTCCACGCCGCGCGGGGGCGCCCCCTGCGGGCGCTGACGCTGGTGGCCTCCCCGCCCCCCGAGGAGACGGCGGCCATCGCCGAGCACCCGGAGCTGGGCGCTCTGCGGCTGGTGACGGGCCAGTCCACCGATCCCGGCGTGCTGCGGTCGGCGGGCATCCACACCGCGGACCGGGTGCTGGTGCTGGCTTCCCCCAATGTCGCGCGCACGCCGGAGGAAACCGACGCCCGGGCGGTGATGATCAGCATCGCGGTGCACGACCTCAACCGGCGCGCCTACAAGTGCGTGGAGCTGCTCGACCCCAGCTTCGCCGACCACCTGCGGGTGGCCAGCGTGGAGGAGGTGGTCTACACCCAGCGCTTCCGGCGGGCCATGCTGGCCCACGGCTCGGCCGGGCTGGGCCAGGCGGTGGCCATCCGGGCCATGCTGGACCCGCTGGCGGCGCGGTTGCGCGTGGTGAACTTTCCTCCCGGGCCGCCGGAGCTCACCGTGGGCCAGCACGCGCCGCGGCTGCGGGACGAGGGGATGCAGCTCCTGGGGGTGATCGACCACTGCGGCAACCTGCACGCCCGCAAGGACGAGTTCCTCTACGAGGCCCAGATCCAGCCGCAGATCGGGGACGCCGTGGAGCACCTGCTGCGCCTGAAGCTCATCACCAGCAACGAGGCCCGCCTCAACCCGGGTGTGGACTACGTGACCGGCAACCACACCCGGGCCGTCGTGCTCACCGCCGAAGCGGCGGCCGCTCCCCGGCCCTGACCCCCGAGCCCCCATGGACAAGAACATCCTGGCCACCCTGCGACCGATCCCGCTGTTCCGGGCCTTCGCCGGCGACGACGCCAAGCTGGCCGTGGTGGCCGGGCTGATGGCCTCCCGCAAGGTGCACGGCGGCCACACCCTGATCCAGGAGGGGGCGCTGGGCGACGAGCTGTTCATCCTCAAGGCGGGCGAGGTGGAGGTCACCAAGACCACCCTGGAGCACGAGCAGTACACCGTGGCCGTGTTGCGGGGCAGCGACCACGCCTTCTTCGGCGAGCTGGCCCTGCTGGACGAAGACAAGCGCTCCGCCTCGATCGTGGCCACCAGCGAGTGCGAGGTGCTGGTGCTGAAGCGGGCGGACTTCGAGGCGCTCGGCAACGCGCACCCGGAGCTGGGGCTGGCCATCATGCGGGAGCTGGCCAAGATCCTTTCCCGCCGCCTCCGCACCACCGACCAGGACCTGATCCTGCTCTTCGAGGCGCTGGTCAACGAGGTGCAGGCCGAGGAGCTGGACTGATAAGAAATTAATAAATTGCGTTCAAGATGAGAGGTTCGAACGACCACCCCACCCCGTCGCGCTGACGCGCGCCACCCCTCCCCGCGCGCGGGGAGGGGTTTTGCGATGCTTCAATCAGCAAACGTACGAACGCGCCCAGGTATGGCCCCCGCCGCCCCCGGCGCCGTTCCCACCCCGACCCCCGGGCCGCCCGTGACCCCTGCGCCAGAACCCCCGACTCCGGTCGCGCCGGTGCGCCTGCCCCCCCGGGTGCTGCGGGCGCTGGTGCCGGGGCTGGTGGTGGCGTCCGGCGCGCTGCTGGGGCTGGCCATGCCCGGCTGGAACGCGCCCTGGGCTTGGTCGGTGGCGTTCGTGCCGCTGTTCCTGGCCTGGGACCTGATCCTGCGCCAGCCGGGGCGCGGCGTGCGGCAGCGCTGGGGGTGGGTGCTGGGCGGCGCCTGGGGGGTGGGGGTGGTGGCGGCGGCCCTGAGCGGCGACTGGGTGGTCAACACCGCCCACGTCTATGGGGCGCTGCCCCTGCCCCTGGCCCACGGGGTGAGCCTGCTGGGGCTGGGCTCCCTGTTCGGGCTGGAGGCGTTCGTCTTCCTGGGCGTGCCCTTCGTGCTGGGCTGGCGGCGGCCCGGCTGGGGCTTGCTGCTGATGGTGGCCTGGGCCGTGGCGTTGCAGGCGCTGGTGCCCCGCTTCTTCTTCTGGACCTACGGCCAGATCGTCTACCCGGTGAGCGCGCTGGTGCAGGCGGCGGACCTGGTGGGCTCCAGCGGCTTGAACGCCCTGGTGCTGCCCCTGCACCTGGTACTGGCGGCGTGGCTGCGGGAGCTGCTGGTGCCCGGGGCCCTGCCGCGGCGCCGCCTGGCGGCGGCCACGGCGGGCGTGGCGGTGCTGCTGGCGGCGGCGGCGGGCTACGGGCAGTGGCGGCTGGCCCAGGTGGCGGCGGCCGAGGCGGCGGGACGGCCGGTGCGGCTGGTGGGCATCCAGCCCAACTTCACGCTGCGCCACTTGGCCTCCAACCCCGACCTGGCCCACTCGGTGCGGGAGGCCAACCTGGCGGCGCTGCTGGCCGACTCGGAGCGGGCGCTGGCCGCCCCGCCGCCCGGGGAGGAGGCGCCGCGGGTGGTGCTCTGGCCCGAGTCGGCCTACCCGCGCGCCTACTTCTACGATCCGGGCCTGCGGCGGGTGGTGGAGGAGTGGGTGCGGGCGCAGGGGGTGCAGGTGGTGCTGGCCACGGTGGACTTCGCCTTCGCGCCCGGCGAGCGGCGGCCGCGCGCGGCCTACGGGGCCTCGGTGCACCTGCGGCCCGGTGGGGAGCCGCCCGGACTGTACCGCAAGATGGTGCTGATTCCCTTCGGCGAGACCATTCCCTTCGGAAGCTGGTTCCCCTGGTACCGGCGCTGGCTCAAGGCGTGGATTCCGCAGATCTCCGAGTTCGAGGCCGGGCGGGAGTTCACCGTCTTTCCCCTGGCGCCGGGGGTGCGGCTGGCGCCCCTGATCTGCTTCGACGCGGTGCAGCCCTGGGTGACGCGGGGCATGGCGCGCGCGGGGGCCAACCTGGGCGTGGTGCAGGCCAACCTGGCCTGGTTCGGGCGCACCCGCATCGCGGACATCTTCGGCACCTTCGTGCGCTTCCGGGCCGTGGAAAACCGCATGCCGATCCTGCTGCTCTCCCAGAACGGCCGCTCCGTGCTCTTCGACGCCGCCGGCGAGGCAGCCTCGCGGCGCACGGGGCAGTTCACCGCCGAGGCGCTCTCGGTGCTGGTGCGCGTGCCCGCCACGAGCCCTGGATTCACCCCGTCCTTCTACACCGCCCATGGCCGCGCGCTGCACGGCACCTACGCCGCCGCCCTCGCGGCCCTGCTGGCCTGGGGCTGGTGGCGGCGGCCTCACCCCCCTGCCCCTTCGCCACGCCGTGGAGAGAGGGTGGCGCCGCGCCGGCGGCGGAGGGGGTGAAGCTTCGCCCCGCCCCTTTTTTCAGAAGGAGCGGGGCAGGCCGAGCACGGTCTGGCCCAGGTAGCTCAGCACCAGGTTGTTGGTGACCGGGGCGGTCATGTAGAGACGGGTCTCGCGGAACTTGCGCTCGATGTCGAACTCGCGGGCGTAGGCGTAGCCGCCGTGAACGTCCATGCAGGTGTTCCCCGCCAGCCAGGCCGCCTCGCTCCCCAGCAGCTTGGCCATGTTGGCCTCCTGGCCGGGGTTCTCGCCGTGGTCGAACATGTCCGCGGCGCGGTCGCGCATGAGGCGGGCGGCCTCCACCGCGGCGTAGGCGCGGGCGATGGGGAACTGCACCCCCTGGTTCTGGCCGATGGGGCGGCCGAACACGTTGCGCTTGTTGGCGTAGTCCACGGCGCGCTCGATGAAGTAGCGGCCGTCGCCGATGCTCTCCGAGGCCACCAGGATGCGCTCGGCGTTCATGGAGTCCAGGATGTAGCGGAAGCCCTGCCCCTCCTCGCCCACCAGGTTTTCCACGGGCACCTCCATCTCCTCCATGGTCAGCTCGGTGGTGTGGTGGTTGACCATGGTCTCGATGGGGCGCACCTCCAGGCCGTGACCCCGGGCCTGCTGCAGGTCCACCAGCAGCACGCTGAGCCCCTCGGTGCGGCGGGTGCGCTGCTCCTTGGGGGTGGTGCGGCAGAGCAGCAGCATCATGTCCGAGTGCTGCACGCGGGAGATGAACACCTTGCGGCCGGTCACCAGGTAGCGGTCGCCCCTGCGCACCGCGGTGGTGGAGATGTTGGTGGTGTCCAGCCCGGCGTCGGGCTCGGTGACCCCGAAGGCCTGGAGGCGGATCTGGCCCTTGGCGATGCCGGGCAGGTAGGCCTCCTTCTGCGCCTCGCTGCCGTGGCGCAGCAGCGTGCCCATGATGTACATCTGGGCGTGGCCGGGGGCCGAGTTGCCGCCGCTGCGGTTGATCTCCTCCAGGATCAGCCCGCCCTCGGTGACCCCCAGCCCCATGCCGCCGTACGGCTCCGGGATCATCGCGGCCAGGTAGCCGCCCTCGGTGAGGGCGCGGATGAAGTCGGTGGGATAGGCGGACTGGCCGTCGAGCTCGCGCCAGTAGGCTTCGGGGTAGCGGGCGCACAGCTCGCGCACGCTGGCGCAGAGGGCCCGCTGCTCCTCGCTGAGGCCGTATTCGCTGAACTGCATGGGGGCAACCTCCTGCCTTTGCAGTGGGGCCGGGCCGCCGGGGATTTCCTCCGCGCCGGGGCCCGGGTCGGGGGGCGTGCTAGCGCACGACAGTGGTGGCGTAGCGGCCCACGTGCTCGATCTCCATCTCCAGCCGGTCCCCCGCTTCCAGGGAGCCCACGCCCGCCGGCGTGCCGGTGAGCACGATGTCGCCCGGCTCCAGGGTGAAGTACGCGGAGGCCGCGGCGAGGATGGTGCGGATGGGATAGATCATCAGGCTGGTGGAGTCGTTGTGCCGCAGCTCGCCGTTGACCCGCATGGTGATCAGCACGTTCTGGGGGTCGGGCACCTGGGCGGCGGGCACGAACGGCGAGACGGGGCAGGAGCCGTCGAACCCCTTGGCGATCTCCCAGGGGTGCCCCTTCTCCTTGAGCCTGTCCTGCACGTCCTGGAGGGTCACGTCGATGGCCACGCCGTAGCCCTCCACCGCGGCCATGACCTCGTCCTCCCGGGCGTGACGCAGCTCCCGGCCGATCAGCAGCGCCAGTTCCAGCTCGTGGCGGGCCTTCTGGCTGTAGGCGGGCAGGCGGACGGGGTCCTCCAGCCGGGCCAGGGCGGTGGCGGGCTTGATGAAGAACATCGGCGCGCCGGGGGGCTCGTTGTTCAGCTCTTCGATGTGGGCCACGTAGTTGCGGCCGATGCAGACGATCTTGCCCACCGCAACGGGCTCGGGCCGTCCGGTGAGGACGACGGTGTGGGTGCTCATGGGGCGTCGGGGGTCCTCGGGGTTGGGGAAATCGGGAACGCGGGTGCAATGGGCGGCTGCCTGGGCGGCCGCCGCCCGGCCGGGCTACTTCCAGGGGGGCGGCGACCCCCAGGCGTTGAAGAAGGTGGTCTGCGAGGTGGGCAGGCGGCTGGTGGGGCCGAAATTGCCCCGCGGGTATCCCAGCGGCAGGCAGCACATGATGTCCACGTCCGCGGGAATCGCCAGCAGCTCCCGCACCCGGTCGATCACCTGGGGGTGGAGCATGGTCAGCGTGGAACCGATGCCCAGCCCGCGCGCGGCCAGGAGCAGGTTCTGCACCGACGGCATCACCGACTGGAGCTGCGTGCCCGCGGGCGCCAGGGCCAGCACCACGCAGGGGACGTCCTTGAACTCGTCGGCGAACTTCATGGCCGACTGGTAGTTCTTGTTGTCCGAGGGCACGTCGGCTGGGCTCAGCCACCCCTCGTGGTCGCGCCGCTTGGCCCACCACGCCTCGTGGTAGAGCTTGCCGAACTCCTGGAGCTTGGGCTTCTCGGTAAGCACCAGGAAGCGGCCTGGCTGCTTGTTGCCGCCGTTGGGGGCCTTTACGGCCGCGTCCACGATGGTGTGCAGGTCCTCCACCGGGATGGGGTCGGGCTTCATGCGGCGGATGGCCCGCTGAGTGAACATGGCCTCGCCGAGGCTCATGGTGAGTCTGTCCTGTGCCGTCATGCCGTGGTCTCCGCACGATGAGGCGCGTTCCCGCCGCAGCGCGGGTGCGCGGGGATTGTGTTTTGAAAGGCGTTTTCCTATTACCCCATTATGGCGCATTTTAAAACGGGCCCGCCGGCCCGGGCGCGGCCCCGCCGCCCGGCCGGGCCCCGGGCCGCGCGCTCCCGCCGCCGATCTCCTTCTGCCAGGTGCCGATGACCATGTACGAAACGCTGCTCGTGGAACGCCCCTCGCCCCACTTCCAGCTGGTGACCCTGAACCGGCCGGAGACCCTCAACGCCATCAACACCCGCATGGGCGAGGAGCTGCTGGACTTCTTCCGGAGCTTCGATCTCTACCAGGAGCCGGACCTGCGGGTGATCGTGTTCACCGGCGCCGGCGAGCGCGCCTTCTGCGCCGGGGGCGACCTGAAGGAGCGCCAGGGGATGGACGAGACAACCTGGAAGCGCCAGCACCTCATCTTTCGCACCGGCCGCGACACCATGAACCGCATCCCCATCCCCCTCATCGCCGCGGTCAACGGCGCAGCCTACGGCGGCGGGCTGGAGTTCGCCCTGTGCTGCGACCTGATCGTGGCCGCGGAGCACGCCCGCTTCGCGCTGTCGGAGATCAAGCTGGGCATCATGCCCGGCAACGGGGGCACGCAGCGCCTGCCCCGCCGCATCGGCCCGGCCCGGGCCAAGGAGATGATCCTCACCGGACAACCCATCGAGGCCGCGAAGGCCCTGGAGTGGGGGCTGGTCAACCGGGTGGTGCCCCAGGCCCGCCTGCTGGCCGAGGCCATGGAGCTGGCCGAAACCGTCGCCGCCAACGGCCCCATCAGCCTGCGCCAAGCCAAGAAGGCCATCGACCGCGGCATGGATGTGGCCCTGGACAGCGGGCTGGCCCTGGAGATCGAGTGCTACAATGCCCTGGTGAACACCGAGGACCGCCACGAGGGCGTGAACGCGTTCAACGAGAAGCGCACCCCCCGCTTCCGCAACCGCTGAGGCGCGGGCGCTCCGCCCGCCTCAAGTCCTGCCCCGACCTGCCGATAAGCGTTTGTAGGGCGCTCCCCTGGCCGGGGGTGGCGCAACGACCTCCTTTCAGCCTGGAGATACGCCGGATGAACGCCCGAACGCTTCTGCTCACCCCTTGGCTGCTGGCCGCGCTCGCGGCGCCCGCCCTGGCCCAGGTGGCCGCCCCCTCGCTGTTGCCGGTGAACCCCTTCGTGGACGCCGCCAGCTATTACACCGCCTTGGACTTCGTGACGCTCAACCCGGCCGCCATGCAGTGGGGCGCGCCTTCGCGCATCGGCGCGGCCGCCCTGGAGGTCACGCGGGATGAGGGCACGGGCAGCGATCTCAATTTCGCCGGCGAGGCGTACGGGGCCCGCGGGGTATGGGAGCGCTTCTCCCTGGCGGCGGAAGCCAGCAGCGTGAAGGACGACGAGGCGAGCTTCGACTACACGCAGGACACCACCTTTTACGGCCTGGCCGCGCAGCCTTTCGGATGGCTCGCCTTGGGCGCCAGCCAGTACGAGGCCAAGATCGATGACGGCGGCAACGCGACCACCGATACCATCGGCGCCTACGGGGTCTCCCTGCGCCTCAGCGAGATGTTTTTCGTGGGCTACACCAGCGGTCGGGAGACCCTGGACTCCTACCAGCTCACCGAAAAGGTTTCCCGCGACGTGCGGGCGTTCGGCGTGGGCTTCCGGCGCGGCGGGAGCTTCAACGTGCACGCCGAGTACTACAGCTTCTACCGCGCGCCATACAAGATAAACGGCGGCTACCGGGCGAAGGACCAGGCCGACGTGGGCGTGCTGGAGCTTGGGTTGGGGAGCCTGGTCGCCGGCTACCGCGCCTTCCGCTACGAAAACAAAAGCGACTCGGAGAAGTCCGACGGGCAGCAGGTGAGCCTGGCCTGGGCTCCCGCCAGCGGATTCACCCTGGGGGCCCACCTGGCCACTTCCACCGACAAGAACGCGGACGGCAGCAAGAAGGCCGACGAGGAGGTGCGCACCATCTCCGTGGGCTGGCAGTTCTGACGCACCGTCTTCCGGCCCGCCGCGTCCCCCGACCTCGGGCCTGGGATTTGCAGCGGGATGCCCCGCGGAGCAGAATACGGCACCGGCCGCGCCCGCCCGGAATCGGCCCCCAGGGGCGCTGCCGGGGGACAGGTGGCCGCCGGAGCCACCGGGGAGCCGGCGAGCAGCCCGGCCCGTTTCCGTGGTAATATGAACACAGGGCCGCCGAAGGGCGGCTCCGGAACGAGTCAGAAGCGTGCCGTCCGACTCTCCTGCCCGGGGTCGGGGCCGCAGTGGGAGGAATTGCCCGTGAAGCATCTTTGCCTGTTGACCCTCGGCCTGCTGTTCGCAGCGGGCGTCCTGCACGCCCAGGTGGCCGTGCCCTCCATGGTACCGGCCCGTCCCGAAGTGCTCGACCCGGGGATGCTGCCCCTGGACGCCTCGTTCACCCCGGAGAACCCCGCGGCCATGCAGTGGGGCACCCCCTCCCAGGTCGCCTACGGGGTGATGGAAGCGGAGGTGCGGCACAAGGACTTCCCCAACGACGACCCGGACGATTTCCGTGGCACCTACGGCGGGTTCCGCTGGGTGGGGCAGCGCTTCTCCCTGGCCGCCGAGGACATCACGCTGAAGGATCGGGAGCCGTACTTCGACATCAAGCAGAACACGAACAGCGTGGCGCTGGCCTTCCGCTACGACGACGGCCTGGCCTTCGGGTTAGAGACGGGCCGCAGCGAGGACCGGCACTTCTTCCCGGGCGCCCCCATCCCACCCCCCGACCCCAGCGCGGGGAAGACCGAGGTGGACCGCACCACCATCGGCGTGTCGTTCCGCTTCTGGGAGCGGCTCTTCCTGGGCATCGCCCAGACCCGCGAATCATGGATGATCGCGATCACCGAGCCGCCGCCCGCGTTCCGCATCGAGCAGAGCCGGGTGGTGGAAAAGTACGGCCTGGGCCTGCGGGCCGGCACCACCTATCGCATCCACGCGGAATACGACGTGATCAGCAAGGAGCCCTTCGAAGGCCCGGGAGAGAAGCACCAGGAGGAGGAGCGGGAGGTGGCTGTGCTGGAGCTCAAGGTGTGGAACTTCCTGGTGGCCGGGCGGGCCACCACCATCCGCCACTTGCGCGAGCGCACGCCCAACACGGAGATCAAGGCCAAGTACGACGTCATGGCCATGGACTACGGCTGGGCGCCGGACGACGGGCTGGCCATCATGGTGCACCTGAGCAAATCCAAGATCCGCGAGCACGACTTCGACGAGTTCCGTTCGCCCGACCAGTTTATCTCCCGCGACCTGGAGACCCGCTCCGCGGCCGCCTCGGTCACCTGGCTGTTCTAGGCAGCCCCCTTTCCGGCGCAGCGTGAGCGAAACCCCTCCCAGCGGCGACGTGCGGGCCCCGGACGTGGGCATGTTCGGGCACCGCTTCATCCCGGCGCCCGAGCCTTCGCGCCGGCTCGCCGTGGTGCTGCACGGTCGCGGCGACAGCCTGGAGGGCTTCCTGTGGCTGCCGGAAGAACTGGAGTTGCCGCGCCTCAACTTCCTGCTCCTCAACGCCCCCCAGCCCTACTTCGGCGGATACTCCTGGTACGACTTCGCCCCCAACCAGGAGCCGGGCATCCTCCACGGTCGTATGCTGCTGCAGCGGCTCTTCGCCGACCTGGCGGCCCAGGGCTGGCCCGGCGCATCCACGCTGCTGTTCGGGTTCTCCCAGGGCTGCCTGATGGCCGTGGACTTCGCCCTCCGCCATGCCGAGCCCCTGGCGGGCATCGTCGGGGTGAGCGGCACCGTCTACGCCCCGGAGCGCGCGGCCGCCGAGATGCACCCCCAGGCCGCCCGCCAGCGCTGGCTGATGACCCACGGCACCACCGACGACGTGCTGCCCATCGGTCGCACCCGGGCCCAGGTGGAGGTGCTGCGGGCCGCGGGCGTGCCCATCGAGTGGCACGAGTTCCCCAAGGCCCACGAGATCGACTTCCGCGCCGAGCTGCCCCTGCTCCGGGCCTGGATCGCCGCCCGGTTCGCCTGACGCCTGCTCCCCGCCGGCGGGGGGGAGGGATCGTGCCGCGACTTGATTCCCCCGCGCCTCAGCGGGTAAGTTGAAGGTCGCCCCGCGCTCCCGCGGGCCACCTTCAGCCGGGAGACCGCCATGCCGGAAGTGTTCGATCCCACCCTGTCTTCAGCGGACGAGAGCGCCATCAGCTACGCGCCACGTCCCGAGCGGCTCGAAGGGCTGCGCGTGGGGCTGGTGGAAAACACCAAGATGAACTCGGACGTCATCCTCACGCGGCTGGCCGAACGGCTGCGCGAGCGCTACGGGATGGAGCTGGTGCACATGGCCCGCAAGCCCTCCTCCGGCCACAGCGTGGACGAGGAGATGATCGGCACCTTCAAGGAAAAGGCCGACTTCGTCGTGGCCGGGGTGGGCGACTGAGGGTCGTGCAGCTCGGGCAGTGTGCTCGACGGAATCCTGCTGGAAAAGGCCGGCATCCCCGCGGTGTCCATCGTCACCGAGCCCTTCGAGGCCACCGGCCGCGAGATGGCGCGGAGCTGGGGCGTGCCGGGCTATCGCTTCCTGAAGATGCCCCACCCCATCGGAAATCTCACCGCGGTGGAAATCGCCGCCCGGGTGGACGAGATCCTGGACCAGGTGCTCCACCTGCTGAAGACGGGGCAGGGGCCCGAGTAGGTCCCGCCCACTCCGCCCTGCGCTTGGCCCGCCGCCCGCCCATGATCCCATCCACGTTCCTTGCAGCGCCCCGCCGGCGCATGCCGCGCCCATGAACGCCGGCGCCGATGCCCGCTACCTGCTGCTGGACGTGGACGGCACCCTGCTCACCAGCGGCGGGGAAATCACGGCCCGCAGCCGCGCCGCGCTGGCCCGGGCCGTAGACCAGGGCTGGACGCTGGTGCTGGCCTCGGGGCGCACCTATCCCTCGCTGTGGCGGGTGGGCGCCCCCCTCGGGCTGCCCTTCCACGCCATCGCCAACGCCGGTGCCGTGGGGCTGGCGCCCGGCCTGGCCCGGGTGACCTACACCAACTTCCTCGCGCCGACGCTCTGGCCGCAGATCGTGCGCGCCCTCCAGGCCGAAGGGCTGAGCGTGATCGTGTTCGCCCACCGCCACCCGGAGCCGCCCCTGTTCTACGTGGAGTCCCCGCGGGGCCACCCGCACTTCGAGGCCTACCTGGGGCGCCACCGGGAAGCGGCCCGCACGACGCCCGGACTGGCGGAGCAGGCCATCGCCGACGTGGTGGAGGTGGCCGCGCTGGGCTCCGGTCCGGCCTTCGAAAAGGGGTCGGCGCAGGTGCTGGCGCGCTTCGGCGACCGCTCCCGCAACCACTCCATGGTGTTGTTTCTCAGCGCCCAATACGGCAAGATCACCGAGTTTTTCGACGCGGGCACGTCCAAGTGGCACGCGTTCTGCGGCATGTTTCCCGAGGCCGCGCGGCACCCGGAGCGGGTGATTGCGCTCGGCGACGAGGCCAACGACGAGGAGATGATCCGCACCGCCGGCCTGGGTATCGCCATGGGCAATGCCACCGAGGCGCTCAAGGCCGTGGCCGACCGGGTCACCACCGACCATGACCACGAGGGGGTGGCCCTCGCCCTGGAGCCCCTGCTGGGCCCCTGAGGCGCCCGCCCGCCCCGAAAAGGGAGGGAGCAGCGATGAAACTGATCCGTTTCGGGGAGCCGGGCCGGGAGCGGCCTGGGCTGGAGCTGGACGACGGGGCGCGCGTGGACCTCTCCGGCGAAGTGGGCGACTACACCCCGGACTTCTTTGCCCAGGGCGGGCTGGAGCGGCTCCGCTCCCTGGCCGCCCGGGCCGCGGAGCTGCCCCGGGTGACGCCGGAAGCGCGGCTGGGCCCTCCGCTGGCGCGGCCCCACAAGTTCATCGCCATCGGGCTCAACTACCGCCGCCACGCGGAGGAGGCGGGGCTGCCCATTCCGGCGGAGCCCATCGTGTTCATGAAGCACACCTCCTGCATCGTGGGGCCCTACGACGACGTGGTGGTGCCCCCCGGCAGCACCAAGCTGGACTACGAGGTGGAGCTGGCCCTGGTGATGAAGGACGAAGTGCGCCGGCTGGCCTCCGAGGCCGAGGCCCTGGCCCACGTGGCGGGCTACCTGGTGTGCAACGACGTCAGCGAGCGGGCCTGGCAGATCGAGCGGGGCGGGCAGTGGGTGAAGGGCAAGAGCGCGGACACCTTCGGGCCCCTGGGCCCCTGGCTGGTCACCACCGACGTCCTGCCCGACCCCGGCGGGCTGGACATGCGCCTCAGCGTCAACGGGGAGGTGCGCCAGCAGAGCAACACGCGCGACATGATCTTTGCCGTGCCGCACCTGGTGTGGTACCTGAGCCAGTTCTTCACCCTGGAGCCCGGCGACGTGATCACCACCGGCACGCCCCAGGGCGTGGGCATGGGCTTCAAGCCGCCCCGCTGGCTGGTCCCCGGCGATACCCTGGAGCTGACCGTGGCCGGGCTGGGCACGCAAACCCAGCGCGTGCGGGCCGGCTGATACTATTAATCCGAGCATGAAACAGTTCTCATGGCTCCCCATTCAGTCCAGGGCATAGCGGGCCTGGGGTGCGTGGAAGCTAGCGCCGCACCTGGTCCGGGTGCTTCTGGGCGTTCCAGAGGAAGCTGCGCACCTAGTAGATCATCTCGGCCAGGGTGCGGGGGCGCCTGCGGCCCAGTGCGTTGGTCTTGACGTCCTGGTTGAGCAGCTCATCGGGATTGAGCTCCGGGCTGGGGCCGGACGGGCTATCACCCGCGGCTGCTGGTCAAGGTGCTGCTCTACGGCTACTGCTGCGGGGTGACCAGCTCGCGCAGGCTCGCCCAGGCCCTGGAAGACCACGTGGCTTTTCGTTTCCTGGCAGCCAACCAGCAGCCCGACTTCCGCACCATCAACGACTGCCGCAAGACGCGCCTGGCCGCGCTGGAGGGGCTGTTCGTGGAGGTGCTGCGGTTGTGTCAGGCGACCCGCCTGGCCACCTACTGGCCGCAGCTCCGCGCCTACGCGGCCGCGGTGCGGCAGGCCCGCCCGGACAAGCCGGTGCTCGGCGTGGGGGTGAACCGGATCGGACGGGGAGAGGTGGCGATGGTGCAGGGGCCGCAACAGGCAAACTGAAGCGGCGCCCTTCCCATGGAGTCGGTCAGCGGGCGATTTGCGGCATCATTTGACGCATTTCCGCGTCGGGTTCAGACTACACTTCTGGAGCGCCGGCGGGCCGGAGGCCGGGCCGGCGGGAGCGAGGTGAACGTGCGGTCCACCGGGGGAACGGCTCATGGTGCGGCAGCGGGGCGCGATCGTCGTGACGGGCATCGGCGGGGAAGGAATCCCCGACCCGGCGGCGCTGCGCATCGGCCCCGGGAACCTCCTTTCTCACGTGCTCAGCCAGGTGGGGCCGCTGGTGACCACGGCGGTGGTGACCGCCGCAGCAGGCGGCCCGCCCCCCCGGATCACCGCGCGCGTCCCGGCCGAGGTGGTGAAGGCACCGCTGCCCGCCGGGAGCCGCCCGCCGGCCCGCGCGGTGGCCGAGGCCGCGGCGCTGCTGCCCGATGCGGTGCAGGAAGTGGCCGTGCTCACGGGCGACCTGCCCCATCTCACCCAACGCTGGCTGGCGGGACTGTTCGGGGCCTACGCGCCCGGCCGCGGCGGTGTGTGCGCCCGGGAGGGGGCGCGGCTCAACCCTTGCGTGGGCGTCTACGGGCGGGATGCGCTACGGGCGGGCGTGGTGCCGCCGGAGCCTGAGGCCAGGCTACTCGCGGGCGAAGGCGGCCTCGCGGGCTTTCCCGCCGAGCCCGAGGCCGAGGGCCTGCCGTCCCCGGCCGCCGCCGTCCGAGATGCCGCCACCTACCGCCGGGCGCTGGCGGTGCTGGGGTTCTGCGACCCGCGGGCGCCCGCGGTCACGCTGGAGCTATACGGCAGCCTGCGCCTGCGCACGGGCTGCGCGGCGCTGCCCCTCCATGCCGCGACCGTCGGGGCGGCTGTGGAGGCGCTCCGGCGCGTGTACCCGGAGCTGGCGCGGACGCTGGGCGCGCCGGCCGGATGGGGCGAGCACTTCCGGGTCGCGGTCAACGGCGGGTCGGTGACCACGGACGCCGGGCGCCCCTTGCGCGAGGGCGACGCGCTGGTGCTGTTCAGCGCCGAGGTGGGGGGATGAGCATGGGCGGGTTTCACGGTCGCTACCTGCACGTGGACCTGGCGCGGGGCGCGGCGCGCCCGGAGGAGCTCCCGGCGGCCGTCCTGCACCGCTACCTGGGCGGCGTGGGCCTGGGCACCTGGCTCCTGCTGCGGCACGCGCCGGACGTCTACGATGCGCTGGCGCCCGCGGCGCCCCTGATCTTCGCGGGCGGCCCGCTGGTGGGCACCGCGGTCAACACCTCGGCCAAGACCGCCGTGGTGGCCAAGTCTCCCCTCACCGGGCGCCTGAACGACGCCATGATCTCCTCGGGGTTCGCGCTGGCCTGCAAGGGCAGCGGGGCCGACGCGCTGGTGCTCACCGG
>Ga0326597_10004048_pt1 | contig 20760 bp, 20 predicted proteins | sample RVTome_12_FD_203789 | JGI IMG/M metagenome (GOLD analysis project Ga0326597, IMG submission 203789) | Soil microbial communities from uranium-contaminated site in the Upper Colorado River Basin, Wyoming, United States - RVT100D185 | ecosystem: Environmental > Terrestrial > Soil > Contaminated >...
CGGCCATGCGCGCGAGCTCGAGCACGTCGGCATCGGAGAGAGAGAAACGGTTGCGCTCGGCTTCGTCGACCTCCACGACCTGCGTCGAACGTCCCGCGCAGACATGCTTCGCGAAGACCATCTTCTGCTGCTTGCTGCCCAGGCTGCGCCGCACGATCGCCGGCCTGCCCTGCGCGAGCGTCGGCTTGTGCACGTAAAACTCGTCGGGATTGATCGCGCCCTGCACCACCATTTCGCCCAAGCCGTAGGCGGAGGTGATGAACACCACGCCGCGGAACCCGGACTCGGTGTCGAGCGTGAACATGACGCCGCTGGCGCCGAGGTCGCTGCGCACCATCTGCTGGACTGCGGCCGACAGTGCGACCGCGCCGTGCTCGAAGCCTTGATGCACCCGATACGAGATCGCTCGATCGTTGTACAGCGAGGCAAAAACGTGTCGCACCGCCTCCAGCACGTTCTCGACGCCGTGAATGTTGAGGAACGTTTCCTGCTGTCCGGCAAAGGAGGCGTCGGGCAGATCTTCCGCCGTCGCAGAAGATCGAACTGCAAATGAAGTATCTTCTGAATGTTCTTTTACAAGCACTTGATAATGCTTACGAATCTCATTCTCAACATCTTCCGGAAATGGGGCCTTTTCGATCCATCCCCGCACCTCGGCACCGCACTTGGCAAGCGCCCGAACGTCCTTCGGGTCGAGCCGGGTGAGGCGCTCGGCGATGCGCCGGTCCAGGCCGTTCGCGGACAGAAATGCGCGGTACGCCGCCGCGGTTGTGGCAAACCCTCCGGGCACCCGCAGTCCCGCTTTGGCGAGACCGGCGATCATCTCGCCCAATGACGCGTTCTTGCCGCCGACCTTGTCAAGGTCGGTCATACGCAAATCCTTGAGCCATGCAACGTACATCAGGCTGCTCCCCACGGTTGCCCTTGCGGACCAAAACCCCTATTTTATCGATGCCCTGATTGATGCGCAGCACAATTCCCGTTTTCTTATCCGATGCCCCAGCGCCGTACGATCTTCTTCGTCTCCGACGGCACTGGCATCACCGCGCAGACGTTCGGCCACAGTCTGCTCACGCAGTTCGAGGGGGTCGAGTTCAGCCAGGTGACGCTGCCCTTCGTGGACAATCTGGAAAAGGCCCGCGAATGCGTCGCGCGCATCGAAAGCGAGGCGGCCAAGGGCAACGGCCAGCCCATCGTGTTCTCGACGCTCGTCAATGACGACCTGCGCGACCTGATCCGCGGGGCGAACGCGCTGGTTTTCGATTTCTTCGAGACCTTCATCGATCCGCTGGAAGCGGGCCTCGGCGTCCCGTCGAGCCACAGCATCGGCCGATCGCACAGCGCGATGGACGCGAAGGAATACCACCATCGCATCGACGCGATCAATTACGCCATGGCGCATGACGACGGCGCATCGGATATCGAGCTCGACCAGGCCGACGTCATCCTGGTCGGCGTCTCGCGCAGCGGCAAGACCCCGACCTGCCTGTATCTGGCGCTGCAGTTCGGCGTGCGCGCGGCCAACTATCCGCTGATTCCGGAAGACTTCGACCGCGGACAACTGCCAGGCTCGATCCGGGCCTACAAGCCGAAGCTCTACGGGCTGAGCATTTCGCCGGAACGCCTGAGCGAAATCCGGCAGTCGCGGCGCCCCGACAGCAAGTACGCCGATCTGGACAACTGCCGCTACGAGGTCTCCCAGGCCGAGCGACTCATGCGGCGGGAGGGGATTCGCTACCTCGACTCCACGGTCAAGTCGATCGAGGAGCTTGCCGCCACCGTGCTGCGCGAGCTCAGCATTTCCCGCCAGATGTATTGAGCTGGCGCGAGCGCTCGTACAGGCACACGGCCGCGGCCGCCGCGACATTCAGCGATTCGAAACCCTCTGACATCGGAATCGTCGCCCGCAGTGCCGCGTGTGCGGCGAGCTCCGGGCTGACGCCCTGCCCCTCGGAGCCGAAGATCCAGCCGATGCGGCCTCGCAGATCCAGTTCCCGCAACGCGGTGCCGCCGCGCGGCACGGTACATACGACCGGCGCCGCAAAGTGCTCGAGCGAGCTGGCGAGATCCACGGAATCGACAATGGCGAGCCGGAAATGCCCGCCCTGGGCCGCGCGCAGTGCCTTGGGCGACCAGGGGTCGGCGCAACCGCGGCCGAGCACCGCCGCGCTCACGCCGAAGGCCGCCGCAGTGCGCAGGATCGCGCCGACGTTGCCTGCGTCCTGGACGCCCTCGAGGAACACGCAGCACTGCACGGTTGCGAGAGCGGGCTCGGTCGCCGGGATGTCGATCTCGGCGGCTAGGCCGGTGGGCGAATCTACCTCGACTACGTAGCGCAATAGGCCTTCGGCGATCCGTACGGGAGCCATGCCGGCGCGATCCACCAGCCCGGCGATGTCCGGGCGCGCCAACCCCGCCGCGGTCGTCAGCAGCGCAACCGGACGCCCGCCGTGCTCGAGGTACGCCGAGACGAGGTGCACGCCTTCCAGCACGGTTCTGCGTTCGGCGCGTCTTGTCCGTGCATCGCGCACGAGCCTGGCCCAGCGCCGCACGCGCTCATTGTCTCGCGAGCGCAGGATCGTCATGCGTCGAGCGCACAGGTACGAAATCCGCAGAAGACGTCGGCGCGGTCCGGCGTGTAGAAATTGCGGAAAGTTGCGCGCGCCACGCGCCGCGGCGTTGCGAAACTGCCGCCGCGCAACACTTTGTGCGTCGCGAACCAGGGCTCGGAGTATTCCTTGTACGGATCGCGCAGGTACCCCGGGTAGGCAAGGAACGTCGACGCGGTCCACTGCCACACGTTGCCGATCATCTGGCGCAGTCCGAACGCGCTGTCACCGAGCGGGTAGTCCTGGATGTTCGCCGGCGTACCGTGCTCGAGATTCGCGTGCTCGGCCGTCCACGATTCGTCGCCCCACGGAAAGCGCCGTTTTGTTCCCGACGAAGGGTCCCATAACGCTGCATACTCCCACTCGGCCTCGCTCGGCAAGCGCCGTCCGGCAAAGCGGCAGAAGGCGTCGGCCTCGTACCAGTTGACATGCACCACCGGCTCCTCGGGCGCAAGCTTGATCCACCGATCGAAGCGGCGCGTGTGCCAGCTCCCGTCGGCAAACTTCCAGTACACGGGGGCGGTACGCCCGTCACGCTGAAGCCACCGCCATCCCTCGCCCGACCAGAATTTCGGGTCGCGGTATCCCCGTGCCTCGACAAAACGCAGGTAGTCGACGTTGCTCACCAGCGTGCTCGACATGCGAAACGGCGCGACGACGACGGGATGCGCGCACTTTTCGTTGTCGAATACGAAGACCTCGTCCGCCGAAGCGCCCAGCGGCATCGCACCGCCCGGGACCTCGACGTCGTCCGCCGGCGGCGCTAGACCCCTTGGGTGCTCGCGCCGCACAGGGGGCGGCGCGGGATAGCCAAGCGTCTGGCGCGTATAGTGGAATGCCTCGGCATGCATGTCCTCGTGGCGCACCGCGAGCTGTACGAAATAGGCATCATCCTCGTCGTATTCACCCTGCAGGCGCTCGCACACCTTCGCCAGAACCGCGTCGCGGTAGCGCAGCGTATCGGGAAACGCAGGGAGCGGCAGCGTCCAGCGCGTGTCGTGGGGCACGGTGGCGGAGTTGTAGAGCGCATCGGCGTTCGGCAGAATCGATGCTGCGCGCTCGGGCGCATACCGTCCGGGCGCGGTCCGCCTCAGGCACCAGTACTCCTGGAACCATCCCACATGCCCCAACTCCCAGCGCGGCGGATTGACGATGGCGAGCTGCGGGCCGAGCTCGCGCGGGCCGGCGAGATCGTCGGCGATGCGGCGCGTGTTCGCGCGCGAAGCGTTCAACTCCTCGATCAGGACGTCGCGTTGGATCATCGTGCTCGATGCAATCGGCGGCGAGGCCAGTCTAGCCGAGAAGCGCGGCGGTGAAAATCGCGCTGGTGACGCCTGCGCGCCCTGGGTCGCGTTCGGGCAATCGCCATACCGCGCTGCGCTGGGCGACGTTCCTGCGCGCGGCCGGCCACCGGGTCATGCTTGGCACGCAATGGGACCTCGATCCGGCCACCGAGCTGCTGCTCGCATTGCACGCGCGACGCAGTCATGCCTCGATTCGAGCCTTCGCGCAACGCTACCCGGCGCGGCCGCTCGTGGTCGCGCTCACCGGAACCGACGTCTACCGCGACATCCACGTCTCGGACGAGGCGCGCGCCTCGCTCGGCATGGCCACGCGAATGATCGTGCTGCAACCGAAGGCCGCGCAAGAGCTGCCGGCACGCCTGCGTCGCCGCGTGCGCGTCGTGGTGCAAAGCAGCGCTACGCGGCTGCGCCAGCGCCCCGTGCGATGTCGCTTTCGCGTCTGCGTCGTCGGGCACCTGCGCGAGGAGAAGGATCCGTTGCGCGCCCTGGCCGCGCTGGCCCACCTCGATCCGGCAGCGCTCGAGGTCGAAGTGCTGCAACTCGGCGCCGCACTCGACGACGACCTTGCGCAGCGCGCGCGCACGGCGATGCGCCGCGAGCCGCGATACCGCTGGTTGGGCGACGTGCCGCATTCGAGCGCGCTGCGCTGGCTCGCGTCGAGCCATCTCATGATCATCAGCTCGCGCATGGAAGGCGGCGCAAACGTCGTCAGCGAAGCGATCCGGATCGGCGTCCCGGTGCTCGCCTCGCGCATCTCCGGGAATATCGGCCTGCTTGGCGCAACCTATCCGGCGTATTTCCCGGTAGCGGACGATCGCGCACTCGCTCGCCTCGTGCTGCGCGCCGCAAGCGATCCGGCGTACTATGCGATGCTCAAGCGCTGTCTTCGGGCGCTGCGCCCGATGGTTTCGCCGCCGAGCGAAGCCAAAGCACTGCTCGCCGCCCTGCAGGGCTAGCTCGATTCGAGCAAGCGTCGCACGGGCGCAAATGACCTGCGGTAGATCTCGCACACGCCGAAGCGCGCGAGCAACGCGAGATGCTGCGGCGTCGGATACCCCTTGTGCCGATCCAGCCCGTACTGCGGAAAGCGATCGTGCAGGCGGAGCATCTCGGCGTCCCGCTCGGTCTTCGCCAGCACCGAGGCCGCCGAGATCTCGGGGTGCGTGCGATCTCCGCCCACGATCGCCCGTGCCCTGCACGAAAGCGCCGGGCAGCGGTTGCCATCGATCCAGGCCTCGTGCGGAATCAGGCTCAAGCCGTTCACGGCGCGTCGCATGGCCAGCAGGGTCGCTTGCAGAACGTTCAAACGGTCGATTTCCTCGACCGTCGCGCTGGCTACCGACCACGCCAAGGCCTGAGTCCGGATGGCCTCGGCAACGCGCATGCGCCTGGCCTCGGTCAGCTGCTTGGAGTCGGCCAGGCCGGCAACCGGTCGCCGGGCATCGAGTATCACGGCGGCGGCATAGACCGGGCCGGCAATCGGCCCCCGCCCCGCTTCGTCCACGCCGCATACGAGAACCTCAGGCACGTGCGCGGTCGAGCACGCCAAGGACCGCGAGCGCGGCCTTTTCGGCCGTGTTCTGGCGCAGCGTGGCGTGAATCTCGTGGAAGCGTTCGATCTGACGGCGCCGGCGAGGCGCATCGTGCAGCAGGTCCATCAGCGCCGCAGCCAGCGCAGCGGCGTTGGCCTTGTCCTGGATGAACTCGGGCACGAGAAACTCGCCCGCGAGGATGTTCGGCAGACCGACGTAGGGCATGTAGAGCATCCTGCGCATCAGCAGCCACGTCACCGGCGACATCTTGTAGGTGATGATCATCGGAATCTTGAACAGCGCCGCCTCGAGCGAGGCGGTGCCGCTCGCGACCAGCGCGAGGTCCGCGGCAGCGAGCGCCTCGTGAGAGTGCCCGAACAGCAGCGTGAGCGGCAGCTCCATGCCCGCGTGGTGCCGCAATGCCGCCTCGAACATGTCGCGCGTGCTGCGCGAGGCGGTCGGACACACGAAGTGCACGTCTTTCACTTCCTCGTAGAAGCGGCGCGCCGTCTTGACGAACACCTCCGCCATGTATTCCAGCTCGGAGCGACGGCTGCCGGGAAGCAGCGCGATGACGAGCTTGTTGGCGGGCAGGCGCAGTTGAGTGCGCGCCTCGGCCTTGGCGACGTGCAGAGGGATCACGTCGGCCAGCGGGTGACCGACATAGGTCACCGGCACACCGGCTTTTTCATAGAGCGGTGGCTCGAACGGAAAGAGCGCCAGGACATGCGTGACCGAGCGCGCAATCCGTCGCAGGCGCCAGGCGCGCCAGGCCCAGATGGTCGGCCCGACGTACTGGATGGCAGGAATGCCCGCCTGTTTGAGATGCCGCGCGAGATCCAGGTTGAAGTCCGGCGCATCGACTCCGACGAACAGCGTCGGCGGCTCCTCGAGCAGCCGCGCGGCGAGGCGCCTGCGGATGCGCATGATCTCCCGATAGTGACGCAGCACTTCGACGTATCCCCGCACGGAGAGCTTCTCCATGGGAAAGTACGTCTCGAAGCCCTGCTCCTGCATCTTCGGGCCGCCAATGCCGGAGAATTGCAGACCCGGGCGCTTCGCCTTGAGCGCCGCGATCAGGTGCCCACCCAGCAGGTCGCCGGAGGCTTCGCCGGCGACCATGCCGACTCGCAAGCTGTCGATTTGCACGGTCAGCGGATGATGCCGCGCTTCGAGCGCTCGAGAAAATCAACGAACGCTCGGATTTCCGCGCACTCTGCGCACTGGAGCTCGAGCTCGCGTTTCGCCTCCTCGAGCCCCAGGCCCGAGCGGTAGAGCGCTCGATAGGCGCGCTTGAGCGCCTGGATGGCTTCGGGCGGCACTCCCCGGCGCAGCAGACCCTTGCTGTTGATGCCGTAAGGCTTGGCCATGTTGCCGGCGGCCTTGACGAAGGGCGGAAGGTCCTGCGCCAGATAGGTCCCCATGCCGGTGAAACTGTGCGCTCCGATGTGAACGAACTGGTGCACCAGCGTCGTGGCGCCGAGCATTGCCCAGTCGCCAACCTCCACGTGCCCGGCCAGCTGGCAGGCATTGGCGAAGACGGTGTGACTTCCGATCTGGCAGTCGTGCGCGAAGTGCACGTAGGCCATGATCCAGTTGTCGTTTCCAACGCGGGTGACCCCAACGTCCTGTGCCGTACCCCGGTTGATCGTGACGTATTCGCGGAACGTGTTGTCGTCCCCGATCTCCACCGCCGTATCCTCGCCGCCGTACTTCTTGTCCTGCGGCGGCCCGCCGATCGAGGCGAACGCAAAGATGCGATTGCGCGCCCCGATGCGCGTGCGCCCGTCGATCACGGCATGCGGTCCGATCCAGGTTCCAGGCCCCAGCTCGACCTGCTCGCCCACGATGGCGTGGGCGCCGATCGACACGTCCGGCGCTAGCCGGGCGCCGGCGTGGACCACGGCCGTCGGGTGGATCATTTCGCGCCGTCTCCCGAGGCGCGCACGGTGCACAGAATCTCCGCTTCCGCCACCACGCTCCCGTCGACGCGCGCGGCGCAGCCGAACTTGTAGATGCCGCGCTTGCTCGCGAGCAACAGGACCTCGATTTCGAGCTGGTCTCCGGGAACGACCGGTTTCTTGAAACGAGCCTTGTCGATGCCCGCATAGTAGTAGACCGAGTTCTCGTCCGGAATCCGCCCCGCGGTACGGAACACGAGGATACCCGCCGCCTGCGCCATGGCCTCGAGGATCAGCACGCCCGGCATGATCGGCCGATACGGAAAGTGGCCCGGGAAATGCGGCTCGTTCACCGAGACGTTCTTGATGGCAAGAATGCGCTTGCCCGGCTCGCATTCGCGCACCCGATCGATCATCAGCAGCGGAAAGCGCTGCGGCAGATGCTCGAGCACCTCATTGACGTCCATCTCAGCCATTTTCCTTCCCCTTCAGGACCCTCTTCTCGAGGTCGCGCAGACGTCGCGCAAGGTCCGACAGGTGACGCACCAGCGCGGTGTTGCGCGCCCAGCTCGCGTTCTCGTCGAACGGAAACATGCCCGTATAGGTTCCCGCCTTGTGAATCGAACGCGAGATCACCGTCCCCGCCGAGACGTGGACGTGGTCCACGATCTTGAGGTGGCCGAGAATGACCGCGGCCGCGCCGATCGTGCAGTGCATGCCGATGTCCGTGCTGCCCGCGACACCGGAGAATCCCGCCATGGCCGTGTGGGCGCCGATGCGGCAGTTGTGCCCGATCTGGATCTGGTTATCGAGCTTCACGCCGTCTTCGACGATCGTGTCGTCGATCGCACCGCGGTCGATCGTCGTGTTGGCGCCGATCTCGACGTCATCGCCGATCACGACGCGCCCGATCTGCGGCACCTTGACCCATCGCCCGCCATCCGACGCGATACCGAAGCCGTCGGCCCCGATCACTACGCCGGAGTGCAGAATGGCCCGCGCCCCGATGCGGCAATCGCGATTGACCACCACCGAGGCGTAAAGCCTGCTGTCGTCGCCGATGACGGAGCGTTCTTCGATGACGCAGCCCGGGCCGATCCACACGCGCTCCCCGAGCGCCACGCCCCCGCCGATCACTGCACCGGCGTCGACGCACGCACTCGCGGGGATACGCGCCGACGCCGCAACCTGCGCTGACGAATGCACGCCGGGCTGAGACGGCTCGGCCGGATTCAGGATCTGCGAGACGCGTGCGAAGTAGGCGTAGGGATTCTCGCAGACGATGCGCGGCAGGGCGGTAAGCGCTTCCGCTTCTGCGGCGAGCACCACCGCACCGGCCCGCGTCGCCGCGAGCCTGGCCTTGTAGCGGGAGTGGGTGAAAAACGTGATCTGGTCGGGGCGCGCGCGCTCGAGAGAGCCGACCTGCCGGATCAGCGTCTGCGCGTCGCCGACTACACGGCCGCCAAGACGCGAGGCGATCTGCGCGAGCGTAACCGGCGCTGGCATGTCATCGCGCGCCAGGCTTGGCTTCGGCCGGCCTGCCCTCCAGCGCCTTGATCACCTTGTCGGTGATGTCGATGCGTGGGTTCGCGTAGACAGCGTCCTGGAAGATGATGTCGTACTTCTCCTGCTCGGCGATCTGACGGATCACCCGATTCGCCTGCTCGACGACCAGCGCCAGCTCCTCGTTGCGTCGCTGGTTCAGGTCCTCGCGAAACTCGCGCTGCCTGCGCTGAAAGTCCCGGCTGAGGTCGCTGAATTCGCGTTCCTTGCTGCGCCGGGAGGATTCCGACATGGTGACCGCGTTCTTCTCCAACTCATCCTGCATGCGCTTGAGCTGGTCGGCGACGCGGGCCATTTCCTGGTCGCGCTTGGAGAACTCCGCCTCGATCTTCTTCTGCGCGCGCACCGCCGGCGCCGCGTCGCGCAGGATGCGCTCGGTATTGACGAAGCCGATCCGGTTCTCGGCGCCCGCGGCAAACGGCAGGGCGAGGCAGGCGAGCATCATGGCTGCCATGGCGGATTTGACAACCTGCATGATCGAACGCGATGGAGTCATCAGAATACGGTGCCGAAGGTGAATTGTAACCTCTGCAGCCGATCACCGGGTTTGTCGTTCAGTGGATTGGCGAAGGAGAGCTTGAGCGGTCCAAGGGGTGAATTCCAGACGAGCGCGAGACCGGCCGCATAGCGCAGGTCGGACAGGTCCACTTTCTGCCCCGGGGCGTAGACCTGTCCCGCATCCAGGAAGGCGGCGAGGCGGATCGACTTGTCCTGCGCGGCGCCCGGCATCGGAAACAGCAGCTCGACATTGCCCACCACGCGGCGGTCGCCGCCCAGCGCGTTGCCGAGCGGATCCTGCGGACCGAGCGAGAACGAGCGGTAGCCGCGCACCGAGCCCGGGCCGCCGGCGAAATACGCCTTGAAGAACGGCAGCGGCTTGCCGCCGATGCCATCTCCGTAGCCGAGATCGGCATTCAGCGCCAGCGTGTAAATCCGCGTCAAAGGAAAGAAACGCTGGTGCGTAAAGCCGAGCCGGTAATACTCGAGATCGCCTCCGGCTAACTCGGTGGTCGCGCGAGTGAGATTTCCCTTCGTCGTCAGGATCACGCTGTCGCGCGTGTCGCTCGACCACTCGCCGGTGAGCGCGCCGTACGTATACCGGTCGCCGAACTTGTTGACGAAATCGATATACGAGAACGGGCTGTTCGTGAACGTGTCCAGCTGCACGCGCTCGCCGATCAGACCCACCGCGATGCGCTCGGTCTCGGATAACGGGAACCCGAACTTGACCCCGCCGCCGAGAGTATCGGTGCGGTACGGTCCCACGCTCAACGCGGAGGCGTCGACCACACGCTGGTAGACGTCAAAGCCTTGGCTGACCCCGTCCACGGTGAAATACGGATCCGAATAGGACAGGGCATAGGTCTTGCTGACGCTGCCGCTGTTGACCGAGACCGAAAGGAACTTGCCGCTGCCGAAGATGTTGGACTGGCTGATCGAGCCGGACACCAGGAATTTCTCGGTCGAGGAGTACCCCGCCCCGATCAGGATGGCGCCGGTAGGCTTTTCCTTGACCGTCATGACGACGTCGATCTGATCCGAACTTCCCTCCACCGCCCGGGTATCGACCGAAACGTCGGCGAAGTAATCCGTGCGGTCTACGCGGCGGCGCGACAGCTGGATTTTCGAGGCGTCGTAAAACGCCCCCTCGAGCTGCCGCATTTCTCGGCGCACGACCTCGTCGCGGGTCTTGGTGTTGCCAGCGACGACGATGCGCCTGACGTATACGCGGCGGCCCGGGTCGATCAGGATGGTGAACGCGACACTGCGTTTTTGCTTGTCGAGCACGGGAACCGCGTTCGCATTGGCGAAGGCGTAGCCGTCGTTGCCCAGCCGTTCGGCGATCGCCTTCGTGGTCTCGGTGAGCTTCGCGCGGGAGAAGACGTCACCGGGCTTGAGCCGGATGAGCTTCTCGAGCTCCTCGCGGGGCACCAGCATCTGGCCCGCCAGCCGCACCTCGGAAACGGTGTACTTCTCGCCCTCGGTGATGTTTACCGTGATGTAGATGTCGCGCTTGTCCGGAGTGATCGAAATCTGAGTCGAATCGATGTTGAAATCCAGATAGCCGCGGTCCAGATAATGCGAGCGCAGGGTCTCGAGGTCCGCGGCCAGCGCCTGCCTCGAATAGCGGTCGTGCTTGGTATACCAGGTCAGCCAACCCGGGGTGCGCAGCACGAACAGCTCGAGCAACTCCTTTTCGCCGAATGCGCTCACGCCCACCAGATTGATCGAGCGGATCTTGGCGACGTCGCCCTCGGTCACGGCGATATTGATGCCGATACGGTTGCGCTCGAGCGGCGTCACCGTGGTCTGCACCTCGGCGGCATACAATCCGCGCGACAGGTACTGGCGCTTGAGCTCCTGCTCGGCCGTCTCGAGCACGGCGCGATCGAAGATGCGGCCTTCGGCAAGCCCCTGTTCCCGCAGGACCTTGCGCAGCACATCGGCGGAAAATTCCTTCACCCCGGAGAAGTCGATCTGCGCGACCGCCGGGCGCTCGTCCACCGCCACCACGAGAACGTCGCCCTCCGCCTCCAGTCGCACGTCCCTGAAGAAACCGGTGGCGAACAGCGCGCGCAGCGCCTCCTGCGCCTTCTCCTCGGTCATGGTCTCGCCGACCTTGACCGGGAGGTAGCTGAAGATCGTTCCGGGCTCGGTGCGCTGCAGCCCTTCGACGCGAATGTCCTTGACGACGAACGGCCGGAACGTCTGCGCCGACGCGAACAGCGACACCGTGAAAAGGCCGCACGCAAGCGCGGTAAGGATGCGCTTGCGCATCATTCAGCCGGAGAACAATCGATTGATGTCGTTATAGAAGGCAAAGGCCATTAGCACCAGCAGCAGCGCCAGACCCACGCGCTGCCCGAGCTCCATCACGCGCTCGGAAACCGGGCTGCCCTTTATTATCTCGGCGACATAATACATCAGGTGTCCGCCGTCGAGCAGCGGGATGGGCAGCAGGTTGAGCACGCCCAGGCTGATGCTGATGAGGGCAAGAAACGTCACGTAAGACACCCATCCCATCTGTGCCGACTGGCCGGCGAAATCGGCAATCGTCACCGGCCCGGACAGGTGTTTCCAGGACACCTCGCCGAGCAGCATCCGGCCGAGCATGCGCAGACTGAAGATCGCGATGTCATAGGTCTTGGCGGCCCCCTTCAGGACGCTTTCCAGCGGGCCATACTGCACGCGCACGAGGATCCGATCCGTAAAGGAGGGCGGCACCTGCGGTGCGGCGCCAATTCGGCCGATTCGTTCGCCATTCGCTTTTACTGCATCCGGCGTGACGACGACCGAGCTGCGTACTCCATCGCGCTCGATGTCGAGGCGCAGTGCCTGCTCCGGGCGGCTGCGAATCGCTTCAACCAACGCTTCCCAGGACTCGATCGCCCGGCCATCCACGGCGATCACGCGATCGCCGCTTGCCAGTCCGGCGCGCGTCGCCGGACTGCCCGCAACCAGATTTCCGAGCACCGGCTCGAGCGCTGGTCGGTAAAGCCTGAGCCCGATGCGCTCGAGAGCATCCTGCTCCAGATCGTTGCTCGAAAACTCCCGGAGATCGAGCAGCCGGGTCGCGATGCGATGCCCATTGTCTTGCACCTCGACACGCAGCGACTCGCGCTGCAGCGCCGCCTGCAGGACTCGCCAGCGAAGCTCCTGCCAGGATTGAATTGACTCGCCGTCGATCGAACGCACGGTTTCGCCGCCGCGAAAACCGGCCGCCGCAGCAAGCGTCCGTGGCGGCGGCTCGGCAACGACCGGCCTCGCCTCCGGCAGCCCGTACATGAACAGGCCTGCATAGACGGCGATCGCGAACAGGAAATTGAAGACCGGTCCGGCCGCGACGATGAAGAATCGCCTGCCGACCGGTTGCCGGTTGAAGGCCCGCTCAAGCTCCTCCGGCGCGACGGGCGCCTCGCGCTCGTCGAGCATTTTCACGTAGCCGCCGAATGGCACCGCCGCGATCGACCATTCGGTGCGGTCCCGGCCCAGACGCCACACGGCCAGAGGCCGACCGAACCCGACGCTGAATCGCAGCACCTTGACGTTGCAGAGCTTTGCAGCTAGGTAATGTCCGTATTCGTGCACTACGATCAGGATGCCGAGCGCGACCACAAACGCGATGATGGTCTGAACGACGCTCATGCCGCCCGTCCCATGACGCGAGCGACCCGGTCGCGTCCCGCCTGGCGCGCGGCCGCGTCGGCCTCGAGGACGGCTGCAAGCGCTCCGGCTGCTGCCGGGGGAACCTTGTCCAGCACGGCCTCGATGATTCCTGGTATCGCCGTAAAACCGACGCGCCCAGTCAGAAACGCCTCGACCGCGATCTCGTTCGCCGCGTTCAGGATCGCCGGCGCAGTGCCCGCGGCCTCGAGCGCGCGGTAGGCGTGCGCAAGGCAAGGAAAGCGACGCAGGTCCGGACGCTCGAACGTGAGCTGTCCGATCGCGCCGAGATCAAGAGGCGACGCGCCGGACTCGATCCGGTCCGGAAATCCCAACGCATGAGCGATCGGTACGCGCATGTCCGGATTCGAGAGCTGTGCGATGACCGAGCCGTCGACGTACTCCACCAGCGAATGGACGATGCTCTGCGGATGGATCACCACCTCGATGCGCGCCGGGTCGACGTCGAACAGCCAGTGCGCCTCGATCACTTCGAGACCCTTGTTCATCATGGTGGCCGAGTCGACCGAGATCTTCCGGCCCATGACCCAGTTGGGATGTGCGCAGGCCTGCTCGGGCGTCACCTCGGCCAGTCGCTCCAGCGGCAGCGCGCGGAACGGACCGCCCGAGGCCGTCAACATGATGCGGCGAACCACGTTCGGCGCAGCGGTGGCGCCCGCGCCCTGGGGCAGGCACTGAAATACCGCGTTGTGCTCGCTGTCGATCGGCAGCAGTTCCGCGCCCGCCTCTCGTGCGGCACGCATGAACAGCGGTCCGGCCATGACCAGCGCTTCCTTGTTGGCGAGCAGCACACGCTTGCCGGCCGATGCCGCGGCAAGCGTCGGGGCAAGGCCTGCCGCGCCGACAATCGCCGCCATCACCACGTCGCATTCCGTATCGCAGGCGATCTGCTCGAGCGCGCGCTCACCGAAGAGAAGCTCGCTGCGGCAGCCGGAATCGCTGAAGCGTCGGCGCAGAGCAGGGTCCTCGGCGAGGCCGGAGAGCACCGCAACGCGCGGCCGATGGCGAAGCGACAACTCGAGCAAGGCATCGACCGAATGACGCGCACTGAGCGCGAATACCGTATAGCGCCCGGGATGGCGCGCCACCACGTCAAGGGTGCTTGCGCCGACCGAGCCGGTCGCGCCGAGCACCGTCAGGCGCAGCGGCCGTTGGGCGACGCCGCGGCGAGGGTCTGTTCTGCTCATGTCGGAGCGATCCAATGCAACATCAAGACGGCGACCGGAAGCACCGCGGTGGCGCTGTCGATACGATCCAGCACGCCGCCATGTCCCGGCAGCAGCGTGCCGCTGTCCTTCACCGATGCATGCCGCTTGACCGCCGATTCGAGCAGGTCCCCGAGAATGCTGACGCCGCACAGCAGCGCCGCCCCGCCCAGATACGGCAACCAAGCCACCCCCCGCACCGCCTGGCTCAGTTGCGGCACCAGCATTGCACAGACGATAGAGTAGGCCAAAGCGCCTGCCAGCGCACCCCCTGCGCCTTCCCAGGTCTTTCCGGGACTGATCGAGGGCGCAAGCTTGCGCCGACCCAGAGCGCGTCCGGTTACGTAGGCCATGGTATCGGCAATCCAGACCAGGGCGAGCACCAGCAGCAGCGCGGGTCCGGCGAGCGCAATCGTAGCGAGCGCTGCCGGCAGCACGACCACCAGTCCGGCGAGCGGCAACCATCGCCCGCGGCCCAGGCCCCGGTGAAGCCATAACGGCACGCCGACAAGCCAGAACACGGCCGCCGCCGCGAAGATCGCTCCTGCTGCCGGAACCGACACCGATACCGGGAACAGCAGCCAGACCAGCAGCGCAAACGCCATGGCCAATCCCATTCCATATGCAGACGCCGCCCGCTCCGGCATGCGGCACAGCCGGCCCCATTCATGGCCGGCGAGTCCCACCACCAGGGTCACCACCGCGGCGAAGGTTGCGCGCTCGAGAAGCAGGACTGCCGCTAGAAAGGCGGCCAGCAGCGCGAGCGCCGTGACTAGACGGGTGACGAGCAAACTAGGCCGCCGCGCCCTTGGCCGCGGCGACTTGCACGCTGGTGCGGCCGAAACGCCGCTCGCGCTGCCGGTATGACGCGATGGCCTGATCGAGCGCAACGGCGTCGAAGTCCGGCCACAGCCGCTCGGTGAAATAAAGCTCGCTGTAGGCAAGCTGCCACAGCAGAAAATTGCTCACGCGCTGCTCACCGCCGGTACGGATGAACAGATCAGGCTCGGGCGCGTAGCTCGTCGACAGGTAAGGCGCGAGGCGTTCCTCCGCGATCGGACCGGCCGCGAGCTCGGGATGCTCGCGGACCAGTTTTCCGAGCGCCTGCAGGATGTCCCAGCGGCCGCCGTAGTTCGCCGCAATCGTAAGCGTCAGGCGCCGATTTGCGGCGGTGAGCTGCTCGCCGCGGTCGATCAGATCGCGGATGCGTGCATCGAATCGCAAGGTATCGCCAATCACCTTCAGCCGCACGCCGTTGCGATGAAGCTTTTCGACCTCGCTCGCCAGCACGCCCTGGAAGAGCTGCATGAGGAGCGACACTTCCTCGGCCGGCCGGCGCCAGTTCTCGGAGCTGAACGCGAACAGCGTCAAGTACTCGATGCCGCGCTCGACACAAGCCTGCACCACGCTTCGCACCGCCTCGACCCCGCGCCGGTGTCCGGCGATGCGGGGAAGGTGGCGCTGGCTCGCCCAGCGTCCGTTGCCATCCATGATGACGGCAACGTGCCGCGGCACCGCGCCGTGCGGGGGAATCGAGAGCGTGGAGCTATCGTGCGACATGGGTCGGGCCTCAAACCGCGAGCAGCTCGGCTTCCTTCTGCTGCAGCAGCTTGTCGATCTCGGCCACGTGGTGGTCGGTCAGCTTCTGCACCTCGCTCTCCATCCGCCGCTCGTCGTTCTCGGAGAGCTCCTTCTTCTTCAGCGCCTCCTTTGCAGTATGAATCGCGTCGCGACGCAGATTGCGCACAGCGATGCGCGCATTCTCCGCCTCGTGGCGCACGACTTTGATCAGTTCCTTGCGCCGCTCTTCGGTGAGCGCGGGCATCGGCACCCGCACCGTGTCACCCAAGGTGCCCGGGTTGAGCCCGAGGTCGGAATCGCGAATCGCCTTCTCAATCGCCCCTGCCATTTTCTTTTCCCAGGGGGTCACGCCGATGGTCCGTGCGTCGATCAGCGTCACGTTCGCGACCTGATTGATCGGCGTTGGATTGCCGTAGTACTCGACGTTGATGTGATCGAGCAGTCCCGCGTGCGCCCGGCCGGTGCGCACCTTCGCCAGATCGATCTTGAATGCCTCGATGGTTTTTTTCATTTTCTGCTCGGTGTTCTTCTTGAGCTGATCCATCATGGGATGTCTCCTTCAGACGTGAACCAGCGTGCCCTCGTCCTCGCCGAGCACGACACGCTGCAGAGCATGCTTCTTGAAGATGCTGAAAACATTGATCGGGAGCCTCTGGTCCCGGCAAAGCGTAAGCGCCGTGGCGTCCATGACCCGCAAATTGCGGCTGATGGCCTCGTCGAAGCTGATGCGGCTGTAGCGTTGCGCCCCCGCATCCTTGTTCGGATCCGCGGTGTACACGCCATCCACCTTGGTCGCCTTGAGAACGATTTCGGCACCCACTTCGCTGCCGCGCAGCGCCGCCGCCGTGTCGGTGGTGAAGAACGGATTTCCGGTGCCGGCGGCGAAGATGACGATCTTGCCTTCCTCCAGATAACGGATCGCCTTGCCCCGGATATAGGGTTCGACGACCTGCTCGACCTTGAGGGCCGACTGGACGCGGCTGACCAGGCCAGCATGGCGCATGGCATCCTGCAATGCGAGCGCGTTCATCACCGTGGCGAGCATACCCATGTAATCAGCCGTCGCTCGGTCCATTCCCGAGGCACCCGGGGCGAGGCCGCGAAAAATATTGCCGCCCCCGATCACGATCCCGATCTCGACGCCCATGCGCGAGACGAGCGCGATCTCGGCAACGATGTCCTCTATGGTCTGGCGATTGATGCCGAACGGGTCATCGCCCATCAGCGCCTCGCCCGAAAGCTTGAGCAGAATGCGCTTGTATTTGGGGGAGAGAGCCGCCTGCGCCATTGGAATCGTCCGGCTAGTGAGCCATCCCGGCCTGCACCATGACCTCGGCGGCGAAATCGGCGGGCTTCTTCTCGATGCCCTCGCCGACCACGAGGAACTTGTAGCTGCGCAACTTGGTCTTCTTCGCCGCGAGCATCTTCTCGACGCTGTGCTTGTCATCCTTGACGAAGGGCTGGCCGAGCAACGTGATTTCGCCGACGAACTTGGCCAGGCCGCCATCGACCATCCGTGCGACGATCTCGGCGGGCTTGCCGGATTCCTTTGCGCGTGCCGCGAGGATCTCGCGCTCGCGCGTGACGATCTCGGCGGGCACCTCGTCCTTCGCCAGATAGGGCGGCTTTGCGAACGCGATATGCATGGCGACGTCCTTCGCGACGTCGTCCGCGCCCTCGTATTCCACCAGTACACCGATCTTTGTCCCGTGCAGGTACTGCGCCAGTCGTGCGCCGGTCTGAACGCGGTGGAAGCGGCGGACGGAAATGTTCTCGCCGATCTTCTGCACCAGCTTCTGGCGCCGCTCCTCGACGGATTCGTTCCCGATCTTCAGCAACGACAACGCGGCCAGATCCACCGGATTGCCCGTAGCGACGCGCTCCGCGAGCGTCTTCGCGAATTCGAGGAAGTCCTCGTTTTTCGCCACGAAGTCGGTCTCGCAGTTGACCTCTACCAGGGCGCCGAGTGTTGCATCGGGCGCAAGGTACGCGCCGATGATGCCTTCGGCGGCAATGCGGCTGGCCGCCTTGCTCGCCTTGGCGCCGCTCCTGATCCGCAACAGCTCCTCGGCCTTGCGCAGGTCGCCGCCGGCCTCGGACAGCGCTTTCTTGCACTCCATCATTCCGAGCCCGGTCATCTCGCGGAGCTCCTTTACCAGGCTTGCACTGATCTCTGCCATCGGATCCATCTCTCCTTGCATCGGGCGCTACAGGCCCGCTTGATCGCGCCCCGCCTCGAGGCGATTGACGTAGTTCAAAAAAAGGGGCCATCGGCCCCTTCTCGGCTTCTTGCCCGGGCGTGCTCAGCGCCCCTGCTGGGCCCCTTCATCGGCCTCGTCGACCTCGACGAACTCGTCGCGCGACGCTTTGACGACCTCCTCAACGGATTGCGAGCGGCCTTCGATCACCGCATCGGCAATACCGCGTGCGTAAAGCCGGATGGCGCGGCTCGAGTCGTCGTTGCCGGGAATCACGTAGTTGATCCCTTCCGGCGTGTGATTGGTGTCCACGACCGCGACCACCGGAATCCCGAGCTTCACCGCTTCGGCGATCGCGCCCTTGTGATAACCGACATCGATCACGAACAGCGCGTCGGGCAGGCTGTTCAGCTCCTTGATGCCACCGAGCGAGCGGTTCAGCTTGTCCATTTCCCGCTGCAGTCCGAGGGCTTCCTTCTTGGACATGCGCTCGAACGTGCCGTCCTGCGCCATCTGCTCCATTTCCTTGAGTCGCTTGATCGACTGCTTGACGGTCTTGAAGTTCGTCAACATTCCCCCGAGCCAGCGATGATCGACGAAGGGCATGGCGCAGCGCAGTGCTTCCTCGCGCAGGATCTCGCGCGCCTGGCGTTTGGTGCCGACAAACAGCAGGGTTCCCTTGTTGGCCGAGAGCTGGCGCACATACTTGAGCGCCGCCTGGTACATCTCCAGGGTGGTCTCGAGATTGATGATGTGGATCTTGTTGCGATGCCCGAAGATGTACGGCGCCATCTTCGGATTCCAGTAGCGGGTCTGATGTCCGAAATGGACACCCGCCTCGAGCATTTGACGCATGGTCACTGACACGGCTTCACTCCAAAATTTAGGGTTGATGACTGCCGCGCGGCCGTGCCGACGACCCGGCAGTGCTGCATGCCGGGCACCCTAAACGGCCGGGCGGGAAATTTGGCCGGCGGGAAATCCGCGATTCCACGCTAAAGCCAGCCAGAAATTCTAGCATAATCAGGGCTCAAGCCCCAAGCCGAAGACGGTGCAAAAGGGCCTTGAGCGTTTGCCCGCCACGCGAGGCGGATTGTCGGCTATCCTGCGCGCTTTTTCTCCGATATGCCCGTTGCCATCAAGACCGCTGAAGAGATTGAGAAAATGCGGGTCGCGGGGCGCCTTGCGGCCGAGGTGCTGGATTTCATCACCCCGCATGTGCGCGCGGGTGTGACGACGGGGAAGCTGAACGACCTTTGTCACGATTACATGGTGCGCGTCCAAGGCACCATCCCCGCCCCGCTCAACTACGCGCCGCCCGGCTACAAGCCCTACCCGAAGTCGATCTGCACGTCGGTGAATCATCAAGTCTGCCACGGCGTTCCCGGGGATCGGTTGCTCAAGCAGGGCGATGTTCTGAACATCGACATTACGGTGATCAAGGACGGCTTTCACGGGGACTCGAGCCGCATGTTCTATGTCGGCGAGCCCAGCATCCAGGCTCGCAGGCTGGTGGAGATGACCTACCAGTGCATGTGGCGCGGTATCGCTGCGGTGCGACCCGGGGCGCGCCTTGGCGATCTTGGTGCGGCGATTCAAGCGCAGGCGGAGGGTCACGGATTTTCCGTGGTGCGCGAATTCTGCGGGCACGGCATCGGGCACAAGTTCCATGAGGAGCCGCAGATTCTTCATTACGGCAAGGTCGGTACCGGGCTCGAATTGCGCCCGGGAATGATCTTCACGGTCGAACCGATGATCAATGCAGGCAAGCCGGCGATTCGAGAGCTCGCCGATGGCTGGACCATCGTGACCAAGGATCACAGCCTGTCGGCGCAATGGGAGCACACGGTGCTCGTGACCGAGACCGGCTACGAAGTGCTGACGCGCTCCGCGGGTACCCCGCCTCCCCCGGAATTCGCGGCCTAGGCCATGAGCGCCGCCCTGCCCCAGGCCGGGCCCTCGAGGGAAAAGCGTCGGGCCGCCCTGGCCGCCGCGCGCGATGCCCTGAGGCGGCAGTACCTGCAGCACCCCGACCCCCGGCGGCTGCTGCGAGCGCACCGCCGGCTGATCGACGCGACGCTGAGGCAATTGTGGAGCGAGACGGGCCTGCAGCGCGACGCCTCGCTCGTCGCCACGGGAGGATACGGCCGCGGCGAACTGTTTCCGTACTCGGACGTCGATCTGCTCGTGCTGCTGGCCGCGGAGCCGGAAGCGGCCGCGCGCGAGCGCCTGGAAAACCTGATCGGCCTGCTCTGGGATATCGGACTGGACGTCGGCCACAGTGTGCGTACGGTCGAGGCGTGCATCGAAGAAGCAGCCTCCGACGTCACGGTGCATACGAGCCTGCTCGAGGCGCGTTTCTTATCCGGGAGCCGGCCACTGTATCGGGCGCTCGAAGCGCGGCTCGAGGAGGCGCGAGACCCGGTCTCGTTCTACAAGGCGAAGAAGCTCGAGCAGGAACAGCGCCACGCCAAGTTCCAGGACTCGCCCTACGCGCTCGAGCCCAACCTCAAGGAATCGCCGGGCGGGCTGCGCGACCTGCATGTCATCCAGTGGATCGCGCGCGCCACCGGCGTCGGGCGACGCTGGTCCGATCTCGCCCGCCACGGCCTGATCCAGCGGCGCGAAGCCGTGCGCCTCGCCCGCCACGAGGCACAACTGCAGGACCTGCGTATCCGGCTG
>Ga0326597_10004050_pt1 | contig 20757 bp, 17 predicted proteins | sample RVTome_12_FD_203789 | JGI IMG/M metagenome (GOLD analysis project Ga0326597, IMG submission 203789) | Soil microbial communities from uranium-contaminated site in the Upper Colorado River Basin, Wyoming, United States - RVT100D185 | ecosystem: Environmental > Terrestrial > Soil > Contaminated >...
CCATCTCTCGCGCGGGCGGCCGTGCCCGATCGCCACCCCGCGCGAGGCGCGCCAGACGCTGGAGCTGACCCTCGGGATCGAGGAATCGGCGCGGACCGGCGAGGTGGTGCGGATCGGGAATTAGGGGAAGGCAACGTGACCGAAACAGAAAAGGCGGTCCTGATCACCGGCGGCGCCGACTGCGGCCCTCCTCCTGGCACGGACCTACCGGCCAGATTTCGTTCGCTGCTGGCACATGCGCTCGCACATTACGCCAATTACTGCGCAACGACTATTAGGACGGGCGTCCTGATAGTCGCTGCGCACTGCCGGCCGATCAGCGCTACGAGAACGCCTCCCTGTTCGGCGCCATCTGCCCGGCGCGCGGCGTCGGCGCCGCCCTCATGCTGCCGCGCGCAAACATCCCCGCCATGCAGATGCATCTGGACGAGATCAGCCGCGCCGTCGCCCGCCGCGCCCACGCCGTTGTCCTGATGGACCGGGCCGGCTGGCACAGAACCGACAGGCTGAAGGTTCCGAAAAACCTGACCATCATCCTGCTGCCGTCGAGATCGCCGGAGCTGAACTCGGTCGAGAACATCTGGCAGTACCTCCGCCAGAACTGGCTCTCAAACCGCGTCTTCGAGACCTACGACGAGATCCTCGACGCCGGCTGCGACGCCTGGAACCGGCTCGGCGCCCAGCCCGAAACCATCACCTCGATCGGAATGCGGCAATGGGCCCATGCAGGTCGATAGTCTCTGCCGTTGGTATGAGCCTTTGAGATCGCGCGGGTTCGCATTGCGTTCGTTTGCAACACGGAGCTGAAAAGCAAAATGGCGCTAAGTCTTTGACTTAACGGGCAAATTTGGTTGCGGGGGCCCGCAACCAGCGTTGTTTGCACCTAGACTACGCCCCTCTCTAACCAGGCGCACCAGACTACGAATCTGGGGGTCGGGGGTTCGAATCCCTCCCGGCGCGCCATAATCTCCTGAAAAGACGAGATAAATTCGAGAGCCTCGCGCCGGGGTCCATGTAACCCCGGACCGTGTAACCGATTCTTGCCGTATTTCGCGGCGCGCTCCAAGGCGCGAGCGGGCCTGTGGAAAACTTCTGGGCTCGTGTCCTGCTTGCGGCGGGGTAGACTGCCCAGGAATATCCAATCTTGCCGGTCCTGAGCCTGATCCAGAAGGGCGGTGGTTCGTCGAGTTCAGCCCCGTCGCTCCGGCAAACTTGGGATGACAGCTTGGCCAAAGCTGTTGGTAATCACAGATGTGCGAGCGCGGATGCTCATCGATCATGCTGTTTGAAGACCAGCTGCCCGACCTTGTAAGTGCCCCTTCCACCCAGACATGATTGGCGTCAGTTAGCCGCGATCCTGATGGAGCTGCCCAGTCTGGCGAAGAAGTAGAACTCGGCGGCGAGGGTGACCCCCACTCCCCACACGTTCGTCGCGTCGGAAATTTCCATTCCGAAGATAAGGTCGGCGGGGACGAGCGTGACAACGATCGCGATGAACAGCAGCAGAAGCATCTGAATGCCCACGGGGAACCCGATGCACACCCACCTCTCTATGAATTCCCTGTCGTCGCCGTGCCAGTTCTGGAGATAGCAGTAAATCACTCCAAGCGGTGCAAGGGCTACTGTCGAGAAGTCGAGGTAGGCATCCCACCTGTTCAGGTCAATCAACGCTCCGGAATCATCCGTCAAAAAGAATGCCCATAGGCTAGGTGTGGATGCGGACACACTGACCAACATGAGGATGCAGAAATAGACCAGCCTCTCTCTTGAGGAGACCGCTTGAGACTTAAACCTACGCGCGAGTTCTCTGTCGTTTATGAAGTTCAAGGCAGATCTTTATGCTGTCGTTCGTGTGGCATACTCTAACCTAAAGATATTAAGAGAAAGTCTCCGAGGTTATGTGGAAATGAGGATTCGCATAATTGGACCTCTGACCCCCGAAGTCTGTCGCCCAATCCACCGGTGGAATAGGCCGGGCTCCGGATGGGTCGCGCCGAACCAGCGTGAGGCTGGTGATCAGACGCGTCCGCTGAACTCCTCGATCTGTCAGCGCGAGTACCCGATGCCGCGAAGTGGATACTTTCGATCGCCATGTTGCTGGGGAAGCTGGAACTTCTGGCGGTCCTCGTCATGTTGAGCCCAGACTTCTGGCGATGAGGTCGTGATGCGCGGAGACCCGACCCGCACACAGCCCCAACGTCGCGCGAATACGGCCAAGGATGCGTCCAAGGCCCAGCCAACAGAGAGGGCACGAAGAGTGCGGTTCAAAGACAAATCGGTCCTCGTGACCGGGGGCTCGCAGGGAATCGGTGCGTCAGTCGCCGAGGGCTTCGCCGCCGAAGGGGCCGAGGTCGCGGTCGTGGCCAGCACCGACAGGACGAAGGCTCAGGCCGTCGTCGATCACATCCAGGATGCCGGCGGATTGGCGAAGGCCTTCGTCTGCGACGTGGCGAAGATCTCTGATATCGAGGTGCTGATCACCGACGTCCTGGCCGCCTTCGGCCGCATCGACGTTCTCGTCAACTGCGCCGGCGTGTTCTACCCAACCCGCATCGGCGAGACCGATCAGGCGATGTTTGACCGGATGTGCGACATCAACCTGAGGGGCACCTTCTTTACGTGCAACGCGGTCGCCCCACATATGATCGCTCGCGGTAGCGGCAAGATCATCAACTTCGGCTCTACTGCGGCCTCCATCGGACGCAGCGATTACATCGTCTACAGCGCGACGAAAGCGGGCGTCGAGCACATGACACGTGCCATCGCTGTTGCCCTTGCCCCTCACGGTATCAACGTCAACGCGATCTCGCCTGGCGCCACCGCCACCCCGATGAACGAGGAAATTCGCACCAGGCCCGAGTTCGCCAGCCATGTCGCAGCCCTCGCCGCGCGCACACCAAGCAAACAGGTGTATGCCGATCCGCGGGACATCGCGGGAGCGGCGCTCTTCCTGGCGTCCGACGAGGCCAGGGCAATGTATGGGGCAATCCTCGTGATGGATCAGGGGATGATGGCCGGATACTAGTGGGGCCGTGTTGGGAATCCGCTAACCAATTGATCGAGCAGGGTTCATTCCACTGGACTAGCCGCCCAGATGTAAGCGTTGGTCGGCCCCAGGGAAGCGCCGCATCGGGCGGCGCCAGAACCTGGAGACGACACCATGACCAAGACTGCAACGCCCCGCAATCCCGCCGCCAAGCGCCGCTCGCCGAAGACCCAGCCCGCGCCGGAGACGCCGCGCGTCACCAAGCACCAGATCGTCGTCGATCTGCTGAAGCGCCCCGAGGGCGCCTCGACCCAGGAACTCGTGGACGCGACGGGCTGGCTCCCTCACACGGTCCGCGTGGTGATCAGCGGCATCAACAACGGACGCAGCGGCAAGCGTGAGATCCAGCGCCATCCGATCGAGAGCGTTCGCAAGGACGGCGCGACCGTCTATCGCATCGTCGAGCCGGCCGCCTGATCGCACGCTGACCGCCATCGCGGCCGCTCGCGGTGAGGCGGGCGGCCGTCGCCGTTGGAACTGTGCCCAGCCAGCGACCCACATCGCACGCCCGCGAGCCCCACGACAGTGACGCATGACGGCTTCGACGCAAGCTGGTCTGCAAAATGGCAGGCTGGACAAGCGCGAGATTGAGGCGGTCGCCATCGAGACGGTGCGCGACGAGGGGAAGACGAAGTATCGGGCGGCGCCCGCTGACGCCTGACACCTGCAGGGCCGAGTTGTCACAGCGGCCGTCGCGGTGACGCGGCGGCCGTGTCGTTTTCCCGGCCCACAATACCCGATGCCGCGAAATGGATACTTTCGATCGCCATGTTGCTGGGAAGGCTGGAACTGCTGGCGGCCCTCGTCATGTTGGGCCCGGGCGTCTGGCGATGAGGTCGAGATGCGCGCCGAGCATCGCCGCCCAAGGCCCGTGATCCAGGCGGCCAATGCCGCCGGACGAGCCTCGAACATCAACCTCCAACCCGTCGTAAAAACCCGCCGCCAACACCGCCATCAACCCGGCCGACCGCGCTCGCCTCGACCGAGCCGGCCGCACTCCGTGAATAATTTAGGCTAAACCCGCTTAGTCTGGACCGCGATGACCCGCTGCGGCGGATCTTGAATCCTGCGTTCGCCGCACAGGAACTCTGCTACGTCGTCGGCCGTCCGTCTGGCGCAGGCCACGCATCCAGCAACGCCTACACCATCGATGTAATTGCCGGTCAAAAACAGACCCGGAACCTGGCGTACGGCTTGTGCGAGGACCGCCAGGCGAGAGCGATGGCCGAGCGTCATTTGGGGCAGACCGCGCTCCCAACGGCGTATCCGGGTGATGACCGGCTCGCCACGCGCGCCGAGCAACTCACCGACATCGGCGCGGGCCAGCGTCGCAAGGTCCGCGGACGGCAAGGACGCGGCTTCGGGTGCCCGCGACCCCCCGATATAGAGCAACATGGCGACGTGGCCCTCCGGCGCCCGGCCTTCGAACATGGTCGAGCAGAACAGCGCGCCCGAAACCTGGCGTCGCTCGCCGGAGGCAGTGAGGTATCCGACCCCGTCGAGGGGGTGGGCGACCTGATCGCGCCGGTAGCCGAGAAACACCACCGAGATCGGGGGCGCCGGGATCGCGTGAAGCTGCTCTGCCGCCTCCCTGTTCAGGGGTTCGGCAAGACTGGCAGCGACATGAGGCTGCGTTGCCACCACGACGCTGCGGACGCCAAACCTGCCCGCCCGGCCGGCATCGATGCTCAACCCAAGGCGTTCCTGGACAATGTGTCGAACGGCGATCCCGCTCGCAATGCGGTCCCCCAATCGCCGCGCCAGCACGCGCGGCAGGGCGCCGATCCCGTCGCGCCAGCTGAACAGCCGGCCGCCCGGCATCCGCGTGCCGGCGATCATTCGCGCCACGACGGCGCGGGTCAGCGAACCGGACCGGCGCTCCATCTCGAGGAGTCTTGGAAACGCTGCCGCCATGTCGAGCTCCGTCGCCCGCGCCGCAAACAGGCCGCCCGCCAAGGGGTCGATCACCTTGTCGGCAAATTCACGACCAAAGCGCCGCATGAAAAAGTCCGCGACGCTTTCAACCCTTTGCTCGCGCGGGCGTGGAACCGCAATTTCGGCCAACAGGCGCCCGCGTCCGCCAAGCGACAGATAGGGCGCGGTCAACAACCCCGTGGGTCCGGTGGAAATTCGGGCGAGCGCTCCGGACGTTGTCAAATAGCGGTTGCGCACTTCGGCGCCAAGCCCGAGGCGATCCGAATCAAGGCCGACTTCCCCCGACAGCAGCCTCACATCGTCGGGAAGCGGACTGACGGAGCTCGGTCCGTGCTCCATGAGAAATCCGTCGATGCGCTCGGAGACCGCCTTGCCGCCGGGATGGACCTGGCGCTCGAGCACAGCGACATCGTATCCGCGGCGGACGAGAAAATACGCACAGCTCAGACCCGAGATGCCGCCGCCGATGACGGCAACATCGATCATTGCTTCGTCCCCTGTCGTGTGGCCTGTGCCCGCGTGGCGGGCGCGAACGGCACACGCCCGCCGAAACGGCGCCTCGCCAACATGTCGAGATGGGCTGCCGTCACCACTGCTTCGCCCAGAGCTTGCACGTGCTCTTCAGCGCGGACGCGCACGAATCGGCGCACGAAGGCGGGAACCCGGCTCAATCGCTCCTCGGCCTCGGCGGTCCAGGCCATCAGCAGGTGTTCGCTTGCATTCGCATCGACCACCGGGCCGCCAGACGGCTGATAGGTGCACAGAAAGTCCTCGCCCATCACCGCATTGTCACGGGCGGCAGGGCGCGCGCGGCAGCCGCCGCACACCTGGCTGAACTCGCAGACGCCACAGCGGCCCTGAAGCTTGGGCGTTCGCAACAACGCAAAAAGGGGTGATGCACGCCAAAGTTCGGCGAGCCGTTCCGTGCGCAACGAGCCAACCACCTCTTCCATATACGGGCAGGCGGTGAGCCCGCCTTCGGGCGTGACCCGGCAATAGCTCCTGCCGGCCATGCAGCCGCCAGCGTCGTAGCCTTGAGCCGGCGTTATCGGGAGGGGAGGGTCGGCCTGCAAGGCCATTCGCCGGAAATGCGGTGCGCAACGAGCCCGGACGATAAGGCCGCTCTCCTCCCGCGCCGCCGACACGAGCCGGCGCAGAACGGCTTCGTAGGTTTCAGGGGAGATGTTGGTGACCCGCTCGCCACGCCCCGTGCACACAAGGAAGAAGACATTGAGCACCGCAGCGCCAGCTTCGCGGCAAAAAGTGATCATGTCGTCGAGCTCGGCGGCATTGTCGTCGGTCGCGGAGAAATGGATCTGGAACAGCATTCCGCCGCGGCGGCAGGCGTCGATGCCGGCCATGGTCCTGGCCCAGGACCCCTTCATCCCCCTGAAGCGGTCGTGATACCGGGGATTGAGTGAATCGAGGCTGATACCCACCGCATGCACGCCGGCCCGCCGAAGAGACCCGACCCGCGCGTCGTCGAGCAACACGCCGTTGGTGCCCATGACCACCATCAACCCGCGCTCGCTGGCGTGGCGGGCCAGTTCTTCGACATCGGCCCGGATCAGCGGTTCTCCGCCGGTCAGCACGACCATCGCCTCGCCATTCAGGTCGGCGATCTGGTCGATGACCGAAAGTGCCTCCGCGGTGGTTAGCTCATCGCTGCGGTGACCGCGCGCGCCGGCATCGAGATAACAATGGGCGCAATTCAGGTTGCAGCGCCGGGTCAGGTTGAACGCGACCATATGGGGCGGGGTCGCCATCGCCTCACGCCCCCTCCGCCGGCGGGGCGGGATGCCCGCCGGACCGCATCGCGTTCTCCATCGCCCGGCGCGAGGCGGCGATCACCGTTTCGAGGAGCACCGGCGTGATGTCGGCCGCGGCCGTTTCGGCGGCGTCCGCCTCGGCCCTTTGCCGCACCGTGTCGCGCATCATCCGGGGCACCCGGGCCAGCCGCGCAAGCGCGGCCGCGCTCCAGCGGGGCGGGGCGCAAGGCTGCAGGAAGGGACGCACGTGATCGGGCCTCACCATGGTCGCGCCCTCGCGGCGGGCGCGCTTTTCGGCGCGCAGCCGGATCGCCGCCACCACGGAGGCGTCGCCGCCGGCGCCGGCGACGGTCTCGGCCTCGGGGCTCCAGGCCACGGGTTCCTCGCGGCTGCGGCCGTCGCCGAAATGCGGGCAGAGCTTCCGCGTCGCCTGGTCGATCAGATCGCAGGTGATAACCGTATGGCCGCTCTCCTGGGCAAAACGCTGCACCGCCAGGTGGACCATGCCGCGCGCCATCTCGGGCACACGGTCGAGCTTGGTCTCGGCCTCTTCGGTCCAGCGGATCGTTTCCTCGGCCAGCGCGTCAAGCGGCGGCACGAAGGCGCCGGCGCCGAGCCAGACATGGCAGGGGGCGCTGCGCAGGAGGTTCTCGGCATTGCCACCAATGTCGAGTTCGGGGTCGGCGTGTATTCCGGTGCGGCCGATCAGCAGAAGGCTGGCACCCGTCCGCGCCAGACAGGCGGCGATGGCGACATGCGGCTTGCCATCGAGCAGTTCGGTCGTGACCGCCACGCCTTCCGCTTCGGCGATCCGCTCGGCCAACGTCAGATGCGAGCGGTAGATCTTCGCCAGCCCGTCGTCGATGATCTCTTCGTGCAGCTTCTCCTGTTCCTTGAAGCGGAAGACCTTGCCGGCCTCGTCACTAAGAACGCCGGCGATGCGATTGAAGGCGACGTAGTGGAAATAGGGATCGTAGGCGGCCACCACATGCACCGGCGCCAGCAGCGAGCGAGCGAGCCTAAGCGCCGTCTTCAGCGCCGCAAAGCCGCGGGCCGAGCCATCGACGGCGGCAACCAGCGGCCCGTCCCCGATCGCATGCGCGGGATCGCGGATCACCAGCAGATCGGTGGCGACCCGCCGCGCCACGCGCTCGCAGACCGTGCCGATGCCGGCACCCGGCACCGCTCCCAGCCCCTGCGCCCCGAGCACCACGAGGTGAAACCCGCCATCCGCCGCCGCCTCGACGATCTGGCGGTAGTTCTTGCCTTCCGGGCTGAGCCGACGATAGGCGATGCCGGCGGCGGAGCAGGCGTCGGCGGCGCTGTCGTGGTAGCTTTCGGAGATTATCCCCAGACCGCGGGTAATCAGGCTGTCATGCACGGCGCGCTGGTGCTCGATGCCATCCTCGGTCCGGTAGCGGTCGGGCAGGCCGCCTTCCATCTGTTTGAACCGGCGGTCGTGCAGGCGCGCGGCATAGGCGTGGATGCCGGTGATCGTGCCGGCAGCCGCGCCCGCGAGGCGAAGCGCCTCGGTCAGCGCGCGGTCGGCATGGTCCGAGGCATCGAGCGCCACGAGGATCTGCCGCGGCAGGTTTTCGGCGGCGGTGGCAAACTCCGTCGCGGTCGGGGTGGGGCCGGGGGCGGCGATAGGGTCAGGCAGATTTGTCATTTTCGGCCTCCCCGTCGGTGCGGGCGCGGCGCAGGGCGCGCAGGCCGCCAAGCTGAGCGGCAAGAACCCCGGCTACGGCAAGGGCCGGCGCCCAGTAGATGGCGCTGCCGACCGGCTGTTCGAGGCTCATGAAATACCAGGTCGAAACCGCCTTCTCGCCGCCGCGCTCATTGCTCGCACCGTCCCAGACCGCGAAGGCTATGGGCAGGGTCATTCCCGGCTCCAGCGCGAACCCGCCCTGGGCGCGGGGGATCGTCACCAGAACCTGCCAGAGGCCATCTTTCGAAGCGCCATGCCCGGCCGCGTCCTGCGCATCCGCCGCGACCGGAGTGAGGGTTCCGAAACCCTCGGCCTGCAGCTTTTCGACCGACGTCCGGGCCTGCAGTTCGGGGTCGCCCAGCAGACTGCCCGCCGACCACGAGGTCAGAAACACCCTTTCCGCCGCCTCCTGCCCATAATCGGCGATTTCGGCGATCTCGCCGGCAGGTCGGCCGGAGAACGGATACCAGTCGGCGCTCATATCGGGGTAGCGGTGCGAAACGTCGAGGCGCGATCCGTATTGCCAATCCGCCTTCCACTGGTAGATCGTCACCGGCTTGCCAGGCTCGCCCATGGCGAAATAGGGGATGCCGTCGGCGGGGTTAGCTGGAAATTCCAGCGCCACGGCGTCGCGGAAATCGGCGACCCCGGCGAATTCGGCGTCGGCGTGGGTGTCGGCCCATTCCAGCAGGACCGCGAGATGCTCGTCGTCATAAAGCGCGCGCACCGTCAGCGAGGTTACACCTGTCTTGTAAAGGCGTGGCTTGACCACGGCTTGCGGCGCCAGCGGAACCGGCAGCACATCGGCCTGCTGCCAAGCCGGATCGTCGTGCGTGTCCGGCACACGCGAGACCGATTTTGCGATCAGCGAGGCTTTTTCCTGGGCCTGTGCCGGGCGGGCGCCGGCCCCGAAGATCGCCGCAGCAGCCCCGGCCAGCGGCGCCAGAAGAACGCTGCGGCGCAACAATCTGATATCGAGCAGGCTCATGTCATCACCCTTTCATCGACCGGGCCGGTTCCTGCCGGCCCTGGGCAGGCCGCGCAGGCGCCATCGTCGATCCGGCCCTGGTCGCCCTCATTGAGGAACGGATCGACATGGCGGGTCAGTCCCATCGCGGCCAGTTCATGGCCTAGGAAGTCCTCCAGAAGCCCGGCGAAACCCGCGTAAACCCCAGTGGACGACTTTTGGATGATCCTTTGTGCAAGGCTGAAGGCCCAGCGGCCCGGATGCTCATCGAGGAAGGCACGCTGCGCGTTGCGGCAAAGTGCAATGCGCTCCGGCGGGTGTCCCATCCGCTCGGCGAAAGCCTGTTTCTGGCAAAGGAACTCCATGAATTCCAGCTCGAACGCCAGGTGGTCGGGACGGTCGCGCGCACCTTCGGCCAATTCCAGCCCGAAAGCCCGATAAAAGCCCGTGATATCGGCCAGTGTCTGGGTCTTCTCGAAGATATGCGCCTGGCCGTATTCGGCCTCGTAGGGCGGGCATTGCTTGGACATGGCAAGGCCGAAACAGGCGACATGGGCGCGTTTCAGGTCCGCCTCGGAAAGCCCGGCGATGCTCGCGCAACCATGTCCGGCGTTGGGCAGGCCGAGGCTGTGCCATCCCGCTTCGGCAATCGGCCATTGGTGCTGCAGCCCGACAGCGGCGCCGGGTGCGGGATCGGAAAAGGCAAACGCCAGAAAGCGGTAGATCTCGGCCCGGGCGGTGGTGGATCGGGTGTCGGAAACAGCCATGAGTATTCTTTCCATGTCCGTCAGATCGAGTTGTAATGCTTGTCGGGGCGCTCATAACGCGGCTCTTCGACGGTGACGCGGGCAACCTCGCGGCCGTCCTGGCCGTAGCCGATGACCGTATCGTTGAAGATCTGCCAGGTCTTGCCGTTCGCGGTGCGCTCGAAGATTTTCTCGCCCTCGATGATTTCGTAGCGGAATACGATGGTCTGGCTGGCGCGGAACAGCTGCAGCACCGCCATCAGTTCGCGCGAGGGGAAGCTGTAGGCCTCGATCGCGGCATCGACGCCGGGGCCGAACATCTGCCGCAGATAGGGGCGCGGTGCCCAGCGCGGCGGAATGTAGTAGCCATTCGGCTCGGTCCCGAATTGCGGGTAGAGCGGCAGCGCCACCTTCGCGACCTTCACCAGATAATAGAGCGGATTATGGCGGTCCTCGGCCCATTGTCCCTGATCGTCGATGCTGACGAGCCCCTGCAGGCGGATCTTGCCGACGCAGGCCGTCATGCAGCGGGTCTCCATCGGCTGGCCGTCGGTCAGGGGATCGGTGCCCTCGATGCGCGGATAGCAGGCGATGCATTTCTCGCTGACCCGGGTGGTCGAGCGGAACATCGGTTTCTTGTAAGGGCACTGGGCCACGCATTTGCGGTAGCCGCGGCAACGCTTCTGGTCGATCAGGACGATGCCGTCCTGGGGGCGCTTGTAGATCGCGCCGCGCGGGCAGGCCGCCAGACAGGCGGGATAGGTGCAGTGGTTGCACAGCCGCTGGAGGTAGAAGAACCAGGTACCGTGCTCGGGCAACTGGGCCGATTCCATCGTCAGCTTGTCGCGGTTGTCCTTCGACCCCGTGGCGGTGTCCTCGTAGAAGTTCGGCGACGACCATTCCTGGTCGCTGGGCTCGTATCCCAGCGCCACTTCTTCTCGCTGCGCGGCCTCACGCGCGGCCTCGAAGATCGTCATGCCACCGAAGGTGCCGTAGGGTTTGGCCGGGTCCGCGCCATCGCCGGCCGCCCAGGCCGAGGTTTTCCCCGCCTCCTGATGCGCCCCGTCGAGCATCTTCAGTAACTTGACGTCCCAGGATTGCGGATAGCCGCCGAATGGCTTGGTCTCGACATTGTTCCACCACATGTATTCCTGCCCCTTCGAGAAGGTCCAGGTGGACTTGCAGGCCATGGTGCAGGTCTGGCAGGCGATGCAGCGGTTGATGTTGAAGACGAAGGCGAACTGCCGGTCGGGATGCGCCTCAGCATGGGGGTAGTGCATGTTGCGGCCAAGCTGCCAGTTGAAGACGTCAGGCATTTTCGGCCCCTCCTTCCTCGCCGCGCACCGCCGGGCGGCAGCTTGCGAACACCCGGCGAATCAGCGCGCGCACATGCTCCTCGCCCCGGTCGAGAAAGATCTGATGCGTGGCTTGGAACCGCGGATGGGTGAACAGCGTCATCAGCCGCTTTTCCGACCAGCCCATGAGCATGAACTCCTCGATCATGCATTCAGCCATCAGGTCGGCGTCACCCCCGGGCAGCGGTACTGCCACGAATTCCATCGGATCGTCTTCGGCTGCCGGTTTCATCATGCTTTCTCCACCTTGGTCAGGTCGCCGGCCAGATAACGGACCATTGCCGCGTCTTCGTGGCCCGGCGTGAAGCCGGTCTTCACCGGAGCCCAGACATCCTCGCCGCCGATCCCGCCGGCCTCGGCGCGCTCGATCCTGACCAGCGTTTCCTTGGGCACCGTGTTGACGGCGTGGTTGTCGACGTCGAAGCCGAAGGTGAAGCCCATGGTGCCGACCTTCTTGTGAAACAGGCTGTCGGTCTGGTGCATGATCGGCGCCCAGCCGCGCGTGATGCTCTGGTGCGAGCCGTAGCGGAAGTTCGACTGATACCCGGTGTCGGTGGCCAGCGCCCGGCCGTCCTCGCGGCCCTCATGCGCGGCGACGCTGCGCTCGGTCGCGATCCAGGCGCTGTGCTTGGTCATCACCACGTTATAGGGATAGGCCGGGTTGTACTTGACCCGGGTCAGCAGGCGGAACGCCTTGTGGCGGTCGGGGTTGTCCGACCAGTTCACGAACGGCCGGTCGGCCGGGTTGGCATCGACATAAATGTAGTCGCCGTCCTCGATCCCCAACTCCTTGGCGGCGTCGGGGTTCATGTGCACCTGCCAGTCGGCGACCCCGGGCTGACGCCGGTCGCGGCGGTAGGGATCGCCGAAATTGGTACTCCAGATCCAGTTCCAGTCGACCGTCGCCCAGGACGAATGCGTCGTGTGCCGGCTTTTCGGCGTCATGCAGTAGAAGGTGAAGCCGTCGCGCCAGAGCGGATTCTTCGTTGCCTTGACCTCGGCCCAGGGCAGCTTGTTGTTGGCGATGGCGCGCAGGTCGGCATCGAGCAGGTCGGCCTGCAGCATTTCCGGCGTCACGCCATAGTTCTGCGGCCGGATATAGGGGCTGGACGAGACGATCACGTTCGGCATGTAGGGCGTCGCCTCGGGCGCCTCGCGGTGCACCACCAGGTTCTCGCCGTATTCGATCGCCTCGGGGATGTCGCAATAGGCGTTCAGCCGTCCGGTATCGGTGTAGAATGGGATATTGTCGTGGACCTGTTCATAGAACGGCACCCGCGGATAGGTGCGGAACAGCATCAACGCGGCACCCGGTTCGCCGTACTTGCCGGCCATGATGTCTTCGACCGTGTAGCCCTGCGTGGTGGTGGAGGCGTCGAACACCCGTTGCAGGTAGACCGCGCTCTTGCCTGCGAGGATGAATTTCCAGTGGTTGCGGAAACGCTCGTCGCCGGTCAGTTCGGTCAACTTTTCCGAGACCAGCGCGTAGATCATCCCGTCGTCCCTGGAATCGTAGAGCGGCTTGACCCCGTCGCCGCCCCACATCTGCAAGAACGGGTTCGAACAGGATGCACCGCATTCGAGATCCTCGAATTCCAGCCAGGAATTCGCCGGCAGCACCACGTCGGCATATTCGGCCGACCCGGTCCATTCGACCTGCTGGTCGACGATCAGGTCGATCTTCGGGTTGACGTTGGTGATCAGGTGATAGGCCCATTTCGCCTGGTTGATCAGGTTGGCGTTGCAGTACCACATCGCCTTGGTCGGCGACGGCAGGTGGGTGTGGCCGGTGAAGTTCTTGCGCCCCGCGCCGGGGGTGTCGACGATCATCGGCCGGTCGCCGAAGCCCCAATAGCTCATCTCCTCGCCGTGCAGCATCTCGCGGATGTTCTCGGGACCGATGGCGCCATTCTCGTCCAGCACCTGGTTGAACGGGTCTTCCTTGACCCAGGCGCCGCCGGCGCCCGGCCCCGACCAGGGCGAACCCTGCATCAGCGCGCCCTTGTAGTTGCCGGCCCAGGTATGGGCGCCGCTGCCGGGAATGCCGATTGAGCCGATCAGCATCAAGGGCAGCATGGTGGCGCGGTTGTGCAGGGTGGCGTGGTAGTAATGGTTGATCCCCTCGCCATAGTGGATCGCCACCGGATAGGCCTCGCGCGGTTTACCGACGAAATCGGGATCCCAGAAGCGGCGGCCGAAATCCTCGGCAAGCCGTTCCAGCAGCGCCTCGGGCGCGCCGGTGATCTCGGCGGTGGTGGCCAGGTCGTAGTCGGCCAGATGGTCGCGATACATCGACCAGACCGTCATCACCTCGACGTCGCTGCCATCAAGCAACGTCACCCGGCCGCGCCAGTCCAGTGCCGGGTCGAGATTGCCGGTCGCGACATGGGTGCCGACGTCGTCGCGGCTGACCGGGCGCGGCTGACCGGTGGTCAGGTCGTGGATCAGAAAATCCCCAAGCCGCGCGCGTTGCTCGGCGGTCAGGCCCTGGATGGTGAAGCTGGGGCCGGCGCTGATGTCCTTGTCGGCATATTCGGCGATCACCTCTTGCGGCTTCAGCCGTTTCAGCGTGTCGGTGCGCACCAGCAGCGGAAAGTCGGTGAACTGCTTGACGAATTCTTCGTCGTACCAGCCGCGCTCCATCAGCTCGCGAGCGGCATAGAGGAAGATGGACGTGTCCGACAGGCCCGGTCGGGCCGAGATCCAGTAATCGGCCTTGGTGGCCGAGGGGCTATATTCCGGCGCGATCACCGTGCTGCGGGCGCCGCGCTCCATCAGCTCGGTCAGCCAGTGCGCTTCGGGCATCTTGTTCTCGATCAGGTTCTTGCCGACCTGAACCACGAACTTGGTGAACCGCAGGTCGTTGAGGTCGATGTCCGAGGTCTGCAGCCCGTGCACGAAGGGCTGGCCCGGCGCCTGATCGCCGCGCCAAGTGTATTCCGACCATTCACGCGCGCCCTTTGCCTCGTCGGGGCCGACGCCACGGACATGGGCATCGACCAGCCCCAGCAGATTGGCCATGCGAAACAGTCCAAACTTGCCGATGATGCCGTGGATCGGCAGCGAAGAGCCGAGCTTGATGGTGCGGGTGCCGGCTTCCTCCCAATGCGCCAGCATTTCCTCGGGATAGCCGTCCTTGTCGATCAGCCTGGCACGGCCTTCCTCGCCACTGTAGGTTTCGGAAACCGCGATCAGCCCCTTGGCCAAATAGGTTGTGGCCTCGTCCCAGCTCATCCGCGAGAACGTGTCGGTGCCGCGACTGTCGAACTTGTAGGTCGTGCGCAGTTCGGGGTCGTCCGAGAGCGACGGGAACCCGGCATCGGCCCAGGCCTTCCAGCCGTCGCGGATCATCGGGGCCTTGGCGCGGTGCGGACCATAGAGGCGCCGGTGCATGGTATAGCCCTTGAGGCACATGCGCGGATTCCAGGCATAGGTGGCCTTGTTGCCGTAAAGGTCGGAATAGCGGTGATAGTCGTAGTTCTGCTCGAACCGCGTCACGATGCCGTTGCGCAGAAAGGCTTTGACCCGGCACATGTGGGTGTCGTTCGGGGCGCAGATGAAGGTGAAGGTCCGGTCATAGGCGTACTGGTCGCGATAGACCTTTTCCCAGTCGCGGTCGGGGTAGTATTCAAGCGGGTTGTCGATCTTCGTGACCGAGGTCAGGGCGCGGCCCTCGAACACCGGCTGGGCGGCCAGCCTGCCTATCGAGTCGGCGCCAATCGCCGCGCCCGTCACCGCGGCCGCGCCGCCAAGCACCTGTCGTCTGCTGATCTTTTTCCCAGTCATGGCCTTCGATTCCCCGCTTCGGTGTCTGGTCTGCGGCCTATTCGGCGCGCGGCGTGGCGCCGGTCTCGCTGTAGAGATAAAGGATCACCTGCCACGCCTCGTCGGGCGTCAGGTCGTTGCTGAGTTGCGACGAGGCCTGCGCGTCGCCGGGTGCCGCCACCCAGCGCGGCATCGCGCTGTTGAACTGGTTCTGGATGCCGCCGGTGGTCAGCCGCCAGTAGACGTAAGGCAGCGTCAGTTGCGCAATGGTGCCCACGTCCCGAAAATTCACCGGCCGGATCGGATAGCGGAACCCGGCCGCCGCGGGTCCGTTGCCGTCGAGCTTTTCTCCGTGGCAGACAGCGCAGTTGGCCTGATAGATCGCCTGGCCGGCCGCGACATCCTCGGCCCGCCAGTCCGCCGGCACCGCCGCCCATTCGGGCACCTCGATCCGCGCCAGGGTCTCCTCGCCGACGGTCGGATGGCGCTGGAAGATCTCGACCGGCGGCGTATAGGTCGGCCGCACGCTGTCATAGGCCCACCAGCCGGCGAGAAGTGGCAGCAGTGCCAGCATCGCCAGTCGCTGCGCCTTCATCCCCGGCCCCTCGCCCGGTCGCGACATGAAGAAGTCCCAGAACCGCCTGATGCGTTCGTCCTCGAGCGTGATGTGGATCGCGACGCCAAGCACGATGAACCCCATGTAGAGCAGGATGACGCTGTGCGGGATCACCGGCCGGATCGCCTTCAGCGCGACGAAGGCCAGGATCACGATCAGCGCCGCGCCGACCGGAAGCGGCAGCCACGAACGTTTCGGGGTCGTGTTCATTGTCCGCCCTCCCGCGTGATCAGGTAATCGGTGATGGCGAATAGTTGCGCCGCGTTGAGCCGTGCGCCGTAATCGTCGGGCATCGTCTCGGCTGGGAAATCCGCGCTCTCGAAGGCGCGCGGATCGACGATCGACCGCATCACATAGGTCACCGGATCGATGCCTTGCGCCTGCGCTGCGGCGCGCAGGATCGCCGCCTCGAACGGCGGGCCGACCAGCACCTCGCCCGGCTCCTGGCTGTGGCAGCCAAGACAGTCGAAGGCTTCGAGCATCGCTCCCGGCTCTGCGGGAACGGCTTCGGCCGGAGCGGCTGCGGCAGCCGCCGCACTCGCATCCGGTGGCGCCGGCAGGGTCGCCAGCGTCACGCTCGGCGTGCCGCCGAGGGATTCGAGATAGGCGACCACGGCGGCCACCTCTTCGCGGCTCAGCTTGGCCGGCGCCTTGATGGAGGACGGCATGATGTTGGCGTAGCCTTCGACCAGCCAGGCCCCGGGCGTATAAAGCGACTCGGTCAAGTAGGCGACCAGCGAGGCGGCACCGCCTTCAACACCGTTCGCCCGCCGCGCGGCAAGCCCGTCAAGGTTCGGGCCGCGGCCCCGGCCCTCGATTCCCGCGCCCGGTTCGATGGTGTGGCAGGCCATGCAGCCGCGTTCGCGCACGATCGCCTGGCCCAGCACCGCGAGTTCGTCCGGTGAAGCGCCGGCGTTGATCTGCCGGATCTTCGGCGGTTCCCAGCGGGTCTGCGGGATCCAGTTGGCGAACCAGACGAAGAACCCCAGCACCAGGAGCGCAGGCAGCGTCGCCCCCGCATATGTCGTCAGCGCCCTCATGCCGCGGCCTCCCTTGCCTCGTCACCGAATTCGGGCAGCGTGTCGCGTCCAGCCAGCGCCGAAATCGCGAAAGCGATGCCGAGGAGCGCAAAGAAGATCAGCGTGATCGCGGTGACCACGATCGCCGCCTCTCCCAGTGTCGGCAGGCCGGCGCCCGCGGAGGTATCCTGAACCAGCCCGAACACGTGCCAGTTCAGCCGCGCGCCGCTGCGGGCATAGCCCATCAGCCCCATCAGCCAGACGATCACGAAGGCCAGCAAGATCAGGATGTACTGGCCCCGCCGCGGCATCGACCCCCAGCGCACCGAGGCGCGGGTCTCGGCCCCGCGCAGCAGCAACAGATCCAGTACGAAGGTGATGGTAATGCCGCCGATCAGCACGAGGATCTGCCAGATCGAGGTGCGGATGCGCACATCCGCGGGGGCAAAGTAGCCGTAGATGCCAAGGCCGAATATGGCGACGGCCATCAGCGCGATCAGCCCCCATTCGATCTGCGTCCCGGATTTCGCCCAGGGCACCACCGGCACCTTGCCGGCGCGCCGGTAGAGCAGGTAGCCGACATAGAGCACCACGAGGATCAGCGTCACCGCGATCATCTTCGGCGCCATCAGGCCCAGCGCCCCCAGAAGCGGGTGGAACTGGCCGGTGCTTTCCTCGATCGAGGCCGCCATCGAATGCGGCGTCGCCCAGACCATGAACCCGGCGATCAGCGCCACGTTGAAGACCGGCACCAACCGCCGCTGCGGCTCGGATCCCGGTATGCGCAACAACCCCAGCCAGGCGTAATAGGCCGCGCCGATGAACAGGATGGCGATGACGATGGCCTGGATGATGAATAGCCACGAAAGCACCCCGCCCATCAGCGTGACACCGTAGGTGGCGGAATAGGCGAACAGTTCGAAGCCGAAGTAATAGCCCGCGAACGGCAGGAACAGCATGGTGAACAGCGCAATCAGATTGCCGGTATAGCCCATCCAGTCATAAAGCGCGCGCTCGGCGGCGGTTTGCGCCGACAGGAACCGGTAGGCCGCATAGGCCGCGCACAGAAGCGCACCAAAGGTGATGTTGGCGATCAGCCGGTGCACGTTCAGCGGCATCCAGCCGGGGTTCCAGACCGCGTCGTAGAGGCTGACAAGCGCGCCCGCTTCGTCAACGCCGCCCGGCGTCATCATGAACGTCGCCCAGGCGTTGGCGATGAACATGACGATGGTACCGAAGACGTTGAGCAGGAACCCCAGCGCGATATGCGCCCATTTGCGATCGCCCTGCAGCCGGTTCCAGGCATAGTACCAGAAATAGAGGCAGATGGTCTCGGCCACGAAGAACAGCGGATAGATGGCGAAGGTCGGGCCGAAGGTCTCGGTTATGTAGGCCATCAGGCGGGGATAGGCGCTGAACAGGAGCATGCCCAGGAACGCCCCCGATATCGCGGTCAGCGAATAGGCGGCCGGCAAGAGCCGCGCCATCTCGTGCGCCATCCAGTCATAGCGCGCCGCCGCGGCCGGATCGCGGCGCGCCCGGCTCCAGCCGAACACCTCGATCGCCAGCGCGAACATCGGCACCGCGAGCACGAAGGCGGCGAAATCCAGATGCAACTGTGCCGCGATCCAGACCGCCAGACGGCTGTCGATCAGCGCAGGTTCGGCATAGTCGCGGATCGGCGCCGTCTGCGCCAGCGCCGGGCCGGTCGCGGTGATCAGAAGCGCAACCAGAGCGACAACGACGACTGCCGGCTTTCCTCCTCGGTCTTTTTCGGTGGTGTGTCCCATCCTGTCGTTCCTCCGACCCCCTTCCCGCTAATACGGTAACCCGATGTTTTCGGGCTTGTCGTCGCGGAGCCCGTCGCAAGTCACGCCGGCCAGCCGTTCCATAAAGGCGCACATCTCGGTCAGCCTGCGGAAATGCCGCTCTTCGCCGGACTGGACATGTTGGATGTGACCGCGCCAGACGGGGTCTCCGTTCTGGTGTCGTTCCAGCCAGATGCGGGCGACAAACGACGCCGCTCCCTCACCACGTGGCACCGGGGCCTCCCGATTCCCTGTTGCCCGGATACCTTGGGAGGGTCCGGTGACAGGCCGGTAACAGAGCCGGCGGGATCAGGCTGTGCGTGTGGTTGGGGGCGGCGAATCAGGTCCGCGCGGCACGGATCCGGGCGGCAATGCGACGGGTCTCGGGCAGCGGCCCGACGTCAAGTTCGCGGTCGAGCGCCTCGCAGCAGCGGCGATACTGCCGTTCGGCTTCCTCCTCCCGTCCCTCGGCCAGGAGGCATTCCATCCGCATCCGGTGGAACACCTCGCGACAGCTCTCGCGCCCGAGCGCGTCGCTGCAGACCCGACCTGCCTCGTCAAATCGGCGTTGCAGAATCAGGGCCTCCGTCAGGTATTCGGCCGCCTCGAAGTAAAGTTCGCGCAGGCGCATGCGCTCCTCGGCGCACCATTCCTCGTAGGGGTTCTCTTCGAGGTAGTCGCCGCGATAGAGCTTGAGCGCGTCGCCGAGGCTCGCCAGCGCGTGGGCCGAACGCTGCTGCCGGGCGTGGCGGATCCCCTCGGCGACGAGCCGCTCGAACACGGCAACATCCAGCAGCACCGTGCCGGCGCGCAGCGCATAGGCTTCGCCGGCATGCACGACCAGATCGGCGGAGGCCAGCAATTGCCGCAGGGAGTAGACCGCTACCTTCAGCCGGTCGCGCCCGTGCTTCTCATCGACACCAGGCCAGAGAAATTCAATAAGGCGGTCGCGCGGCACCAGGTGGTTGCCGTGCATCGCCAGGATCTTCAGCAGTGTCACTGCGGCCTTGCGCTGCCAGGTCTCGACGGGAACGTGCCGTTCGTTCAGGGTGACCGAGAAGCGCCCGAACATCCTGATGTGCAACGGCAGCAGCATCGGCGGGTCCGCGCTGGCGCCCGCGAGCCGGTGAACGAAGACGAGCGCGCGGGTCTGCGACGCGTCGGCTGCGCCTTCGCGCGGCACGATCAGCGAGGTCATTCGGACACGCACTGATTTCCCGCCGGTTCCCGCAACCAGACAATCGTTGATGCTGAACGGAATCCTGTTCTTGAAACAGAGTCCTGCGGAGCAGTCCGGGCCGCACAGATGCTCCCCCGAGGGCAGTTCCGCCGACACAACGTCGCCACACCGGCGCCCGATCGCGTCGGCCGCCGCCAGTCCGAAGACGCGCTCTGCCATTCGATTCCATGCAAGAACGAGCATATCGCCCGACACGGCAAAAGCCGCGTCGGACGACAACAAGACGAAATCGCGGGCCCTGATCATTTGTCGACACCGCCAGCGGGAGTACGTCGGCACGAAACCCTGCAGGCAGACTATCAGGAGCAAGGTCGACCGAAAATCCCGGGCTTGCCGATCCGCATCGCGCCAGCTAGAGCGGGCAGCAGGCAGGGTTCTCTGCCCTTTTCGGGTGCATTTCGCCGGAGACTGTTCGACGCCAGTCCCACTCCCTCCTCCGTTTCCCATCCGACGAACGTTCTCCGTCTGTCGGATCGCGCGGTGCTGTCTTGGAAGTGGTGGACATTTGCGGCCGGCGATCTCCGGTGGGTTGAAGGTTACCTGATCATGCGGCGAGATCAATGGACGTGGCGGAGACAGGCTGGGCGAGCGTTTCCCAGCCGTCGAGCTTGCGCATGACGATCTGACCGGAGGCCAGCAGCGCCCAGAACAGCATGGGCGCGGTCTCGGCCTCGGGCAGGACGGTCTGGGTCTTGATGCGGCGCCTGAACTCCTCGTGCAGCCGCTCGACGGCATTGGTGGTCCGGGCCGATTTCCACTGGCCGGGCGGCAGGCGGGTGAAGG
>Ga0326597_10004051_pt1 | contig 20757 bp, 23 predicted proteins | sample RVTome_12_FD_203789 | JGI IMG/M metagenome (GOLD analysis project Ga0326597, IMG submission 203789) | Soil microbial communities from uranium-contaminated site in the Upper Colorado River Basin, Wyoming, United States - RVT100D185 | ecosystem: Environmental > Terrestrial > Soil > Contaminated >...
GCCATCCCAATTCTGGTTTACTTTTTTCTGCAGATCAATCGCATTCTTCCCTAGAATTAATGTAAGATCATGATTTGCCTCTTTTTCATGAATTGAACCATGAATGGGAAATTCCCCATCAATATTTTTTCGTAATTCTCTTTTTTTATCATATACATTAACGTTTGTCATTTGCATTCCTAAAGATGTTTTTCTAAATTGGTGTTTGGGAATTGGATCATAATAAATTACTAATAAAAATTTACCAGTCCCACACTGCCTTATTTTTTTTTGTACATTCGGAAGAGTAGGACCATAAAATCTTCGGAGATTTTTTTCAAAATTTTTTACCTCCCAAGTAATTTCATAAACATCAAGGATACAAAATTGTTTTTTCAATTCACTTAATAAAAAATTATATTTATGACAAGCTTTTTCCCAAATTATAAAGTCATGAATTTCTCCTTTCATATTGAAAATCATTTCTAATGTAAAATAATTGTTTACGAATCAATAAATACATGTAATAATTTGTTTTGACATGACATTAAAAACTGAGATTTATACAGAATTTGATCATGCTGATTGGGATCATTTATTAATGAAATCCACTGAATCTACAGCCTTTCAAATGAGTAAAAATTATGATCCCTATAAATTAGCATTTAATTCAAAACCTCTCTATATTACAGTTGAAGATTCAAAAGGAAATATTTTGGCTCAACTTTTAGCAGTCCAACATTATCATAATGGCATACATTCTTTTAATAATTCCATTGCTTCCAAAATTAATATCGGTTCGTCAATCTTTTGGCATCATGGACCAATAATTCATGATATACACATGCATAAAGAGATTTCTACTCTTATCTTGCAAAAATTAGAACACTTTTCAAAATTAAATAATGTTCTAATTATTAAGGGTTCATCAACATTGATGCCAGAACAAAGCTCATCAGTTCAATTTAAAAACGTTGATTATCATAATACTAAATGGGATACTTGGGTAATAGATCTAAAGAAAGATCTTGATGTATTATACAAATCATTACATAATAAAACTAGATATGATATTAGAAAAGGTGAAAAGAATAATTTTGTTTTTGAGGTAGCTACTGATAGAACTATTCTTGACGAATGGATAGAAATTAAACATGCTGCCAATAAACGAAAAAACCAAATACTCAAAAAACATGAAAAATTTAATAACTATTTATGGGAAATTCTATATAAACCAGGATTTGAGAAAATTTATGTCGCAAGACTTGATGGTAAAATAATTAGTGGCATTGCTAACAAATTATTCAACAAAAATGTAATTCAACACAGTATTATTAATTCACAAAAAAATCTTCAAAGTGGAAGTTTTTTAACTTGGAATGCTATGAAATGGTCTAAAGAAAATAATTTTCTTGCATATGATATGGGCGGCGCAAATCCACATCCAATATCTGTAAAGGAACAAGGAATAAGACATTACAAATCTAAATGGGGTGGAAAAGAAATACAATACGATCTCTATTCAAAAGTTGTAAATAAAACTAAATGGCGATTTTTTAAATTATTAAAAAAATCATCTATTATTCGTTAAGAAAATTTGAATTAATTGGATAGTTAAAATATAACTAATTTGTTTCATAACATGATTAAGTATTTTTATTCTATTTCAGGAATAATGTTTTTGACAAGGCTTTTTGCATTATAAATTGCTGTTAATACCCCACCAGCTCGAGTTATGCTTGTATTATTTTCTACTATTTCAGAAATCAACGTACCTGTATCCAATTCTGTTCCTATAATGTATTCATTCTTTAATGAATTAATTAATTTTTTTACTTTTTCATTATTGATTTTATTTGGATCTAATGGATATAAATTTCTCAATTTAAGAATTTTATAATTTTCTATTTTTTGTTTATTGAGAATTCCTATTTTTATTAAATCCGATCTAACTCTGTTGAAAAGTAATTCATCTGATAGCCACCAAGTCGATGAATTCTCTTTAACTCTAATTTCTATATTCAATAAAGTTTTATTTGGAGGTGTTACTGATTCACTTAGAAAACTTTGTTGTGATATACGCCAAAAAATAATATCTGTATCATATACATCAATTATCCATTTGTCAAATATTTTTGGCTTATCAATGAAAAGAAAAACCATTATGGAACTTAGTAAATTATCCTCATCATTTTCACTTAATAATTCAGATTTAGTACTAAACCATTTTTTTACTATGTTTAAAGGTAATGCATAAACGATTGCACTTGACTCTATTTCACAATGTTTGTTATTTTGTACAAATAAAATTTTTTTATATTCTTGTCGTTTTATATATTTTATATCTACATCGGTTTCAATTCTTCCACCATTTTTTATAATTTCTTTTTCTAATCCTTTAACAAGGGTTCTCATTCCTCCTTTAAAATAACAATTAAAATATTCTTTGTTTATTTTTTCTTTATTAGATTTTTGTAATTGTTTTTTGATTCTAAATACATTAAATATCTTCTTAACATCTAGCGGAGGAAATTTTTTTTCTACTTCTTCTTTTTTTAGTTCTTTATCAAAAAATATGTTATGATAATATGGTTTGAACCAATTATCATATAGATATTTTCCATAATTAGATATCAAATAATCCTTTGAAGAAATAACTTGATGTGATTTTATGTAAATTATTTTTACTTTTATCAGATCAATTATGACTCGTAACCATATTTTTAAACCTGATTTTAACAGAAACTGCTTAATTGATGGATACTCATTCCACATTTTGCCATGAAAATAAGCTTTTCTAGAACGTCTAATGTCGTGGGGTAATTGTACTATTTTGTCTTTGCCAACAATATCCATTATATTTTTTGTAATTTCAGAGTATTTTGGTAATGTCACATAATGAGGACCTATGTCTAAAGAATAACCATTGTATAAAATACTAGTTGCAATACCTCCAACCACAGAATTCTTTTCTAATAACACAACATGTTTACCTTTTTTACATAACTCCAAACATAAAAACAATCCTGATATTCCAGCTCCTATGATTAAAACAGATTTTTGTTCTTTCACTTAACCCATCTACTTATTTTCTAGGTTGATTTTTTCTATCCCGTTTACAATTTTATTACTATTTTTTTCCTTAGAATTACAAATCATTACATATGATCTTCCATTTTTTAAATAACGCTTAGATTTTAAGAACCAAAAAATAAATTTTTCAAAATTTATCAATTCTAAGAAACTACTAGGAATTTTATAAATTATCTTCAAAGGATACATCATCCAATTTGGATGAGGACCATAACCTTCTATAGAGATATCATAATATTTACTTAATATCTCAATTTGTTGCTTGTAATTCAAATATTTTTTTCTATGATCAATGGAATGTGTTTTTCCAAAATGACGGCTTGTTCTATTTGCACCTGTAATAATTAACATATTCTTATCCATTGAAACTCTCATAATTTCTTCAACTGCTTCCTTCCAATCTCCTTTCATATTATATATTACTGGAAACAAATGCATTGTAGTTATTGTCTCAAAAATATTTTTTTTAAAAGGAAGAAATTGAGCATCACATGCAATGACTTCAATAGTCGAATCTAATTTTTTTGATTGTTTTAATGCATTAAAATCTATATCTACACCCACTTTAAAATAATTTGGTAAACAATTTAGTAATACACCAGAACTACAACCTACATCTAAAATTTTTCTGGTTTTCATTTTTGATAAATAATGTGCTACATATATTCTTGAATCAAAAAAATCCCCATAAAAATATTTTAGTCCACTAATCTTGAACTTTCTTAAAACTTCTTTATGCATTTCACATGTCTATAAAATTGCTCGTTAAAAACTCTATTTTTTTGTTGGACAAAATATTGAGAAATGTATTTTTTAGTTATTTGATCATCCAAGTTATAAATTTTAAAATATAATTATAAGTCAATTTATTATGAGTTGTGAGAATTTTACACGCTGGAAATATGGCAAATTTTGCTTATTTATCTGTAAAAAAGCTAAGAGATGATGGCAATGATTCTGAATTATTAATGAATACTAATCCTCACCCTTCCTCGGATCCTCTTTTATATGATCCTTCTCTGAAACATGAATATCCAAAATGGATTAGATTTTATAATACCTCTAATAAGATCTGGCCATTACAAATTATTAAAATTATGCGTGAAGATTATGATTTAATTCATTCATATGTAGAATTACCAATTTTTGCTAATCTCTCGTTTAAAAAATTTGTTGTAACTTGCCAAGGAAGTGATTTGACTAGATTAGCATTTGCTCCAACCATGAAAGGTTTTTTACTTCGATGTGCATATAAAAAAGCTAAAGCAATTATTTGTCCAACTGTAGGGTGTTTTCCATTACTAAGTAAACTAAAACTTGATAATGGAATTTTTATTCCATCTATTGTAGATTTACAAAGATTTTCTCCGGAAAAAAATCAAAATCCCTCTAATGAAAAATTTACAGTTTTTCATCCAACTAGTCAACTATGGAATATTAAAGGTAATGATAAATTTCTTCATGGTTTTAAAAAATTTGTTAAAAAATTTCCAAAATCTAAATTAATAATTGTACTTCATAATGCTGATTCTAAAAAAACCAAATTATTAATACGAGATTTGCATTTGGAAGAATTTACTGAATATATAAAAGGGCCTTTAAATGTTGATGATTTAAAAAAATATTATGCTAATTCTGATGTTGTTGCCGATCAATTTCTTGCAACTGATTTAGGTGGAATAGGTCGTGAAGTGTTAAGTATGAAAAAACCACTCTTGACATCATGTTTGGTAGAAAAATATGAACAAGTATTTGGTTCCGTTCTTCCTATTGCTAGTGCATTTACCCCAGATGAAATTGCTGCAAAATTAGAACTATTAACAGATAGTCATTTCCGAAAGAAATTAGCACAAGACGGTTATTCTTGGATACATAAAAATTTTAATCCTAACTTAGTTTCTAAAAAACTACAATTTGTCTATGAAAAAATCTTAAGCACTCAAAAAATTAATGAAATACGCGCAAATTTACCATGAATGATAATTTAAACCAACAATTAATTATATGTTATTTTAGGAAGCAGTGAAATACTATTATGATTAATGCTACTGTTATAACATTAGATACTGATTGGGCTCCTGATTTCATACTGTCTTTCGTTGCAGATATTTTGACAAAAAAAAATATCAAGGCTACATGGTTTATAACTAATAATTCTCCTTATTTAGAAAAACTAAAAAAAAATCATTTATTTGAGTTAGGAATTCATCCTAATTTTGAATTAAATTCAACACAAGGAAAAGATCCTAATTCTGTTATGACTTATCTAAAAAAAATAGTTCCAAATGCGAAATCATCCAGATCTCATTCTTTATTTCAATCTTCAAAAATATTTCTTATGTTTAGAAAATATGGAATTGAGAATGATGTCTCGTTGTTTTTACCAAATACAATTATTTTACAGCCTCATTATCTTAAATTTGCACAATTATATCGTTTTCCTTTTAGATGGGAAGATGATATCTATCTTATGGAAAATAATACTATCGATATAGATGTAAACAAAATACCAGGATTAAACATATTTAATTTTCACCCTATTCACATCTATCTTAATTCTAATAGCATGTATAATTATGAACAACTAAAGTCTACTGTTGGATTAAACAATCTTTCACAAAAAAATACCGATAAATATGTTAATGATGGACAAGGAATTCGAACTTTTTTTTCTAAATTGTTAGATTCTCTAGAAACTGGTACTGTGCATACAATAATGGAACTACAATCATTATATAACAAATCAATAATTTCAAGAGAAAAATCATGCTAATAACCCCAACATTAATTAAAAAATCATTAGGTTTAACAATAAAAAAATCATTTAAAATAGATTCACTTGGACCTATCACATTTAAAGATGGAAACCATATGTTATCTTATATAGAAAATGAAAAATTTATACATGAATTGCATTCTAATTTACATGTTAAAGCAATTTTCACGACGTCTAAACTACGACATAACTTTAAAAACTTAAAATTGATTATATCTAAAAACCCTAAATGTGATTTTTATAAATTTCATAATTATTTAGCCATGAACACAGATTTTTATAAACAACAATGGAAAACAAAAATAGAAAAAAATACAACAATTAAAACAAATTATATCTCAAAATCTGATGTATATGTTGGAAAAAATACAAATATTGAAACTGGAGTTGTGATTTTTCCACGAGTTCAAATAGGCAATAATGTAAAAATCTCTTCTAATGTTATAATAGGAGAAGATGGGGCGGAATTAATAAAAAATAATAATAAAATAATTAATGCTTATCATGATGCTGGTGTCATTATAGAAGATGACGTAGTAATGCATTCATTATCTAGCATTAAAAAAGGATTATTTGGAAAAAATACAATAATTTCTAAAGGCACTGTCATTGGGAGCTTTGTTAATATTGGACACAGAGTTACAATAGGTTCTCATTGCTTCATAGGTCCTGGATGTATCTTAACTGGTTCATGTAAAATAAATTCTAATTCCAACCTAGGAGTTAATTCAGTTATCTTAAATGGAATAAAAATAGGAAAAAACTGTAAAATCGGTGCTGGAAGTGTTGTCACCAAAGATATTTCTGATAACCAAATAGTGGCTGGTGTTCCAGCTAGGCCAATTGTACAAATAAAAAATCATTCATAAAATATTTTATAATTTTTTATACCTGTTTATAGAACTTTGCCGGGTTTCCATACCAAATTTCGTTAGGAGGAACATCGTGCCTAACTTGAGAACAGGCTCCAATCTCTGAATTTTCTCCAATTGTTATTCCTGGCATGACAGTTACATTAGCTCCAAATCTTGATTTTTTTTTAATGATACATGGGACCCTTTCCGAATTAAGAACTTTTGGTGTATCTGTAGCGACAAATCCATATTTTATTATTACATCATTTTCAATTACTGTGTTTGCTGCTAATGTACATCTACTTCCAAAGTTAACATTATCTCCTATAACACAACCATCTCTGATCTCACAAAACGGTTTTATTATTACATTATTTCCTATCGTAACTTTATTTCCAATAAATACAAATGCAGATATGTCTACATTTTCACCTATTTTTAAATCGTCATGAATTACTACGGTCGAATGAATATTGTTCATATCATCATTTAATCTTAAATTCAAAGATTCTTATAAATAACTACATTTAACTAATATGACAAATCCGTATTTCAGTAAACTTATTTTACTTTATTTTTTTATAGTATTTAAATTCCACCTTGGAACCCTTCATTTTAACTCGTCCAACTACTTTAGCTGGTACCCCAAATGCAATGGAGTTTGATGGAATATCAGAATTAACAAATGAGTGTGCTCCTATTATACAATGTTTTCCTATACTTGTTCCTCTTAAAATTACACTATAAGGACCAACATAACAATAATCACCTATTTTGACAGAATCTTTTTCATATTTTGTTTTACCACCAGTAACGGCCCATTTCACAGAGTCATGCGTATAAATTTGAACTCCGCTACTAATACTACAAAAATTTCCAATAGATAATTTCCCACCACTTCCATCTAGAATTGTAAATGGCCCAATCCATGTATTTTCTCCAACACTCACATTTCCATATATATATGAAGAATCATAAATACTAGTATTTTTTCCAGCATTAACAAATTTTGCTTTTTCCCATCTATCTACTAAATATTCATTGAAAGGTAGAATTCTATCCCACTGCATTTTTTGCTTTTTTCGCTCCTTTCTATACAATTCATTTAATTTATTGAAAAATTCATTTTCATTAATATTTTTGAGTTTTTTTGTTACCAACTAGATAGAACAACGTATTATCTTAATGATTTTAATATCTCTCAATTATTATTTACTTAATGGAGAAAAGAATAGTTCCTTGGACTGATCCATTTACAGGTGAGGAATTAATTCATGAAAAAAATTATCTGGTTGGGAAATCATCTAAATATCCTCTTAAAGATGGAATACCTAATTTTGTAGTTAGTACAAACGATCAAATTCAAAAACAGGTTCAGGAATCATTTGGTGAAAAATGGACACAGAGCGATTTTGGACAGAATGATATTGAATTTGAAAAAAAAATAAAGCCTATTTATTTGGAGATGATGGGTCTTGAAGAAAATGATTTGAATATTTTCAATGATAAAATAATTCTTGAAGTAGGAATTGGTAGTGGTTCATCATCTAGATTATGGAGTCCACAAGCCAAAGAATTTCATGGTGTAGATATATCCAAAGCAGTTTATCGAGTTCCATTAAACTTGAAAAATCTGGCCATTAATCCAATTCTATCTCAAGCTGATATCAATAAACTTCCTTATCTTGATGAAAGCTTTGATGTTATTGTTAGTAATGGTGTCTTTCATCATACCCCTGAAACAAAATTAGCTTTGAGAAATTCATTAAAAAAATTAAAAGTTGGTGGTTTTTGTATATTTTACATATACAAGAAAAAAGCTCCTATAAGAGAATTTTCTGATGATTATGTACGAAATCAAATATCAAATCTTTCATATGATGATGCTTGGGAAAAAATGAAATCGTTTACAGATTTTGGAAAATCATTAAGTAATCAAAAAATTGAAATTTTTATTCCTTCTGATATATCTGCATTGGGTATTAAAAAAGGAAAATATGATTTACAGAGATTTATTTATGATTATATTTTCAAATGTTTCTGGAATGATTCTTGGGGATATGATTATTCTAATCTTGTTAATATTGACTGGTACCATCCAAAATATTGCTGGCGGCACACTGAAGAAGAAATTCGATCTTGGTGTCATAACTTAGATCTAACTGTTAATTATATCAAAGAATTGGAAAGCGGTTATGCCTGTTTTGTTATTAAAAATTCTAGCATTATCTGAAACAATAATTACTTGTTATTAATGGAAATTATTATTGAATATAGATAAAAAATTAATTCGGAATTATTTAACTATTAGATATAACCCGATAACAAATTCTAAAAATCTGGCCAATTGGAGAGATTTTAATTCAGAAACTTCTGATCCAAACGGAAAATTTACTGAGCATTTTCTTATCAATTCCGTTAAAAATTCTATTTCTGATGATGACAAACCAGTTGCTGTTTCTCTTAGTAGTGGTATTGACTCTTCTTTATGTTTAGCCATTTTAAGAAAAACATTTCCTAAACGGAAGATTATTGCATTTTGTGGAGTATTTGACAATGGGTTTGATGAATCTAAAGAAGCAAAAAAAATAGCTGAAAAATTTTCTGCCGAGTTTAAGATACTACATATGGATTCTATGTTTACAAATATGCCTGAAATCGTTTTGATCACACAAAGACCTAGATGGAATACATATACACACTTGATAGCAAGAGAAGCAAAAAAGAAAGCAAATTTTTTGGTGACCGGTGATGGTGCTGATGAATTATTTGGAGGTTATGTTTTTAGATATCATAAATTTCAACAATTATTATCGTCTAAAGATAAATGGTTAGAAAAAACCAAAAAATATCTTGAATGTCATAATAGAGACTGGGTTCCGGATCAAAATTCCTTGTTTGGCAAAGCAATAAAATTTGATTGGAATGAAATTTATTATTATTTTAAATCATATTTTCATAATTCTTTAGATCCATTATCTCAAGCCATGTTGGCTGATTTTAATGGAAAGTTATTATTTGATTTTATTCCTACTGGTAAAGCAATTTCTAATTACTATGATATTCAATCTGTTCCTATATTTCTAGAAAAATCACTTATGAATTTTGCTTTGAAACTACCACTGGTTCAAAAATACGATGAAAAAACAATTACAGGAAAATTAATTTTAAGAAAAATAGCTAAAAGATTAGGTGTAAAACATATTGACGAAAAGAAAGGATTTTCACCTAGCCTGCTTTTTGATTGGCAGAAAAATGGAAAAGAAATCTGCCAATCCTTCTTATTAAACAAAAAATCTCAGATCTATCAAAAAAATCTAATAAATTATGATTGGATTGTAAAAGCATTTGATAAAGTTGAATTTGACGGTGACATAAGATATCTAAATAGATTAATTTCTATACTTGCATTAGACATATGGGTTAAAATTTTTGTTACCAATGAATTAAAAAATACCAAAAAATTAGTTTGATATCAATTATTTAGAGTTTTATTGATAATCTTGCAAATATTTTCTTGATCTTCTTGAGTTAAATTTTTGTGAAGAGGAATTGTTAATGCATTATTAAATAATTTTGTAGAATTTTCTAAATTACCTATTTTTTTCATATTCTTATATGCTGGCTCTAAATGTAACGCATATGTTCCAATCTGATTTTGAATGTTTTCATCAGCTAGTGCTTTTCTGATCTTGTCTCTATAGCCATCTTTTTCTACATAACAAGTATATGATTGATACGTCTGTCTTGTACCTACTCCCACATATGCCGGTTTGATGTTTTCAATTTTGGATAATAATTCTCGATAAATTTTTGCCTTTTGATTCCTCATTTCAATTATTTTTTCAATTTTTTTCATCTGAATTACTCCGATAGCACTTAACACATTTGATAATTTGTAATTAGTTCCAATTGTTTCAAAAGAAGATCCCTTGGCTCCAAAATGTTTAAACGAATAACATTTTTCTGCCATCTCATCATCATCCGTAGTGATCATTCCTCCTTCACCTGTAGTGATTACTTTTCTAGGATGAAAACTAAAACATGAATAATCTGCAATTTTTCCTACGAAATCATTTCCTATTTTTGCACCTAAACTACAAGCAGCGTCTTCAAGGCATTTCAATCCTAAATTTTTTGCAATTGAATATATTTTTTGATCTAAAGGAACTCCTGCCCATGATACTGGGCAAAAAACTGTCATTTTTTCATTGTATGCTGATTCTAAAATTTCACCAGTCATGTTCATACTATCAATGTCTACATCTGCCAATACTGGTATTCCCCCAGCAAGAACTACTGCTTCTGCAGTTGCTGGATATGTATAATCTGGAACAATGACTTCTTGTCCTCTAATATTCAAGCATTCAAAAACTGCGTGAAGACCAGTTGTACACGAAGTAACTGCTATGGCATGTTTTACTCCTAAATAATCTGCTACTTGTTTTTCAAATTCCTTTGTTGTTTCTCCTTCTGTCAAAAAACCCGTAGCCACAACTTCTCTTATTTTGCTAATTTCTTCTTCTCCTACTTCAGGTACGGCTAACGGTATTGTTTTCTTTTCTGACAATTGAATTTCAACTATTCCACTATATAATAAAGCTATAAGATAGATTTTTTAAAACTAATAAAATGAATAGATCATTGAAGATTCTAATCTTGGGCTCAGAGGGATTTGTTGGAAATAATCTAGTAGATGGTTTATCACAAAATCACACAGTTTTCTGTGCTGATCTAATTGATAGTTCTAATCACAAAAATTACACAAAATTTGATGTTGCAGATTCAGCAAGTGTCCAAAATACTGTAAAGGATGTAGATGTTGTAGTTGATCTAGTGGCACACTCACTAGTATCATCTATTGAGGGACCGGTAAAGAATGCTCAAGTAAACATTATGGGATTGCTAAACATACTTGAAGCCTGTACAAAAAATAATATAAAAAAAATTATTTTTACTTCTGCATCGTCATTGATTGGTGAACCAAAGACACCAAAAGTTTCAGAAGATCATACTGCCACACCAAAAACCGCTTATGGAATTTCTAAACTTGCATCCGAACACTATCTTAGACTTTACAATGAACTTAACAATCTTAATTATGTTATTTTCAGGTTTTTCAATATTTACGGACCTTATCAAAAAAATGGTCTCATTCCATCTCTTTACTCACGCATATCTCAAAATCTACCTTTGACCGTTTTTGGGAAAGGAGATCAAATACGAGATTATGTCTTTATCGAAGATATCGTCCCATTCTTTGAAAAAGCAATAACAGAAAACATAGCTGATAATAAAATATTCAATATGGGAACAGGAAATGGAACATCTATATTAGATGTTATCGACATTTTATCCAAAACCATGAATATTAAACCAGAAATTGAATTCAAAGATCCTAGACCTGGAGAGATAGGAAATTTTGTTGCTGACACTAAATTATTATCATCAACTTTTGGAAATATTCCCTCAACTACTGCAGAAGAAGGAATCAAGCAAACAGCAGAATGGCTAAAAAATAACTAGAATGATTTAGATGGAAAATTTTAACACTAGATTAAATTACTAGCTAAAAAGAGTTCTAACTAGTTGACTAGTTTAAAATCACAAATAAAAAATGAGCAAAAAATTATTGCAATATATGGATTGGGAAATGTTGGAGGTCCTATTGCTGCAGCTTGGTTACGAAAAGGTGCCAAAGTAATAGGCGTAGATATTTCCAAAAATCTTCTCTCTGAAATTCAAAAAGGCTCTTCTCACAAAAAAGAACCCTACATTTCAGAAACATTTTCAAATGCATTGAGAAAAAAAAAGTTAACACTTACTTCTGATGGAGTTGAGGCCTCCACAATTTCAGATATTAAATTTGTAGCAGTTCCTGTAGGTCTGAGAAGAAACAAAATAGATCTGAATGCATTATTATCTGCTACAACATCAATTTCTAAAGGACTCAAAAAAGGCAATACTGTAATCATCTGTCCCTCATTACCACCAGGTACAACTGAAAAAGTAGTAAGACAAATTCTAGAAAAAAATAGCAATTTAAAAGCTGAAAAAGACTTTTACCTGATCTATAATCCTGAGAGAATTTTTGAAGGACGAGCTTTAGCTGACATTGAAGAAAACTATCCTGCTATAATTTCCGGTTATGGACCAAAGAGTCTTGAATTTGCAGACGAACTATTAAAAATAATCTCCAAAAAAGGAACTCTTAAAATGTTATCAATAGCAAATGCAGAGGCTGAAAAGTTATTTGAAGGTGTATACAGAGATGTTAACATTGCCTTGGCAAATGAACTGGCAGATTACTGTGAAAGAGTTGGAGTGAATTACTGGGATGCTAGAAAAGGTGCAAATTCACAACCATTTTGCCATCTTCATTATCCCGGAACTGGTGTTGGAGGATTGTGCATTCCAGTTTATCCACGCTTTGTCATCGAGTCATCCTCAAAAATTGGAAAACATGTAAAATTAATTGAATATTCCAGAAAAATAAATGATTATATGCCAAAAAAATGCGTCCATGATGCTCTCTCTCTTTTAAAAAATAATGTTAAAGGAGCCAAAGTTGCAGTACTTGGTCTTGGATTCAGAGGAGAAGTCACAGATTCTCGTTTATCTCCAACATATGATGTAGTTGATGAACTACTCAAAAAAGGATGCAATGTTATAGTTCATGATCCATATATTTTTGAGGATAAAGATTTACCAAACAATGTAAAACTTACCAAAGATCTTTCTAAAGCCGTAAAGGACGCACATTTAGTTTTCATATCTGCAGATCATAAAATGTACGCCAAATTAAATGAAAACATACTCAAGAAAACAAAAAAACCAACTATGATCTTTGATGGACGAAATATTTTAAACAAGAAAAATTTCAGAAATGCTTCGCTTTTAACCATTGGCACAAGAAAATAATTCAGATATTTTGATTGTTTAATAATTTTTGATAATCTTAACAACTCAAATTCAAAAATTAAAAGATCCTAATGTTAAAGTTATCAAAGGCGATATTTTATACAGCAAGACATCAATTGCCCTGGCAAAAAAAGAACTCGACTTTGAGCCAAAAATCTCACTACAACAAGGACTGTCTAGATTCTTTCAAGACTATTCTTGACATAGTCAATTGACTTTACCGGGGTAGGGTCAACTCCGTCCAAAACAGCCTTGTAAATTGTAGAATAATCCAAGAGGTAAATCAGATTGATTATCTTTGATATGATGCTACCATCCACTGACATTATTTCTCTGTATTCAATTTTATTTTCTTTGAGATATTCTTTGAGAATCTGCCATCTCTCTTTGGTTTTGATGTGGTCATCTTGACCCTCAATTAAGATAGGCTGAATGTCAGATTTTCTTTCCCACGAAACAATTCCATTATGACAAGTTTCTATCACGTCTTCAGTAAATGCATGTATCTTTACATTTTCTTGAAGCGAATTCTTGAATCTGATTGCAGCTGACTGTAATCCAAAAGGATAGTAAATCATAGGAATATCATGAATCCATTTTGCAAGATTAAGAGATGGATTATTATCAGTTAGGTTTGATGAGCTAATCTCTCTGTTGAGTTCTTCCAACTTTTCTATGGATTCAAAAATATCATGTTTTTTAATTTCAAGAGTTGATTGTAATACATTTAGCATTGTATACAAATATGAAGTAAAAGAAGCTCGAGGAGAATGATACTGTGGAATAATTCTGTGTTTTATTTTGTTTTTTGTACAATACTCTAGCATTTTACCCCCTGAAGAAAATACAACAATCTTGCTTTTCATCTTGTAAGCAGAATCCAAAACAGAAAATGTCTCAGTCGTATTGCCAGAAACACTGACAACTACTACCAGCGTATTGGAATCAACTGTATGCGGTAAATGATACCCCTTTACAACATTGACATGAATATTTGTTTTTGATAGAATGGATGAAAATATGTCTCCAATAGCACCAGAGCCGCCCATTCCTGCAAAAACAATGTGATCAATACCATCTATTGAAGAAGAATTGGTAGAAGTCAGTACCTAGGATTCCAATAGTATCTGGCATCAAGGTTTACCAAGAATCAAGTTTGCACATCCAAATACAGTTCTTGCCTTGCGCAAGTTTGCAAACCTAAATGAGATCAAATCAAGCAGATTCTCGCAGACAAACTTTACTACAGTGGACTTGCCATGAATTTGTAAAATCTTCAGATGCAACTAGTTGCTATTTATGATACTTTATGGTTCAAATCCTAAACTGTCTTTTATCATCTGCTTGATCGTATTTTTGTAATATGGATTAAGTGATATTGTATCCCAGTTCTTTCGAGGTAATACCATTCGCATCTTTACTAGTGCTTTAACTTGTCTCTCTGTATTTTTTCCATTATTTTTTACCATTACGCTTAATCTTTTTTTGAATGTATCATAATTTGTGTATATTTCAGACCACTTGCCATGTTGGTATAGTGACCATAATATTTGCGCCTTTAATTCACCGTCTGTAAAATCACGCTTCATGAATAGTACACTAATGATACTGTTTTAACTCATATATTAAATACAATAACACACATCATATCTATGATGGAAAAATCTCTGGTACTTCGTGTTTATGGCAATTCGCCACAGATGAGAATCATTGATTTTCTAATGGAATTTCCTACTAATGAATTTACAAGTGGTGAGATCATAGAAAATGTAAAAATGAGTAAGACTACTTTATACAAATGCCTCGACGATTTATCTGCACAAGGAATGATTAGATTATCAAAGGCAAAAGGTAAGGCCATAGCATGTGCAATAGATATGAAAAATCCGATTATTCAAACAATAAAAACAGGCGTGGACATTGCAAGTGGTGAAATTGCAGATAAACAGCTAACCAACGAAAGATTTCTATCTGGAATAAGAGCATCCGCAAAAAATCGTGAATCATTAATGGCAAGAAAAAAATTATTACGTGAAGAATTAAACCTCACTAACGAATCATTAAAAACAATGACACTTCTAAACAATTAACCTGGCAGTGACATTCGTACATGGAAGATTTTTCATTCAATTCAATTTCACGTCAAAACATGAATTGACATGAAATGCTGTTTTTGATACAGTTGTGACACAAATCATCCCTCCTGATGAATTTACAGGAAAGAGAATGTTTCCAGTGCAGTTGCTACGTCAGCGAAGCAAATCCGAGACAATATTCAGTGTGATAAAAAGAAAGTTTGGATCTGAGATAAAATCATGCCATAACACCATGAAAGAAAAAGAGTTGCTGTATAGGGCACTTGCCTACAACTGTCACAGAATGACTATGATTTCTTGTTTGTCGTCGATGATTTCTAGGAAGCCGAAATTTCACAAAAGATGGAAGAAGATGAAATACCAAATTCTAAAGAAAAAGTACAACTAAAGTAATTTACCAAAAACTGATCAGCATGTACCAGTCTGTGCTGGAGAAATCAGACTAGGCGCTAATATGATGCCATTCAGTATCTTGCTCAAGGCCTGCCAGTGCATAGATTATACTCATCACCGAGTCCTTGGCAAAGATAGGTTATGAAACTGATCATCAAACTGGGAATCACATAATCCTAAGGCATAAACAGTATCCTTATCGGAGATTGACAGTACCTAATCATAAAGAGATAGCCAAAGGTACGTTAAGATCTATAATTGAAGACGCAGGATTAACAGTTGACGCATTTATTGATCTAGTCTGATAACATAATAAACCAACAATACCGATTTGTGATCATTTCCAGAAAACGTTTCTTTTTATTTGTTATCTTGGATACTTTCCTCTGATCCTAAACTAAAGAAAGTATGGGAAGAATCAGTCCAATTATAATTATCATAGATATGCGATGATTTCAGGATTGATTCCTACAATGTAAATTGACTAAATTATTAAGTACTATAGGCATCCATGTTCACCTATGGAGCAAACATCAATCACAGTATCAAAAAAATCAAAGGATCAATGGTCAAAACTCAAAAATCATCCAAATGAATCATTTGAAAACATGATTAATCGAATTGTAAAATCTCACGCTGACGAGGATGCTGAACTACTTACTGATGCAGATGTTTTAGAAATTGAGCAATCCATCAAAGATATCAAAAAAGGTAAATTCAAGACATTAAAACAAATTAAAGCAAAATACGGTCTATGATCCTAATTCATGACGCCGTTTAGGGCAGAACATCAGATAAGGAAACTTGAATAATTAAAGCTGGTAATCACATCATATGTCAGTTAAGATAAAGGACATCAAAACTAAAGTAATCAAAGAAGATGAAGGTTCCTATTCTATTACATGTTCTGCATTAGGAGTTTATAGTACAGGTAAAAATTTACAAGATGCCAAAAAAAACTATCTAAAAGCACTTGAGATTCATTTGTCTGTATTAAGAGAAAAGGCAACAGAACCATTCAACTTGCATTAGAATATTTTAAGGATAAAGCAAAAATCAGAAAATAAAAAAATCATAAAGATTTCTGCATAAATGAGTCTAGAAAACATCGATTAGATTTTTAAACGAAGTTTTTCATATTTATCTCTTGATAGCTTTACCTGCTTGAGAATTTCATTTATCAAACCTCTTCCTAACATTTCATTGCCATGCACCGGAACAACTGTTTTACGACCATCTGAATGAACATATCTAACATGACTTCCAACTTGATGAATTTTCTCAAATTCTATTTTTTCAAGAATTTTACACATGTCTCTACCCGACACAATGTTGAGTCTCATTATGCTTGAATCTGTTGTATTCCAACAAATCTAAGAGGTTTTACATCTTCATCATTACTGCAAGCGCGTATGGCTTCTCTTATCCTATCTGTTGCCTCTGCTACTGTTTTTCCCTGAGTATAACATCCTAAAATATCTGGAACCTTTGCTATGTAAATACCATCTTCATCTTGCTCTATGATTACAGTGTATATTTTTTCTTGTGTAGCATTCATGATTAATAATACCTGCATATCTCTTTAAACTCTTGTGGTATATTTCTCACCTGATTTCTTATAATCCTGAAGAATGTATGTTTTCTCACTGGTAAACTATCAAATTAAAATCGTTGGCTTCTTAAATTACCTAACAATTTTAGTTTCCAGATATGATTATTTTTCAGATTAATGAGAATTATCTGATAATGTGTTTTTCCAATTGATTTTTAAAAAGCCTGATTTTGATATGAATAATGGACAATACTGTGATTGATTCTTCGCTAAGAACAGTAGAGTGGAAAGACAACAAAGTAATCATGATTGATCAGACCAAATTACCAAATCAACTAGTCTTTGTAACGTATGATGATTATAACCAAGTGGCAGACGCAATTCGAACTCTGGTTGTAAGAGGCGCACCAGCCATTGGAGTGTCTGGAGCTTTTGGATTGGCATTGGCTGGATTGCAAAGCAAGGCAGCTACCAAAGATCAATTAATCTCTGATTTAGAAAAGGCAAGAAAAGTTCTTTATGAGACAAGACCTACCGCTGTAAATCTCAAATGGGGATTAGACAAAATAATGAATGTTGCAAATGCTGGAAGTACAGTTGAGCAAATAAGACAATCCATAATTAATGAAGCTAAAAAAATGGCAGAAGAAGATATTCAAATTAATAAAACTATGGGAAAATACGGTTCGGTTCTATTTGATAACAATGATACAATAATGACTCATTGCAATGCAGGTGCACTAGCTACAGTAGCATATGGAACAGCATTAGGTGTAATTAGAGCAACAAGGGAGAGCGGAAAAAACGTCAAAGTGATAGCTACTGAGACAAGACCAATACAGCAAGGTTCCAGACTAACAGCATTTGAGCTAAAGCATGATGGATTTGATGTTAGCTTAATTCCGGACACTGCTGTAGGATATTCCATGGCAAATGGTCTGGTGAATAAAGTAGTAGTCGGAGCAGACAGGATTGTAAGAACCGGTCATGTCTTTAACAAAATTGGAACATACCAGGTGGCAACCATGGCAAAGCAACACGGAATTCCGTTTTATGTAGCAGCTCCACTATCTACATTTGATATGAAAAGTGATGCCAAAGATGTCATTATTGAAATGCGAAATGGAACCGAAGTCACAGGAATTGGCGATAAAAAAACAGCACCTGATGATATCAATGTCATAAATCCTGCATTTGATATGACTCCACCTGAATTAATAACTGGAATTATTACTGAAAAAGGCGTGGTAAAACCACCATACGAGGAATCTATAAAAAAATTATTTCAGAACGAGAAAATCTAAACTCTTTGAGTGATTATCTTAGACAATACAGGAAATCTTTAGTTCATACAAATTCAATTTATGAATATGTTTAGATATTCTTTGATTTGGTTATTGACTTGATGTATGATCTATTATCGGGGATACATTTTCTGTCTACAAGCATGTACCCCTTTGGACAAATTCCACTTTTACCAACAAGCAGACCAAATTGTTCAAATGCTAACCCAAATTCTTCAATTTTTTTCCTAACATCTGAGGTATCTGTAAACGATTTAACTATGTCTGTGGCATTTTGTTCTAATTTTTTATCGTCAAGAAAACGTGCACCGCCCATTATGGTATCTGCATTCTGAACTAGTTTGGATAATTCTTGCATGTCTTTAGGATTTGTAGCTAGTTTTAGCAAGCTGCCAAGAACTGCTTGTGAAAGGATATTGCATTCGGATTGAAATACATTTTTATATTTTTGTTCTAGTTTCATTTTAATCAATTCCAATATTTTTTGACATCTAGTACATTCGTATCTATCCTTAAAGCCTGTCATCTTGACTTTGGAATCATGAGGACAAGTATCCTGTGTTACTGTTCTGTATGCCATTATGGTTCCCAATGACAATCACAGTTGCATCCTCTTTGACATCTTACTCTTTTGCAATCAGAACATATTTTTTGTCTTGAAGATGGAATTGTATTCATTATTTTATAGAAATTGTATCAATTAATCATTCAAGTTGGAGATGACTCTTTCAAGATCTTGTTTTTCATATCTCAAACTCTTCGCAGTTGTACCTTCTTGTAGTGTAAGCGAAAACTTGTGCAGCATTGATTTGTCTTCTCTGGAAATTTCTGATGTGAGAATAATTCCATTTAGAGTTTTAGACTGTTGAGACAATGTCGTAATGTCTACCATGTCGGTGTTTTTTGCCAGAGAAATTTTACTAGTCAGTTCATTTTTGATCTTATCTAAAATTTCAGTTAGGGGATTAATTGTCATACTTTACTATGTGCTTACTAGTTAATTAAGAAACCACGTATTGCCTAGAATTTAGGACCAATTTTTGGCAGTAAAGTACACTTCAATCTTGGGGACATTTGCAGTTTTTAATGAGTAACAAACGACATATCGCCCTAAGAATTAACAGCGTCATCTATAATATCTTCTCAAAAGAGAAGCCCAAACTATTTAGAATTGGGTAGTTTACTTGAAGCTAATTAGTAGAAAGTTTTTATTGATTTTATATTGCATTAAATAATATGAGCACTGTCACTGCACAAGCCATAAAAGATTCCCTAAAACAATGCATGGATCCCGAAGTTCCGCTAAATATTGTAGAGATGGGATTAATCTATGGAATTGACGTGGCAGAAGACAACAATGTAAATATCAAAATGACAATGACTACACAAGGTTGTCCACTACATGAAACTCTAGTTCAAGATGTGACAAGGTATGCCAAAAAAGTTCCAGGAGTAAACAACGTCAAAGTGGACATTGTTTGGGAACCAAAATGGACAATGGAGAGTATGACTGAAGAAGGAAAGGCAAAAATAAAAAACATGAATGTAACAATGACTACTCCTGCACCAATTAATTATGAAATTGCTTTACCTCAAGGAGTTGGCAAACTAGTACAACAAGAAGACGGTTCTATGGTATTGGCAAACGAACATGAACAGGGCTTCATGGTAAATCAAGCAATTGTAGATTTTTGGAAGTCATGCAATGGACAACGCAAAGTCACAGAACTAGTAGAAATATTTGCACAACAGACAGGACTGCAAAGAAATCAAGTGGAAAAAGAAGTAA
>Ga0326597_10004053_pt1 | contig 20754 bp, 37 predicted proteins | sample RVTome_12_FD_203789 | JGI IMG/M metagenome (GOLD analysis project Ga0326597, IMG submission 203789) | Soil microbial communities from uranium-contaminated site in the Upper Colorado River Basin, Wyoming, United States - RVT100D185 | ecosystem: Environmental > Terrestrial > Soil > Contaminated >...
GGACTCCGCTTCGGCGGTTTGCACCGGGCGCTCTTCGACAGCCCCGGGAGCCTTCAGCGGCCCCGCCTTCACTTCATCATCCGCTTTCGCTCTGGCATCGGATGCCGCTGTTCCGCCGAGTGAGGTCGCGGCTGTGCTCGGCGGGGCTTCGGGTTCGGCTGTCCGACCAGCCTCCTCCTCGCGGCTCTCCCGGGGCGGGCTGGCGAACTTGGCGTACATCGCCAGAAAGCCCTCGACGTCGCGGAGCTCCGACTGCAAGCGCGTCTGGTACGCGATCACCCTGGCATAGACGGCGTCGGACGTGCTCATCAGTGGACTCCATTGGCAGGAGGGTGGGCGTCGAGAGCGTCGTCGTGGACGGCCCCGACCGCCTCCGCGGCGGCGTACAGCCCCAGCGACAGCTTCATGGCCTGGGCGCCGGTGATCATCGTCGCGACGACCACCTTGCCGTCCTGGATGATGTCGAGGTGTACGTGGCCGGCGCCGCAGGGGGCGACGGCGTAGCTGAAGGGGCCCTTGCTCATGGCTGCCTCTCGTGCCGGGGGTGGTGGTGCCGCGCCCGCTCCTCCGGTTTGACCTCCGGCGCCTCGCCGCGCATCCGGTAGAGCTTGGCGGTTTTCCTGAGCGTCGAGATCCGTCCGGCGGGGAAGCGGCGGAACAGGCCATAACTCTCGGCCGTGGCGCTGTGGCCCTTGTTGCGGGTTGCCTTGCGGGGCGGGCGGCGGTTCTCCGGCGCCGGGGTGGGGCCCGGCGTGGCGGCAGGCTGCGCCGGCGCCGTGGGCATCAGGAACGGCACCATCAGGGAAACGGAGGCGCGCAGGTTCAGGTTGGCGACAAAGCCTTTCAGGAAGGTCATGGGATTCTCTGGGCCTCCATTTCGGCCCGGCGGAACAGCGGGCCCTGGCGGGCGTGGAAGGATTGGGAGATGGTCGACAGGCCGAAGACCCCGATCCCGAGGGCGTCCGCAGCGTTGTCGTTGTCGACGTACCAGCCCCACTCGGCGCACTTGGCCATGGTGTTCAGCTTCCACGACCGGCGACGGTGGCCGGCCTTGTCGAGCTTGAGCCCCGGCGCCATGTCGTCCTGCTTGAGCGCCCCCTTCCCGAGGAACAGCTTGCGCCATGCCGAGGCCGACACCTGCTCCGCGCTGCGGCCGAGAAGCCGGTCGGTGTTGTCCTGGATGACGGAGCACATCATCCACTGGCGCTGGCCGTGTTCGGTGCCCGGGTAGTGCTTGTTCGGCATCATCGGCTGCTCGAAGAAAACATCAGTGACCCCATGCTCGTGCACCGCCCGCTCGATGAACGCCCGCAGGGGCCGCCACATCGGTGTCTCGTCCCCGTTGGCGGCGACCCTGAGCTCGAGCACCCCCCACTCCGGCCGCTTCATCTCCGGCCACAGGATCGCCCAGCCGCAATGCGTGCTCTGGTCGAAGGCGAGCACCTTGACCGGCTTGGGCGGCTCGGCCGGGGCGGGGAACACCGAGGCGATGCGGTAGGTCACGGGCGCACCCCTCAGTGCGTGGTGGCCGGGCCGGGTGAGTCCTCGGGATCGTTCGGCCCGCCCTCATCCTCGTCGGCATCGTTGCCGGCCTTGGCCGCCTTCTTGGCCTCGGCCGCGGCACGCTCGGCCGCGAGCTGCTCGTTGAGGTGCAGGAATTTCGTGTGGTTGACGGCCTGCCCGTCGTGCCAGCCCTTCATGTGCGCCTGGCCTTCCTCGGTCATCGGCGGATAGGCGTCGCTGTCGGGGTTGAGCCCCTTGATGCCGAGCCGCCGGCCGGACTGGTAGGCCTTGTCGAGCAGGGCCTCCGGGGTTCCGCGCACAGCCGCGCCGGGACCGTCGAACAGGTCGAATTGCGAACCCATCGGTATGTCCATGGCCTCGAGGTAGGACTTGAAGTCGCGCATATTTTCGAGGGTGGCGTCGGCGTCCTGGTCCTGGAGCGCTATGGCCATGTCGAGCATCTTCAGGGTGATGCCGCGGCCCTTGGCGGCCTGGCGCAGGTGCTTGCGGGCGTCTCGCTTTTCCTTGATTTCCGCATCAACGGCCTCCATCCTGCCGACGAAGAACAGGATCTCCTCTTTGTCGGGCTTGTTGTCGCCGATCTTCGGCTGCTGGCTGAGGTCGGGCTTGATGCGGCCCGGCTTCGGGCCTTGCAATGAGGCAGTCTTGGGCACGGTAAATGCTCCTATGCTGCGGGTTGGGTGGGGTCGTTTGGATGCACGCCAGGATCATCCGGCGCGCGAAAACAGGCGCTGGGCCAAGTGGCGAAATGCTCGCTCTCGGGGGCGTCAGTCCTTGTCGGCGAGAGCTTCGATTCGGCGCGCCAGAGCCGCCATCTCATCCTGCAGAGCGCGAACGGTATCGCGGTCGACTCCCAGAGCCTCCGCGCGCGCAATGCGAAGCTCGATCTCGGCGCGCTCCTGGCGCAGCCTGTCGAGGTATCCCCACCAGAGCCGCATCCACCAGCCGTGGTCGACCGTTTTCGGTCGCCGTGATGGCTGTAGCAGCCCCCTGACGAGGTTCGGTGGAACCTTGTGTCTTGTGGCAATGGCGGCAGCCGCATCTCGCGCTCCCATGCCGGTGGACTTCATCTCTGCCGCGACCAGGTAGTCCGCATGTGTTGCGGCCTCGACCACCGTGTCAGCGGCGCTCAAAACTCGGTTTCGACCGGACCTGTCCATGTCAGACCTCCGTGCCATGCTCCCGGCCATGGAAGTCTTGCGTACTCCGGTGGTGGCCCCGGCCTCCCCAGGTAGGGCCACCGCCACTCACTCAGCCCGCGGCGCCGATTCCGGCTCCCGTGGACTGTCGTTTCCGCACCGCCCGGAGCCAGCGCATCCAGCGCATGAAGTTGCGGTAGGTTTCGCGGCTGCTGACGAGCAGGCCCCAGACAAGCAGGACGAACGCTGGCCCGAAGATGAGCGCGGCGAGCGCGATGGCGGCGGTGCGGGCGGCGGTCATGCGGCCGCCTGGGGGCGGCTTGCCCCCCACGCCTCAAGAGCATCGGCGTGCCGCATCTTGCCAACGGCTTCCTTGCGGAGCCGCCCGACGTTGAACCGGACGTCCGCTCCGCTCATGTGCTCAAGCAGCACGTACTCGGGCTCTTGCTCCGATGAACGGCCAGCGCGCGGGTACCGCTTCTGCAGAACCGGAAAGAGATCGTGCTGTTCTGTGGTCTCGCCGGGCCGCTCCCTTTCCCAGCGCCCGGAACAGACACTCCGCGCCAACTGCCGAAACTGCAGATGCGCCATGGTGTATTCGATGGGATGTGATCGGTGGCTCGGGTCAAGAATCTGCATGGCTTCCGTCGCGAGCCACGACGGACTGACGAACACCTTGTGCTGGTGGCGTTCATATATCCCCGCAAGCAACTCGCGCGCCTTGGTTTCCTCATGCGTCATTCGTCAATCCCTCCAACCATTCGGTCACGAGCGGAACGAGCCGGAGCGTGTCGGCCCGCATGGCGTCGGTCATTTCGCTGAGCAGGTGCTTGGGGTCGGCGGACAGCACGCCGTCGCGCTCGAAATCCCGCAGCCGCCCCCACAGCCACAGCGCCTTTTCGTCCATCGGTGGACGCTTTGGTTCAGCGCGAGCGGCGATGATGCCATTGGTGGTTGGCTTTTCCGGCGCTGCCAAAGCACGCTCGAAATGTTCCTCGGGGACAGCAGCGAGTTGCTGCCAGCGCTCGGCTTGGCGCTTTCCAATCCCGTGTTCGTCCAGTTGCTCTGTGAACGACCTCGCCCCATCGTGGGGAGAGGTCCCAAGATCGGACCGGCGCCCTGGCGTGCGCTCCATGCCACTCAACAGCGATCCGGCTTTGCGCTCCGCCCGCAGCCTGATCTCACAGGCGCGGCGCTCGGCTTCGGTGTTTCGGGCTTGGCGCGAATACGCTTCCAAGGCCATCGCCTTGTCGCGGATGTCCTTGACCTCATCGACCTCGAAGGCGTTGTCGATGGCGGTGCACATCGCGTCGTATCGAACAAGGGCCGTTGTCTCGATCATGCCGCGGCGACCTCGGTCTCGCCGACGACATGGCCGCAGGTCTCGCAGGCCATGCGCAGCCCGACGCGCACGATGTGGCCCGAGCCGCAGTGTGGGCATTCCGGCCAGCGGCGCTCGGCCTCGTCCACCGGCAGGCGGCGGTCGTTCTGTTCACCGATGTCGGGGCGGGAGGTCATGCGGCCTCCGACAAAAAGAGGCCTGCGGCATCCCGTTTTGCGAACCGAGCACGGTCGTGCGACATTTCGGACCGATAGCAACCGCAACTGTTGGTATTTCCGCTCACAAGCGATTTGGCAGGAACGATGATTTCATTGCCGCAAAGACACCTTGCAAGCCACATTTTCTGTCCGCGCGCATATTCGCGGTCGACAAGATGAAGCACAGTGAGACCGCCGAACTCACAGCCGGTCAGGTCCGTTCGAACGCTACGGCGGAGACATCCACAGCTCTTGATTTTGCCGCGCTTGAGATCAACCAGCCGGAATCTCCTGCTGGTTCCACACTCACAGCGGCAAAGGAGTTTGCTAACATCCTGACCGGAAATAACCGTCAGCCTGCCGAATGTCATTCCGACAACCGTGCTGGCGCGCTCGGCTGGGGTAAGGCTGGGGCGGGCGGTCATGCTGCCTCCGAGCCAGTCGGATCGTCGCGACGCTCATGGTACAATTCCGGCCGCAGCTCTTCGCGCGGCACTCCGGTGATCTGCTCTACCGCGACCACCCTCTCGACCGGCACGCGCTGCCATTGACTGACGGCCGAGTGGCTAATTCCAAGAGCTGCCGCTAGTCGTGTCACCGACCAGCCACGCTCCCAAAGCTTCTCAAGTCCGGTGCTCATTGCAATCGGAAAGTAAGCCACGCTTACGCTAGTTGTCAAGCAATTCTTCTGACGACGCGTAAGCCACGCTTCTGCCATTGTGAGCGCCATGGAATTAGGTCAGAAAATCCGTCAGTTGCGCACGCGTCTTGGCCTCTCCCAGACAGCGTTCGGCAAGCTCTTCCGCCCAACTGTCTCGCGGGAGGCGGTGAGCCAATGGGAAACTGGCGAAACACAGCCATCTAGCCTGAACTTGCAGCAACTCACACTCTTGGCCGGCGAGAATATCGTCTTGTCGGGCGGCAACGAAACCTTAGTGACAGCCTCCATGCCTCAATATAGGGTCATGGTGCGAGGCGCTGTGCAGGGCGGCCACTTTGCTGAAGCCGTCGAACGGCCCACGGCAGAATGGTATCAGGTGCTCGTGCCACTTTCTGGACGATATGCCCTGCTAAACCCTTATGCACTTGAGGTTATCGGGCCATCTATGAATCAGACGTTTCCGCCCGGCACGATCCTCATCTGCGTGAACGTGTATGATCTCCCCAAGCCATTTAAGTTCGAAGTTGATCAGTACTACATCGTTCACCGAAGACAACCAGACGGCCGGATAGAGGCCACGGTGAAGCGAGTGCGCCGCAGCGCAGATGGCTCTTACTGGCTATGGCCGGAGTCGGATCACCCTGACTTCCAAGCCCCAATCCCAGCCGCCGGGCGGCCTGGCGATGAGGTCAAAGTGACGGGTCGCGTCATCAAGGCGATCCGCGACTACGACTGAGCGGCATATTTTTTTTGCCCTCGGCCGTAAGCAACGCTTGACAGCAGCCGTAAGCCATGCTTACATGGCCTCCATCGAAGCCCACAGCTTCCAGGGAGAGCAGACGATGCAAGCACAGGCCACAGCAGCCAGCTTTCGCAAGGGCGACCGCGTTCACGTCCTGAACTGCTCGATGGGCGGAACCTTCTTCATCGAGGGCGAGGCGACGGTGCTCAAGGTCATCGACGCCCGGATGAACCAGTACCTCGTGGACTTCGGCGACAACATGCCGGTTGAGCGGTTCGTCGATGCAGGTGCGCAGGCCGACCCCGCTAAGCATGTCGCGTGGCTTAACGATCCACACGGCGACGACGCAGCCTGACCCACACCGCCACGGATGGAGGATGAGATGGCACAGACCGCAAGGACAGACTTCCCCGATCGGGCCGACTGGTCGTTGATCCCCGAGCACATGCGCGGTGGCGTTGAACGCTGGGTCATGAACGGCATCGTGCCGGGCTTGTTCCTCACGGCGGTTCTCCGCAACGACCTCAAGGAAGCGTTCGCCACCGCCGATGACATCAACTCGCGTCGGATGCGCGACTACGTGCAGTTTTTCTGGTCGCACGCCCCGTCTGCCTGCTGGGGCTCGCCTGATGCCGTCAGCGAATGGACGCAGCGCGGCGGGCTGACCGGCCGCGACCGCGACCGCGATGCCGCAGAAGACGCCGCCTGACCCACACCGCCCAGGAGGATCCCCATGCGACCCGTCACCATAACCGTATACCAGGCCGTCGACGGCAGCGAGTTCGACACCGCCGCCGAGTGCAAGGCCTTCGAAAAAGACAACGCCCATCTGGCCATCGTCGGCCTGACGCTCGAGGAAGCCAAGGCCGTCGCGTCGCGCCAGGACGCCGACCGGGCCGACGCGGTGGAGGCCCTCGGCAAGCAGATCGAGAAGGCGCGCATCGCCGCCGGCGACCTGCGCCGCCGTCCGTCCCGGCCGGCCGAGCCCGAGACGTCCGAGGCTCCGCTGTCGTCGCAGCAGATCCCCACCACGCCGGCCGGCCGGCCGCTCCCGCCCGCCGAGGAGGCGGACGATGCGGACGAGCGGCAGCCTACCCAAGACGAGATGCGCGAACAGGCCCGCACCCTCGACCTCACCGCCTGAGCAAGGAGCACAGCATGAGCCGCACAGCACAGACACCAGAGCCTGACGACGAGAGGATCGCCCGCGAGAAGGCGGCGATTGAGAAGATGCGCGGCGCTCAGTCCGCCATGAGCACTGCCTTGAGCCGGATCGATGAGCTTGAGCGGGCGCTTCAAACCGCCATCGCCGCACTACGAACAGCCAAGGGCTACATCGGCGAAAATGCGCATGTGTACAATCGCGACTGCGCGACGAAATCGGCCCGAGCATCCATAGACGACCAGATCGCCACTATCGGCAAAGTCCTCGGCTGACTCGCCGGCTGAGCAAGGAGGAAGCCCGATGATACGGACAGCCGAACAGAACGTCATCGCCGCGGCTCGGGAGTTCCTGGAAAGCGGCACGGTCCTGACTATGTGCAATCGCGGCCCGTGCCAGCGCGTCGTTGAGGACAAGGACAACAGCGACCCGCAAGCCAAGCTCATTGCGGCGCTCAAGGCGCTGGACCGCGCCGCGCTGGCGACAGAGGAGGAATGAGAGATGGAAATCGACAAGCAGCGTATCGAAGACGCGATCATCAAGCAGGTTGCCACCGACATGATAGGCGACGACGACATTTGGAACCGCGCCAAGAATGCACTCGATGAGCGCTTCGATAAGGTGTGGCGAGAAACCGCCGAGGCCCGCATCCGAAGCGAAGTCGAGCTTGCAATCTCGGAAGGCTTCGAACGCGAATACACCAAGGCCGATAGCTTCGGTCGCCAACAAGGCGAAAAGACGACAATTCGCGCCGAATTGGAAAGGCTGATCGGAGGCTACTGGAAGGCCCGCGTTGGGAGCGACGGCAAGCCCAAAGAGAGCGGCTACAACACAACCACGCGCGCCGAATGGATGATGACGCAGCTTGTCGCTGACGACTTCACGGGCGCGATGAAGCAGCACGTCATCGACATCGGCGGGTCTCTCAAGGACGCGCTACGCGCCGAGCTTCACGCAACTGTCAATCGCCTCCTCTCCGAGACCTTCAAGGTGCGCAGCCTCGATGACCAAGGCAAGAACCGGAAGGACAGCAGTGTCATCAGCCCGCCTGAGAAGGTGCGCCCCTGAAATGCCAGTCCCCTGCATGCGCCCGATCGCCGAGGGCACCGTCGTCCGTTCGATGGATTACGGCGAGGGCGGCCCGGACTATCAGGTCCACTTCGCCGTCACGTCGGCCGGGTGCCCGGCCAGGATCAGCGGCCCGCCCGAGGACTGTTACCCGGCCGAGGCGCCGGAATGGGAGATCGTCGGGATCGACGGCGAGGAATGGGATTGCGCCGAAGATGGGCACCCACAGTGCCGTTGGGTTCCCATCGAAGAGACTCACGCCGAAACGGCACAACAAAGTGCCGCCCATAAGCGCGAGATCGACGCGATCAACTCATGGGCCGAGTCGCTCGACCTCGCCGACGAGTGCGCCGATGCGCTGGCCGGAGAGCGGGAGGCGGCGCTGGAACGCCAGGGCGAATACCGCCGCGACGCGCTGGAGGAACTGAACCGGGAAAGGAACGGACGATGAGGCCGATATGTGTCTCCTGCCAGCGGTTCTACCGCTGCAAGAAAAACGGCTTTGCGTTCATCGAACAGATGCCGAAAGGCGAAAAGGCAACGCCTGGCACCTCAGCCCCCGAGCAGTGGACACCCTACAAGCTGTGGATGGGCGACCTGTGGGAGTGCCAGGGCTGCGGACACACCCTCATCGGCGGTGTCGCGCTTCAACCCGTCTCTGAGCATTTCAAGCCGGATTTTGCTGCCCAGGCGCAAGCGCTCAGGGCCGATTTCCAGGTCAACGATTGCTGACGAAAGGAACGAGCGATGAGCACCCATTGGTTCCATGGCATCACGCGCATCCGCGCCGAGTGCAGCGCGCAGTCGGAAATTATCATCGAGCTCAATCGCGTTGGCGTTCCCGAGCTCGTGACGCTGTCCATCGAGCTTGAGCCAGAGCTTTACCCGGTGAGCGATCTTCTGGTCCGCGCCATCAACAGCGCCGCGCGCGCCGCCGAGCCGCGCTCGCAGGAGGCCGAGGTCGTGGCTTTGCCGCCGCGCAACGGCCTCGCCTGGGGCGACCCGACCGTACAGGCCATCCCGCTCAAGCTGGGCCGTCCGCCGGCGCTCATGGATGACGACGGACCGGAGGCGGCTTGATGTTGCTCACCGAACAGAAAGCGAAAGAGCGCTGGTGCCCGTTTGTGCGGTTCACTGAAGGCTGTGATGATGCGGCGGCCAACCGCTGGGAGGAGACCGTGAACCCTGAGCGATGCCGCTGCATCGCCTCTCAGTGCATGGCGTGGCGGTGGTTCGATGGAGAGTTCACCAACGAGCCCGAGCATGTCCGCCGACCATTGACGGACCAGCGCCGCGGCTACTGCGGGCTGGCAGGGGAGCCATGACCGCGATGAGCGAGACAATCGAACTCCGCTGGTTTGAGAACACCGACCGCTCGTGCATCCAGTGTGGCAAGCGCGCCAGCGGCATTCTTCGCGGATCTCGCAATGAGAGTTACGGACCCCACTGCGAGAGGTGCGCGAACAAGCGCTTGAAAGCTAGCAAGAAGGCCCGCAGCCGCGTAAAGGGCGCCACACTGACCCCACTGCACATCCGACTTTTGCGGCGCGGCGTGACCGGCGAATGGATCGGTCTGAGCGACAATATGGGCGTTCGCATAGGCGAAGTGGTCGCGCTTGGCGAACTTGAGCGGATGGGCTTTGTGGAGGATGCGAAAGGTCCGTTCCCACCGGGTCCACCGTCGCTCCCGCCAGCCGTCATAACGGAAGCTGGACGCGCCGCGCTTGCCGCCGTGGTTGACGCTGGCCGACCGGTGCCGCCGCATGGCTCGGGACCATAGACGAGTGCGAGGCAGAGAACACCACATGACGCGCCCGGCGCTCGCCGGCGCGTCATCAGGAAGGCAGGATGGGTGGCCCCGCCCTGCCTCCCGCCCGAACATCGAAAGGAGACCAAGGTGATGACGGAGCAATCGATCACGGACTACGCCTGGTGGAACGAGGCGCTGCGGCGCAAGGCCGCCGGCTACGGCAACCGCGATCTCGGCCCGGTCTCTGACGGCTTCCCGGAGTGCGGCTTCTACCGGCTGAGGCGCAAGGGCGAGACCCCGGCGGCGGTCGCCATCTTCCTCGTCGACGGTGAGCAGGTGGCAAACGAAACACGACGTGAGGGCGCCCGGCGCGTCGACGACGTCAATGCCATCTGGACGTGGGTTGCCAAGGATCCGGTCCCCTACGAGACCTATCAGGCTTTTGTCGAGACCGGGCGCTGGCCCGACATGGACGAGGCCGTCGCCGAGCAGGTCGAGAACCGTGGCATCGGCGACAACCAACCGCCGGACGAGGCCGCCACCCTGGCCGACCAGATCGAAAGCGCCAAGGCCGGGATCGAGGCCTACGTGAAGATCGGCGACGACGAGACGCTGGCGAAGGCGCAATCGTTGCGCGCCCGGCTCAATGAGTTGGCGGGCTTGGCGACGAAGCACCACAAGGCCGAGAAGGAGCCGCATCTGAAGGCCGGCCGCGATGTCGATGCGAAGTGGCTCCCGCTCGCCAAGGACGCCAAGGCCGCGGCCGACACCGTGCGCGCCCGCATGGACGCCTACGAGACGGCAAAGTTCAAGCGCGAGCAGGAGGAACGGCGCAAGGCCGAGGAGGCCCGTGCAGCCGCGGAGAGGGCCGTCAGGGAGGCGGAAGCCGCCGGGGCCCCGCCGACCGCACCGGCGCCGGAACCGCAGCCAGCGCCCGCCCCTGCCCAGGCCAGCACGATCAAGGGCGGCTACGGACGTGCGGCAACGGTCCGGGTGGTCAGGATCGCCCGCGTAGTGGACTGGGATGCAGCGATCGCCGCATTCCGTGAGAGCGAAGCACTTCGGGCGATCGTCCAGAATCTCGCACAGCGGTCAGTCGATGCCGGCCAACCAGTCCCCGGCGTCGAGGTTGATGAGGAGCGCCGCGTGGCATGATACCGATCAAGCGCCTCGAGATCCGCGCGCAGCGCTGGCCGTGGCAGGCCGGCTACAACTGGCACGGCACAACCCACGTCGCGCTCCTGAACCCGCCTTTACCGAGGAAGAAGGCCGCGCCGCGCTTCGGCGCCGGCTGGAAATACGAGTTCGGCATCTCCGTCGGCGCGTGGTCCGAGAACGGCATCAGCATCATCCTGAACCTGATCTTCGGCATGATCCGCATCCGCTACCGGACGCGCCAGGGCGTCGAGGCTGAGCGCCGGCGCCAGGAACTGCGCGAGGCCCGCGATCGCCGGCAGGAAGCTGTCATCGCTAAGGCGAGGCTATCGGCAGCCGTGGAGCCCCAAAACTACGACGACGTTCCCTTCTGAAGGAGAAGACGATGAACGACCTAGCCACGCCGGCCAAGCGCGATTTCGACATCGAAGACACCACCGTTGCCCTGCTCAACAAGTCCGAGATCGAGCAGCAGATCGCCACCGCCCGCAAGTTCCCCCGCTCCGTCAAGCGCTTCCTCGACAACGCGCTGGAGATGGTCACGCTGAGCGAGAGCATCGCCCAGGAATGCATCTACAGCCTGCCGCGCGACGGCAAGGTGATCGAAGGCCCGTCGGCCCGCTTCGCCGAGATCATCGTCTCGGCCTGGGGCAACAGCCGCGCCGGTGCCCGGGTCGTCAACGAGAACGGCGAGTTCGTCACCGCCCAGGGCGTCTTCCACGACCTCGAGCACAACACCGCCATCACTTTCGAGGTGCAGCGGCGCATCGTGAACAAGAACGGCAAGCGCTACTCCCACGACATGATCGGGGTCACCGCCAATGCGGCCTGCTCGATCGCGCTGCGCAACGCCATCCTCAAGGGCGTGCCCAAGGCTTTCTGGGCCGACCTCTACGCCGCCGCCCGCCGCACCATCATGGGCGATTTCAAGACGCTGCCGAGCCGCCGCGCCGCCGCGTTCGAGCAGTTTCAGGCCTACGGCATCGACAAGGCGAAGATCTACACGGTCCTCGGCATCAAGGGCCAGGAGGACATCGGACTCGAGCACCTGGTGACGCTCGGCGGCATGCTCACCGCCCTCAAGGATGGCGACACGACGCCAGAGGAGCTCCTGGCGAAGGCGCAACCGACGCCGGAGCCACCGCCGCCGCCGCCGGCCCCGGCAGACACCGGCCCGCTGCCGCCGCCGCCGCCTAAGCCGGCGGCGCGCGGGCCTCGCGAGCCCGTGCAACCGCGTGGTCCCGAGCCCAAGGCGACGGAGGCCAGGGCGCTGCCACCCTACTGGGCCGGCCGCGTCGCGCGCCAGGATGGCGAGGGCTTCCGCAAGACACCCTATGAGGACGAGGCGGACATCGCCGAGTTCCGCCGTGGCTGGCAGGACGAGGACAAGGTGGTTCACACTGGCGAGCCCGTCGCGCCGGCGGATCCCGCGCACAAGGCGGCCTTCGACATGCAGGCGCCGCCCGCCGAGGCAGCCGATCCGCCGCACGACCCGGAGACCGGCGAGGTGCTCGAGCACGAGCCGAACGCGGTCGACGACGAGCGCGCCAGCCATTTCGCCAACTACCCGGCCAAGATCGCCGACTGGCACGACCGCCTCAAGGCGGCATCCGACGAAGATCAGGGCGAGATTTGGGACACCGAGATCCAGCCGTACATCGAGGACGGGCGAATTTTTCCCCCGGATCTGGACGAGCTTAAGGGCCTGCTGAGGAACACCGGCTGATGACGAAAGCGGCGTTCATCAAGCGCGATGGCGCGTTGTGGCCGATGGACGACGACGGCCGCGAGCTCATGGCATCGCTGCGGAACGACAGGCAGGTCGTGGTGAACGTCCATGCCCCGCGCAATATCCGCCACCTCAGGCTCTATTTCCACCTGCTGAACCGCGTCGTGAAAAGCGGCGCGTGGGCGGACGACAAGGATACGCTCGAGGACTGGATCAAGATCGGCGTCCACCACGTGCGCATCGTCGTCGGGCCGGACGGCAAGGCACACTATGTGCCCAAGAGCATCGCCGTCGAGTCGATGCCGCAGGACGAGTTCCGGCGCTTTTTCGACCGGGCGGTCTATCTGATCTGCTCCAAGCTGCTCGGCCGCGAGGACTGGGAGTGGCTGCGCGACGAGATCTCCGAGGCCGTCGACGGCGGGCTCACTGAACGAGCGAGGGCAGCCGCATGACCGCCACCGCCGCCAAGCGGCGCGCACTGACTGAGAGTGCAATGATCATGCTCACGGCTGAGTTGGTTGGAGCGTTTACCGGGCTAAAACCGCCTACGGAGCGTTGCATGTTCCCGCCGCAATTGCTGCCGGCATTGACGCGGTTCATTGACGGAGCGGTTCAAGTCGTGCGCGAGGAAATCACCAGTGTACCAAACGCCGAATACGAGGAGCGCCGGACTATCGCGCGAGACGCCGTGGATAACTGGCTTTCCGGCTTCGGCGAGCCGCCGATGCGGCTAACACAGCTTCAGCGTGACTGGCTGGAGGCAGGCATTGTCGAGGCCATGGCAAAGATGGAGCGGCGCCGATGACCGCCAAGCGGCGCGTGGACGCATGATGGGAATGCGCATGAACCGCGACGAGTTCACCGACGGCCAGAAGCTGGCGATCTGGGAACGCTCCGGCCACCGATGCCAGGGATGCAGCCGACCGATGCGGCCGTGGGAACCCAAGCAGTTCGACCATATCAAGCCGGCGGCACGGGGCGGCGAGGCGACGGTGGAGAACGGTCAGGTGCTCGGCGAATGCTGCTGGCCGGCGAAGAATGCCGAAGACCAGACCATCACATCGAAGGCCGACATGCAGGCGAAGAAGCATGTGCTTGGCCGGAAGAAATCACGAGCTTGGGGTTTCAGGCGATGACTGATTACACTGATCTGATTGAGAGGCTGGAGAGCGGGAGCGGGACGAAGCGGTGGAGGTGGTGAGGCCGTTCGCGCGCTTCTTTAAGAGTGAAGACCATGATTTGTCGCCAGCCAGCGACACAACACCGGTGGCAGTGTTTCAAGATCAGGAAACGAAACTACCTTTGGCGGAACTGTTTATTGCGGAGTTTCGCGCTGCCGCCGCCTTCATCGCCAAGCACGGAAGCACCAATCATGGCCGATAACTCGAAGATAGAGTGGACCGACGCGAGCTGGAATCCGATCCGGGCCCGCAACAAGGAGACGGGCAGGGTATCCGCGCGAGGTGCGAATGATCCGATCAGAAAGCTTCCGCCAACTGAGTTGGCGTACATGGCCGGCCTCATTGACGGCGAAGGATCAATCTACTGCTTAAACCATTGTGCCGGGAAGACATGCTATCCAACCATCACTGTTGCGATGACAGATTTTCCGGTCATCGAGTGGTTAGCTGCGAAGTGGGGCGTTAAAATCAGTCGGATGCCTCGTCGCAACCCTAACTATAAGCCTCAGATTTTTGTCCGCCTATCAGGGGAGAGAGCGCGTCTCTTGTGTGAATTATTGCTTCCCTACCTCAAGGTTAAAAAACAACACGCCACATTGATCCAAGGTTTCCCCCTGGATGCGCGCATTGGGAGGGGCGTCAAAGTAGCTGGCTCTACAACCAATGTTCGTCGCTTCGCGCTGCGAGACGAGATCAACGCGCTCAACCATAAACCACGCAATGCCGTCTATCGTCGGGGAGGTACAGCCGCATGAGCAAGATCGAATGGACGGAAGAAACATGGAACCCTGTCGTTGGATGTTCCGTAGTCTCGCCCGGTTGCACAAACTGCTATGCCATGAAGATGGCGGCGCGGCTAGAGCGCATGGGCGTGCCGCACTACGCGGGCATGACAAAAGACTCCAAGGCCGGCGCGGTGTGGACCGGAACGCTCGCCTTTGCGCCTGAGAAGATATTGACGGCACCACTGCGGCGGCGAAAGCCGACAACCTACTTCGTCAACTCCATGGGCGACCTGTTCCATGAAGATGCGCCGGACGCCTGGATCGACAAGGTGTTCGCGGTCATGGCCCTGGCGCACGATCACACCTTCCAGGTGCTGACCAAGCGGGCGAAGCGGATGCGGGAGTATATGGCCAACCCCGAGAGGGCCAAGCATATCTGGCGCGCGGTCAACGAGCTGGTTGACGCTTGGGCGGACGGCACCTTGAAGGCCCGCCTGCCGTGCCTCGACGACGATCCCATGTTGGCCGCGCTGAGCGCTCACGGCGCGACCTGGGGCGGCGACATGCCGTGGCCCCTCAAGAACGTCTGGCTCGCCGTCTCGGCCGAACGCCAGCAAGAGGCCGACGCGCGCATCCCCGAGCTCCTCGCCACGCCGGCCGCCGTCCGCTTCGTCAGCATCGAGCCGCTGCTCGGCCCGATCGATCTGAACGGCCTCCACTATGTGTTCGACGGTGGTCTCGGTCATGCCTGGGAAAGCGCCCTCAACGGCAAGCGATTCGACGCTTGGTCGGATGGCGACATAGACGGCATGCCCCGCCTCGACTGGGTCATCGTCGGCGGCGAGTCCGGCACGGCGGCCCGCCCGATGCACCCCGACTGGGCCCGGTCCTTGCGCAACCAGTGCACCGCGGCGCAAGTGCCGTTCTTCTTCAAGCAGTGGGGGGAGTGGGTCTCGGTCTCTGAAGTCGAGGGACCGGGCGCTCACCACGTATTTCCAGACCACGCCAGCGTGCGGCGAGTGGGCAAGGCCCGCGCCGGCCGCCTGCTCGACGGCCGCGAATGGAACGAGATGCCTGGGGGAGAGCGGCCATGAGCGACAAGCGCGACTTGGCTGACGAGAGGGCGCTTGCTCTCGTCAAAGAGCACATAGACTGGCACCATCACGGTAGGCCCAAGCCAACTGGCGGGTTTCCACCTGAATATTTTGCAGACTGGCTTATCGACAACATCGCCACCGCCCTGCGGGAAGCCGCGGAACGGGGCGACAAGCGCATCGAAGCCCGGCTGCGAGACCCGGATGAGGCGATGGTCGAGGCAATGGCCGACGCATTCGCAGATGCTCTTGAAACTAGCGTGGCTGCCATTGGGATAGAGCGATGACCGCGCCACTGGGGGCATATCGCGTGGCCGATCTCGCTGCCCGCTGGCAGTGCTCCCCGAACACCGTCCGGGCGATGATCCGTCGAGGCGAGTTGAAGCCCCTGCCATTCTGCGGCAAGCTACTCCGGATTTCACAACAGGAGGTCGAAAAGTGGGAAGCGGGGGGCCAAGGCTCTGCTGGTGGCGAAAGCGCTGGCACGTCGAATACACCGACACGGCAGGCGTCCGACGACGCCGCTCGCTCAGCACGACTGATCGCGCAAGCGCCGAGGCCGGATTGCTCGAATGGAAACGTGTCCATTCTCTCCAGCAGGCGGGAGGGCCGCTAACCGTGGCAGGGATCTATGCTGCTTATGCGCTCGATCGAGAAGCCGCCGGCAAGGCTGCCGCGCCCCGCATCAGAGACGCATGGAAGCGCCTGGCGCACACGTTCGAGGGGCTGTCACCGCACCAGATCACCAAGGGCCTGTGCCTCGAATATACGACCCGACGAGCCCGAACCGCCAGCTTGGGAACTGTGCATCTTGAACTGGGCTATCTCAGGGCGGCGCTGATCTTCGCGGAAAGGGAAGGCTGGCTGGCGAAAGCGCCGTTTGTCCCCCTGCCACGCAAGCCGGAACCCCGCGACCATCGCCTGACCCGCGACGAGGTGAGGCAGTTGCTGGCCGCCGCTTCAATGCCCCATGTCAAACTGTTCATCATCCTAGCGATCACCACCGCGGCGCGGGCCGGGGCAATCCTAGAGCTGACCTGGGACCGGGTTGACCTGACCCGCCGCCGTATCGTGCTCAGGAACCCCGACATGCCCGCGACAAACAAGGGGCGTGCGACGGTGCCCATAAACGATACCGCCCTTGAGGCGCTTGCCAGGGCGCGCGAGATGGCGACCTGTGACTATGTGATTGAGTGGGGAGGGCAGCGGGTAGGATCAGTGAAAAAGGGCATCGCCTTGGCGGCGGCCCGTGCAGGACTACAATGCAGCCCGCACACCCTACGTCACTCTGCGGCCTGCCTAATGGCAGAGGGAGGCGTGCCGATTAGTGAGATTTCGCAATACCTTGGACATTCAAATAGCGCGACAACCGAGCGTGTTTATGCTAGGTATAGTCCAGATTATCTGCAGCGCGCAGGGAGGGCTTTGGAGTTATGAGGGCGCCTAGAATATGCCGACATCGCGGCATGTACGCTGTCGAGTGGTACGAGGACTGGAAGCGGCGGCGGCATACACTTGGAACCAATGACGCCGAACATGCGAAGGTCATGTTTAAGCAATGGGATCAGCCAGGCCGCATATCTCCACGGCGCGCATTGCGCGGGAAATACACGGTCTACTTTGCCCAGTGCAACGGATCGGACGGCCCGATCAAGATTGGCATTGCCCGTTCGGTGCCGGAACGTCTTCGAGGATTACAGCAGAGCAATCCCTACCCAATCGCTGCGCTGGGCGTGATGGATGGTGGCCGCGAACTGGAGGCAGATCTGCACTCCCGGTTTGCAGCCACGCGCATCACGGGCGAATGGTTCTCCTGCTCGCATGATCTCGTCGCGTTCATCGCCGTGAACGCCGTGCCACTAGAATCTGTCCTCACACCTTGGGGCATGATCATGTTCAGGACACACAGTTCCCCTTCGGGTCAGGATGTCACCCTGTAACGAACCCACCGGCAACGAAACGGCACCAAATGAGCAACGAACAGAATAACTTGGCACCGCAAGTCATTGATTGCGCGTCGGCGCCCGGCGTTCACATCGCAGGGGTCAGGTGTTCGAGTCACCTGCCGCCCACCGGGACATCTCAAAGACTTAGCCGATCATTCTCGCACCGGAATACAGTGCCCTTTGTGGCCATCTGTACCGATGCGAGCGACAGTTTGCGACACTTTGGCGGGGCGGTATGATGGGCGTCCCCTATGCCAATGCAACCAGTGGCGGGAAGGCTCGCGACGAGATGGTGCGCCTGTTGCGGCGGTTCGGCTGCGAGTCCGTCGGCTTCATGGATGATTTTGCCGACCAGTCGATCCTCTTGGCGTTCACCCATCGCGGCCGACAGGTCCAACTTCGCGCCTCGGCCAAAGGCTGGGCGCAGATGTACCTACGGGAGAACCCATGGACTCATCGCCGCCGCGATACCCGGCACGACTACGAACAGAAGATTTTGGCTCAGGGCCTCGTCGCCGTCAACTCGATCCTGCGGGACTGGATCAAGGGCCAGATCACGGCTGTCGAGTGCGGCATCCTCAGTTTCGAGGCGGTGTTCGTTCCGCACATGCTGACCAACGACGGAACTCCGCTACTAGAGCGGCTGCGCTCACAGAATTTGCTCCCGGCTCCATCCGAGGCCTCGCCATGACCCCGCCGCTGTACACGGAGGACGATGATGGCTGAGAAAATTGGCGCGTGGATACGCGACCCCAAGGACAACCTCATCAAGGGAATGTCGAAGCGAGCGGGGCTGTACGAGCTTTTCTGTGAGCGACCGGACACATGCGATCTGCTGAAGAAGGATAACACCTGCCTCAATTGCAGCGGGATGGCGCCGTGCCGCTTTGGCCGAAAGGTTGGCACCGAAGGCCCGACCCGACAGGCGCGGTCCTTCCATTCGACATTGGCGAAGTGGAAGGAGCGGAACGAGGGGTTTCTGGACCGCCTCCAGCCGCTGAGGGCTTACAACCGTGTTTTCAAGACGCATGGGCACTTCTACCTTCCGTATGCGCACATGTCGAAAGGCGTGTTCGGCGATGGCAATCCTCTCAAAACGCAATGGGTTCCAGAGGATGAGATGACCACAGAGCTTCTGGCGCGGGTTTGTCTTGCCGAGCCTAGGGCCATGATGGGCGGTGTGATCCCCTGGTACCAAGAGAAAGAGGTTCCAAAGTTCATCGCTGATCTCAAGACGCACTATCCTGAGGTTTTCGATCTGCTGCCGGATAGCCAAAAGGCCCGCCTTGCATCTGTCAGCTACGTTGGCCGCAGGGCGGACCTCACAACCTGCGCGCCCGGTGAGTACGTGTTCAGTCGCTCGAAATGGGAGTGGGATGGCGATCTGCTGCGCGGCAAGAGTATGCTGTTCCAGCCGGTTGAGGGCGATATTGCGATAACGATCAAGCCAAAGCCTGGGCAGCCTGTGGAGATCACGGACAACGCACAGGTTACGGAAAACACGAGTTTTCTGGATTGATGACCCCGCCGCTGTATCCCGTACACGCACAGGAGATGACTGAGATGACGGATTGGCTGAAGCGTTTCGTTGTCGAAAGCAACCGCATTGAAGGCATCGCGGTCACCCGGCAGCGCGAGGTCGATGCTCACCGGGGTTTCATCGCCCTTCCGGCCGTGACCGTGGACGATCTGGTCGCTCTGGTCGGCGTGATCCAGCCCAACGCTCAACTGCGGGACAAGGTTAGCGTGCCTGGCGTTCGGGTCAGCAACCACATTGCGCCGCCGAGCGGTCCCGAGATACGAGCAAATTTAGAGATGTACTTGTGGGGCACGATGAATGGGACATCGCCATTCGACACCCACCGCCGCTATGAGACGCTGCACCCCTTCACTGACGGCAACGGGCGCAGCGGTCGAGCGCTCTGGCTGTGGCAGATGCTACGTGACGGCGAGCGGTCAGCCGCCATGGCCATGCAACTCGGTTTTCTCCATTCTTTTTATTATCAGACGCTGGCGGTATCGCCATGACCCTGCCGCTGTATCCCGGAGAGATTGCTGATGGCTGAATTGAACCGGCTGCTCAACAAGATCTACGAAGCCATGGAGGGCTCGGAATCCTCACTGGACTATTCCGAACGTCACGGCATCGCGTCGGCAGCCGTTCTGACCGTTATCGATGACGAGACGGCGGGACTCATAGCCGAGCACATGGCACCCCGTATCGAAGGCAAGACGGTCGTGGAGATCGGCGGCGGCATCGGCTTGCTGGCACTCCACATGGGGCACATCGCCAAGCGGGTCTATTGCATCGAGGCCAACCCAATGTGGTCATGGTGCTTCGCCGGGACGTTGCTGGCGTCCAAGCCCGCGAACGTGTCGTTCCTGTTCGGGGCGGCCGACGAGTTTGTCGGTGCGATAAAAGGCGACGTGGCGGTATTTTGCACCCATTCCGGCGTCGACACAATGCGTCTGGTGGCAGCTCAATTCGCTCCTGTCGTGGTGGACTTCTACGGCGAACTTATCGCCAGCAACCCGGGCTGCTTCGATGCGCGGGCGCGGGACGGCCGCGTCTGGTGCGATCGCTGCGGATGGAACCACCGCTTAGAGGAGCGACACGATGGCGAAGGAGCGCGGGAATGAGCGACCGCATCCCTTGCATCAACCCGAGATGCCGACGCACGGCCCCGGCCGACAAATGCGATCTCGGATCTGAGATCATCTGCGGCAAATGCTGGCGTAGCCTCCCCCGGCAGATGCGTGAGCGCCACCGCTCTCTGGAGCGTCGGGCGAAGCGGTTGGGCCGGCTCATCGAGCGGCGCATAGCGAAGGGCACCATTGCGGCGGATACCGTCGACCGGCTCGGCACCGTCGTCGATCGCCGGCTCCATGAGAGCTGGGAGGAGCTGAAGGTTCATTTCATCGCGCCCGAAAGGCCAATCGGTCTCGACAACTTCCTCGAAGAGGTTGGCCTGTGAACCCGCCGACCCGGAGCCTTGAACGCAAAAGCCCCACCCGGTTCCCCGAGCAGGGCTTTTCCCAAATCGACCGCGGATTATGCGCGATCCTATGCGCCGGTGGTCACCGCTTTCCAATCGTCGTCCGACGGACATCGCCGTACCAGCGCACGACCTGACCATGACGATTGATGCAGGTCTTGAGCGCCGCCCGGTTGTGCGCCAGGGCAACCCGGGCATCCTGGCCGACGCGCACGCCTGGATCAGGGCACGGCACGGCAAGATCGGCGGGCAGCGGCGGGATAGATGGCGCCTCGGCCAGTGGCGCCTCGATCGAGGCCTGCTGACTAGCGCACGCTGTCAACGTCAGACTGATCAAGGCGGC
>Ga0326597_10004054_pt1 | contig 20752 bp, 16 predicted proteins | sample RVTome_12_FD_203789 | JGI IMG/M metagenome (GOLD analysis project Ga0326597, IMG submission 203789) | Soil microbial communities from uranium-contaminated site in the Upper Colorado River Basin, Wyoming, United States - RVT100D185 | ecosystem: Environmental > Terrestrial > Soil > Contaminated >...
CTCGACCTCGCGCCCTCCGCCTGACGGGGGGGCCTATAGCCGCCGGCGTTGACGTCCCAGGTGAAGGTCACCGTAGTGCCCTGCGCACGGGAGTCGCGCGGCCCGTCGCCGCTGTAGGCAAAGTCGTCGTGGCGCCGGCCACGGTCGCCGAGATCAGGCGGTTTTCGACGTCCCAGCTAAGTGATGCGTCAACTTAGCTCGGCGTCGTTTGGCGCAAGCTCACCGCAACTCTTCGCCTTAAACAAGTATCGAGACCACTCCAGCAACGATCATGAGAGCTCCAATGAAGAGACCTCCGACGCTCGTGTCTCTTCCGATATCTTCTATCTTCATACTGACGACTCGTTCCAAAGAGCCATGGAGCCCTGCCGTCCAAGCGGTTGCCTCGATTTACGCGCTGCTAACTCGTGAGAAGACTGAGCGCGCTTGCGGCAGCGAAAAACAGCCAAGCCCCATTAGCAACACGCAGCGTCTACCCTCTTCGTGATTCGCTCGTTAGAACAAGACTCTCGACTGTCCTCATCACCAAGCGTGATGGAAGCGAAAGCCTTGCGCTTGATCGTCGCCAACCCTCCCCCCTACCTCAGGTAGGTCTCTAGCCCCTCACGCAGCGGCGTCAGCGTCGGCGCCAGCGTCTCGACCAGGCGGGCGTTGTCGGCCACCGCCGGCGCCGTGATGAAGTCGATCGCGTCGGCGCTCAGCGGCGGCGACGGCAGGACGCCGGCCAGCCTGCCGATCGCCTTGCCGACGAAGACCGGCTGGTGGAGGATCGGCCGCCGCTTGCCCATCACCGCGAGGGCCGCCTTCAGCACCGCGTCCATGGTCATGACCTCGGGGCCGCCGAGCTCGAAGAGCTGGTTCGCCGCCTCCGGCCGCAGGGCGGCGTCGGCGAGGACGCGGCCGACGTCGTCGATGAAGACCGGCTGCATCGCCTGCTTGCCGCTGCCGAAGGTCGGCAGGACGGGCAGGAAGCGCGCCAGGCGGAGGAGGCGGTTCAGCGAGCTGTCGGCCGGGCCGTAGACCCAGGTCGGCCGGACGACGACCCATTCGAGGCCGCTCTCGGCGAGGTGCTGCTCCGCCTGCCACTTGAAGCGGAACCAGTGCTTCGCGGCGTCCGGCGCGGCGCCGACGCCGCTCACGTAGACGAAGCGGCGGACGCCGGCCGCCCGCGCCGCCTCGACGAGGTTGCGCGTGCCGTTGAGGTCCACCGCCTCGAAGGTCCAGCCGCGGCGCTTGCTCTCGATCGGCGAGTTCGGGAACTGGACGGCGCTGATCAGCGTCTCGATTCCTGCCAGGGCGGCGCCGAGGGCGGCGGGCTCCCGCACGTCGGCGCCGCGCGCCTCGACCCGATCGCCGAAGCGCTCACGGATCCGGCCGGCGTCGCGGCCGAGGACGGCGACCCTCTCGCCCCGACGCCCGAGCTCGCTCACCACGGCCGCGCCGACAAACCCAGTGCCACCGGCGACCAGAATCATCGCACCCTCCTCTGAAACGAGTAAAGACTGCGATCAGCATCCGCCGTCAGGGCCATTTGCGCAATTGCGCACAATCACAATAGCCCCTCTTGGGGCGGCGATCTCCAGCTAGAGAGATTCGGCGCGGAGGACCATCTGCTCGCTGATCCAGGAGCGCATGACGCCGCGCAGGCGCAGGTACACGGCCGTGCCGCGACTACGTCCTGCGGCGGACGCCTCGGCCGCGAACAGATAGCCGAGGCCGGCCTTCTCCAGCACCGCTTCGCCGAGGAGGCCGTAGCCGGAGCCGCCGAGACGGTCGATCGCGCCGCGCAGCTGCCGGGCGGAGAACGGCCCCAGGGCGATGCCCTTCGTGGCGGCGAAGGCGATGATCATCTCACCCGTGAGCCGCGTGCTCCCCAGAGTCTCGTGGAGGAGGCGGAGGACGTCCTTGACGATGCGCGAGAAGTCGGCGCCGAGTGGCGGCAGCCAGTTCTGCGCCTGTACCTGGAACTCCGGCACCAGGCTGTTGCCGGGCATGCGGAAGTTGGCGAGCTCCTCGCCGAGGCAGGTCGCGAAGCGCGGGTCGGCCTCCACCTGGAGCGCCGTCATGTCGCGATACCAGATCGTGTGCAGGGTCTCGCGCTTCTTCACGAGGTTCGAGGCGTAGGCGGCCAGGGGCGATACAGGGCGGACGAGGCGGCCGATGAGGCCGTGCCAGTTGTCCGTGAGGTACTCCTGGATCATGCCGAAGGTCGTCACGTGGACGGGCGTCGGGCCGCCACGGTGCTCGTATGGCTTCTCCCGCGTCTCGCGCACCTCTTTGTCGAGCTCCGCTTCCGTGAAGCCCAGGCTCATGAGCATGTACTTATAGGGCGTGTGGTGCGTGAGCTCGTCCGGCGTCCAGACGCGGTCCGTAAAGCGGGCCAGCCAGGGCGCCTCGCACGCCAGGGCGGAGGCGTCGATCGCGTCGGCGTAGCTCTGGGTCGCGCACTCGGTGAGGAAGGCGAGCTTGAGGATGCCGACGAGGTCGCCCTCCGTGAGGCCGGGCGGCAGATTGGCGACGAGGCTCTTGATGTCGAGCTCCGACTGGCGCTCGGCGAACTCCTTCGCGTCGACGAACTCGCCCGGACGCGACTCGATCTGGTCGACGAGGCCGTCGAGCCTGCGGGTCGTCTCAGCGGGCAGTTGAAAAGTGGCGGGCATGGTCGGGGTCTCTCTTTTCCTGGTCAAGCGAGGGCTTCGAGTGAGAGCCCAGCGCTGCTAGCGGCCTTGACGTTGTAGCGAGCGTCGCGCACGACCCCGTCCTCGTCGATCACGAAATGGCTCCGGAGGATGCCCATGTAGGTGCGTCCGTACATCGCCTTCTCGCGCCACACATCATACGCCGCCGCGATCTTATGGTCAGGATCGACGATCAGCGGGAACGGCAGGTCGTACTTGGCGCGGAACTTCTGGTGCGACTTGGCGCCGTCTGGGCTCACGCCGATGACGACCGCGTCCTGCGCGACGATCTCCGGGTAGCGATCGCGGAAGGCGCAGGCCTGGGTCGTGCAGCCGGTCGTGTCGTCCTTCGGGTAGAAGTAGAGCACCACCTTGCGACCGCGGAGGTCGCTCAGGCGCACCGTCTCGCCGGCGTCGTTCAACCCTTCGAAATCCGGTGCCCGCTCGCCGCTCTTGAGCTCCGTCATCTCTCGCCTCCTGCCGTCCGCTCGTCCGCGCTCGCCATTCTAGACCCGGCCGTCGCGCAATGCAGCCCCCGAATGGCCCTTTCTGTACACTAGCGACGGCGGGCCCGCCAGGGACGTCAGACGTCAGGTGGTATGAGCGAGCGATGAAGACAACGATACGCGTCCCGGCGACCTCCGCGAACCTCGGGCCCGGCTTCGACTGCCTCGGGCTCGCCGTCGACGTCTGGGCGGCCGTGACGGTCGAGACGGCCCCCGGCCGGCCGCGCTCGGAGGCGTCGATCGCGCGCCTCGTGCGGCAGGGCGTCGACGCCGCCTTCGAGGGCGCCGGCACGCCGCCGGTGCTCAGGATCGATTGGGACGGCGCCATACCGCTCGCGCGCGGCCTCGGCGCCAGCGCCGCCCTGCGAGCGGCCGGCCTCCTCGCCGCCAACGCCCTCCTCGGCGGCGTCCACGACGACGAAGCTCTGCTCGCGCTGGGCACGAAGCTCGAGGGCTTTCCCGACAACATGGCGCCCTGCCTGCTCGGCGGCTTCCAGGTCAACGTCCGCACGCCGACCGCGATCCTTCACCTCGCGGCGCCGCTGCCGGCCGACCTCAAGGTCGTCGTCTTCGTGCCCGACTTCGAGATGCCGACGCAGGAGAGCCGTCGCCGCCTGCCCCAGACGCTCTCGCGCGAGGACGCCGTCTTCAACGTCGGCCGCGCCGCGCTCCTCGTCGCCGCCCTCGGCGCCGGCCGCTACGACCTCCTCGACGAGGCGACGCAGGACCGCATTCACCAGCCGGCGCGAGCCGAGATCTTCGCCGGCCTCCTGCCGATCATGACGGCGGCGAAGGAGGCAGGCGCCGCCGCCGCTTATCTATCGGGCGGCGGCTCCACCGTCGCCGCCTTCGTCCGCGAGGGCGAGGAGCGGGTAGCGCGCCTCATGACCCAGGCCGCGATCGCCCACGGCTTTCGCGGCCGCAGCATCATCACCGCCCCTACGCCCCAGGGCGCCCACCTCATCGACTAACTCGTCGAATAACTCCCGCCGGCCGCCGCTGATGACGTAAACAACGACAAGGCTGCTATAGAGTCAGCCGCAACGTCAGCGATCAACGGGGATACACGGCGACACGCTCACCGAGTATCCCCGACCTTCTCATCAGGTGCTTGACCTGCCACTCGAAGCCGTGTGGAGGCGTGTTGCCGGCGACCATCCCTTTAATTTCGTCCCTAACGCCCAGGAAAAGCCATGACCAATAAGCGGGAATCAGGAGCTCCCGGTCCAGCTCGGTCAGCTCGTGGACCTCCTCGTAACCGTCGATGACTTCGTGATGGTCTCCGCGCCAGGACAAGGCGAAGTCAGAGACTCGATAGTTCAAGTGAGTGCCCTCGAAGTCAAGGATTCCCGTCAGCTTCTTGCCCTCATAAAGCAGATTCCAAGGCGCAAAGTCGCTGTGGAGCACAATGGTCTCCGCAGCCTTCAAATCGATATGCGCAAAGCGCTCCAGTGCCTCGTCGAGGTGCCATCGCATGATCTGGCCCTCGACGGGATAGATGCGTGCGTAGTCCTCGATCAAGGGAAGGAGCTCGGGATCGCCAACCACTTCTTCTGCTAGGCCGCAACCCTTCCGCTGACCCATATCGACGATGAGAGCCGTTGAGTCGTGCAGCGCGGCGAGGAGCCGGCCACGCGCGCGTTCCTCGGCAACGCCGTTGGTCAGTCGAGGGGCTCCCGGCAGCCAAGTGAACAGCCCCCACATCCGGCCCTCACAATGGAGCAGCTCCCTGACGGCGACCGGCACCGGCCAGCCCAGCCCCTCCAGGCGCCGCAAGACCACCAGTTCGTAGTGAATATCAGCGAACTGCTCGTTAGCGTAGCCGCGAAGGACGAGACGGCTTCCCCCTGACTCTACGAGCCAATGCTCGTTGATACGGCCGCCCAGATACTCCCTTGGAGCGATGCCCCAGTGCTCCATAACCTCTTGGCTGGGCTCCGGTACCTGTGCCCGATCAAGACCCATGCAAGCATTCTAACTAAAGCGACAAGTGGGCGTCATCGGTGCACGGATGCTGTAGCCAAGCTGAGGCGGGTGCAACGCACCCTCGCTTAGCGTGTCGCCCGTCCTACCTAGCCCCTCTGCCAGCCGCCCCTCGGCCCTCCCGCCCCGTCGCGCTACCCTGATACCATGACTCCCGCAATCGTCGACGACGCTTCGCCTCCGCCCGGACGGCCCGCCCTCCGAGACGGATTCAATCAAGACCGGCGCGCCACCTTCGCACCAGCCGGCTTGCGCTGACCTGCCTCGCGCGCAAAAACGCCGATCCCAATCAAGCAATCAAACGGCCCCTGCCGTCGCTCGAGGGCCTGTCCTGAGCCAGCCGAAGAACTCTAAGATAGGCCCATGGCCCTCATCGTCCAGAAGTACGGAGGCTCCTCCCTCGCCACGGCGGAGCGCATCCGCGCCGTCGCGGCGCGGATCGCCCGGCGCAAGCGCGAGGGCAACGACCTCGTCGTCGTCGTCTCCGCCATGGGTGACACCACGGACGACCTCATCGCCCTCGCCCACCAGGTGAACCAGCAGCCGGACGACCGCGAGCTCGACGTGCTCCAGTCCACCGGCGAGATCGTCTCGAGCACGCTCATGGCAATGGCGCTGCACGCCCTCGGCGTCGACGCCGTCAGCCTCACCGGCGCTCAGGCCGGCCTGCGCACGGACGCCGTCCACGGCCGCGCCCGCATCCTCGCCCTCGAGCCGGAGCGGGTGCGGCGCGAGCTCGGTCAGGGACGCGTCGTCATCGTCGCCGGCTTCCAGGGGATCACGGCCGACCTCGACGTGACGACGCTGGGCCGCGGTGCCTCCGACCTCACCGCCGTAGCGCTCGCCGCCGTGCTCGGCGCCCGCTGCGAGCGCTACACGGACGTCGACGGCGTCTACACCGCCGACCCCCGTATCGAGCCGGCGGCCCGCAAGCTCCAGGACATCACCTACGAGGAGATGCTCGAGCTCGCGAGCAAGGGATCGAAGATCCTCCAGCCGCGCTCGGTCGAGATCGGCGCCGTCTACAACGTGCCGATCTACGTCGCCTCGAGCTTCAACGAAGCGCCCGGTACCCTGATCCACGGAGGCATCGACATGGAGCAGTTCACACGCGTCCGCGGCATCGCCCACGACCTCGACGTCGCGAAGGTGACGCTGCGCGGCGTGCCGGACCGGCCCGGCATCGCCGCCACCGTCTTCGAGCCGCTGGCAGCGGCCCATCTCTCCGTCGACGTCATCGTCCAGAACGCCTCCGCCGACGGCCTCACCGACCTCACGTTCACGGTCGCGAAGGGCGACCTCGGCCGCTCCCTGCCGATCGTCGAGGCCCTGGCGCGTCAGATCGAGGCCGGCTCCGTGATCACGGATGACGCGGTCGGCAAGGTGAGCATCGTCGGCACCGGCATCCAGAGCGCGCCCGGCTTTGCCTCGCGCATGTTCCGCTGCCTCTTCGACGCGGGCATCAACATCGAGATGATCTCGACGAGCGAGATCAGGATCACCTGCATCGTGCGCGAAGACCGGGTCGCCGACGCCGTGCGCGCCCTGCACGGCGCCTTCGAGCTCGAGAAGGCGGAGCCGGCCGAGCTCGCCTAGCGCCGCAACGCCCTACGATCTCGCGCTAGCGGAGCCGAGTGCCTCCAAGCCGTACACTCCCAAACGTCCCGGACGCCTCAGACAGGGATCAGCTTCTCGCCGACGTACGCGAGGAGGAGACCCCGCAGGACGTTGCCGCTGACGACGACGACCATGAACTTCTTGAAGCCCATGCGGGTCGCGCCCGCCGTGATGCCGGCGAACTCGAAGATCGGGTCGGGGATGACGGCGAGCACGAACAGGGTCGGCACGCCGTAGTGGGCCATGAGCCAGCTAACGGTGCGGATGACGCGGTCGAGCAGGGGCCGGAGCCAGCGCGGCACCGTGAGCTCGTTCTCGCGCGCGACTTCTGAGCCGACAACGCCGGTGAGGTAGGCCGTCGACTCGCCGAGGCCCATGCCGAGGCCGCCGATGAGGCCGACCAGGAAGGGACTGAGGCCCGGCTCGGCCGCGAGCCGGAGGATCAACGCCTGGGCGACGGCCGTGAGCCCAGGCACCGGCAAGAAGACGGTGCCGGTGCTGAGGAGGTTCGCGAAGAAGACACCGGGGTAGCCGAGGGCGGCGAACCAGTCCTCGGTCCCCTCGCGGTTCAACGTGAAGGTCGCGACCAGGAGAGCGACCGAGGGCACCATAACGAAGATGAAGATCAGGCCGAAGGCGACAATCTGGCCGCGACGCGTCGTCGGCATACGGCGGATTACCCAGGAGTAGGCGTTTAGCGCCAGGCGACCCGCGCGCGAGGCCTCGATATCGCGGCGAGCCGCATCGACGGCGCCCGCGACCTCCTGCGGGAGCTCGCTCAACTCCTTGAAGACACCGTCAGGGGATTCCTGATCCGACCGCCCGGACGTCGTCCGCTCGTGATCGCCGGGGTCAGGAGGCTGATTCGTCGCCGACCTCGATCTCGTCGAAGTCGAACTCGTCCGGCCGGATCGATACGACCTCGGTGAGGCCCTCGACCTTCTCCATGAGGATGCGCTCGATACCGAGACGAAGCGTGAGCATGCTCATGGGACAGCCGTGGCAGGTACCCACCATCTGCAGCTTAACGACGCCATTATCCGAGACGTCGACGATGTTGACGTCGCCGGCGTGAGAGTGGATGTAGGGCCTGATCTCGTCCAGCGCCGCATCGACGCGCTCGTACAGGTCGCTCATGCAGCGATGGTAGCACAGGCGCGGCGGGCTGCCGGCCCAGGCTCGCGGTCAGCGCTCGGCCGCGGGCTGGCCGAACTCAGCCCGCAGGAAGTTGAGGATGTTCCAGCGGTCCTCTTCGTCGATCTCGGAGCCAAAGGCCGGCATGATCCCGCCGATGCCGTCGGTGATCACGTTGAAGAAGAACTGGTCGGGGTGATAAGGAACGTGGTCGTAGAGGTTGGCCGGCTGGAGCGGCAGCGAGGCGGCCAACGGCCCGTCGCCGCGACCGGTCGCACCGTGGCAGCGGCTGCAGTTCTGGGCGAAGAGGATGCGGCCGCGGTCGATCGACTGCTCGGAGGCGGCAAGGGGGTTACCCTCGCGCCCTTCGCTGCCGCCGAGGCGAAGGTGGCTGTGGCCGCCCAGCAGGAGGCCGAGCCCAAGGCCGGCGAAGAGGAGCAGCGAGAGGCTGACCGCCGGCCGCAGGCGCAGGCCGGCGATGGCAGCGACCGGCACCTCGAGGTAGCCGCCCGCGAGCTCGGGCCGCCGGACGCTGCCGACGACGAGGCCGACAGCGAGGAGCAGGCTCAGTGCTAGGAGGCCGACCGCGGCAATGTTCAGCGGCAGCGGCGACCGGAAAGCGCCAGTATCGCGCTCCTGACTGAGCTCGCCGCCGGCGCCCGTAACGTTGACCTCAAACGGCAGCATGACGTCGTTGCCTCTGTCCCGCCGCAAGTCGACGCCGACGCTCCACTCGCCCGGCTGGCTGAGGAAGGCGCCGCGGCCGATGTAGAAAGTCGGTGGGTTGCTCGGCTCGAGCACGAAGCTCGAGCCGAAGGCTTCGGCGGCGCCGACCTGGTTGAAGCGCAAGCGGACGCGCAGGACGCTGGCCGCGTCGCCTGTCAGGTAGACGGAGAACGTATTGAGGCCGGGCTCGTTCGGGTCGATGACCAGCGTCGCGGAGACGCCCGCGGCCGCCTCGGTCGCGACGAGCATGCCGCCACCTTGCTCCGGCGCGGCGAAGCCGGTGCGGCTCGGCGGCAGCTGGACGAGGACGGCGACGGCGAGCAGGACGGTCGCGGCAATGGCGGCTTCGATCCGCACCGTCCGGCTCAATAGCCGCTCGAGCGCGGCGAGCGCGTCCGCGGCGGTGCGGCCGTGCTCGGCGCCGGTCTCAACGCCGACGACGAGCTCCGGCCGGAAGACGTAGGCGTTGGCGGCGCCGGCGAGCAGGAGAGGGATCAAGAGGAGGAGCTTGAGGAGCAGCACCTGGCCGAAGCCGGTGTCGAGCAGGTCGGCGGGGCGGGCGATCTGGACGAGCGCGTTGAAGGCGCCGCTGACGAGAAGGACGGCGAGGCTCGCGACCGCAAAGAACGAGAAGCGCTGGAGCGCGCGCGCGAGGATCGGCGGCCGCTGACCTGGGCTCAGATGCACGGCGGCCCAGCGAAAGAGGAGGACAAGCTGGAAGAGCATGCCGATCCAGACGGAGGCCGCCGCGAGGTGGACGAAGTCGGAGAGCGTCGCCCAGACGGCGCCGGTGCCGGCCGCGGCGTGGCTGGTGCTGGCAACAAGGGCCAGAAAGGCGCCGGCCAGCGCCAGGCTCGCGATCGAGGCTTTGCGCGAGAGAGGCGGACGCTCCCGCTCCCGGACGGCGAGGGCCAGGAACACGAGGAGCGGCGCCAGGAGAAGGGTCCGGACCAGCCAGCGCTCGCCCCAGGTCGTCTCGAGGACGAGGTCGAGGCGATCGAGGCCGCCGAGGTCGCGGGCGCGCAGGAGGATCTCGGCCCCGCTAGCAGCCCCCAGAGCGAGCGCCGCGAGAAGGGCGGTGAGGCGCGCCCGGTGCCCGACCGCCGTGGCCGCGTCGCCGGCCGGTGCCGCCCAGAGGACGAAGACGATCGCGCCGACCAGCAGGCTGCCGGCGAGGAGGAGGAGCCACTTGGTCAGGACGGGCGCCGGCCGCGCCTCGTCACCGGAGACGCCCGTCATCATCGACGGCCCGACGCCGGGTGGGACGCTGCCATCGGCGGCGAGGACGGTCAGGGGATAGGAGCCGGTGATCCGGTGGCCGTCGACCTTCGATAGCGTCTCCCAGGCGATCGTGTAGAAGCCGGGCGCGAGCGGCGGCACGCCGACCCGCATCAATGCGTCGTCGCCGGTGTCGAACTCGACGCCGGCGGTGACCTGCTCGCGGTCGGCGTCGAGAACGCGGACGTCGCTGAAGGCGCGCTCCAGCGCCTCGCTGAAGTAGAGCGTGAAGACAGCCGGCACCTCGCCGAAACGCAGCTGCGCGTTCACGGGCGGGTCGGCGCGAACGAGCAGAGCGTGCGCCGCCGCCGGCGTCGACCGGTCCGCTGCGACGGCGGCGGCTGCCAGCACCAGGGCCAGGATCAGCCAGCCGCCGAGGGAGCGGCCGCGCTTAGGCGCGCTTGCCAACGAGGCGGCTCCCAACGCCGCCGACAACGAGGGCGCCGCCGATGCCGAGAGCGAGGACCCAGACCGGCACGCCGCCGTCGCCGTCGCCGCCAGCGATCGTGAACGTCTCAGCGGTGACGACCGGTGGCGAGAAAGGCGAGTGGTCGTCGTAGAAGGCGGCGACGCTGACCGTGTGCCTGCCGGGTGCAAGGTCCGTGAGGCTGAACTCGTCCTCGACCCACATCGCCGGGTTCTCGATCAGGCCGCCGTCCAGCGGCCCGTCCTCGCCGGCGGCGTGGTCGGCGTCCATGGCCATGGCGCCGTCATCGTGCTGGTCCTCGTCCGCCTGAGCGTGGCCCGTGATGACGTCGAGCGGCACCTTGTCGAGGTAGATGTGGTAGTGGCCGAATTCGGGGTCGCGGCCGCTGCCGGTAGGGGCGCGCGTCGTGAAGCCCAGCGGCCTCAGCGCCAGGGTCGCGTCGGCGCCGTCGATGCTCACGGCCAGCTCGATCTCGGCGGCGGCCACCGCCGTGCCTTCGGGGCCGTGCTCCTCGTCGCCGGCAGCGCCGCCGGCGACGGCCGGACAGTCGGCGCCGCCATCGAGCGCGACGCCGTCCGCCAGGGCCGCCGTCGCCGCCTCGGTGCCGACAAAGAACGTGAAGCAGCCAGCGAAGACCTCGCCGTCCTCGTCGTCGAGCGTGCTCCAGTGGACGAGGTAGCGCCCCGGACCAAAGGCGCCTGTCAGGGCGACGGCCATCTGCCGCCGGTCGGTAGAGAGCTCGATCTCTCCGACCGCGACCGCGCTGCCTTCAGCGTCGAAGACGCGGATAAACGACTCGTCGGCGCGACGCAGGTCGCTCGTGAACCAGCCATCGATACGGGCGGGCGCCGCTTCGAGGACGGCCCCCGGCGCCGGCGCGAAGCGGATCGGCCGCGAGTGGGCGAGGACGGACGAAACGCTCAGGGCGGCAAAGGCCAGGGAAGCGACCGCGACGACGCCAAGAAGCAACTTTTTCAGCAAGACGAACCTCCACTGCGAGCCAGGGGACCTGCCGCGACAGCACCTCAAGCTCCCATTTGGGGGCAGCGATCGCCTAAGGCGAACGGCCCCGACCCAAGCCTAGGACGCGCGTCAGGTCGACCGCGGCGGCTCGTCCGGGGCGGCGATGAAGGCCCCGTTCAGGGAAGGCTGGACGGAAGGAAGAGAGGAGAGCAGTGGCAGCGGCGGGGCCGGCACAGGTGGCGGGCTCTCGAGGGCGACCGCGAAGCCGCCGCCGCCGTCGGAGCAGCCATCCGGACCGCCGTGGCAGTGTGCGCTGTGAGCGGCGCTGCCCTCGATGCCGACCACGTCGTGGACGTCGGCGCGCCAGTGGTCGACGGCGGCGAGCTGGAAGACGTAAGCGAGGAGCGCCAGGCGCGCGCACCAGAGAAGGAGCGAGCGCTGTCTCCCTGAGAGGCCCCGGCCGGCGGCGATCTTCGCACTCAATTCGAAGCTATCCCGATCTGACGATAACATAACCTCGGCGCGCTCTAAGAGCCGTGTGGACTATAATCATGGCGCCCTGAGAATAGATGTTTACTCACCTTCACCTTCACACTGAGTACTCCCTCCTCGACGGCTTGACGCGCATTTCGCCGCTCATGGAGCGGGTGCAGGAGATGGGCCAGGAGGCGGTCGCGATGACCGACCACGGCGTCCTCTTCGGCGCCGTCGACTTCTACCGCGAGGCGCGGGCGCGGGGGATCAAGCCGATCATCGGCGTCGAAGCCTACGTGGCGCCCGGCTCCCGCCTGACGCGCGAGACCGGCGACAAGCAGCCCTTCCACCTGACGATGCTCGCCCGCAACAAGACGGGCTACCGCAACCTCCTCAAGCTCGTGACGAGCTCCCACCTGGAGGGCTACTACTACCGCCCGCGCATGGACCGCGAGCTCATGGCCGAGCACGGCGAAGGGATCATCGTCCTCTCCGGCTGCCCCTCCGGCGAGCTCCATCGCCTGGTCCAGGACGGGCGCATGGACGAGGCGAAGGCGACGATCAACTGGTACCGCGACGTCTTCGACGGCTACTACCTCGAGGTGCAGGACACGACGGAGCTGCCGGAGTTCGAGCCGGCGAAGCGGGCGATCGTCGACCTCTCGCGCGAGACTGGGGTACCGCTGGTCGCGACCAACGACTCGCATTACCTGCGGCCGGACGACCACGACAGCCACGACCTCCTCCTTTGCATCGGCACGAACGCGACGATCCAGGACGAGAAGCGGATGAGGATGTTCGGCTCGCTCTACGTGCGCTCCGAGGAGGAGATGCGCGCCGCCTTCGCCGAGCTGCCGGAGGCCGTCGACGAGACCTGGAAGATCGCAGAGCAGTGCGACCTCGAGCTCGAGTTCGGCCGCCTCCACCTGCCGGAGCCGGAGCTGCCGCCGGGCGAGACGGCAGAGGTCTACCTGGAGCGCCTCTGCTGGGAGGGCCTGCGCCGGCGCCTGCCCGACGCCGGCGCGGACGCGGATGACCGCCTCCGCTACGAGCTCGACGTCGTGCGCCAGACCGGCTTCACCAACTACATCCATATCGTCCGCGAGATCGCGGTGTTCGCCCGTGGCCAGGGGATGCGGATCGGCGTGCGCGGCAGCGCCGCGGCCAGCCTGATCCTTTACTGCCTCGGCGTCACGGACATCGACCCCCTGAAGGCGAACCTCGTCTTCGAGCGCTTCCTCAACGTCGAGCGGCCGGAGGCGCCGGACGTCGACTTCGACCTGCCGGACGAGCGCCGCGACGAGGTCCTGCGCTTCGTCGCCAACCGCTACGGCAGCGACCGCGTCGCCCAGATCATCACCTTCGGCACGCTCGGCGCAAAGGCGGCGATCCGTGATGTCGGCCGCGCCCTCGCCATGGCCTACGCCGACGTCGACCGGGTGGCACGCCTGGTGCCAAACGCCCTCCACATCACGATCGAGCGGGCAGTCGCCGAGTCGGCAGAGCTGCGGCTGATCTACGACTCCGACAGCCAGGTCCGCAACCTGATCGACTCGGCGCGCAAGCTGGAGGGCGTCGCGCGCAACGCCAGCACTCACGCCGCAGGCATCGTGATCAGCAGCGAGCCCCTGGAGGAGCACCTGCCGCTGGCCCGGCCGACGCGGGGCGACGCGCAGGCGATGCCGACGACCCAGTTCGCGATGGAGCAGGTCGCGGCGATCGGCTTGATCAAGATGGACCTCCTCGGCCTCTCGAACCTGACGATCCTCGAGCGGGCCGTGGAGCTGATCGAGAAGCGGCACGCCGTCCGCGTCGACTTGGACGCGCTGCCGGAGGACCCGAAGACCTTCGCGATGCTCACGGCCGGCGATACGTTCGGCGTCTTCCAGCTCGAGTCGTCCGGCATGCGCCGCGCCGTCCTCGAGCTCAAGCCCACCAGCGTCGACGACCTGGCGGCACTCGTCGCCCTCTACCGCCCCGGGCCGATGCAGCACATCGGTACCTTCTGTCGCGCCAAGCACGGCTTCGAGACGGTGAGCTACCCCCACCCAGACCTCGCCGACATCCTCGACCAGACCTACGGCGTCATCGTCTTCCAGGACCAGGTGCTGAAGATCGCCCAGAAGTTCGCCGGCTACACGCTGGGCCAGGCGGACATCATGCGCAAGGCGATGGGCAAGAAGATCGCGGCGATGATGCAGGCGGAGCAAGACCGGTTCACCTCCGGCGCCATCGCCAAAGGCTACTCCAAGGAGGACGCTCAGAGGGTCTTCGACCTGATCGAGCCGTTCGCGGGCTACGCCTTCAACAAGGCTCACTCCTACTCTTACGGGACCATCGCCTACCAGACGGCCTACCTCAAAGCGAACTACCCGGAGGAGTACCTGACGGCGGTGCTGGTGCAGGCCGCGAGCCACCCGGCCGGCGCTATGGACCGGATCGCCCAGGCTCACAACGAGTGCGTGCGACTCGGCATCCCGCTGCTGCCGCCGGACCTGAACCACAGCGAGGCGAACTTCGCGATCGAGGCGCAGGCGGACGGCCGCAGCGCGATCCGCTTCGGCCTCGGCATGGTCAAAAACGTCGGCAGCGGCGCCGCCGAGACGATAGTCGAGTCGCGCAACGAGGCCGGCGGCGCCTTCGAGTCGCTGAACGACCTCTGCCGTCACCTCAACCCGCGCAGCGTCAACAAGCGGGCGCTCGAGAGCCTGATTAAGGCGGGCGCCCTCGATTCGATCGCCGGCAGCGCCGAGGCGCGCGGCTCCCTGCTCCTGAACATCGACCGCATCCTCAGCATCTCGCAGAGCTCGATCAAGCTGAAGGAGACGGGCCAGGCGACGATGTTCGACCTCTTCGGCGCCGAAGTCGCGACGCCGCTCGCCGGCATCGACCTCGAGAGCGCGCCGCTGCCCCGGGCCGAGCTGCTCGCCTGGGAGAAGGAGCTCCTCGGCACCTGGGTATCGGAGCACCCCTACACGCGGGCCGCGGCCGTGCTCGCCGCCCACATTACGGCGCTCTGCGCCGAGGTAACGGAGGAGATCCTCATCGACGCGCCGCCGCAGGGGCGCGACATCGTCATCGCCGGCATGGTGAACGCGACTCGCAGGCTGACGACGCGCGACGGCCGCGCCTTCGTCGCCGCCGAGCTCGTCGACCTCTCCGGCGGCATCGAGGTGACGGTCTGGCCCGACCTCTACGAGCAGGCGCCGGAGCTCTGGTCCGTCGGCAGCATCCTCCTCGCCCAGGTGCGGGTGCGGGAGCGCGGCAACCGCCTCCAGGCCGGCGTTCAGCAGGTAGCGCCCTACACGGAGGAGTTCGAGCCGCCGGCCTGGCTGGCGGAAGCGAAGGCGAGCGGGTTCATCGCCAGAGCCGATAGCAACGGCGAGAACGGCCTCTCCTCGCACCAGACGGCCCCGGCGCCGCCGTCTGAGCCCGCCGCGACTCCTCCCGCCGTCGCCATCGCCGCCAGCGAACCAGTCGAAGAGCGCAGCGAGCCGCCTGCGCCGCCGCCGCCAGAGCAGGAGCCGCTCGTCCTCGTCTTGCGCGAGAGCGACGACGAGGGCGCGGACCAGCGGCGGCTGGCGTCGCTATTCCGTCTCATCCAGGCGAACCCCGGCGCCGACAAGGTCGTACTGCGCATCCTCGGCGGCGACGGCCAGGAGACGGAGCTGGCGCTGCCCGGCGCCGCCCTGACCGACGATCTCCGAAGTCGGCTGCGCGAGGGCGTCACCGCGCCCGCAGTAGCTACGACGGGTTAGCGACCGGCCCTAGGCGTCGTCGGCACCGCCGTGGTCGCGCCGCAGATCGCTCTTCAGCACCTTCCCCATCGAGTTACGCGGCAGGGCCGTCACGAAGGCGATGAAGGCCGGCGTCTTGAAGCTCGCGAGGCGCTCGCGACAAAAGGCCCGCAGCTCCGTACGCAGCGCCGCGTCCGTCGCGCGGGACCCGGCGGCCGCGACGACTACCGCTTTGACAACCTCGCCCCATTCCGGATCGGGCACGCCGATCGCTGCCGCCTCCGCAACCGCCGGGTGGCCCTGGAGCGCGGCCTCGATCTCGCCGGCGGAGATGTTCTCGCCGCCGCGGATGATCAGCTCCTTCAGGCGGCCGGTGATGAAGAGATAGCCACCGTCGTCGAGGTAGCCGTAATCGCCCGTGTGGAGCCAGCCGTCGCTGACTGTAGCGGCGGTCTCGTCCGCCTGGTTCAGGTAGTCCTGCATGACCCTGGCGCTCCGCGCCCAGACCTCGCCCTCGACGCCGGCTGCCAGTGAGGCGCCCGCCGGGCCGCGGATCGAGAGCTCGACGTCGCCCATCGGCCGGCCGACGGAGCGCAGGCGGCGGCGCTTCTTCTCGTCCGCTTCCGGCGGGCCGTCGAGGCGGTGGTCCTCCGGACCGAGGTAGGTCAGGGCCGAGGTGCTCTCCGTCTGGCCGTAGGCGTTCATCAGGCCGCAGGAGAAGGCATCGATCGCGCTGCGGACGACCTCAAACGGCATCGGCGCGGCGCCGTAGGTCAGGAGCTGCAGCGAGGCGAGGTCGTGGCTGCCGAAGTCGGGTTCCTCCATAAGGCGCTTGAGCATCGTCGGCACGACGAAGGCGTGAGTGACGCGCTCGCGCTCGACGGCGTTGAGCCAGGCCCCGGCCTCGAACTGGGGCAGGAGGACGAGCGAGCGGCCGCCCCAGATCGAGGAAAGGATCGCGGTGAAGCCGGCGATGTGATAGATGCCGACCGAGACCAGCGTCTTCTCGAGCGCCGCCGCCGGGTCGGCCGGGCCCATCGTGTTCATGACGTAGAGGGAGAGGGAGCGGTTGCTGAGCTCGACGCCCTTGGGCTGAGCCGTCGTGCCGGACGTGAAGAGGAGCAGGGACGGCGCCTCGTCGTCGACCTCGAGGGTGAGCTCGGTGTCGCTGCCGGCGGCGATCAAGCTAGCGAGAGCCGGCAAGCCGGGCCGTTCGCCGTCCAGGACCGCGACCGCGCGCAGCTGGCTGAGGCCGGGCCGGGCCGAGTCGATGAGGTCGAGGTAGCGCTCGTCTGCGAGGACAACGCTCGGCTCCGCCGCCGCCAGCATGAAAGCAGCCTCCTCACGCTTGACGCGGTAGTTCAGCGGCACGAAGCAGCCGCCGAGGCGGGCGCAGGCGTAGTAGGCCTCGACGAACGCCGGCGAGTTCGTCGCCATTACCGCCAGGCGACGGCCCGGCCCGACGCCGAGGGCGCGCAGCGAGTGGGCGAGCCGGTTCACGCGCGCGCTCATCGCGGCGTAGGTAAGGCGGCGGCGGCCGTCGCCGGAGATCAGCGCCTCGCGCTCGGGGACGACGGCGCTGCTGATCGTGAGGAACTCGGCCGGGTTCATCGCGCGCCTCGCTGACGGTGTCGGAGTCTCAAGCTAGCTTAGCCGCCGGCGCCCGGAGCCGCGAGGCCGGCCGCGCAGGCGCGACATCCGCGACATCAAAGACGCGCCCGGAGCCGCGCTTCGAGGCCGAGCCCCGCGGCGAGCGGCAGGTCGAGGCCGCCGACGACGGCTTCCTTCGCGAGTCGCAGCGCCCGCGCCGGCCGCGCGAGGACGCGGCGAGCGAGCGCCGCTGTTGCCGCCGCCAGCTCCGCGTCCGGCACGACCCACTGGACGAGGCCGGCGGCGAGCGCCGCCGCCGCGTCGACCGGCTCGCCACTGAGGATCATGTGCAGCGCCCGTCCCGGGCCAACCATCCGCGGCAGCGTCTGGCTGCCGCCGGCGGCTGGCAGGTACCCCAGCGCCAGCTCCGGCAGGCCCAGACGGGCCGACTCGCCGGCGATCCGCAGGTCGCAGCAGAGGCTGAGCTCGAGGCCGGCGCCGACGACGTGGCCGTGCAAGGAGGCGATCAGCGGCTTCTCGATCGCGAGGAGCAGGCGCCAGAGGTCTCGCTCCTGACGGGCGCGCCGCGCCTCGACGTAGGACGGCGCCGAGCCGAAGTCCCTGATATCGGCGCCGCTGGAAAAGGCGCGCCCGCCGGCGCCGCGGAAGACTACGACGCCGACGTCCGGGTCGAGGCGCACGGCCTCGAAGAGCGTCCAGAGCTCATCTCGCATCGTCAGGTCGATGGCGTTGAGGACGCGCGGCCGGTTCAGCGTCACGCTGGCAACGCCGTCCTCCTTCTCGTAGATCACGGTCTCGAAGCCGCTCATCCGTCACGCAAGGATCGGCGCGCACAACCTCGATGTCAAAGCGACGGCGCCTGACGGTTGACCGGCGTTAGTCTCGAGCTTGGGGCACCCGACCTTCGGTTATCAGTGCCTGTGGCCCTTTAGGACCGGCTCGAGCGGCCTAGCATGCTGCCGTGATCGGCGCGCGTTCCGCTGCACGTGCGTGCGCCGGCTCGACGCTCACGGAGAGATGCTACCCCTCCCGCGTGACCATTTGGCGACACCGCCGACTTCGAGGTAGTCTCGGCGACGGCGATCCGGCCACGACCGTTCTAGCCTCGCGAAACTGCGGCCGAACGGCCCTTCTCTAAGGCTTGATCAGCGCTGCTAGAATAAGAGGCCGGTAGGCCCGTCGCTCGATTACAAGGAGAGCAAGCTATGAGCAAAAGCGTTCTAGTGCCACTGGACGGAAGCGAGCGCTCCGAAACGATCCTGCCGGCGCTCGATGCAGTCTGCGCCAGCGGCGACGAGATCGTCCTGATCTCCATCGGCTCACCGTCGAAACCGCAGCAGGTCGGTGTCGAGCAAGGGGACGACGTCTTGCTCAGCTCCTCCAACCTCGGGATGGGCTTGACCTTTGCGACTCCCCATGAGGAACCGGTCTACGCGGAATCCAGCGGTCAGGCACTCCAACGAGCGACCGCCGAGATCGGCGACTACCTCGCGGACCGCGCCTCCGAACTGACCAAGAGGGGCTTCACGGTCAAGACGAAGGTGATCATCGACACGCACCCGGCGGAGTCGATCATCCGCTTCGCGGAGACGATGCATCCGACCCTTATCGCCATGGCGACCCACTCCCACAACACGATCGGCGGCCTGATCTTCAGCAGCGCCGCGACGGCCGTGCTGCGCAGCGGCGTCGCTCCCGTCCTCCTCGTTCGGATGAAGGATCCGGCCATCGACGACGCTATCGAGCACTAGACCAGAGTGTCATCGCCGCCTCACGCGGCGACGGGCGCCTCGTAGGACGCCGCACGCCTAAGCAACGATCCGGCAGTGATCGATCCGGGCAGCCGCGTGCCCCGGCAGGCCGGTGACCGCCGTCACAACGAGGATCGCTGCCAGCCCCGTAATCTGAGGGCGATAGCGACCAACGGAGGCGAAGCCATGCCACTCCGGCCCGCGCTGATCATCGTCGGCCTCCTCCTCGCCGCCGCCTGCGGCGGCGGCAGCGCGGCCGTCCCCCGCTCCACACCGGTGATCCCGACGCCGACGAACGCGGAGGCCGGCGGCTTCCCCTTCGACTACTCCCTCGCATGGGAGACCGACTTCACGAAGAGCTCGGTCCCTTCCTCCGAGCTCCTCCAGAGGGTCGCCCGCGAAGGCATACCAGCTCTGGAGGGCGCCGCCGTCCCCTTCCTTGCCACCTCGGAGGTCGACTTCCTCCGCGACCAGGAGCCGGTGATCTCCCTCGAGGTCGGCGACGACGCCCGCGCCTACCCGCTGCAGGTCCTCATCTGGCACGAGATCGTCAACGACGTGGTCGGCGGCCGGCCCGTCGCCGTGACCTTCTGCCCCCTCTGCAACACGGCGATCGTCTTCGACAGCGTCGTCGACGGCAGGGCGCTGAGCTTCGGCGTCTCCGGCTTTCTCCGCAACAGCGATCTCGTGATGTTCGACCGGGAGACCGAGTCGTGGTGGCAGCAGGCGACGGGCGAGGCGATCGTCGGCGACTTCACCGGCAGCCAGCTCAAGCCGCTGCCGGCGGTCATCGTTTCCTGGTCCGACTTCAAAGAGGCGTTTCCCAAGGGACGAGTGCTCTCCACGGAGACCGGTTACCGACGCACCTACGGCACGAACCCTTACCTCGGCTACGACGACGTCGACAGCACCCCCTTCCTCTACTTCGGCAAGTCGGACGGCCGCCTCGCCGCGGCCGAGCGGGTGGTAACGGTCGAGATCGGCGATGAGACGGTCGCCTACCCGTTCCACCTCCTCGAAGGGCAGCCCGTGGTCGTCGACAGCGTCGGCGGCACGGAGATCGTCGTCTTCTTCAAGCCGGGCACCGTGTCCGCCCTGGACCAGAACAGCATCGCCGACTCGCGCGACGTCGGCGCGGCGACGGTCTTTCTGCCCGCCGCCGACGAGCGGCGGCTGACCTTCAGGGCTGTGGGCGATGCCTTCGTCGACAACGAGACCGGCTCGCGCTGGGACATTCTCGGTCGCGCCATTGATGGCGCCCTCGCCGGCAGCGAGCTCGAGCCCGTCGTGAGCGGCAATCACTTCTGGTTCGCCTGGGCGGCGTTCAAGCCGGAGACGCGGATCTGGCAGCCGGACTAATCGGTCCGCGGCCGGGCTGACGGGGCGCGGCTGAAAAACACGGCCTCAGCCGCCCGCACCCTACCGGTTGTAATCCCGTAAGCGTTGGTTTAAGTTTAGTGCCACTTTCGGACCCGCGCCGAGCGGTCATCAGGGCGCGCATAAACCAGGGGAGAGCCGACGTGTACAAGAAGGAGATCCAGATCGCAGCAGCGCCGGAGCAGGTCTTCGCCTACGTGGCCGATCTGCCGCGTCACTCCGAGTGGGCCAGCCACACCTTGAGCCTTGAGCCTCAGTCCGAGGGCGCCGTCGCCGTCGGCTCCAGGTTCAAGTCCGTCGGCCATCAGTTTGGCAAGGACAACCAGGACGAGGTCACCGTCCACGAGTACGCGCCGTCCAAGCGGTTCGTCTTCGACAGCGAGGACAGCAGCGGCGTGTTCCGCCACACCTTCGAGCTCACGCCCGAGGGCGAGGGGACGCGCGTGGTCAAGAGCTGCGAGGTGCTCTCCGCGCCGATGAAGACGAAGCT
>Ga0326597_10004055_pt1 | contig 20750 bp, 17 predicted proteins | sample RVTome_12_FD_203789 | JGI IMG/M metagenome (GOLD analysis project Ga0326597, IMG submission 203789) | Soil microbial communities from uranium-contaminated site in the Upper Colorado River Basin, Wyoming, United States - RVT100D185 | ecosystem: Environmental > Terrestrial > Soil > Contaminated >...
CTTGGCCACCGCTTGGGATGCATCGTAGCAATACGGGAAGGTGAAGCCTAGCGATTGCGCCATCTTCTTGAGCTGCGCCGGCGCGTCGTCGGGCTCCTGATCCACGTCGTTGGAGCCGATGGCCACGATCCCGACCTGGGATTGATAGTCCTTGCCCAATTGCGCCAGCTGCGACTGCACGTGCACCACGAACGGGCAGTGCTTGCAGATGAACATCACCAGCAGGGCTTGCTTGTCCTTGAACGTTCCAAGCGAGATCGTCTTCCCGCTCACCACGTCGGGGAGCTTGAAGTCGGGGGCGGGCGTGCCAAGCGCCAGCATGTGGGACTCAGTCAGCGGCATAGGTATTCCTCCTCAAAGGAAGCTTTCATTCTCTTGCCTGTACATGTTCTACCTCGGCAATGCATTGTGCAAGCCCCGCTCCAGGGGAGCGGCGCTCACCGAGAACGAGGCTTGCCCTGCGTTTTTCCCTCGTCGTTCCCTTTTCCCTTGCGCTTTTGCAGCGCTTGGCGCAGCAGGAACTCGATCTGTCCGTTGACGCTGCGCAACTCGTCCTGAGCCCAGGCCTCAAGCTCATCCACGACATCCTCAACCGCTAGGCGCCCATTTCGTCTATTACGCCGAAAACCCGTTCATCAGAACGAGGGAGGCAGAGGGGAGTTGGCCTGTTTACTTCACCTGCTGCAAAATCTGCTGGGCCAGGCGGATGGGATCGTGCTTGAGCGTCTGCTTGCCTTCGAGCGCCACCACCTGGCACAGGGGCGTGGCGATGACCTTGGCATCGGTCAGCGAGGAAACGCTGTCGATGCGCACGGGGGCGGCGCCTTCGCTTGCGTACTGCGCCTGCAACGCAGCGGGGAAGGGCTCGTTGTTGACGATCACGCAGTTCAAGGTGTTGAGGTTGTAGTAATTGCCCAGCGCGCGCAGGTGATCGGATAGGGCAAAACCATCGGTTTCGCCTGGCTGGGTCATCAAGTTGGCCACATACACCTTGACCGCATTGCAGCGCTCGATGGCTTGAGACACCCCTTCCACCAGCAGATTGGGGACGATGCTGGTGAACAGGCTGCCCGGGCCCAGCACCACGATCTGCGCCTGCTCGATGGCGTCCAGCACCTTTTCATAGGGCTTCACCTGGGCGCGGGAAAGGCTCATGCGCCGGATGCGGCGCGGGTCCTCGGCGATGGCCACCTCGCCGGTGACGACAGCGCCATCCTCCATCTCGGCCACCAGCTTGACGTCCTCCAGCGTGGTGGGCAGCACCTGGCCTCGCACCTTGAGCAGGTGGCTCATCTCCTCCACCGCCGCCTCGAACCGGCCCGTGCGCTGCTGCAACCCCGCCAGGATCAAGTTCCCCAGCGAGTGGCCGTCCAGGCTGCCCGAGCCGTCGCGGAAGCGGTGTTGAAACAGCGAGGCGATTTGAGACTCGTCCTCGGCAAGCGCGATCAGGCAGTTGCGGATGTCGCCGGGGGGCAGCATGCCCAGTTCCTGGCGCAGCCGCCCGGAGCTGCCGCCGTCGTCCATCACGGTGACCACGGCCGTGGTGTTGGCCGTCCAGGCTTTGAGGCCCCGCAGCAGCGAGGACAGCCCCGTGCCGCCGCCCACTGCCGCAAGCCGGGGACCGCGGCTCAGGCGCGTGCGGCTGTAGAGCACCTCGGAAGCACGACCCTCTGCCTCCGGCGACACGCCGCGCACGATGGCGTGGATGATGCGGTTGATGCCCCAGATGAGCAACCCCAGCCCCCCCAGCAACAAGGCCGCTGCAACCCAATAGCTGCTCTGCTGCGTGGGGGACAAATACTGATACACCATGCGCACCAGGTCGCGGCCGAAGGCGGCCAGCAATCCCACCGCCGCGGTCAGTGCCCCGGCCGCCGCCAGACCTGCCCAGCGCTTGACCCCGATGCCGGGGTACAGCCAGCGCAACACCCGTTGCATGCGGTTCATAAAGGGATTATTGCCTTTGCAGGCGCACCCGCTCGCGGCCCAGCAGGTCGTGCAGGCTCTGTTTGAGCGACGGGCTCCACTTGATCTTGTAGGGAATCTGCAGCTGGGTGCGCTCCTCGTGGGCGAACACGTGGAGCACGACGGGCATGTCCCCGGCGTGGCTCTTCAGTATCCCTTGCAGATCCAGCAGCAGCGGAGGTTCCACGCGCTCGGCTTCCAGTCCGAGGTGGCAGGCAAGCTGCCCCTGCAACTGGGACAGAGGCGTGATGGATTCGGCCACGATCTGCAATTGCCCCCGCCGCTCCTCCGCCTTGCCCGTCACCGCCACGATCAGGTCCTCCTTGAGGTGCTTGGCGCAGCGCTCGAACGGCTCGGGGAACACGGTGACCTCGATGCTGCCCTTGAGGTCCTCGAGCTTGAGGAAGGCCATCGGCTGGCCCTTTTGCGTGTTGATCGTGCGCACGCTGCCGATGCGGCCCCCCAGCTGCAGCATGGAGCCGTTCATCTTTTGCGGAACTTGATCCAGCGTGCAGGTGCGCAGGGCCTCCAGGAACCATTCCGCTTCCTCAAGCGGGTTGCTGCTCACGTAGAGACCCAGCAGCTCTTTCTCGAATTGAAGCAGGGTTTCCTTGGGGAACTCCTCCACTTGAGGCTGGGCGGCGACGGCCGCCTTCTTGCGCGCCGGGGTCACCGACGCGGCGGCGAACAAGCCCTGTTGCCCGCTGCGCCGCTCCTCCTGCGCCTGCTGCCCGAGCTCCATGCCCACGTCCACCTGCGCAAGCAACCCCTTGCGCGTGCCCCAGGCGGAGCAGGCGCCCACCTTGATGAGGCTCTCGATCACCTCGCGGTTGACCTTGGTCGGGTCGATGCGACGACAGAAATCGAAGAAACCCTCAAAGGATCCGTCTTTGCGCCCTTCCAGGATCGCCTCCACCGCGCCCCGGCCCACGTTCTTCACCGCGCTCAGGCCGAAGGTGATCTGGTCTTCTCCTTTGGGGTAGAAGTCCACCTGACTGCTGTTGACGTCGGGGGGCAGCACGGTGATGCCCATCTCCCTGCACTCGACGATGTACTCGGCCACCTTGTCCGTGTTGCTGGTCACGCTGGACAGCAGCGCGGCCATGTAGTGCACGGAGTGGTTGGCCTTCAGGTACGCCGTCCAGTAGGAGATGAGGGCGTAAGCGGTGGAGTGGGATTTGTTGAAGCCGTAGCGCGAGAATTTCTCGATGTCCTCAAAGATCTTGCTCGCCTTGTCCTTGGAGATCCCGTTCGCGGCGCAGCCGCCGATGAATTTGTCGCGCATCTCCTCCATCAGCGCCTTGACCTTCTTGCCGATGGCGTAGCGCAGCGTGTCGGCCTCGCTCAGGGAGAACTTGGCAAGCACCTGGGCCATTTGCATCAGCTGTTCCTGGTAGATGGGCAGGCCGTAGGTGTCCTTGAGCACGCCTTCCAGACTGGGGTGGTCGTAGCTGACCCTCTGGCGCCCGTGCTTGCGCTCGATGTAGGCGTCGGCGATGCCGGACTCCAGCGGGCCCGGCCGGTACAGTGCGCCCCAGGCGATGATGTCGTTGAACTCGCTGGGCTGCAGGCGCAGGCCCATGTCGCGGATGCCCGAGCCTTCAAACTGGAACACGCCCAGCGTGGCGCCCGCTTGCAGCAGCTGGTAACTCTTCACATCGTCCAAGGGCAGCGCAAGCAAGTCCATCTGCACGCCCTTCTCCCGCTTGAGGCTGCGCACGGCGTCGTCGAGCACGGTGAGCGTGCGCAGGCCCAGGAAGTCCATCTTGAGCAGGCCGATGGCCTCGGCGTCCTTCATGTTGTACTGCGTGACCAGCGCCTGCTCGTCGCCGGCCACCCGCTGCAGCGGACAATAGTCCATCATCGGCCCCGGCGCGATCACCACGCCGGCGGCGTGGGTGGAGTTGTTGCGGGCCAACCCCTCCAGCTGCCTGGCCGTGTCGATCAGGGACTGCACCTGGGGGTTGTGCTGGTACTCGTGCTTGAGCTCTTGGGATTTTTCCAGCGCCTCATCGAGCGTGGCGTTGAAGGGGATCAATTTCGCGATGCGGTCGGCTTCGCTGAAGGGCAGTTGCTGCACGCGGGCCACGTCGCGCAGCGCGCCGCGCGCCTTCATCGTGGCCGAGGTCACGATCTGGGCCACCCGGTCCGCGCCGAAGCGCCGCTCCACGTAGCGAATCACTTCCTCGCGCCGGCGCTCGCAGAAGTCGATGTCGATGTCCGGCATGTTGATGCGGGCCGGGTTCAGGAAGCGCTCGAACAGCAAATCGAACTTCAAGGGGTCCACGTCCGTGATCCCCAGGCAAAAGGTGACCACCGATCCGGCGGCCGAGCCGCGGCCGGGGCCCACGGGGATGCCCTGGGATTTGGCGTAGTTGACGAAGTCCTGCACGATGAGGAAGTAGGCGGCATAGCCCATCTCCTTGATGGTGAGCAGCTCGCTGCGGATGCGGTCCTCGATCGGGGGCGACAGCTCGCCGTAGCGGCGCTTGGCCCCTTCCCAGGCGAGCGCTTCCAGGTACTGGCCGGCCGTTTGGTCCGGCTGAGGCAGCGCGTATTCGGGCAGGTGAAACGTGTTGAAGTCCAGCTGGACGTTGCAGCGCTCGGCGATGTGCAGGGTGTTTTCGAGCGCCTGGGGCTGCGCGGCGAACAGGGCCCGCATCTCGTCGGGGGACTTGAAGTAGTACTGGTCGCTGTCGTAGCTGCGCTTAGAGCCGTCGGATTTGCTTTGCACGTTGAGCAGCACCTGGTGCGCTTCGTAGTCCTTGGCGCACAGGTAGTGCACGTCGTTGGTGGCGACCAGCGGAAGCTGCAGTTCCTGGGCCAGGCGCAACAGCAGCTCGTTGAGCTTGGCCTCGACCTCGACCCCGTGGTTTTGCAGCTCCACGTAGAAGTTGCCCTCTCCGAAGAGGTCCACGTATTCGGCCGCCGCCTGCTTGGCGCGCTGGAAATCGCCCTGTAACAGCAGGCGCGGGATCTCGCCGCTGCGGCAGCTGGTGGTGGCGATCAGGCCCTTGGCGTACTGGCGCAGCAGCGCCTTGTCCACGCGGGGCCGGTAATAGAACCCGTCCAGGTAGGCGTAGCTGGACAGCTTGATCAGGTTGTGGTAGCCCTGCCTGTCCATGGCCAGGGTCAACAGGTGAAAGTACTTCTTGCCCCCCACGGGGCCCGTGCGCTCGCGCCGGTCCCCTTCCGCCAGGTACAGCTCGCAGCCCAGGATGGGCTTGATGTTGTGCTTTTTGGCCCCTTTGTAGAACTGGATCAGGCCGCTCAAGGTGCCGTGGTCGGTCAGCGCCGCGGCCGGCATGCCGAAGTCGGCCGCCTGCGCAAGCAGCGCGTCGATGCGGCAGGTGGCGTCCAACAGGCTGAACTGTGAGTGCGTGTGCAGGTGGACGAAGCTCATGGCCCCCCCGGCGGCAGGATGTATTTGACCTCGCCCTTCCTGACCAGCCCCAGCCACTTGCGGGCCAGGTACTCCAGGTACTCCCCGTCCTGGGCAAGCGACAGCTCGTGCTGCAGCGCCTGGTTCTGCGCCTGCAGCGTTTGAATCCGCGCTTGCAGATCGTGATACTGGCCGCGCAGCGACAGCACCGTGTGGATCTGCAGGGTGAAGGCGTAGCCGATCCAGACCGCCAGCAACAGGAGCAGCGCAAGCAATGCCCAGCGCGCCGCGCGGCGCAACCGCTGCTGGCGTTCGATTACGCGGGTCGATACGGCCATCGTTTTCCTTTCAAGCCGCCCGCGTACGGCAGCCCGTGGCGTTCCTCCAGGCGCAGCAGTTGGTTGTACTTGGCGATGCGTTCGCTGCGGCAGAGGGAGCCCGTCTTGATCTGGCCGCAGCGCGTGCCCACGGCCAGCTCGGCGATGAAGGTGTCCTCGGTTTCCCCGGAGCGGTGCGAGACGACGTTGGCCCAGCCCGCGCCGCGGGCCAGGTCCATGGCGGCCAGGGTTTCGCTGAGCGTGCCGATCTGGTTGAGCTTGATCAGGATGGCGTTGGCGCTGCGGGAGGCGATGGCGCGCTCCAGCCGCCGCACGTTGGTGACCAGCAGATCGTCGCCCACCAGCTGCACCTTGCCCCCCAGCCTCTGGGTCAAGGCGGCCCAGCCCTTCCAATCTTCCTCGGCAAGCCCGTCCTCGATGGACAGGACGGGGTACTTCTTGATCCAGCGCTCGTACATCGCCGTCAGGTCGGCCGCCGCGCGCGTTTCCCCGCGCAGCCGGTAGGCGCCCTGCTCGTAGAAGCTGCTTGCGGCCACGTCCAGGGCAAGCCCGATCTGCTCGCCCGGCTCATACCCGGCCGCCTCGATGGCCTTTTGCAGCAGCTGCAGCGCCTTTTCGTCGGAGTCCAGGTCCGGGGCAAAGCCCCCCTCGTCGCCGACGGCCGTGCTCAGGCCCTGTTTGTGGAGCAGTCCTTTGAGCGCATGAAAGGTCTCCGCGCCCCAGCGCAACGCCTCGGCGAAGGTGGGCGCGCCGTGCGGCACGATCATGAACTCCTGCACGTCCAGGTTGTTGTCCGCGTGGGCGCCGCCGTTGAGCACGTTCATGAGCGGGACGGGGATCAGCCCCTCGCGCACCCCCGACAGGTAGCGCCACAGGGGCAGGTCGAGCGCGTTTGCCGCCGCGCACGCCACCGCCATGGACACGCCCAGGATGGCGTTGGCCCCCAGCTTGCGTTTGTTCGCCGTGCCGTCCAGCTCCTGCAGCCGCGCATCCAGCTTGCTTTGGCACAAGGGGTCCGTGCCGCACAGCGCGGGAGCGATGAGCTGGTGGACGTTTTTCAGCGCTTTTTGCACGCCCTTGCCGCCGTAGCGGCCGCCCCCGTCGCGCAGCTCGAGCGCCTCAAACTGCCCGGTGGAAGCCCCGGAGGGCACGGCGGCCCGTCCGCGGGCGCCGTTGCTCAAGGTGACGTCCACTTCGACCGTGGGATTGCCCCTGGAATCGAGAATCTCTCTGCTTTGAATCGCTTGAATGTGCATGCCCAAACCCCTCCGTCGCAGTATATCCAGCGCGGGAGAAGCCCTTCAAGGTCAGCTGACCCATCGGTGCGGGTGCGAGGTTTTCCCCAGCGAGTTTTGGTTTTCGGGCAGCCCGGAGCACCGTGCTTTGAAATGTGGTATGCTACAGTCAAAAGGCAAGGATGTGATGGCATGAAAGACGGGCGTTTCCATGCCTATCCTTGTACAGTCAACAGCTGTACAAAAGAGGGCAGGGTTCCGTTGTGCTCGGGCGAGTTGCACCTATGTGGAGACCACTTCGACCACTGGGTGGCCTTCCTGAAAGCCAATCCCTTGCAGGTGGAAAAGTGGAGCACGGATAACTTTTTCGCATGGACGCAGCACTTCTCCGTGTTCGTTCGCCGCGAGGTCAGGCTCAAGAGCAGCTGCCTGGGATCTTAGCGTATCCGGTTTCATCGCGCCTTTTAGATCGGGCTCGACCTCTGCGTCGATGTCAGGCCGTCTTCACCAAACCCTCATGAAGGGCTCACCCATTTCCCATCCGCTCGTCGGACAATGAATACGTCCCGTGCTGCGGCACGGCCGGGGCGGTTTGCCCGCGGGCGGAAGGCGGCGTATCGTGAAAAATGTCAACGACCCGCCCCGTAAACGGGGCAGGCTTGCAACTGCGATGGGTGCGTTGCTTTGGGGCCGGGTCATGACCCCCACGGCTAAAGCCGGGGGCTTGCACTCGCCCTCGGACGCAGTTCTGCGAAAGCAGCTTTGTCTTCAACGGGCGTTGCTTTGGGGCTACATGACGACAGCCTGGCAACGAGGGCATGGCCCCTCGCTGCGATGTTGTATGCGCCGTTGTAATCGGAGTTGTTGCGATAGCCACACGCACAGGAGAAACTATGACCAGTTCGCAGGCCGATAGCGCCGCAACGGGAACAGGACTTGGATGTGTTGCGCGGGTCAACATAGACGACGGCAATCCCGCGCTCCAAGGCTTTGTACTCGATGAACTGTTGCAGCTGGCGGAAGGCCCAGGAGTGGTGTCGTCTGCGCTGATCCTTGCGGACAGTGGTGCGTTCTCGAATGTGGGTCAAGTCTTCAAACGCGATGGCATCTCCGGGCTTCAAAGAATCCACGATGCGGCGGCTAATGATGTGGTTGCGATCTCTCATCCAGCGTTGCTCTTTGCGCTTGGAGCGGTTCAACGTTCGGCTGGCCGAACGAGTGCCTTTCGCGTCCAGAGCAGAGCGCAGACGAGAGTAGCGCCCACGGGTGTTGTCAGCCTCACCGCCGGGGAATCTCATCCCGTGCGAGGTCGTCGCCAAGTTGTTGATACCAAGATCAACGCCGATCACACGGCCCCCGCCACTAGGGGCTTCGATATCCCATTCGAGGATGATGTTCAGGTAGAAGCCCGTTTTGGTTCTTGTGAGTGTCGCGCCCTTGGGTATAACCTGAGTCAGCAAGTGGCGTTGGTAGTTGCCAATCTTCAACGGAATACCTTTGACACGACCCTGCACCGTAGACAGGCTGGCCTCAAACTCTGGCGTGGGGCGCTTAATCTGGTGCAAGGAGAACGTGCGTTGGTCATAAGAAGCGCTGGTAGGCTTAAAGGTCTTCGGCTTTCGCTTCTTAGCTTTGGCCGCTTTATACGCCCCAGCGACCCGGCGGATGGCTTGGATCGTCAGATTGGCCTGAAGATCATACCGTTCTCGGAGACTGTAGTAGCACAACTTTTGCAGCTTGATCTTGTTTGCCGTGTTGTGCTCGATCGCTACTTTAAGCGCATCGTTGCAAGCCTTGGCGAATACTTGCGTCGTCTCCAGCAAAGCTTGTGCTTGCTCTTGAGTGGGTTCAATCTTGCACTTCACGGTCTTAACGTATTTCACGATACTAATTATATCAACAATGAAAAAGGCTTTCAAGCCCTGCGGGCTTGCGCCTGTCTCCTCCCCACGCCTGAAGGCAGGGGATTCCGAAAGGCGGAATTTTGTTGAGATCAGCATGAGCGCGATGACCGCAAGTAGCACAGGAGAACCGATGACCAGAGCGAGAGCCAAGCTGACCGCACTTAGAGCAGGCCTTGGAAGTGTAAGCAGGGTCAATGTAGACCACGTTGATGCCCTCCCAAGCAGCTTTGTATTCGACAAAGCTCTGGAGTTGGCGAAAGGCCCAAGAGTGGTGCGCGGCTCGTTGTTCTTTGCGCACTTTTGTCCTGTCTCGTATGTGCGTCAGGTCTTCCAGCACTATTGTGTCTCCTGGCTGAAGCGAATCTACGATCTGCTTGCTGATACAGTGATTCAAGTCACGCATCCAGCGTTGTTCTCTGCCAGACAGCCGTTTCAGCACCCTGCGAGAGGATGCAGTGCCTTTAGCTTGGAGAGACTCGCGGACTGCGCGAAACTCACGTCTGATGTGCATGGCTTGTTTGCCGCTGAACTTGAGCCCTGTGCTGGTGCTGGCAAGGTTGGCAATACCAACGTCTACGCCAACGGTCTTCCCCTTACGCCCAGTAGGATTGGGCGCAGGACGTTCTTCGGACAACACGATGTTGATATAAAACTCGCGCTTACTAGTGTAATTGAGCGTTGCAGAAGTAGGCTTTTGGCCAGCCAGCCAGCCGCGCTGGTAGTTGCCAATGTCCAGCCTGATCTTGCGCCTGCCCGCCATAGTGCTGACGTTCGCTCCAAAGTCGTCGCCCAGCACGATCAGACGGAACAAGTGGTTGTCCAGATCGAGCGACGTAGGTCTGAACAGCTTGGGCTTGCGCCGCTTGTGCTTAGCAGCCTTAATCGCACCGGTTACACGCGGGAAGCAGCGGCAAACGTAGTTCGACGTAAGACCATAGCGTTCTTTGAGCGTGTAGTAGCACTCGTGGTGCAGGGTAATGTTGTTGGTGATTCCCTTCTCAAGTGCTACATCGAGCGCATCGTTGCACGCCTGAGAATACTTAAGCAACGTATCCAACAGCGCTCCTCTGTCATCAGATGTGACTTGGAGCTTGCATTTCACGGTCTTTACGAGTTCCACGATAGTTAAGTATAGCATAAGTGTGAGGTGAATTCCCAGCCTATCGGCTGGCAGGCAATTCCACCCGCCCCATGAATGGAGCGGATCGCCTTGCCTGATTTTCTATGCAAAAGGTGCTGGTGGTGGACGATGAGGCCAAGCTCGTGCAGCTCATCCAGGCTTACTTGCAGGAGGCGGGCTTCAAGGTGGTCACCGCCTTCGACGGCTCGCAGGCCCTGCAGCAGTTCGAGCGGGAGAGCCCGGACTTGATCGTGCTGGACCTGATGTTGCCCCAGCTCGACGGCCTGGAGGTGGCGCGGCGCGTGCGCCAGAAGTCCAACGTGCCCATCATCATGCTCACCGCGCGCGTGGCCGAGACCGAGCGCGTGGTGGGCCTTGAGCTGGGCGCGGACGATTACGTGACCAAGCCGTTCAGCCCGCGCGAGCTGGTGGCCCGCGTGCGCGCCGTGCTGCGGCGCGGCAGCCACCCGCCGGCAGCGCAGAAGGTCGAGTCGGGACGCCTGCGCATCGACGTGGACGGCCACCAAGCCAGCATCGATAGCCGTGCGGTGGACCTGACCCCTTCGGAGTTCACCCTGCTGCTGACCATGGCCCAGCAGCCCGGTCGCGCCTTCACGCGCCGGCAACTCATGGAAGCCATCACGGCCTCCGGCTACGCCACGGTGGAGCGCGCCATCGACACCCACATCAAGAACCTGCGGCGCAAGATCGAAGACGACCCGGTCAACCCCTGCTACATCCACACCGTGCGCGGCGTGGGCTATAAGTTCCAAGGCTGATCATGCCCTCGCCCAGTGAAGCCGCCAAGCCAACGCCGAACGTCGAGGCGCCAACCCATACGCAGCCGTCGCCGGGGAAGCTCAAGGCGCTGTGGATGCGCATCCCCTTTCGCTACAAGCTGGTGGGGGCCTTCTTCTTGGTGATCGCGCTTGGCATCGTGTCGATCTACTTCGTGAACAACTACAACTTGATCCAGCAATTCTCCAAGTTCAACTCCGAGCGCTTCAACCAGCGCGCCGAGCAGCTGGCCCCCGTGCTCTTGTACTACTACGAACAAACGGGCAGTTGGGACGATCTGTTGGCCGAATTCGCGCAACCTCCGTCGGCGCCTGGGGCGGGGCGCCGCATTCTTTCGCTGTCGCGCGAGCAGCTGTTTTTGTTCGAGTTCTTGCGGGTGGAAGAGATCATCATTGTCGACGCAAACGCCACCGTGATTTTCGATTTCGGCCAAACGCTGCTGGGCCAGCAGTTGCCCCAAGCGGTGTTGAACCAGGGGTTTCCCCTGGTGTACGAGGATCAGACCGTGGGCACGCTGCTGAGCGGCGTGGCCTTGGAACGCTTCACGCCGCTGGCTCAGCAGTTTTTGCGCTCCCTCAACCGCTCCACCCTGATCGCCGGCCTGGGGGCGTTGGCCGTATCCCTGTTGCTGATCACCCTGCTGATCAGGCATTTGGCCAGGCCCCTGAATGCGATGACGCGGGCGGCCGAGCAGATCGCGGCGGGCAAGTTGGGCCACCAGGTGGAGGTGACTTCGCAGGACGAGCTGGGCCAGCTGGCCCGGTCCTTCAACGCCATGAGCGCCAAGTTGCAGGCCTCCGAACACCTGCGCCAGCAGATGATCACGGACGTGGCGCACGAGTTGCGCACGCCCGTCAGCGTCATCCAGGGGGGCATGGAGGCGTTGGTGGACGGCGTCTATTCGCCGGACCAGGAGACCTTCCATTCGCTGCTGGAAGAAACCCAGCGCCTGTCGCGCCTGATCGATGAGCTGCGGGAATTGTCGCTGCTGGATGCCGGGGAGCTGCGCCTGGTGAAACGGGATACCAACCTTTCCGCGCTCAGCGGGCAATTGGTCAAAGCCTTTCAGCCGCACGCTGAGGCCGCCGGCATCGCGCTGTGCTATCAAGACGCAGGAGCCCCCGTTCAACTGCCGGCAGACTCGGATCGCATCGCCCAGGTGCTGCGCAACCTGCTGAGCAACGCGCTGCACTACACGCCGCAGGGCGGGCGCGTGGAGGTCAGGCTGGAGCAGCGCGGCGGGCAAGCCGTCTGCACGGTATCCGACACCGGCCCCGGCCTGTCCGCCGAGGAGCAAGCGCGCGTGTTCGACCGCTTCTGGCGCAACGACCTGTCGCGCGCACGCCACAGCGGTGGCTCCGGACTGGGGCTGTCCATCGCCAAGCGGCTGGTGGAAGCCCACGGCGGTACTCTGTGGGTGAGGAGCACGCCGGGCCAGGGGAGCACGTTCGGGTTCGGTCTGCCTATGATGGCGTAACCGTTTGCTCCAAAGCGGCTTGCATCGCGCTCTTGTGCGCGTCCATTGCGTGTTGAGGTGAGTTTTGGAATGAAACAAGCCCCCAGGCGACGGGGACCTGTTTCACGCTAGAACATACGGGAGGTTACGTTGATGTTCCGCGTTTTGCTCTACCCGACTCGCTCAATACCCGTTGAACAAGACGGCTTCCAATCTGCCCACCCCGTTTTCAAATCTCCCATGCCACCCCCAGCACCAGCGCAGGTACGGTGGAAACCCTAACGATCTCTCGCTTTCCGGTGACGGTCAAGGTGGCCGTTTCCAAAAACGCCACGCGTGACCCGATGAAGCCAAACCACGATGGGCCAAGGGCATAGCGCACATCCATGCCGATGTAAGGGCCCTGCATGGCCATGATCACGGGCAGGCCTTTCACTCGCCCTTCGCGGCGAACCACCGCCATTCCTACGGACCCTTGCAGCTGTATCGGTCCAAAGTACGCCTTTCCGACGATCTCGGTGAAGAGGATGGCGCCGCTCACGTGGGCTTCTTGGTGCAGCGAGGGCACGAAGATGTTGCGGTCGGAGACCAGGAAGGAGAACCCAAGGCCCGTGGCAAATTGATTCTGTTCGCCCAGCAGGAAGAATCGTCCCCCCGCTCCCAGCGTGCCTGAAAGACCCAAGCCACCTTGTAGGCCATAGGTCAGCTTGATGTGGCCGGCCGTCTCTACGGGGCCGGCTTGAGCGAATGTTGTGGTATATAGCCCGAGGGCCACAACCAGCGCAAGCAGCGTTACATACTGTGCGCGCATTTACATCCCTCCGTTCCCGGACGACAGTGTTCACTCATGCCCGTTGTAAGGGCAGGGGCTAACATTCAACAAAGCCCTCTGGCCCGGGGACAGGCGCCCGGGCCAGACGAGCGACGCTTGGTTGTGGCTCCGTCTTTTTCACCCGCCCGCCGATCCCAACCGCGAGAGAGGGGGAGGTGAAACCTGTCAATTCAACTTGCCTTAAGGAAACCGTCACGATGGGGGCCGTGTGTGAGGGGATTTCCCTAAGACGCGAACGAGAGAGAGTGTGGAGTAGTTGCTTCAAAGTAACTAATCTCAATGTCCAAAACATCATAGAGGTGTCTCTGCCTTTCTAAGCGCCGTTGGCTCATTGCAGAGGTTAACGGGTCGGTATGGAGGAATTGTGTAGAAACGCTATGCCGCGTCGTGAGACCAGGGCAGGGTGATCTTGAAGGTCGTCCCCATGCCCCATTGGCTGTCCACGGTGATCGTGCCTTTGTGCGACTCTATCAGCCTTTTGGCGATTGCCAGGCCCAGCCCAACCCCCTTGCCCCTTTGAGCGAGCGACCGTGCTCGATAGAAGCGCTCAAACACAAAGGGGAGATCGGCGTGCGCGATTCCCGATCCATTGTCGGAAACCGTGATGCAAACCCTGTCCGCGCACAAGGCGACTTCAATGCGCACGGCCCCTCCCTTTGGCATGTGCTGCTTTGAATTGTTGAGCATGTTCAAAAAAACCTGCTCCATGCGCTCCACATCCAATTCGATGGGAGGCAAGCCCTGTGGCGTCTGCAACTCGATGTGAATGCCATCTCTGATCAGGGACGGCTTCAAGTAGGACACGAGGTTTCCAAGCATTTCCGACAAATCAACGCGCTGCAAGTACAACGGCATCTCTCCGATCTCGGCCAAGTGCAGGGTCATCAAGTCATCGATCAGGCGCGATAGGATCAAGCTGCGCTCATAAATGGAAGACAGCGTGGCTTTGGTCAGGGGAAGGACCTCGGTGACCAACGCCTCCACGTCCGCTTGAATCACGGTGAGCGGGGTGCGCAGCTCGTGGGCAATATCGGCGATCATGTTGGAGCGTATTTGCTGCACGTTCTCGAGCCTGGCCGCCATTTCATTGAACGCCTTGGCCAGTTCGGCAATTTCATCTTTTGTATTCACCTTGATGCGTTGATGAAAATCCCCGGAGGCGATTTTCTGAGCGGCCACGATGAAGCGGCGCATAAAGACGGCCAAATCCTTGTAGAAGGCAAGCACCAACGCCGTCCCCAACATGGCCCCCAGGATGCCGATGGCCAGGATCGCCGAGTTGCGGGTCGCAAGAAAGCGTTCCTCCACCGGACTGAAGTTCTCAAGCACCGGCCCCACCAGCAGGGTGGCCACGGTTCCCTCACCCACTTCAATGGGCACCCCCTGCTCCAGTTCTTCAACGATGAGCTGCTGGCCGAGGAGTTCCGGCTCCGAGCTGAGAAACACGCGCCCATCCTTATCCGCAAGCATGAAGCTCCGATCGCCGATGCGCTGCTGGATCGCGCCGGGGCCTTGCGCTTGGAACAGGACGTTGACCCCATCCCAACTGCCCAAATTCGCATAGTAGTTGCTCAAAATGTCGCGAACGCCGCGCGCATGCTCCTGGCCTCTTTGCACCTGAAACGCCTGAAATTGCTCCAAGAACGTTTCGTTCACAAGCCAATTGATGACGATGATCACGACCAGGAGCGGCAGGAGCGCGGCGATGATCAATCTCAACCGGAAAGGCAGATTACCCACAAGCCCTCTCGAACCTGTATCCCATGCCGTAGACGGTCACGATATAGCGGGGATTGCCGGGGTCAATTTCAATTTTGCGCCGTAAATTCTTGATGTGGCTGTCAATGGCTCTGGGATCGCCTTCGCCCTCGTGCCCGCGAATTTGCTCGATGTAAGCGTATAATTGCCAGCGGTTGAAGATGCGCTGCGGTTGCTGCACCATCGCGGCCAGCAAAGCGAATTCGGTGCGCGTCAAATTCACTGGAGCTCCCCGCACTCTCACCTCGTTTTTTTCCAGGTTGACAAACAGTTCCCCCGCCTCGATGAGGGGCCGCGGGGCAATGCCGCGGGAGCGCCGCAGCACGGATTGAATTCTGGCCAACAGTTCTTGCAGGTTGAATGGCTTGGTGACGTAGTCGTCGGCCCACCTTAACCCTTGAAGTTTGTCTTGGTTCGTGACTCGCGCGGTGAGCATGATGATGGGCGCATCGGAGGTTTTCCTGACCTGTCTTGCAACCTCCATCCCATCCATCCCCGGCAGGTTCAGATCGAGTACGATCAGCTTTGGATCGTGCTCGATCAAGCGTTGGAGCGCTTGCGGCCCGTCGCCGGCGGCGATGGGTTCAAACCCCGCTTTCTCCAGCGACGCGCTGATGACCTGAACGATCTCCGGCTCATCCTCGACGATCAGCACTTTTTCTCGCATAGAAATCATCACGGTTCCCTCTTTATGGATACTACAATTCAGCGCATGAGGGAAACAAGGGCCGTTGACCGGCGCCCTGAAGGCTTGCCCGAGGAAGGATGTAAGTCACACCTTTAATCCGACATCGGCTTCATTGCATGAAGTAAACGTCACAGATGAGGTTAACGACCAAACGGTTGACCAGCGTCAGCCTCACTCCCTGGCCAGTCTTGTTGGTCGCACTCACCGTGAACATGATCCGATCCAAACGATTCACAGCCGCTGCCTCATGCGGCACCGATTTATCCATCGCAACCGGTATGACCACTGCTGCTGAGCTGGACACCGGTGACGGTGAGACCAAATCAAGGCAAGAGACGATGGCCGATTGCGCGTCCGCCAACGGGGATTGGACGACCGCAATGGACTCGGAAGCGAGCGCTACGGCCCGCATCGTCTTTTCCGGCTGGGCGTTTCCGCTCGCATTTAGCAGCAAGACGCCCAGCACCATCACGGCGCAGAGGCCCAACGCGGTGTAGGTATCACGCCCAAGACGCCTCTTGAATGACAACGCACTGTATCTTTGGCGCGGTGGGTCGCGGTTTTGCTGTATCATCATTTGCCCTCCCGAGGCATGCTCGAACGGCCTGCTCAACTCCCACAGTGCAGACCGTTTCTATTTAGGCACGCCATTATGAAGGAATTGTGAAGATGCAAGCGCCGGCAATTCGCAAGAGCTGACGAACCTGGTGGCGTTGTTGCGTATGCAAAGCCACCCCGCGCCGTCGCTGCTTGTATCCGTTCCAGTTGACAAGCGCGCGCCACAGCGGCGGTTCCGGCCTTTGGATCAGTTTTCGGGGCAGGTCAATTTTCTACTTCGTCGCTCTCGGCGAAAGACGTTTTTTTGAGTTCGGCAACTGAAGCCATGTTTCGCCCGATGTTGCGTAATCCTTCGTGAGCCACTTTAGGCCGGGAAAACAACATACTCGTCGCTTTCCGGATGCAAGCATGTCGCAAGCGTTCTTGATCCGGCGGCTGCGCGTTTCCAGTTGCTTGGCTGTGCTTATCCAGAGAATCCAGTCCCGGCGCGCGATGGGTGTGATATCCGCCCACTGAGCCTTTGCCAGCGGGGCAGCTGCAAGGGCTTTGCGCAGATCCATTGGCACCCTGATCTCCGGTTCTTCTCCGACCCGCGTAATCTCCACCGTTACCGTGTCTCCGACGTCCGCGCCTGCGGCATCGTGCATGGCTTTGTTGACGCTGAGCCGGTGGCTTCCTTTGCCGTTTGGTTCGAGCGCGGCTCGAAAAGGGAAGGCATTGATGGTTCCCTCGACCATCGTCATACCTCGTGAAGGAAGCTTCGCACTCGCGTTCTTGGGCAGCGTCAGAAGGGTCCACGATCCAATCTTTTCGGTTGCCTTGGGCCGGAACAGTTTGGCACTGAAGCGAATCGTTGACTTGGTTTCTTGCCGCTTGGCCGGTTTTATGGCGACACCTCCTTTATTGTAGGTATAGTGCCGCATGAACATAACTTCAGTGTAGAAGGCGTTGGGAAAGCTGTCAATGATTTTCAAGGGAAAACCCCTGGCTGGCAAGGGCCTGAGGAAAGAGCACGGGAACGACCTCCTATACACTTCTTAGGTACGAGGACGTAAGGGTTATTCTTGGGCGAGTTTCAGAACAGCTTGGATGAGCTTGGGCGAGAGCCAGAACCCCTCTTGCTTGAGCGCGTCTGTTAGAGGTTTTACTGCGGGGATAAGCTTTTGAGCCTTAGCCTCCAGGAGCACCGCCAGGGTGCCGAACGCTTTCACTCCCAGCCGTTTCGCTTCTTGTTTGCCAAGAGTCTCATCCACGAGTAGCTCGCAGTTCTGTTCGTAGGCAAGCGCAACGGCTGCTCGCTCGCCCACATCTTAAGGCTGGGGAAACCACGTCAAGGGAATGGGGATCCTGGAGGTCTTGGATGATGAGCCACGCCGCAGACCGGAGTGCCGCTGCACCCTTCTTACGTTTCCCTTTTGGTAACACTTCATCAGCCACCGCTCCAGGGATCAAAATGGCGTCAAAGAGTTGTGGCAGTAATGCAAGCTGATTGATCCGGAAAAGCGCAATCAATGGACTGCTGTCCGAGACAATGGGGCTCATGATTTGCGCTTACGGTGCTGGCGTAGGTGCTCTAGCTCTTCGTCCAACTCCTTGGTGGTGAGCTGCGTAGCCGGCACCTCATAGGCGCCCATAACGTCCATGAGTGCCCAGCGGTCAAGACCTAAAAGCTTGGCTGCCTTGCCTTGAGAAAGCTGTCTTCGGCGCAAGAGTTCCATGACGATAAACTCGCGCACCTTAGCACTTGCCTGTTTCGATGAAAACCCAGCAAGCTCCCAAAGCTCCTCAGGAAGCTCCACCTGCACGGTTTTAAGAGCCATGGCATCCTCCTTAATGTAGGATAAGGGGTAGGTGACTCGCATAATGCTGGGGTATCACGGTGCGACGTGGTGTCAATGGTGGAACGCCATGGATCTACGTCGCATAGGGGGTATTGGGCGACATAAATTACTGAAGCGAACTGATACTGATTAATATTGTCTAGAACAGCGTCCACACTATAGAAGCATCAACGCCCCAACCATTCGTATAAATCAAAAGGCCAGTGAATAGCGACAAATTCTGAAGCTCTGTTTTGAAACCTAAGGATAGATATGGATCAGCAAAATGAATCCAACCATCTTCTGAATTCACATACGGGCTGACAATTAGCCCGATGTAAGGCAAGACATCTGAAACATGAACTCCTAGAACCGCAAGCTCCCAAGGCTGCCTAAAAGGGTACAGAGTCCATTGCGCAAGAACAAAAAATGACTGGTAAGTTAAACTCAGAACTTCAGGAACCAAGTCCACTTGAACCTCGTGCAGCTTGTTAAATAGCAGACTGCCTGTAAGCTTCGGCAAGAGACAAACAACATACTTCGTGCATATAGAAGCCCAGGTCCCGATGCCAAATCCTAATTCGTAATTGGGGTGAACAGCGATTTCATGCTCAACACTCGCAATGAGGCTGTCATCATCTACAGTCGACAATGTAACAACATAAGGTCCGTCGAGGCGATAATTCCAACTCGTCGAAGGACTTTGAGTTTGGAGATCAAAGTTGCCATCCCCATTGAAATCCCAGATGTAGTCAATAATAACCCCGTCTTGATCGAAAGAACCGCTAGCATCGAAAACTACAGATTCTCCTGCTATTGGAGTGGGAGATACCACGCGGAAACTTGGTACCGGAGGAACAAAACTAGGCATCGGAGGACGCACTTCAACCAACTGCTCGAAGAATGAGAACTGGTTAATACTATCTGTAGCCTTCAGTCGAACAGTGTAACGACCTGGCTTCAAATAAGTATGGTTTGGATCTTGCTCAAGGCTGGTTATACCATCACCAAAATCCCACAGGAAATCGATAATTCTGTCATCGTCAGAGGACTCATTTATGAAATAGATCTCAAATGGGGCTTCACCACTAGCAGGATAGGGTTGAGAGCGAAAAGCAGTTACGGGCTTTCTATCTATAGTGAATTCAATGGAGTTGTGAGCCACTCTACCTTTTCTGTCAGTAACGACCACGGCTGCTCGATAGAATCCACCCGTCTTAAAAACATGGCTCGGGCTCTTATCCTCACTAATGTCTGATCCATCACCAAAATCCCACTGATATTGAAGTGGTTCTTCAAGACCCACAACATCTGCTCTAAACCCCACAGAAGAGCTTGTGAGTCTTTGTTGCCACTCCGGAACACTAATGCTGATAGAAGCAGGTTGCGAAGACGCTCCAGGGGGAAAGAACATGCCGAATACTACAAAAGCAAGCCATAATGCCACTGCCAAAAAAGACGCAAAGAGAATGCTCAATTCGATCGTGATAAATAGCAAGCTTCGCGAGAGCGATCCAACTGACGTATTACTGGGCTGTGCAGCCTGCGCAATGCCTGGAGTATTAATCGCTCTTTGCAGTTGCCTATGAAGATGTGCAGGCATCAAGTAGATCATGTAAACACCGAGCGCTGTCAAGAACAACAGAAGCAAGGAGTTCTGGAAACCGAAGTCAGTGAAGAAAGTCAGCATGGCTCCAGCAGCCAAGAAGACAGTGACTACTTTGCCTACGATCATCAGTTTGCTCATACAAGAGGTTTCTCTTCTGTCTCCCTCACCCGGTCTTCAATGGTCAGCTAACGATAATACTTTAGAATAGTTTGTTCTGTATCATCAGTATTTTGCTGCACCACCTTCATGTCCCTGCCTGCCATCTGGCTTCTTCTGATGTAGGTGTGCCGAAACCAGTGCGCCGACACCTTATTCTCCTTGGTCTTGGGGTCAAGGCAAATCCTGCCTTCGTTGCCCAGCGCTTGACCTCTTCCCCAGCAGTGAGATACCGGGGCTTGGTGTGAGATTTTTCCCGTTTTGTGGAAATGTGGAAAAGTTGACTCTGCTTGGGTCGTATTTTCGCCATAAGTACGAGGTCAGTATAGCACATAAATTCTCGGCGGCGTTAAGATAACCCTCGAATCGTCATTCCGAACGTGCCCCGGATCAGGTCCGGGGCAGGCTGCGCACGATTCTCCAGTCCAGGAGACTTTAACGACTCTGGATCCCGGCTTGCGCCGGGATGACGGGCTAACCTCGTAAACCTCGCTATTGCCGTAACTTAACACTGCCTTCACTAGCAGTGTGGAAGGTGAAGCAGTGCTGCGAGCACATCCGGCTACTGCCTGGGGGCATCATGTCCCTGGGCAGCCAGATTAAGGGACACCTAGCCGTTGTTTTCGCTTGCACTATGCGCATAGTCTCTCTTGACAATAATTGTCCCCGTAGGGACTCTCGGGCCATATTTTGAATATGGTGGCTGATCTCAAAGCTGCCAGCATGAGGTGAAACATGACAGAACAAGGTGCAATGGTCTTAGCGGCGTTTATAGCGGCATTCGGTGGTACTTTGCTTGCACATTATCTTGATCAGTGGGCTCTCCGTAAAGAACGAAGAATGGCCTATGGCCGGGCAATGACATACCTACTGAAAGCCCTCAAGGTTCTGCGGGCCTTCAGGTTGGCTGAAGCACAACTCAAGGATTCCTTCCCAGAAAGACGGCTGTCTATGATCAGGAAATTCAGTCAAGACACCTTCGACTTGAAAAGTTTGTCAGACAAATACAATGGTTCCGTAGATGTCATAGCTGCAATGGATCCTTTCTTAGCATACGAATTACTGTCGAAGGAAAACCCGTTAGATTCAATCTTCCAAGTTGCAGACGAGACTCTGGCAGGAAATAGACTG
>Ga0326597_10004056_pt1 | contig 20748 bp, 18 predicted proteins | sample RVTome_12_FD_203789 | JGI IMG/M metagenome (GOLD analysis project Ga0326597, IMG submission 203789) | Soil microbial communities from uranium-contaminated site in the Upper Colorado River Basin, Wyoming, United States - RVT100D185 | ecosystem: Environmental > Terrestrial > Soil > Contaminated >...
GAAGCTTTCGTCATCGGCGATAGCGTGCTCATGCCCATGCGCATCTTGGTTACCCTGCCGTGCCCGACGCCGCAGAGTGCGGACATGGACTTCTTCAAGCATTGGACGTCGGGCGATGGGCTGGAAGACAACCTGGACCAAGTCATCGATCATTGGCGCCGGCAAAATCGAGAGCGAACAGGGGATATTGGTGACCAAGCCGTACCCGAGCAGTTGCCGGAAAAAAAGGCCGAAGAGCCCGATAAGCCCAAACCCAAGGGACCGCCCAAGATCCCATCCATGGTCGGACGCCGGTGGCTGGCCAACTGACCGGTTCACTTGCCCAACCGCAGACGCTATAATAACGCGTTGGTGGAGTGGGCGAAGGCGATCGCTCGCGGGCTTTATGTCGCGCGAGAGGAAAGTCCGAACTGGACAGGGTACGGTGGTTGGTAACGCCAACCCGGCGCGAGCCGAGGGACAGTGCCACAGAAAAAATACCGCCTTCGGAATCGCTTAGGCGTCTTCGGGGGTAAGGGTGAAATGGTGCGGTAAGAGCGCACCGCGCGGTCGGTGACGGTCGCGGCAGGGTAAACCCCACCGCCAGCAAGCCCAAATAAGCAGCGAGAGGCGACCCGCCTCGGGGATGTCGAATGAAGAACTTAGAGTGGCGCCCGGACTTTGTTCGTTCGCTATTCTTCATTTGCCATTCGCCGTTCGAAGCTGCGGGTAGGGTGCACGAGCCGGCGGGCGACCGTCGGCCTAGATAAATGATCGCCGCCGCCCCAAGTTCGGCTCCGGTGTCCACCGGTGCTGACACGCGCGATCGACTTTCGAGTTGGTCGTTACGGCGGAACAGAATTCGGCTTACCCGCCCGCTCCACTTTTGTTTCTCCGTGGTCTTCGACATCCAGGCCATATACTTGGCGGACGGAGTCTGCGAAGTGTTTCGGAAGCTTCTCGTCGTCGGAGACACCGGCTTGGGTAGTGTCATCACCTTGCCGCAGTTTGCGCTGGTTGAGTTCGACGCGGCGGTTCTCGGCGAGCGCTTTTGAAAGTGAGATCAATTCCTCGGTGGAAATCTCATCTTCATGCAGCGCCAGGCGTTCATACACCAGACCGACGAGCATCAGGTAGGCCCGGCGCTCCCAGAGATCGGGGCTGCACGCGGCGAGCTGTCCGAACGTTTCGTCCAGGATACTCGATACCGATGCCTGACGACGACGATGGTTGGCCAAACGATGATGCCAATCTTCGCCCGTTGTGTGGCCGGCCACCGGAAGATTATGCCCGACGGTTTCCCCGCCCGTTGAAGTCGGTTGCTTCATGCGCCCGGCGCGAGTGGGCGTCGTTTTGGCCGGCCTCTTCTTTACAGCAGTCCGGCGCGTCGTCTTCTTGGTCACGGCCTTTTCCATCATTCCTCCAAGGCCGGATCGGAAATGCAACGGTCGGCCAGCTCCATACCCTGGGTCGTCAGTTTGAACCAGCGCCGACGCCATGGTGTCAATCCACTGCCATTCTCAGTGAGTGTGACAACCCGTTCGATGTAACCCTTCTCACATAAGTAGTGGAGATCGCGCTTGAGGTGGTCGAATTCTAATATGGGAAAAAGCACCAGCAGGCTGCGCATGAGTTGTTCGGCCTGCATGCACGCCGGATAAATCACTTTCAGCGCGACCAGCGCTTCGTTTCGAATTCGCTTGATCTGTCGCGTCTTGCGGCCATTCGCCATTTCTTCTGTTCCTTGTCTTGGGCCCTTGCGGTGTCCCTACTTCAGCGTCTTATGTTTAACGACCTAGATCGACGTTGGTTCCGAGCAGCTCCGGACTCCGTGCCGGGGTGGTCGATTAGCCGGCAGAGACGCCGGCCGTTCTGTGGACACTTGTTCTACTTCTCCATTCGCGATGGTGTCGAAGCCGAGGTTGATTCCGGCGCGGAACCGGTAGCGTGATGTTGCATTTTCGTCTCGAGGCGAATCGCCTTTTCGCTCAACTGCAACAGCGTGCTCCGCGCCCACATGCACTCCCTGAGCCATTCTTCCTTCGTTGTGTAGTCGCGCTCAAAGTCCGTCATCGATTGTCGCAATGCGGCCATCGCTGAGTCCAGCGCGTCGACCTTACGAGCCAGATCTGCGTGGCGCGAAACCTGATGCTCGCGCAACGACCGAAGATAGAATGTGATCATGGTCAGTGGGACGGCCACCAGCGGCGTCACCACGCTCAAGATTAAGCCGCTCGATTCAAGATACGACACGAAGTTTTCCCCTCCTTGGCTGGTCCAAGATTCTCGGACGCAACAGCGTCATGGTTCCGGCGAAAAAGGGCGTCATGGTAGACCTGTCCGCCTCAGCCGGAGCCGCGGTGGCGAGCCTGCGGACCCTTTGTGTCAGCTTGTCACCGGGCTCGCGCCCGGTGCTCTGAACATGCGTTCACCCGTTTTTGCACGCAAACCCGGCCAGACTGTGCTTTGGGGTCCGATACGTGGTTCGTCGCCGCACCGGCGCCGTCGAATAAATAGAACGTCGCAGGTGCTCGCCACTAATCCGTGTCGCGCCGATCGCCGTATTTACCCGTCTGAGAGAAGGTCGATCACGCCAAAACGTTTTGGCGTTGACCGGCCAGGGATGCGTGGATAGAGTCGTATGGGAATTGGGTTTCGTAATCGGTGGGTTTCCGCGAGTCAGATCGTGTCTGTAGAACCGGGTATTGTTTCAACCAGAGTGCTCCATATTCGCCCGGAACTCCGGACCGGTGATTCCGCGGAAGCTATCACCGCCGCTCTAGCTCACGAAGAGATATCGATTGAGGCTTTCACCGATGTCTTTCGTGGTCTGTCGCGTTTGTTGCGGACGCGGGCAGATCGAATTCGGGCCGTCCTCGTCTGCGTTGATGGTGTGGCCGCATCAGAGTTTGAGTTTTTCGCCATTGCAAACCGGCTTCGCCCTTTGGTTCCGGTTTATGTTTACGGAAATCCTAGAGCGGCAGCACGGATCTCGCGGGCGATCGAGTTCGGTGCGAGTGGGCCTGTTACTGATGAATTAATAGCCGGATTGGCTTTGTCGGCTGCGCATCCCCCCGTGCGGCCGACCACGGTGAGCGAACCGGCGGTCGTTACCTCGAATGAGGAAGCGGTCGCCGGCGTCGCCCCGATGGAATCCGAGGGTTTGGACGCGACCGCCGAGGACCAGCCTGACGGAATCGTTGGTGAGCCTGAGCGCGGTGCAGTCCGGAAGGGTCAACCACCCGCCGTGATGGATGATTCCGCTGATGACGAAGCAATGACCTCGCCGGTTCGAGTTCCGTGGCTGCGCGATGAGGATCGACCGGTTCGGCGCAGTCCGGGTGGTTCGTCGCCCGCGGTTGATGATCAACGAGAAACGGATTCCAAGATCGGGCGAAGGTCGCCGTCTGAGCCGCTGCTTACCGAACAAGAACTTCAAGCCCTGGTGGGTGACGATATCGCCTCAATCGCCCCTGATTTTCGCATCTCTTCCGCGCCCGATTCCACCGACGACGTGGGAGATCTGCCATGATTTCGACACCACCTGTGCCGAATGTTCGGCATGATCGTGATCGGCTCCTGGTGGTGGGCGATGTCGGCGCCGGCGGCAATTGGGTCGATGACCTTCGGCGACGCTATCGCGAATGGGACGTGGATACTTGTCGTAGTTACCTTTCCGGCATTGCGGAGCTTGGGCAACGGCCGGCGCAGGCCGTGCTGGCTTGTGTCGATCCGTCGATGCGGAAGCTGAATCATGCGGTGGCGGGTTTGCGAGACGTAGCCGGCCGGCACACGCGGCTCGTTCTATGCTGCACGCCGGAATTGGAGCCCGACACACGCCGCGTGATACGCTGCGGTGCCGATGATTATGTGATCTTTCCGATTCAAGGTGGCGAGTTGGATGATATGATCGGCTATGCGCACCTCGCTTCGCCTGGGGGCAGGGACACTTCTTCGCTACCGGCCGCGTCCATGGAGGAGCTGGCTGTGCTGGGTCGGGTCTTGTCGGGAATGAGCGAAAAACCTCGGGTGTTGCTTGAACAAGTGGCCGCGCTCATGCGACTCGCTTTGCGTGCGCGTAGCGCGGTGGTTGTGGTGGAAGGAGCGGTCGGCGTCTCCGGAAAGGCGGTATTGAAACCGGTGCTGAGCGTTCCTCTAACGGGTGGAGATGGCGGAGTGATCGGACAGCTATCCGTGGGGGAGCGCGAAGAGGGTGCCTACGGTCCGGCCGACGGTCAAAAGCTGCAACATTATGGGTGCGTCGTGGGGAATATTTTACAAGCCGCGACCCAGCAGCGGCAGTGGCGGCAGCTTTCATTCACCGATGAGTGTACCGGTTTGCCCAACCGCCGCTTTTTCCATCAACGACTTGACGAAATTCTGGCACGCGCCGCCTCGGAACATTTCCACGTGACGTTGCTTCTCTTCGACGTGGACGACTTCAAAACCTACAACGACGCCTATGGCCACGACGCCGGCGATGAGGTTCTGCGCGTGACGGGCGAACTGTTTCGCAAGCAATGCCGCGAGCAAGATGTGGTGGCGCGGTACGGTGGGGATGAGTTTGCCGTCGTGTTTTGGGACGCCGACGGTCCTAGAGTGACGGGTTCTCGGCATCCTGATTCCGCGTTGGTCGTCCTTGATCGGGTGCAGCAGGCGATGAAGTCGCAGGCCCTCTCCTTCGAAGGATCGGCCGGAACGGGGCAATTGACCATCAGCGGAGGGCTTTCGACTTTCCCGTGGGACGGTCGGTCGGGCGAAGAACTGTTCAAGAAAGCCGACGATGCCCTGCTGGCCGCCAAACGCGCCGGCAAGAATCGCGTTTTCTTGATCGGTGATAGCGTGCTGGATTGAGGAAGCTGTCAGTAACCAGTTGTCAGTGATCAGCGAATAGGTTTTCGTTGTGTGGTGTCGAGCCACGGCTCTGTCGCACGTTCCTCGATGGATTATCCGAACCGTCGGGTGCGTGACAGTTTCGGCGGAGTCTTCGGGAGGGCGAGCCTCCTAGCGATCCGTACGGAGTGTCGATTGCGAGCGCCTGGCACGGCAGGAGCCTCGCCCTACCGGCCACGACGGACGACGCACCTATACCCTTGAAAAAACTGTATCCGTCCTTCGAGGTGTAACACAGCACGAGTAACCAAGCAACGTGTAACATAGCACTAGCTACTAAGCAACGCAGCACCGTAAACGCAGCAACGTAAACGGAGCAACGTAGGGGAAAAACCTCCCCCCGTTGGGGGGGGTTTTTGTGGGGGGGTTGGCGTTTCGTCGATCCATGACCATCGCGCGTCTCTACCCTCCCCCAACCCCTCCCTAGAAGGGAGGGGGGTAACATGACTGACCAAGCAACGGAGCGACCAAACAACGGAGTGATTAAACTACCGAGCGATTAAGCAGCGGAGTGGCCAAACAACGGAGTGACCAAAAAACGGAGCGACCAAACAGCGGAGCAACGTAAACGGAGCGACGTAAACGGAGTGACGTAGGGGAAAACCTCCCCCCCTTACAGGGGGGGATTGAGGGGGGGCTCGGCGTTTCGTCGATTCATGACCATCGCGCGTCTCTACCCTCCCCCAACCCCTCCCTTGAAGGGAGGGGGGTAAAAAGATTGACCTAGCGCGCTGTCTCAGCGTTCTGTCTCATCGCTCTGTCACAGCGCTCTGTCACAGCGCTCTGTCACAGCGCTCTGTCACAGCGCTTTGTCACAGCGCTTTGTCACACCTAAATCTTCGGATTCGGTCCGTGCGGTGTCGAGTTCCTGCGCTGCTCCAGTGCAATCGCACACCCGAAAAATTAGTCGTGACGATGCACTACGTTCCTCTTTTGTTTCCGAACAGGGCGATGTGCAGGCGCGGGCAGAAGCGAAATCCGCGCTCTTTGCACAAATCAACGATCCAGCCGGCGCGGGCGTCGAGTTCTTCCTTGGTGACACCTTCGGGCATGAGTAAGACGTTAGACGGATCGACCGTATCGAGTTCCGCTATTAGATCGTCGATCTCGGCGAGGTCGTCCGGGCGATGAACCACGAACTTGAGCTGGTGATCGCCCAGTGCGATGAATCGTTTGATGGCGTCTACGTTGATCCGATTTTTTTCGTGAGACTCGGCCCACCGTCCACCGTCGCGCAGCCAGGGCGTGGAGTTGGTCAGTTTGGGGCTGATACTGGCCAGGTCGCACGAGACCTGCTGCCAAACGGTGGCGGCCGTCTCGATCGTCACGTGATACCCGGCAGCGCTGAGTGATTGCGCGACCTCGGCGATATCCGGTGCGATCATCGGCTCGCCGCCGGTGAGCACTACATGCTTGCCGCGGAATTGTTTCACGCGAGCGACGATGGCAGCCGCGCCGAGCGTCTCACCCTCCTCCGGTTCCCAGGACGTATAGGGAGTGTCACACCAGGTGCATCGAAGGTTGCAACCGGTCGTTCGGACGAACACGCTGGGCACGCCCGCGAGCTTCCCCTCGCCCTGAATGCTCTGGAAGATCTCGGCGATGATCATGGTCGGGACATCGTCATTGGTCGGGCCATCGTAGGGCGTCCTCGACAGCCGTATAATCATGCTTCGGTTTCCGGTGCCGCGTCGCCCCCACGTTCAATGATTGTAGCACGTGATCCGAGTCTTCGAGCGGGCGAAGTTCGTAATAGCCGGTTTCGGTAATTTGCTGAATTTGAGAGGGGCTGCATCGGCAAAGCAAGGTGGTTACGCGGTGCGGCTGATGGCTCAGATACACGTAGGGCCCCAGCGGCTGGGGGCCGTCTTCGATTATTCGCGCCACGATCACATCCTGCGATTCCTCGATCGCCCGTTCGACGGCGAATCGTCGATCAGGCAACGCCGAGCCAAATGCGTCCGTGGCCTCGGCTTCGAGTGAATCGGCGACGTAGTAGGTCCGATGCGAGGGATGCTGCGCGTCGCTCGATATCGCGTCGCTTTCCCATTCGTCGGCGATCCAAACCGAGGGAACGCCATCGTCGCTCAGAATTGTGGACACGCGCGTGGCACGCTCAAGATGGGCGGCGTCCGTGCTGCGGGAGTAGAACCAAACATAGTCGATTTGGGTTCGATCGGTGCCGTGGAATGCGATCGTGCGCTGAGCGAAATAGACGGTGGGGCGGAAGCTATCGATCGCGGTTTCCCCGGAGTGCAAAGTGACCAGCGCGCCGAAGCGTAGGCCCGGGGTGTCATGTTCTTGGTTTTCAAGGAGTTCCTGAACGATTAGTGGTGCCAGGTGCGTGATCTGTTCCGTCGCGTTGGAGTCGATCGGCTTCCAGAACGCCGCCCGCGCGAACTCCTTTTCGCTGCGTTGGTAAGCCTGCTGCATGAATTGGATCACGCTGGGGCGATCGACACGGGCTGCGTGGGAGGCCGTCCGAGCCGCGCACCCGCTCGCGCAAAGCGCGACGATACAAATGCCAATGACTTGCCCCATCACGTGGCACTCTGGTTTCGTCTGTTTCCACACCACTCGTCTCAAATCGTCTCTGCGTAAACCTCTTCGTTGAAACCCACCAGCAGTTTCTTGCCCTTTATGATGGTCGGAGCGCGCAAATTGCCCGTCGGTCCGAGCATGTGTTTCAGCAGCAACTCGTCGCTGGGCCGATCGTTCGTCATTTGGAAAGTGGTCACTTTCGTTCCTTTGGCAATGACGATCTGGGAGGCGTCGCCGGCCAATCGCAGGGCGTCCGCTGGGCCTAGTTTCGCTTTGGCATCGACCGTTTCGCCGATCAGAACATTGTGCTTCGCAAGGTACCCCTGCGCTTTCGTGCAGGAGTTTCACCCGTTTCGGTGGTAGTACCAGTCAATTCGCATAATCCTTGTCCTCTTTCCGCCGGGGTTGGTTGGTTTGGGCTGCTACGCACCGTTTCGAATCAACCGGGCGGATCACCTTAATATCAACGTTCGTATGATACAAAGCATGTTCGCACTTTGCGGGTCGTCAAGGCCCATGCGAAACGCCGGGAGATGCGTTCCTGGACATTCCAAAAACGCATTCGTTGGTAGATTGGGTAATTTGGCGGTGGTAGGGTGCCTAATCCTTGCGGATTCGGCTTCGGGACTATATAATTGAGTGTAGAAGTCCAGGGATGGATAGCATGTGCAACAGGTACGACACGACTGCGTCCCATGAGCGCGTCACGTCGTAGCAGGCTCACAGGGAGATTGCCATGACAGTTACTACGACCAATTCCGGTTTCGAGGACGCTCCACAACTCAAAGGCGATCTGAAGGCATCGATCGGTGTCTTGGAGGCTATGTTCGAGGCCGTGTCGAACGACACGGTGGATGCAGATTTCCTCGAGCGATTAGGTGAAGAGATGTGCCGGTTGCACGCTCAGATTCGCGCTCACCACGCAGCCGACTTCATTCATTTAAGCCGAGACGGTTGCGAAGTTTGCCCACCGGAGTTTTCAGACGACATCGCACGCCTGCGCGGGGAGCATATGCACTTTCTGGGCGAGCTCGACCGCTTGATCCGCTGTGCCGAATTCATGGTCGATCGCACGCTGGAAGATAAGGAAGTCTTTGTGCTTCGGGGGCGGGAATTGTTGGCGATGCTGCGCCGCCATGAGGCCGAGGAAGATCGGCTGTTTTATCTGGCGGTATGGCGCGACACCGGTGGGGAAAGCTAGGCTCTGTCGGGAAACCCATTCAATGTAGCGTCCGCCCCCTGTGGCGGACGTTGGCATTTATCACACGTACGGGCTTCTACGGCCACCACGGTGGGTGGCCGCTACACACAACAATTGAGAATGCCATAACACCCACACCACGTGAGCATACCGAGGATACGACGAAGCGCGTCCGTAAAATCCTGACGGCGCTGAAGAAACTCTATCCCGAAGCGGATTGCGCCTTGACGCACCGCGACCCACTCCAATTATTGATCGCCACGATTCTATCCGCCCAATCCACCGATGTGACCGTCAACAAAGTGACACCGATCTTGTTCAAGCGATTCAAGACGGCCAAGGCGCTCGCCGAAGCCCCGAGTTCGGAAATCGAAGAAATTATTCACACCACGGGCTTCTTCCGACAGAAGACCAAGAGCGTTCAAGGGGCGTGCAAGAAGATCGTGGATGATTACAAGGGGCAAGTGCCGGACACCATGGACGACCTGGTGACACTACCCGGCGTGGCGCGGAAGACGGCCAACGTCGTGCTGGGCACCGCTTTCGGTAAGAATGAGGGCGTGGTAGTCGATACGCACATCGGCCGTCTGGCCACACGATTGGCACTGACCTGGACCGGCAAAGACGCCAAGGACGCCGTTAAAATCGAGCGCGATCTCATGCAGGTCGTACCCCAAAGGGAGTGGACCTACTTCGGTCATGCCTTGATCTGGCACGGTAGGAAGGTGTGTACGGCTCGCAAGCCGAATTGTGAGGGCTGTACCTTGGCCAAGCATTGCCCCGCAGCGTTCACGATTGAGTCGCCGCCCAAACCGCGCAAGCGGCCTGGACGGGTTAATCGTGGTTCGTGACAGTTCAATCGGCTTCTGTGCCGTATCCAGATTCAGTCTGAAAGGCTAAGAGATAGTGGCCGTGGGCAAGTTCCGCCGGAGGCGGATGCCGCCCACGGTAAACGGATCACCCGATCCATTCGACCCTGTAAGGGTCGCACAATCGTCACTTCCTCCACCCCCCAGAGAATGTACGACCCTTACAGGGTCGGTTGGTTTGATGGCGGTGCCATCCGGTGGCGGCGCTGCGCTTGCCACCGGCTACTTTCTGGCAGGCCTTCAGCCTGCGACTACTGACTCCGGCTTGACAGGGCCCCACGCGAACATGCTTGACGGGCCAATGTCGGTCAGCAAGCGGGGGACGCGATGATCATCGGCTTCACAACGTCCCAAGAACACGAATGTGTTTAGCCTGTTTGGTAATTAGTCCGCCGAAGGCGGACGCAAGACTTTAGCCCAGGACGTAAGTCCTGGGAAATGGTGTGAGGTTGGACTTGGAGCCTCGGAGGGGCGATAGAAACTTCGAACTGAGCTGTGCCGCCCCTGACGGGGCTTTGACATTGTAACCCGATCGGTTCCCAGAGCTGACCGCCCAGGGCTTTCCTTCGTTCGCCCCTTCCGGGGCTATGCAGATGGTGCCCCATTCTGCGCGTAGCGAAGGGTGGGGGACGGACAGTTCTCCGAAACGTTTCGGGTTCGTGAATCCATCCCCCACCCTTTCCAACGAAAAGGATGGGGCACCGGCGCGTCCGCCTCCTGTGGCGGACGCAGGCATCCAAGACGCGCACGAGATTCAACGGCCGCCACGGGGGGCGGCCGCTACACGCCAAACACGTACTTGCTCGCAGAGCAGTGGCACAGGCGCGGATCGTACTCTCACAAGTGGCCCGGAGCGGCCAATACTGGCTGGAAATGCCGATTCCCGCGCCGTGGTCGAAAATGCTTGGGAATCTAATTTTTTCCTTGCAATCCAAACCCGTCATTCGGTATACTGGCACGTTGAGGTATATCTTCGGGCTCACGATGTCCTTTCAGGAGGTGAATGGTATGTGCGCGCACACTTCAAGTTCCGTCCTTCGGTTTGTCCGGGTTCCTCTGCAGTCGCGAATCGCACTCTTCCTTGTGGTGGTTGCTTGGCCTGGCTTCCTTGCCACGCCTGCCGCGGGCGCCGAGCCGGCGGACTTCCTGGTCGATCAGCTTAGTTTGACGCAGTTCCGCCAGCGGATGATGGACCTATCTCACATTCCGGCGTTCGACGGCGCGGAGACATTCTCGCGGCACTGGTCCATGCCGGGGAACCTGGTGGCCGTCGATTACATCAAGACCACCCTGGAATCCTACGGGTATACCAATGTGGTGCTCGATCCCTACACCTTCAACGGCCAGACGCGGCACAACATCTACGCAACCAAGGTGGGAACGCTGTTCCCGGATCAGATGTACATCGTCAGCGGTCACATGGATTCGTTCAGCACCATCGACGTGGCCGACGCCCCCGGATTCGACGACGACGGATCGGGCACCGCCTTGGTCATGGAGTTGGCACGAGTGTTTGCCAAAGCACGCGTCGACACCAGCATTCGATTCGCCCTATGGAACAACGAGGAGACCGGGCTTAATGGCAGCAGTGCCTATCGAAACACGCACCGCGATCTGCAAGGCACGCTGACAGAACCCACTTGGCTGGGGGTGTTGCAACATGACATGATCTTGTTCGATCGTTTCCCAGTCGCGGATGCTGATGTCGAGTTCCAGCAGAGCGCGGTGTTTGCCGCGGAAGGTGAAATACTGGCGAATTTTGTGGCCGACGCCATGGCACGATATGGAACCATTCCCGCCGAAGTCACCGACAACATGAACAACACCGATTCCCGCCCCTTTCAAGATGACGTGGCCTCGATCAGCATCCGTGAGAACCGGCGCGTGGCGGAGATCGGTACCGGTTCCAACCCGCATTGGCATAAGCCGACAGACAATTGGACAACGTACACACGGGACGATTTGGAATTCGGTTTTAATATCGTCAAGATGACGGCCGGCGCCCTGGCTGAGCTGGTCAATGCCGAGGCAGATTGCAACATGAACAACATTGCCGACGCGATTGATATCGTGGACGGCGCGGCGGATGTCAACGGCGACGGCATCCTGGATGAGTGTCAAGATTGCAACGGTAACACGACGCTCGATCCGATCGAAGTCGCAGATTTGACGGCGCTGGATTGCAATGGAAACGGCGTGCCCGACGAATGCGACATCGCGGCGGACAACAGCAATGATTGCAATGTGGACGCGATTCCCGACGAATGCCAATCCGATTGTCAACTGAACTTCGTTCCCGACGACTGTGATCTGACGTCGGGGTTCAGCAACGATTGCGATGGGAACGACGTGCCCGATGAATGCGAGAATCTGGCGCCCAACGCACCCCGGGCGAGCGGGTTCGCAGTGGCCAATCGTTACTTGTCCTTTGCGCCGGCGAGTCCCGGTCAGCAGACCGCAGTGCGTGTTGTGCTTGTGGATCTCCCGCCCCCCCACGACGTGTTGAACGGAAGCGTCATGTGGGTCGGCGCTCCGACTGTATTGTGCGAGAACTCGGGACAGGTCTTGCCGCCGCCGGAGGGTTGCGGTGCGGCGCCGGGGACTAGTAGCCGCACCTTCCTCGGAGCCACTTTGCAATGCACACCGTTTTACATGGACTGGCACGGGGTCTGTGATACTGGCTTCTGCGTCGGGGGCGGCAAACCCGGCGAATCATGCGCGGTAGATGGCGATTGCCAGGGCATCATCCACGTGTCGCATCAGGGGATCGTGCCCGAGGGCGCCTATGAAATCCGCTCCATCAACCAAGCTTGCGATATTGCCACGTTGGGGCACTTCACTTCCGAGCTGTCGTTGGTCAATAGTGCGTGGGGTGATACCGTTTTGAACTGTTCGCCGGACCCTGAATTGGGGTGCGTTCCTCAAATATGTGGACCGCCCAACGGGACGGTGGATATTGTCGCCGATACCATTTCGATCTTACGCAAGTTTCAGAATCTGGACTGTGCTCCGATTAAGGCGCGTGTTGACTTGGAGCCCGAGGTTCCCGATCGGAAAGTCGGCATTCTTGAGGTGCTGCTGGATCTGGGTGCTTTTGCCAACGATCCGTACCCGTTTGGTCCGGCGGTCGCCTGTCCTCTCTGAGCCGCCCCTGTGGTAAGCCTTTGGTTCTGTACAATGGCTGAAGGCTGATGGCCAGTGCTCCGCCGCACGTGATTTGATGGATGGGTGGCCCATCCTTGCGTAGCAAGGGTGAGGGAGGGATGGATCGAATGACGATTCGGGAATCGTATCTATTCCCCACCCTTCGTCATGATCGAAGGATGGCGCACTCATGCTATTAGCTGTCAGCCGGAATGTGGGTTGATGTCACGCGACGCATCGCCGGAGATAGATTATACTCTGCGTTCGTTCTGAGATTGTGGCTGACGGCCGATAACTGACGGCTGACAGCTTGTCAATAACGCTCTTGGGGAAACTTGGATCGGTTACTCAGCAAGGAGGTCGCCATGTTCGCGGCAGTGCGTTTTGCGTGCAAGGTTGGGATGGGAACTATCTGGGTTCTTGCGGTCGTGGTCGGCTTGGCTCCGCTTGCTTCGGCGGCGCCACAAGACGTTACGGCCCGTGTCGTGTCTGCGTCACCCCTTCGTGTGTCATTGGTTCAGCAGGGTGGGCACGGCGTTCGGCTGAATCTGGACGGCGAGGCCTACCGACGCATCAAGGATTCCGATGCGGTGACGCTGACCCAATTCCCGCTCTCCGCCAATCGCCGCGTGGACTTGCAACTCCGCCGCGTTGAGGTGTTCACGCCTGATGCGCAGATTGTCGCGGGGTCGCCGGCCGGTGACGCGCCGCTCGCTCGACCCGACGTGACGATTCTGCACGGAAGTGTTCAGAACGAGCCCGGGTCGTCGGTGTACCTGGCGCTTTCTCCGCTGGGTAGCAACGGATGGATTGACGTGGGTGGTGAGCGGTTCATCGTCGCGCATACGCGGACGCCGAATCATTCGGAGTCCGTCGTTTATAACCTCACCACATTGCCGGCCGGTGCGATCAACTCGTTGGATTGGACTTGTCAGGTGGAGCAGGTGCCCGCAGGCGTTGGTGCAGTTGCGCCGCGTGGTGTCGAGCGGTTTAATACTGTCGGCCATCCCGTCCAGGCGGCCGCGGCGCGCAAGGCGGTGATGGCGATCGACACCGATTGGGAGCTTACCGCCAACCGTTTCGGTGGAGATGTCACCGCAACAAATGTCTATATTGCGACACTGATCGGGGCGGCATCGGAAATCTACCAGCGCGAGTTGGATACGATTCTGAACATCGGATATTTGCGCATCTGGGAAGACGCCGGCGATCCTTGGGACGCGGCAGATACCAGCGAACAGTTAGGAGAATTCCGCAGCTATTGGAATGCCAATATGGGGCACATCGAACGCCACGTTGTGCATATGCTTTCCGGGCGGGGTTTGGGCGGCGGCATTGCTTACCTTCCGGGCTTGTGTAATTCGGGGTGGGATTACGCGGTTTCGGCCAATCTCAACGGCAGTTTCCCCTATCCGCTGGTGGATAACGCCGCCCAAAACTGGGACATCATGGTGTTTTCGCACGAGTTGGGTCACAACTTCAACGCGCCGCACACGCACAGTATGACGCCGCGAATCGACAATTGCGCCGGTGGCGACTGTAGTGTGACACCAAACGGCACGATCATGAGCTATTGCCATACTTGCCCCGGTGGAATGTCAAACATACTGCTTCGTTTTCACGATCGGATTAAAGACGAGCGTATGCTGCCTTACCTTACCACGGGTGTTTCCTGCGATCTATCGGTGGGTCCGGCGGATTGCGCCGCCGCCGTTCGCCCGAGCGCGGGCACTCTGGGGGAAAAGAATCGCTACGTGTCGATCATACCCGGTAACCCTGGTCAGCAAACGGCGCTGCGCTTCGAGGTCATTTCCGCCCCGACGGGTTATGAATACCTCGACGGGCAAACGCTTTGGGTCACCGAGCCGCAAGAGGTTTCCGAAAACTCCGGTGTCTTAGATCCGGGTGATGCTCCGGGCTTTCCCTCGTATTGGTCGGCCACGTTAACCTGCAATGAGGCGGCTGCGTTTGTCACCGATTGGTCCACCTACGGAACGGTCCACGTCTACGGGAAAACCATATTTCCCGGTGTGTTCTACGGCGTACGGGCCGTTGATGGTAATTGCGATTTTGCGGTCGAGCAGAATTTTTCGATCCCGCTGGGTATCTCGACGAGTCGGTTCGGTGATTTGGTGTTGAATTGCCAGACGTCTCCCTGTGGCCCGGCGAACGGCTCTGTCGATATTGTTTCCGATGCCGTTGCGGTGTTGAGAAAGTTTACCAATGCGCCGGGTGCGCCGATCAAGGCGCGTACCGATCTGCAACCGGCGCTGATAGACGGTAAAGTTGACATAGCGGATGTCTTACAGGTGATCTTCGGTTTCCAGGGGTTCCCGTACAACCTCTCTGCGCCAGTGCCATGCCCATAACTATATAATAGAACGGATATTGCGTAGCCACTGACGGCGACGAAGGGCGGTGTACGGCATGACCCGACGACAAGCTTGGTTGGGCGAGCGTAAGCCATGCCACCCAGTCAGTCTCGCGTCATGATGCGCAGCAGGTTACTTCAAGTTCAAGACGACGTTGGCGTAGTAGGTGTTGTCGAGGCGGTCGATGCCACGCTGCGGTTGGGCGTTGTATTCGTTGCGGACGCCTAACTTGAGCTTCCAGTTGTCGTTCTTGAAGGGCAGCACGATGGCGGTGTCGAGGTCCAGCCGGTAGTCGTCGAAGTCCTCGAAGTCGGGGGCGTAGGCGGCGGTGTGCGTGAACTGCGCCCAATCGCCCAGATCGTAGCGGTAGTCGAGCCCTAGATCGATGACGGCCGAGTCCTGCGTGTCGCCCATATCGAACGATTCGTGCCGATACCCCAAGCCGACGCTGGTTTTGAGTTCGATCGCCGGCTTCTTCATCCAGTAATACCCAAACCCGAAGGCGGCCGTGGATCGCAGGTCGAGATTCTCGAACTCATCGAACTCCAGCGCCAGCCGCGTATACCAATACTTTCGCTCGTTGAACGTGCTTTCATAGCGTACGCCACCTCGATATTCATTCTTGGTGCGCAGATCGTCCTGTTCGCTGTATTCGGCGGCGAGGTAGAATTCGAGTAGGTCGTCGGGTGTCTTGCGTTTGACATCAAACCGGCCGCGGGCGTCGAGGGTGTCTGTGTTTCCCTCTTTCAGAACTCCGCCGGCTTCGAGGGTTGACGACCACTTGGGACGCAGTCGCTCGATCTCTTTTTGCGCTTCCTCCTTGACCGCGACGACGAAGGGATCTTCGGCGTCCTGAGGCCAGAGGGCGCCCACCTGGTCGAGGGCGATCGGCAGCGCGCCAACCGAAGACCGGATGATCGATTGCGTCGCATCGGGGCCGATATCCAATGGGCCGACCAACCGGTCGCCGCTGTGTAGTTGGATGGTGATCGGCGCGTCCGTGGCCAGAGCAACGACTTGGGCCGATTTGATTTCGAGCGTGCCGGCGAACTTCGTGGTGATGCGCACCACGTCGTCGTGGATTTGATCGATCCGGCCGATGATGCGGCTGCCGTCTGATGTCACAACAACGTCAGCAAATGACGGATACGTAGTGGCAAGCCATGCCACGACTACGAACGACGCTACGGCGCGTAGGCTGCGGGTGTTTGGGTCCTTGAGATTGTCCATGTTTGGGGCTGCGCTGCGGTTACTGATTCACACCGAATAGGTCGTTGACCGCTTCGGTGATGGCGGTATCAAGCGGGGTTAAGATGGCATCACGGATGGCGCCGGAAATGAGTTGCCGCCCATCCACGGTGACCGTCGTAGTGATTTGGGTTAAATCGCAACCGGCGAATTGACATACGAATCCAACCGCGCAGAATCCAACGAGGCATCGACGTTGTAACATGCGTTTGAGTGTCTGTAGCATTCTTTGTCCCTTTGGGTTGGTTTGGTGTTAAGCGTTCTTAGAACGTATTATTTTGGACGATTGCGTTTCACTGTCAAGCCCGGTTACGATTGACCGACTTCTCAGTGAGCTTGATTCTCACGCTCTTTCGGCGCGAATAGGCACGGGGCCGCTTGGCATGCAAAAGTACCGGGTTTTCGTTGTTGCGAAACGCAGAATGTATTTGGCTGGAGGATCGACGTCATGGACATGATTCTAAAATGGTCTGTGAAATGTTACGAAGAATACGGTCCGACGCTGCTGGACGGATTGGCCACGCTGCTGCTCGGCTGGCTGGTGGCACTTTTTCTGACGGCCGGGTTACGCCGTATCTTGAAAACCGCGCGGGTTGATCCGACGCTGGCCGGTTTTTGCACGAGCCTGGCGTACTTTGGTATGCTGACGTTTGTGGTGATCGCCGTGCTCCAACGATTCGGGTTCCCGGCGGTGTCGTTCGCGGCCGTCCTCGGGGCGGTCGGTTTGGCCGTCGGTTTCGCCTTGAAGGGGACGCTCAGCAATTTCGCGTCGGGCGTGGTGCTGATCGCGCTTCGCCCGTTTTCCGTGGGAGACCGCATCGAAGCGGCCGGTGCCTGCGGTGTGGTGGAGCAGATCCAAGTCTTCTCCACGACCGTAAAGACGGAAAACGGTAAACGGATCATTATCCCCAACGCATCACTCACCGGCGGAAACATCATCAATCACGCCGGTGGCTGAGGGTTCGATGCGAATTGCAGATCGCCCCCGTGACCGACTCTACGATCGATCGCTTCATGGGCTCGTTGACGGATCACGGGCCGCCCCGATAGACTTCCCTTTGGCTATATCGGAAAGCAGTAAAGCCGGTGTCTCTGCCGGTTGTGGTCGCCGGGTTATGTTGCGCTCAAACGGGTGAGGTGAATCATGTCCAAGTTGTCCGCGTTGAATTTAAGAGGTTGGATCGAGGAAAACCGGCATCTTCTCAGGCCGCCGGTCGGCAACAAGTACTTGTATCGAGGTCAGGATTTCTTCGTGATGGTTGTCGGCGGGCCCAACGCCCGCAACGATTTTCACATTACGGACTCCGAAGAGTTTTTCTATCAGGTCGAGGGCGACATCATCGTGCAGACCCGCGAGGACGGGAAGATTTTCGACCACCGGCTCCGCGAAGGTGACACGTTTTTCATCCCCCCGAACGTGCCGCACTCACCGCAACGCCCGCCAGACACGTTGGGCATCGTCGTGGAGCGCGTCCGCCCGCCCCAAGAAATGGAACACATCGTTTTCTACTGCGAAGAGTGCGGCGAAATGGTGTGCGACATCGAGTTCGCCTGCAGCGACATCGTTGATCACTTCCGCGACACGATGGAGGCATTTTGGAAAGACGACGCCCGGCGAAAATGCAAGAATTGCGGCACCAGCGTTGCCAAGCCCGGCCCGATGGCGCCGCTGCCACGGGTGTAGCAGCCCGAGCCGCGACTGTGAGGAAGCGGTTTATGGTGAATGGCGAATCATGAAAGTCGAATCCAGAAACTCGGGCGAACCGCGATACGGAAGCATCATCTTTTCCGAGCCGCAGGCTTCAGCCTGCGCGAATGTCCGGAGTCAGGAGCCGCCCAACAGTTAGGTTATTTGATACGCCATGCACTGCGGAGCACAGCCGCTTGAAAATCGACATCCATACACACATTCTGCCCGAGACCTGGCCGGACCTGCAGGGGCGGTATGGCTATGGCGGATTCATTCGGTTGGATCATCACAGGCCGTGTGGTGCGCGGATGATGATGGGCGACGAGTGCTTCCGCGAGATTGAGGATAATTGTTGGTCGCCCGCGCGGCGGGTGAGGGATTGTGATGACTCTGGTGTCACTGTTCAGACACTATCGACCGTTCCCGTCATGTTCAGCTATTGGGCCAAGCCGGAGGACGCGCTTGATCTTTCCAGGCTGCTCAATGATCACATCGCCGGTGTGGTCCGTGACGCGCCGAAGCGATTTGTGGGGCTGGGGACTTTGCCGATGCAGGCGCCGGAGTTGGCCGTCGGGGAGCTGGAACGCTGCATCGGGGAGCTGGGTCTTGCCGGCGTGCAGATCGGTAGCCACGTCAATGATTGGAACCTCGACGAACCCGCGCTGTTCCCCGTGTTCGAGTGTGCGGCCGATCTGGGGGCGGCCGTCTTCGTTCATCCTTGGGATATGATGGGTAAGGATCGGATGGGCAAGTATTGGTTGCCCTGGCTGGTGGGCATGCCGGCCGAGACGGCGCTGGCGATTTGTTCGGTAATTTTCGGCGGCGTTTTTGAGCGCTTGCCCAAACTTCGAATCGGATTCGCGCACGGCGGGGGTTCGTTTCCCGGGACGGTGGGGCGCGTGACCCACGGGTTCGACGTTCGACCCGATCTCTGCGCCGTGGACAATCCGGTCGGGCCGCGTGCGTACCTGGGTCGATTCTACCTGGACTCTCTGGTGCATGACCCGGATGCGCTGCGTTTCTTGATCAAGCTCGTCGGCGCCGAGCGTATCGCATTGGGCAGCGATTATCCTTTTCCACTGGGTGAGGCGAAGCCTGGCGGGCTCATCGAATCGATGGATGACTTAACACAATCAGTAAAGAATCGGATGCTGTTCGGTACGGCTCTCGAGTTTCTCGGATTGGATGAGTCCGCGTTTGCGGGATAGATGAGGCGAATGAACACCAACGAACATAGTGCCGACACTATGGCGGTTGGATTCCAATCCGACGAAGCTTATGCCCTGGGTCTTGATGCCGCCGACCCGCTTGCGGGCTATCGCGATCGATTCCACATTCCCAAGCGGCCCGACGGGTCGGACGTGATTTACTTCGCCGGCAATTCACTGGGATTGCAGCCGAAGGGCGTCAAGAACGTAATCGAGGAGGAATTGGCCGACTGGGCCGGACATGGCGTCGAAGGTCATTTCGAGGGAACTCGACCTTGGTACACCTATCATGAGCTATTTCGAGAGAGCGGGGCGCGACTGGTCGGGGCCAAACCGGGCGAGGTGGTGGTCATGAACAGTCTGACCGTCAACCTTCACTTGATGATGGTCACGTTCTACCGTCCTACGCAAGTGCGCTATAAGATTTTGATGGAGGCGCCGGCTTTTCCGTCTGATTTGTATGCACTCAAGACACAGGTGCGTCACCACGGATACGATCCAAACGAAGCGATCGTAATCGCCGAACCGCGAGTGGGTGCGCATACGCTTCGTACCTCGGACATCGAGCAGATCCTGGAAGAGCAGGGAGATTCGATTGCCTTGGTTTTGCTGGGCGGTGTCAACTTCGTGACCGGTCAACGGTTCGATATGCAGCGTATCACGGATGCTGCCAAGCGGCGTGGCTGCGTCATCGGGTTTGATTTGGCGCACGCGGCCGGGAATGTTCCGTTGCGGTTGCACGATTGGGGCGTCGATTTCGCGGTATGGTGCAACTATAAATATCTCAACAGCGGCCCCGGCGCGGTGGGCGGCTGCTTCGTACACGAAACGCACGGCCATAAGCGTGCCCTGCAGCGCTTCGGTGGGTGGTGGGGTAACGATCCCGGCACACGATTCCGCATGCACCTCGAATCCGAGTTCGTTCCGCAAGACGGGGCCGGCGGTTGGCAAGTCAGCAATCCGCCCATTCTGGCCATGGCGCCGGTCAAGGTGTCCTACGACATGTTCGACGAAGTCGGTATGATCGCCCTTGGAAAAAAATCCGAACTGTTGACCGGCTATTTGGAATACTTGATAGACCAGGCTTCGTTGGATCGGTTCGAGCTGATCACGCCGCGCGATAAAGAGTCACGAGGATGTCAGTTATCGATCCTGGTTCACGATCGCCCCAAGGCGCTGCTGGAATCACTCAAAGCGGAGGGTGTGGTGTGTGACTTTCGTGAGCCCGACGTAGTTCGTGCGGCGCCCGTGCCCTTGTATAACTCGTTCCACGACGTGTGGCGTATGGCGCAGGCCTTGGCGCGGACGGATCGGGTCTAGTGCATCGTCACGTTTAAGTTTTCGGGTGTGCGATTGTACTGGAGCAGTGCCGGAGTTCGACACAGCATGGACCGAATCCGAAGATTTATGCATGACAGAGCACTTGCAACCAAGCAACGAAGTGATTAAGTAACGAAGTGATTAAGTAACGGAGTGATTAAGTAACGGAGCATGGGTGCCCCATCCTTCGCTCCTTGCGAAGGGTGGGGAAAAACCTCCCCCCCTTGCAGGGGGGGATTGAGGGGGGGTCGGCGTTTGGTCGATTCATGACGATCGCGCGTCC